>Ga0105248_10004643_pt1 | contig 15196 bp, 11 predicted proteins | sample KBSS34metaG_FD_81524 | JGI IMG/M metagenome (GOLD analysis project Ga0105248, IMG submission 81524) | Switchgrass rhizosphere microbial communities from Kellogg Biological Station, Michigan, USA - KBS S3-4 metaG | ecosystem: Host-associated > Plants > Roots > Rhizosphere > Soil | place...
CCGACCCGAATAATCCCGCCACGATCATCAATCCAACGCCCACGATTGCCGCCGCCGCCCACTGTGGCACCACCAAAGCCAGGGCAGACACCGCGGCGAGCAGCACGTAAATCGCTCCCAGAAACGCCACCACACCCGCAACCAGTAGCAACCGGCCCGCCGCCCATGCGCGTTTCGTCTCTTCACGAGCCTCGGTCGTCGCAAGCTGTATCTCACAACGGACCATCTCTTGAATGTGGCCGGCGATATCTTTGATAATTTCGACCACAGATCTTTCCTTTTGAGAAGCCGAATGCGCTCCGGACGGAACCGCTTCGACAGATCCTTGGCTATTGTTTTTATTCATCGCCGTACCACCACAAGAAACACGTCCGATTATCGATAGCGACGCATGCTGGCTCCGGCGAGGAAGCCGAGCGCGGCGGCACACAGCAGAGCCGGAGCCGGATTGCGCTTCACCACTTCCGTCACGTCGCCCATCATGTCGCTGAAACCTTTTTCGCGCACATAACTGGCAGAGCTTTCCAGGTTGTCGGCGGTCTTTGCCGAGAACGACTTCACGGCCTCGCCTGTGGTTTCTCCTGCGCGCCGGATGGACGTCGCCGAACCCTGCAGTGCATCCGCGGTGGTCAGGCGTCCGTCTTCCATCTTCTGGCCGGCGGTGCGGGCAAACTGCGAAGCCTTATCTTTCGCCTGGCTCGCTATGTCCTTGGCCTGATTCGCTACGCTCGCCGCCTTGTCCTTCGCCTGGTTCGCGAAGTCCTGCGCGGTCTCTTTGGCTTGATTCGCGAATTCCTCGACGGCGTCCCCGGCCTTCGAGGCGCCTTCGTTGAATCCACCCTTCCATTGCGTGCCCGTCTCGGGATATGCCATATAGAAAATCTCCTCGTCTATCGGGAATGCAAACCAATGGCCAACTCCGCGACTGCGCAAAAAATATAGAGTTTTAGGCCATTAATATGGCTTTTCAGATCCGCGCTCCGGCTGCCGGCTTCACCCGTCCCCCACGAAGTCGGTAACATTCTTGCAACGTGCGCAGCTTTTGCGGCGGTTGCTCCCAGGCGGCGGCATATGTCGCCAAAGTCAAAAGGCCTCCAGCACAAAATGCTGGAGGCCTTAAATCCATCGAGAAGAGAAGAGAATTAGACTACGTAAGGCTTGCGGTAGTCGCGCGTGAGCAATCCGTTTGCTTCCGCGTCGCCCGCGAACTTCGGACCCTCGGTCAGGTTTAGCTTGCGGCCCACGCGATAACTGATATTCGCGAGATGGCACATCGACGCGCTCAGTACGGCGTTGCTGAGTTCGTCGTGCAGATCTTCCTTCTTCCGCGAACGGCAGGCAGCCAGGAAGTTCAGCATGTGGAGGCTGGTCGGATCCTCGCCGGCGCCGCGCGTCGGACGCTCTTCCATGATCATCTCGCTGCTCTCGCCCTTGAACGCCTGGAAGCCGGAATCGCTCATCGCGGCCCAGCCTTCGGTGCCGTAGATCATGTTCCCGGTCATCACGCGCAACGGCTGCCCGTTTACCGGAGCGGTTGCCGTGGGACTCGGCGCCGCCGCGCCGTCCGGAGGCCGAGGCGCACGCACCGGCGGCGGCTGTCCCTCGCTGCCCGTCAGCAACCCACGGACTTCGAACACCAGTTCGCGCCCGCCGAAATCGAAGTTGGCCGTCAGTGTATTCGGCGTTTCCTGATCGTCGATGTAGGCAAACTTTCCGCCGTGCGCGTATGCCATTTTCGGCCACGCCGGATCGCCCATCGCCCAGCGCGCAAGTCCCAGCTCATGGACGCCCTGGTTGCCGATGTCGCCGTTGCCCGTATCCCAGAACCAATGCCAGTTATAGCGGAAGCGCAATTCATTGAACGCGCGCATCGGCGCGGGTCCCAGGAACATGTCCCAGTTCACGCCCGGAGGCGTCGGCGTGTCTTCTTTATGTCCGATCGAGACGCGGCGTTTGTAGCACAGGCCCTTCGACTGATACACCTTGCCGATGAGCCCCTGTTGGATCGCCGCCATGGCCTTCATCTTGAACGGAGCGCTCCGGTGCTGCGAGCCGATCTGCACCATTCGCTTGGTCTCGTTCGCCACCTGGATCATCTTCTGGCCTTCGTAGATGTTGTAACAGGCAGGCTTTTCGCCGTAGACATCCTTGCCGGCTTTCATCGCCCAGATCGCGGCCAGCGCGTGCCAGTGATTCGGAGTCGCGATCGATACCGCTTCGACATCCTTGTCCGCGAAGGCCTGGCGCATGTCCTCGTACTCTTTCGCCTTCTCGCCGGTGTTTTTCAGCAGCGTCGCCTGCGACTTCTCACGCGCGGCTTGATTGACGTCGCACAATCCGACGACGCGGGCTTGGGGCAGCTTCGAATAAATGCTGAGGTGATTCGATCCGCGGCCGCCGAGGCCGACAATCGCCACCGCGATCCGGTCGTTCGCGCCCCAGACACGGAGCGCGGAAGCAGCGGTCGCGGCGCCAAGGAAAAATCGTCGAGTCGTTGTATCAGGCATGGATGCACCCTACTTTACCGCACGTTTCAACCGTCGAACCAGGGCTAATGTAAGAACCAAAACTCTCGGCGGAAAACTCCTGGCCCGCGCTCGCGTGCCATACTTTTTCAGATGACGGTAGCTTCGCCTCCCGCCGCACGCGGGCGGATCTTTCGCGGTTGGTGGATCGTTCTGGTTGCGGTTCTCGGGCAGTGCTTCAGCCTGGGAACCATGCTCGGCTATACCTTCGGCATCTTTGCCAAACCCTTGACGCAGGTGTTCCACACCGATCGCGGATCCATCGCGCTTGCGGTGTCCATCATGGAACTCCTCTCCGTCGTCGGAGCTCCCGGAGCCGGACGCCTCGTCGATCGCTACGGAGCGCGCGGCGTCATCGTCGGATCGTTCGCCCTGCTGGCATCCTGCCTCGCCGCGCTTTCGTTCGTCGAACCGCCGCTCTGGCACTTCTACGCGCTGTACGCCCTCGCCGGATTCCTCGGAGCCGCGACCATCCCGGTCACCTACGGCCGCGTCGTCGCGAACTGGTTCGATCGACAGCGCGGACTGGCCTTGGGAATCGCGAGCACCGGCGTCGGCCTGGGCGCCTTCTTCATGCCCTCGTTCGTTCAGTTTCTGATCGACGAACGCGGCTGGCGCGGAGCCTATCAGGGCCTTGCTGCGGTGACGGTGCTGATCGCCATCCCCATCGTCGGCTTCTTCCTGCGTTCGAACCCCAAAGAGGTTGGCCTGACGCCGGACGGCGACGAACTGGAGACCCTTCCTTCGAAACAGCAATCGCAGCCGGTCTCCGGCATGACGCTCGCGCAGGCGCTGCGCACCCGGACCTTCTGGCAGTTGTGCATCCTCTTCTTCGCCGTGGCCGCCTGTATCAACGGAGCCATCGGGCACCTCGCGCCGCTCCTCACCGACCGCGGCTTCACCGGACGATCCGCCGCCTTTGCGACCTCGCTGTTCGGCGCCGCTTCCATCGCCGGACGCATGGGCAACGGCTACATGGTCGATCGCTTCTTCGCTCCCCGCGTCCTCGTCTTCCCGTTCGCGGGCGCCGCCGCCGGAGTCGCCCTGCTCTGGGCCGGAGCCAACGGAAACATGGCCTTCGTCGCCGCGGCCTTGCTCGGACTCGCCATCGGCGCCGAGTCCGACGTCATGCCGTTCCTCGTCAGCCGCTATTTCGGAATGCGCTCGATGGGCGAACTGCTCGGCTGCATCTTCGGCGCCTACACCATGGGCAACGCCGTCGGACGCTACCTGTTCGGAGTCGCCTTCGACGCCACGAAGTCCTACGACCTGCCGCTCGCTTGCGCCTTCGTCGTATTGGTCCTCTCCATTGCCGGTACGTTTACGCTGAACCGCTACAGGAGCCCATCGCCTGCCTGACAAATAGCAACAGGCCTCCCGGCCTGTGTCTGACGAACGTTGCCATCGCACCGAGCCCCGAACCGTGACTTACGGTTAGTTCTGCGCGTCGAATCTCTCAGATGGGCGCAAAATCAAAAGTAACGCTCTATGAAGATCCTTTCGACCCCGTTCACGACCACCGCCTGGAATCAGATCGCGCCGACGACGCATCCCGGAGATACCGGCTTCGCGCTGTGGCGCACGCAAACCTTCGGCGACATCCGCGTCCGCATGGTGGAGTATTCGCCCGGCTATCTCGCCGACCATTGGTGCCAGAAAGGACACATTCTTCTGTGTCTCGAAGGCGAGCTGATCACCGAACTTGCCGACGGCCGAACCTTCACCCTGACTCCCGGAACCAGCTATCAGGTAGGCGATGGCGACGAGCCGCACCGATCCAGAACGTCGACCGGAGCAAGCCTCTTCATCGTCGATTAGCGACCAGTCAACTCCCCACCGAACCGCGACCGTAAGGGAGCGGACCCTACCTCTTATCTCCGCGGGGATACCAACTCCCCACCGAACCGCGACCGTAAGGGAGCGGACGCTACCTCTTTTCTCCTCTGAGATACCAACGCCCCACCGAGGCGCGACCGTCAGGTCGCGCTCACTCACGACCCGATCCGCAACGACATCGTCTGCGGAACTCCGATTCCACCCACCCGCACCGTCAGCAGGTAATCCCCCGGACCCACATTCGGCACCACGACATTGAACTGGTACAACCCCACCGCCCCCGGAGCCAGGCCCGCGAACGCCACCGTCGCATTCGTCGACCCGAACTGCCACGTCACCGCGTTCGCCAACCTACTGTCGCCCGGAGCCACCATCCCCGCAGGAACCCCATTCGAAGTCGCCCCGAAACCTACGCCGTAGAACGTTAGCGAATCGCCCGGCTTCGGCAACCGGCAAATCAACCCCTCGAACGATCCCGGCGGGCACGCATACGCGCCATCGCTGAACAACGCGACGATGTACTGCTTCCCAGCGACGCGGTAATTCTCCGGAGCCAGCAACCCCGGCGCCAGCCTCGAGTCCTCGAGCATCGTGAACGCCGTCGACGCCTGACCATTCACGGTCACCACGATCGAGGCCTTGCCCGAAATGGCACCGTCCGTCGGAGCCTGCACGTTCAACTGATCCGTCGCTCCATGTACCAGCACCCAAACGTACGCCGGACGCCCGTTGATCGTGACGGAAACACCATCGAGCGTCGTCGGAGCGTTGCTTCCGCTGAAGTCGTCGCCGTTCCATTGACGCGTCGTCGCCGCCAGGTTCGTGCCGTAAATTTCGATCCACGATCCGCCGGTGAAAATATCCGACGCGCCGAAAGCACCCGCGGAAATCGCCGCCGAAATCACCGGCTTCGGAGTCCCTGCCGGAGCACCCAGCGTCAGGCTTCCGGTATAGATGTGATCGCCGCGGTCCGCATTGCCGTTGCCGTTTGCCTCATTTGCCGCGAAGTGCACGCCCACCGGACCCACGTTCGAAGCAGGCGGCGTCCACGTAATCGTGAAAACATTGCTCGCGACCGGATTCGCGTGCTCCAGATATTCGACCGGCGCGCTCGCCGGACAACCAGACTGCGGCCTGCTGAGATTATTCGAGCAAATGACGAACTGCCCCGCACCGCGAGTGAACGAACCCGCCTGCTGATTGCTGCCTTGCGTCAGCGCGGACACCTGGAAACCATAGACGCGCGCCTGCGCATCGGACACCGTCAGTGTGAACGTCAGATCGACACCCGGCACGTAGCTGGTCGCAGACGAAGTGATCGAAGCCCGACCGCCGCCGCCGTTCACCGCCGTGCCGACATGGCAACTGCTCCGCGCGCAGGAATCCGCGTCGCCGTAAGGATCGCCGTTGCTCGCCGGTTCCGGCCCCGAAGCCGAAGCGAGCAGCAAAATCGGAATCGCCACTCCAAAAGCAAACGCGGGACGGACCAGCCTTCTGCCAGTCCGTCCCGCGTTTTGCTTCATTCGAGCTATTGTCCGATCTGTATCGTCAGGTCCTGCACGACAGCGACGCTGCCGACGCGCACGGTGACCTTATATTCACCCGGAGCCACCGCCGGAATCACAATGTTGAACTGGTACAGCCCAACCGACCCCGGAGCGAGTCCGCCGAATTGCACCGTGGCGTTCGTCGAGCCGATTTGCCACGTCATGCTGTTCAGCAGTTTTTCGTTCGCCGGAGAAATGACGCCCGCTCCCACGCGATGCTCCGTTTCGCCGAAGCCGACGCCGTAGAACGTCACCAGGTCCCCAGGCTTCGGCAGCCTGCTGCTGACACCGGCGATCGCGCCGGGCGGAATCGCGTACGTGACTCCGTCGCTGAATAGACCCACGATGTACTGCTTGTTATTGATCTTGAACGATGGGGGAGCCAGCAGTCCGCCCATGAACGTTGAGTCTTCAATCAGTGTGAACGGATCGGACGCTTGCCCGTTCACTGTCACGACGATTTGAGCGTTCCCCGAAATCGCACCGTCCGTCGGAGCCTGCACGTTCAACTGATCGCCGTTCGTCGAATCGTGTACCAGCACCCACACGTAGGCGGGACGCCCGTTGATGCTCACCGAAACGTTGTCGAGCGACGTCGGCGCATTGTTGCCGATGAAGTCCGCGCCGGTCCACTGCCGCGTCGTCGTCGCCAGGTTGCTGCCGTAGATTTCAATCCACGATCCGCCCGTAAACGTCGTGAACGCGCCAAACGCGCCCGCCGAGATCGCCGCCGAAATCACCGGCTTCGCCGAAGCAGTGCTCGCGGTCAGCGTCAATCGGCTGTTGTAAATGTGATCGCCCGTGTTGTCCCCGTCGTTATTGGCGGCATTACCGGCGAAATAAAGAATGATGGGCGCCGTTGCCCCAGCCGGAGGCGTCCAGTCAAACGTAAAGGTTCCCGTACGATTCGAAGTCGGAGCCGGTCCATGCTCTACGTATTCAATCGGCGCGCCGGCTGGACATCCGCCACTCGGCCTCGTTGAACCGTTCGAGCAAAGGATAAAAGTGTTCGACGCGGTGGTCGTGAACGTCCCCGCTTGCGCGTTGGTTCCCTGGAAACGAATCGAAGCTTGAAAGCCGAAGAGCTGCCGGGCCGCATCGGTAATCGTCAAGGTGAATGACTGCTTCACGCCCGGAGTGTACGTCGTACCTCCCGTAGAGGACGTAACGGCGATGCCCCCGCCGCCTCCGTTCAGAGCTGTGCCGACGTGGCAGTCGGTCTGCGAACAAGATGCCGGGTTGCTGCTGGGGTCGCCATTGACTCCCGGATCCGGACCCGCCTTGTGCGCCAGCATCAATGCGGGAACTGCCCACAGCACTGCCAGTCGAACGGCGTTACCCCGGCTCGATCGTTTCATTCGCGAATTTCCAATTTTCAGTAGGTTCATTTTTTGTTACTCCACGCCCGTTCGAAGGATCTAGCGTGCCTCTGCTCGGTTAGACGCCTGCGAACCCGTCACACGGAACAGCCGGCGCCAGCCGCGCCGACAGCGCCTACCTTCTTCCAACACCGAATTCCTTTTTTTGCTGTGGTGCTTAGTGGAATTTCATCTAAGGTCGCCAGCGCGTGCCAACTCGCGCCCTTTGGCTTGGTCCGCCCCACCTTCGCTTCGCTCACGTGGAAGGTGTAGTTGTGATGCGTGATCGAATGCCGGAATGTGCCGAGCTCTCGAACGACGCCAGCGCCTTCGATCTTCTCCGGCAGCTCCCAAAAGCCGCCCGCCGCTCGAGTCAACAGAACGCGGTTGCGCTCAACGATCACCACCAGACTTCTATTAACAAAGATCGTCTCGCGTCGGATTCGTTTCAACGGCAACTCGTCTTGGATCCCCAGTTTACGGGCCTCGCAGAACGAAAACACGGGACAGATCAGGCACTGCGGCGAGCGCGGGAGGCAAATTGTCGCGCCCAGCTCCATCATGGCCTGATTGAATTCGCCCGGATGTTTCGAATCGAGCCATGCCTGCGCCTGATCTCGGATCGACTTCTTGATCGCCGTCGAATGCACGTTGCCGCGCTCCGCCGTCAATCGCGAAACGACCCGCGCGACGTTGCCGTCCAACACAGCGTGCGGCTCTCCGAACGCGATGCTCGCCACCGCCGAAGCCGTATAGTCGCCGATCCCCGGCAGTGCCAGGATCTCTTCATAGGATTTTGGAAACCCGCCGCGAGCGACAATTTCTTTCGCAGCCCTTTGCAGATTCCGCGCCCGCGAATAATACCCGAGCCCCGCCCAGCGCGTCAGCAGATCGGTTTCGGGGGCCTCGCTCAACGCCTCGACAGTGGGAAATCGCTCCAGGAATCGCTCGTAGAACGGAATCACCGCCGCCACGCGCGTCTGCTGCAGCATGATCTCCGACACCCAGATGCGATACGGATCCCGCGTCCGCCGCCAGGGCAAATCCCGCTTCGCCGTCGCATACCAGCGCAGCAGGAGCTCCGCCACCGAACCCCCCATCCCCACCGAACCGCGACCATCAGGGAGCGGACGCTCTCCCTTCCCCACCGAACCGCGACCGTGAGGGAGCGGACCCCTTTTTTTCAAAACAATTTTCTTCAAACGCTGACTGTCAAATCCCCAAGCAAGATGTCAAACGCCACGACGTACCTCTATACTAATGGTTTACCCCCTTGTCCGAAGTAATCTCCATCCGTAATGCGCGCGTTCACAACCTGAAGAACGTCTCGCTGGAACTGCCCCACTACAAACTGACGGTCGTCACCGGAGTTTCGGGTTCAGGAAAATCATCACTGGTCTTCGACACCGTTTACGCCGAGGGCCAACGCCGCTACGTCGAGTCTCTCTCTGCCTACGCGCGCCAGTTTCTGGAGCGCATGGAGAAACCTGACGTCGACGAAATCGATGGTATCTCGCCGCCCATCGCCATCAAGCAGAAAAACACCACGCGGAATCCGCGTTCGACCGTCGCGACTTCCACCGAAATCTACGACTTCCTGCGTCTCCTGTTTGCCCGCGCCGGACGCACCATCTGCCCCAACGACGGGGTCCGCGTCATTCGCGACACCGTCGACCACGTCGCCGCCCGCATGCTTCAGCAGGAGCAAGGCTCCCGCTGGTACGCCCTGTTTCCCGTCACGCGCGAGAAGCTGCCGGACCTCCGCAAAGAGGGCTTCAATCGCCTCTTTCAGGACGGACAGACCTACGAATTCTCGAGCCCCGAATCGCTGATCGACATCGATTTCGCGAAGCCGCTCTACGTCCTGCTCGATCGCATCGCCATCACGCCGGATCTCCACGCGCGCATCGTTGACGCCGTCGAAATCTCCTATCGCGAATCGGGCGAAGTCATCTTCCGCCCCGCCGTTTCCGCCCAGCCCGATCTTCGTTTCTCGATGAAGTTTTCCTGCAAGCTGTGCGGCCTCGAATTCGCCGATCCCGAGCCGACGCTCTTCAGCTTCAATTCGCCCATGGGCGCCTGCCGCCGCTGCCAGGGCTTCGGCAACACCATCGACTACGACATGGATCTGGTCGTCCCGGACCGCAGCCTCTCGCTGCTCGACGGCGCGGTGAGTCCCTGGACCAAACCGAATTACGAATACTATTACGACGAGGAATTTCTTCCTGCCGCACGCCGTTCCGTGCGCCTCGAAGTGCCCTACTTCGAGCTCACCGCGAAGGAACGCTCCATCGTCGAAGATCACGTCCGCAAGTTCTTCGAGCAGGTCGAAAAGAAGAAATACAAGGTCCACGTCCGCGTGTTCCTCAGCCGCTACCGCGGCTACGCGAAGTGTCCCGAATGCAAAGGCTCGCGCCTCCGTCCGGAAGCCAACTACATTCAGCTCGGCGGCAAAACCATCGGCGAAGTCGTCGCGCTCAACATCGCCGCTGCCAAGGAATTCTTCGAAGGCCTGTACCTCGAACCCGAAGAGCGCCGCATCGCTGACAAAGTTCTCGTCGAAATCAATCAGCGCGTCAAATTCCTGAACGACGTCGGCCTCGAGTACCTCACGCTCGATCGCCTCGCCGCCACTTTATCGGGCGGGGAAGCGCAGCGCATCACGCTCGCCACCTGCCTCGGATCCCGTCTCGTCGGAGCCACCTACGTCCTCGACGAGCCCTCGATCGGCCTGCACACACGCGACACCAACCGCCTGATCGGCATCCTCGAAGAACTCCGCGATCTCGGCAACACCATCCTCGTCGTGGAGCACGATTCCGACGTCATGCGCGCCGCCGATCACATCGTCGACCTCGGCCCCGGAGCCGGTGAAAACGGCGGCAAAGTCATCTTCGAGGGCTCCTACAAGAAGCTGATCGCGCCATCCAATCAGTCGCTCACCGGAAAATATCTGCGCGGCGAAAATCAGGTCACGCATCTCGGAACCCGTCGCGAAGTCAATCCGCGCCGCGTCATCAAATTCATCGGAGCGCAAGCCAACAACCTCAAGAACATCGACGTCGACCTGCCGCTCGGCATCCTCGTCGCCATCACCGGAGTCTCCGGCTCCGGCAAGTCGACGCTGGTGCACGACGTGATTCATAAGTCGCTCATGCGCCGCATGGATCGCCAGAATCCGCAGACCGAAGAGTCGATGGACGCCGGAACTGCCGCCGAAAAGATCACCTGCAAGCGCGTCGAAAAAGCCGACCTCCTCACCGAAGTCATCCTCGTCGACCAGTCGCCCATCGGCCGCACGCCGCGTTCGAATCCGGTGACCTACATCAAGGCCTTCGATCAGATCCGCATGATCTTCGCGGCGACTCCCGAAGCGACGCGCCGCGGCTACAACGCCGGCCACTTCTCTTTCAACATCCCCGGCGGCCGCTGCGAAACCTGCCAGGGCGACGGCACCGTCACCGTCGAAATGCAGTTCCTCGCCGACGTGGAACTGATCTGCGAAGACTGCCACGGCACCCGTTTCAAATCCAGCGTTCTCGATTGCCGCCACAAGGGCCTGAACATTCACGAGGTCCTCGGACTCACCGTAAAGGAAGCGATCTCCTTCTTCGCCGACCAGCCCAAGCTAGCCGCGAAGCTCCGCGTCCTCGCCGACGTCGGACTCGGCTATCTGCGCCTCGGCCAGTCCGCCACCACGCTGTCGGGCGGCGAAGCCCAGCGCGTCAAGCTCGCCGCGCACCTGTCGCAAGCCACGAGCAAAGGCACGCTGTACATCTTCGACGAGCCCACCACCGGACTTCACTTCGACGACATCTCGAAACTGATGGCCGCCTTCGAGCGCCTCATCATGGCCGGCGCCAGCATCCTCGTCATTGAGCACAATCTCGAAGTCATCCGCGCCGCGGACTGGGTCATCGACCTCGGCCCCGAGGGCGGGGAAGGCGGCGGCCGCGTCGTTTGCGAAGGAACCCCCGAGGACATCGCGGCTTGCTCCGGCTCCCACACCGGCAAGGCTCTGCAGCAGGTGCTCGCCGACGCTCCAGTCAGCAAGTCTTCCTGAAAAGAGGTGTGGTACTCTCGTCCCACATGGCCAGAGTTCTTGTAATGTATACCCAGCCCGCGGACACGGCGGTGTTCGACGCGTACTATCACGGGACGCACGTCCCGCTCGCGAAAACCTTGCCCAACCTGCGCGAGATGAATCTCTCCACCGCCCCGCCCACCGCACTGATGGGAACGGCGCCGTATTTCGTCGCGGAACTCGTGTTCGACACGATGGCCGAGTTGCAGGACGCCCTGCGTTCTCCCGAAGGCCAGAAAACGGCGGCCGACCTGGCGAACTTTGCGCAAGCCGGCGTGACGATTCTCATTCTCGAAACCAGCCGGACGATGTAGAAACCGAATATGACAAGCAAATTGTCATGTTGATTGTAACGCGCGGTTTCAAACGTTCCGTACCACGTTTCGCCGCGAGCAATCGTCGACCACGCTAGTACATCCCCATCCCAATTGGGATAGCCTGTGATTATGGCGTCTCCCATCCGGCTGACCGCGAAAAAGCGAAGCCGGACTTCCACACGATCTCTTGCAAAGGCGGCCGCGCCGTCTACTGACGCCGAAATTTCGCTCACCGACCCGAGCCTCTACGTCAATCGCGAACTGAGCCTGCTCGATTTCCAGCAGCGCGTTCTCGAAGAGGCGCAGGATCCGCGCAACCCGCTTCTCGAGCGCGTCAAATTCCTTTCGATCGTTGGTTCGAACCTCGACGAATTCTTCATGGTCCGTGTCGCCGCGCTCAAAGAACAGGTCGCCGCGCGAATCATCGAAGTCGGACCTGACGGCATGACACCGATGGCGCAGCTCGACGCCATTCGCGACCGCGCCATCCGCCTGCTGGACGACGCCCGCGACTGCTTCAACCAGCAGTTGCACCCCGCGCTCGCCGAAGCCGGAATCGAAGTCGTTCAATACGCCGACCTGACCGACCGCCAGCGAGCCCGCGTCAACGATTATTTCGCCGAAAGCATTTTTCCGATACTCACGCCGCTGGCCTTCGATCCCGGCCGCCCCTTTCCGCACATCTCCAACCTCAGCCTGAATCTCGCCGTGCTGATTCGCGACCGCGAAGGCACCGAACGGTTCGCGCGAGTGAAAGTGCCGGATACCATTCCGCAACTGGTGCCCGCTTCGAATGGCGGACGCGCGAAGCAGGGCCAGTACACCTTTGTTTGGGTCGAGCAAGTCATCGCCGCCAATCTGGATGTCCTGTTTCCCGGCATGGAGATCGTCGACGCGCATCCGTTCCACGTCGCGCGCGACGCCGATATTGAAATCCGCGAACTCGAAGCGGCTGATCTGTTGGAAACCGTCGAAGAAGGAATTCGACAGCGCCGGTTCGCCGACGTCGTCCGCCTGATGGTCACGAAGGACATGCCGGAGCCCATCCTCGACATCCTCGTGAACAACCTCGAGGTCGATCCGCCGGACGTCTACCGCGTGCCGGATCCGCTGGTCGTTAGCCGCCTGCGTCACCTCGGCGGAATCGACCGGCCGGATTTGAAGGAAGCGCCGTTCGCGCCCACCATCGCTCCCGCGCTTGAAATCAAGAAGGAAGACGACGACGTCTTCTCGAACATCCGCCGCGGCGACGTTCTCGTTCATCACCCGTTCGAATCCTTCCAGTCCGTCACCGACTTTCTGCAGCGCGCCGCGCGCGATCCGCACGTCCTCGCGATCAAGATGACGCTGTATCGAGTCGGCCGGAATTCGCCGATCGTCGAAGCGCTGCTCGAAGCGATGGAAAACGGCAAGCAGGTCGCCGTGCTCGTCGAACTCAAAGCCCGCTTCGACGAAGAGTCGAACATCGAGTGGGCACGCGCGTTGGAACGCGAAGGTGTTCACGTCGTCTATGGCCTGCTCGGACTGAAGATTCACGCCAAGGCGACGCTCGTCGTGCGCCGCGAAGGCAGCCGCATCCGCCGCTATGTCCACATGGCGACCGGAAATTACAACGCCGTGACGGCCCATCTCTACACCGACGTCGGTTTCTTCACCACCGACGAAGAGATTGCCTCCGACGTCAGCGATCTGTTCAACTACCTTACCGGCTATTCGGCAAAGGACGACTATCGCAAGCTGCTGGTTGCGCCCATCAATATGCGCGCGCGGCTGCGCGAGCTGGTGCTCCGCGAAATCGACCACCAGAAAAGCGGCAACCCGGGACGCATCATCCTCAAGATGAACTCGCTTGTCGACCCTGAAATGATTCAGCTGCTGTATGAGGCGTCGCGCGCTGGCGTCCAGGTGGATCTGCTGATTCGCGGCGTGTGCTGCCTGCGTCCGCAGGTGCCAGGCGTCAGCGAAAACATCCGCGTCATCAGCCTGGTCGGACGCTTCCTCGAGCACAGCCGCATCTACTATTTCGCGAACGGCGGCGACGAAGAAGTGTTTCTCGGCAGCGCCGATTGGATGCCGCGCAACATCAACCGCCGCGTGGAAATTCTATTTCCCGTCGAGGACAAACGCCTCGTGCGCCGTCTCCACGACGAGCTTCTGATGACCTATCTCAAGGACAATCGGAACGCGCGCATCATGCAGCCCGACGGCTCCTACGTTCGTCCGAAAGTCGACGGCGAATCATTCAGCGCCCAGCATTGGCTGCTGGCGCGCGCTTCCCGCCGGCGCATCTAAATAGAAAAGGGCGAGCCCGCGGGCCCGCCCTTCCGTACTCCTCAAAACCGTTTCTAGATCCACCAGGCGGCGGTCGTACCCTCGCGAATCATGATCTGATTCAGGAACTGCGCGGCCTTCGTCAGACCTTCCTCGGGCGACATCAGCGTGTCTTCGTGCTCGATCGACAGCACGTAATCGTAGTTGAACATCCGCAGCGTCGAAATGAATTCGGTCCACCATTCGTACGAGTGGCCATACCCGACCGACCGGAAAATCCATGCGCGATTCTGCTCGTCGGAATATTTCTTCGTATCCAGCACGCCCGTCTTCGGCAGGTTGTAATCGTAGATCTGCGTGTCCTTCGCGTGTACGTGGAAAATCGAATCGCCCAGCACGCGGATCGCTTTGATCGGATCGATCCCCTGCCAGAACATGTGGCTCGGATCGTAATTGCAGCCAATGACCTTGCCGCACGCATCGCGCAGCCGGAGCGCCGTTTCCGGACTATACACCACGAAACCCGGATGCATTTCGATCGCGACTTTCACCCCGTGGTCTTCCGCGAACTTCGCATGCTTGGTCCAGTAGGGAATCACTTTCTTTTCCCACTGCCAGTCGAGAACGTCCAGGTATTCCGGCGGCCATGGGCACGTCACCCAGTTCGGATACTTCGCCTTGTCGCTGTCGCCGGGGCAGCCCGAAAAATCGACCACCACCGGAACTTCCAGCTTCTCCGCCAGCCGGATCGTCCGCTTGCTGGTCTCGGCGTATGCCTTCGCCACCGCCGTATCCGGATGCAACGGATTGCCGTGCGAGCTCAGCGCCGAAATCGAAAAGCCATTGTCTTTCAGCTTTTGCTTGAACTCCTTCAATGCATGTTTGTCTTCCAGCATCGACAATTTGCAGTGCGGATCGCCGGGATAATTGCCGGTTCCCAGTTCCACCGTCGAGATGTTCAGCGCGCGAAGTTTTTCAAAAACGGTTTCGAGCGGAAGCTGCGATAGTAGCGGAGTAAATACGCCGACTCTCATAAGAAGAACGCCCCTTTCAGACGTTGCGCGCCGGACTTTCACAGCCGGCGCGCGGAAAACAGGCAGAATATCACACGGCTACAATGGAAGCTTGCGAGACATTCGAGCACGCATCGAGAATGCGCGGCATGTCGCGGTACTGACTGGCGCTGGTGTATCGGCCGAAAGTGGAATCGCCACCTTCCGCGGCGCCGGCGGATTGTGGCGCAATTTCAAGCCGGAAC
>Ga0105248_10004649_pt1 | contig 15193 bp, 9 predicted proteins | sample KBSS34metaG_FD_81524 | JGI IMG/M metagenome (GOLD analysis project Ga0105248, IMG submission 81524) | Switchgrass rhizosphere microbial communities from Kellogg Biological Station, Michigan, USA - KBS S3-4 metaG | ecosystem: Host-associated > Plants > Roots > Rhizosphere > Soil | place...
GCTCAGTTCAGCGACCGCACCGCCTTCCTTGTCCAGGGAGACACCAAGGCCGAGTCTGAAGCTGACACCAACGCCAGCTGGCTCGTCGAAGAAGAACCCGGCCACATCATCTTTCCTCGTAAGCTCACCCCGCCCTACGACTACTTCGCCTCCGGCCCCGGCGAATCCCTCCACGCCGCCGCTTACGACTGGAACTGGGCAACAGCCGGAGCCGTCGGCTCCCACTGGGTCCACGCCGGCCAGGCCCTCCGTGAGATCGTCTACCCCGGCGCAGGCAAAGCCGCCACCCGCGGCCGCCAGGACCCCGACACTGCCTGGGAACTCATCCACGACTCCCTGCCCCACATGGCCTACACCCCCGAAGACCCCGGCCACACCGTCCGCACCACCGCGATCGACAACACCACTTTCCCCGCCCAGCCCGTTACCATCCCCGCCAAAACGCACGCCCACATACTCCTCGACCGCGCCGAACTCACCACTGCCTATCCCCTCCTCAAGTTCTCCGGCGGCAACGGCTCCCACATCGTCCTCACCTACTCCGAGGCCCTCTACGACGAAAAGCTGCACAAGGGCAATCGCAACGAAGTAGGCACCCGCCAGGCTCACGGCATCATGGACGAAATCTACCCCGACGGGGGCGACCATCGTTCGTATGAATCCCTCTGGTGGCGCACCTGGCGCTATCTCGACCTCGATATCGAAACCACCGAGCAGCCCCTCACCCTCGACGGCATGGAAGCTCATTTCTCCGCCTATCCCTTCGAGCCCACGGCTACCTTTACCGCCAGCGATCCCGACCTCGAAAAAATCTTCAAGATCGGCTGGCACACCGCCCAGCTCGACGCCCATGAAACCTACATGGACACCCCTTACTACGAGCAGCTCCAGTACTCCGGCGACACCCGCCTCCAGATGCTCATCACCTACGCCGTCACCGGCACCGATCTGCTCCCCCGCCAGGCCATGATGGCCCTCGACGACTCCCGCAACACCGACGGCATCACCACCAGCCGCTACCCCTCGGCACTCGCCCAATACATCCCGCCCTTTTCCCTGCTCTGGATCGGCATGTTGCACGACAACTACATGTATCGCTCCGACACCGCCTTCCTCAAAACCCTCCTTCCCGGCAGCCGCACTGTGCTCAGCTGGTTCGCCGGCTACCAGCATCCCGATGGCGTCCTCGGCAAACTGCCCTGGTGGAGCTTCATCGACTGGGTCGAAACCGAAACCGACAAGCCCTTCCCTTCCTACGACTCGAACAACGAAAGCTGCCTGACAACAATGCAGTACATCGGCGCCCTCGAGGACGCCATCGAACTCGAAAAAGCCCTCGGCTCGCCCGAATACATCGCCCTCTACACCCCTCGCCTCGACAAAGCGAAGCGCGGAGTCATCGCCCAGTGCTGGGACGCCAGCAAGGGCCTCTTTGCCGACAACGCGAGCAAAGACTTGTATAGCGAACACACCAACATGCTCGCCGTCCTCCACGACGTAGCGCCAAAGAAAGACCAGCCCGCCATCATGCGCAAGGTCGAGGCCAAGCAACTCGGCCAGCCGCAAGCGACCAAGCTCGTAGGGGCCAGCTTCTACTTCCGCTACTACCTCGCCCGCGCCCTTGACCATGTCGGCATGGCAGACGACTACCTCAAGACGCTGGGCGATTGGCACGGCTTCCTCAAGATGGGCTTCACCACCTGGCCAGAACAGCCCGGCGACACCCGCTCCGACTCCCACGCCTGGACCGCCCACCCCACCTACGACTTACTGACGCTCGTCGCAGGCATAGCCCCGGCGGAGCCAGGCTTCAAAACTGTCCGCATCGCCCCCCACCTCGGCGACCTGACGCACCTGGAAGCCACCTACCCCCATCCAGCCGGCTTCATCCACGTCAAATACGATGACGGGAAGGCCACCATAGACTTACCTCCGAATTTAAATGGCGTATTTGTTTGGAAGGGTAAAGAGACAACGCTTAAATCCGGTACGACATCGATTGCATTGAAATAGATGATTGCTATAACCCGAATCATGCATGGTGCTCTTAATAGCACCATGCATGATTCGGTTCTGATTGCCCTGAAGTCGTAATCAACAGTTCTGCTTGTGCGTTCTTCGGAGGCCCATTTGGGTCTTCTGTGCATCCATCTGTAGATTCAAGTCGGTATTCCGTTCGGCCATTTTGGAAAGTCCATACCTGGTGAGAGCATGGCCCTGTACCTTCAAACTCTACTTTACCCTCGGGTATTTCCAAGTCTGGCTTAGTGACCAGAGCATGATCCAAGTTCCATGCTCGATACTGCGCAACGCTATCGCTGGAAAAGTCAATGAGAATCCGGTGTTTGTCGGTATGACACGCCAGGCTGATGGCTCCATCTTTACGAGGATTGTTTTTCTTTTTGCTTGGCTGATTAATGGCCGCGATGAAATAGCCGTGAACTGTAGCGTCGATCCAAACGTCCCCATTCCCATAAGAAATTCCAGAGTAATTACACCAAATTGACTCGCGTGTGGACTTCAATATTGCCTGTTGAACAGATTGCGAGAAGATCTCATCAAAATGCCCCTGTAGCGAGGCGGCTTCGTGAATATAGTATTTTCCTCTTTAGTCAGTCACCATAAGCGGAAATTGAACCAGCAGCGCGATCTTTCCCACATCTCGGGCTTGCAGTGCGCTACGCAAATCGCGATCAAATGTCAGGAAAGCGTTAGTATTCTTTTCTCCAAACACCGCGATATCACAGCTCTTTCCAAGTCGCGTAGGTTGCGCGGAAGCACTCCAACTCAACATGGAAAAGATCGCAGTGACTGCTATGAGCCCACGTTTGAGTTTCATTGAGCAATTGTAGCCGCACCACGAGTTCATAATCGGAAGGCCATCGCTTATGCCTCTTGTAACAACTCCGTCCGATACTTCGGCATCAACGCCTTAGCCTTCGCCAAAAACTCCCCCATCTCCGTCTCACTCATCTTGGGCGGCGCAGTCGTGCGAGTCGCCACCGGCACACCCACCTCGCGAAAGAACGCATCATTCCCCGCCGGAGCACAGATACAAATCATCCGCACCGGCCCCGCCGAAGCGTTGTGAAACCGATGCGGCGCATTGGCGGGAATGTTCACCGTCTCCCCGGCATGCAACACATGCTCCTCCCCGCGAAACGTCGCCTCCAGTTCCCCCTCAAGCACAACGAAGGTCTCCTCAAAATCATGCCGGTGCGGCCCAGGTCCGCCACCCGGTGGCACATGCATATCGATCACGCAGAACCGGCCACCCGTATCCTCGCCGGAAACAGTGATCGTGTACGTATCCCCCACCAGCCCGATATGCGGCAGCGTGTTCTCCTCGTCCAATTTCGAAACCTTAAGCGAACGCAGAAGATCGTCAGGCGGCAGCGGCGGATATGTCGCTTCTTGCTCAGGCATTTCATCTCCTTATGGTTCTCAATTCAATCAGTCGACAGTAAAAACAATCTTCCCCACAGCCTTGGCAGGTGGACGCTTTGCCCAAATCATTTCCGGCTCCCAAAGTGTCTCGACCTCCGCCACCAGCGGAGTAATCTTCCCCTCCTCCACCAACTTGGCAAACTCCTGCAGCCCCTCTGCCGTCACCTTCGTCTGCACCATGAACCCTTGAATGCCATGCTTCTCGCACTCCTTCGCATCCGGCGGCTGATTCGCTGTCACCAGAATCCCGCCATGCTTGATCAGCGCATAGGACCGCGCGAGTGTCTCTCCGCCCACCAGATCCAGCACAGCATCGAGAAGCTCCATGGCCTCCTCAAAGCGCTCCGTGGTGAAATCGATCACACGGTCTGCGCCCAATGCCAACAGAGCCTCTTTATGCTCAGCGCGTGCCGTCGTTATCACGTGCGCGCCCTGCTGATGAGCCAGTTGAATCGCCAGCGAGCCAACGCCGCCAGAGCCTGCGTGAATCAGCACGTTCTGCCCGGGCCCAACTTTTGCCAGCGCAAGAGCCTGCATCGCAGTCTGCACCACGACCGCCACAGCCGCGCCCTGCGCCACGCTCAATTCCACTGGCCGAATGCAGATCGCTCCAGCATCGACCGCAACGAATTCCGCATAGGCTCCGCCCGCCGCGCTGAAGCCGAACACTTCGTCACCTGCCTTGAATTGCGAGACGCCTTCACCTACGCTTTCAACCGTTCCAGAAATATCCCCTCCCGGAATCCGGGGAAACTCCAACGGAAACACCTGCTTCATTGCCCCGGACGCGGCACGTGGGTCGATTGGATTCAAACTCGTAGCCATGTTGCGAACCACCACCTGACCCGGCCCTGCTGTGGGCTGATCGACTTCCTCCATCTGCAATGCGCCGCCGTACTCATAAATCCGAAGTGCCTTCATGATTTCTCCTCACAATCCCTAACTGAGATGCAGATTTCCCCCGCTACGACCCACACATTCACCGCAAATTCAAAAGCCCAGACATGTACTAGGAGCTCATGAGTGCACATTCGAACATTTGCACCTGAACACCAGATACGAACCTTCCTGTCAGGTCACGCGCATAGAAACGATAGAATCGTTCTCGATTGCTAACAACCACTTTGCTTTTGGGGGATCTCCTTGAACCTCGTAAAACCACCGATCAAAACCCCAGTAAGAACACTCCGCATCGTTCTTGCCTCGGCCATCTCTCTACTGGTGTTAGGAATGAACGCCTCCGCCCAGGTCGAGTACGTAGACCCCACCATCGGCAATGTCGGCATTCTCCTCGTGCCAACCCGTCCAGCGGTCTTCCTGCCAAACAGCATGGTCCGCGTATACCCGGTGCGCGCCGACGCTCTCGACGACCGCATCGCCTACTTCCCCCTCACCATCAGCTCTCACCGTATTCAAGAGCTGTTCAGCATCATGCCCGGCGATGGCGCCCCAGCATCTTACGATCAAGAACAGACAACACCCTACTATCTCTCGACCCGCCTCGACGACTCCCTCATTCGCATTGAGTTCTCCCCAACTGAGCGCAGCGGTTACTACCGCTTCACATTCCCAGATGCCCACGCATCAGTAGTGCTAGCCAACCGTATGGAAGGCGAACTGCATTCCGAGGGCAAAAGCATCGTTATAGGCGAAGAACGCTTCGACGGAATGAAGGCCTACGTGTACGGCGAATTCAATGCGCCAGTCACCTTTGCCGCGCGCGACAGCAAACCCGGCCGGCAAATCACCGCCTCCGCCTCATCCACAAAGTCGCTCGATTTCCGCTACGGCATCTCCTTCATCAGCGTGGACCAGGCAAAGAAAAACCTGCAGCACGAGATCCCTTCCTGGGGTCTGGAGCATGTAAAAGAGGCAGCCAGAGCCCGGTGGAATCAGACTCTCGGCCAGATTGCCGTAGAGGGTGGCACCGAGCCGCAGCGCAGAGTCTTCTACACCGCGCTCTACCGCAGCTTCGAGCGCATGATCGACATCACAGAAGACGGCCAGTACTACAGCGCCTTCGACCATCGTGTCCACGAAGACCATCGTCCCTTCTACGTAGACAACTGGCTCTGGGATACATTCCGCGCCCTCGAGCCGCTGCAAACCCTGCTCAACCCCGACATGGAAGCAGACAAAATCCAATCCTACGTCCGCATGTATCAACAGTCAGGCGTCATGCCCACCTTCGCCATCCTGACCGGCAACTACGCATGCATGAACGGCAATCACTCTGCCCCATGGTTTGCCGATGCCTGGTTCAAAGGCGTGCACAACTTCGACCTGCCCACAGCGTACGAGGGCATCCGCAAACGGTCTCTCGAAATCACCATGCTGCCCTGGAGCCTCGCACCCAAAGGCCCCCTGGACGACTTCTACGCTGCCCACGGCTACATGCCCGCTTTGCGTCCCGGCGAAAAAGAAACTGTCCCCGGAGTGCACCCATTCGAGAAGCGTCAGCCAGTCCCCGTAACATTGGAAAACAGCTACGACGACTGGAACATCGCACAGCTCTCGCGCGCTCTGAACAAACCCGCAGACGAGCAGCTCTTTATGACTCGCGCAGCAAATTACACCCATCTCTTCCGCGCAGATAAAGGCCTCATGTGGCCCAAGGATGCTGACGGCAACTGGATTGAGCCGAAGGATCCGAAATTCGACGGTGGCATGGGCGCGCGCGATTACTACGATGAAAACAACGGCTACACCTACACATGGGATGTCCCACAGGACCACGCCGGTCTCGCCTCACTGATGGGCGGAACAGCCAAAGCTGAGGCAAATCTAGACCAGCTCTTTCGCGAGCCCCTCGGCCGCTCCAAATACGAATTTCAGGCCAGGCTGCCCGACTCCACTTCCATGGCGGGCCAGTTCTCCATGGACAACGAACCAAGTTTCGCCATCCCCTACATCTACAACCGCCTCGGCGCTCCTTGGAAAACCCAAAAGCGCATCAGGATGCTGCTCGAATCCTTCTTCCCCGACACGCTGCAGGGCATTCCAGGCGACGAAGACGGCGGCGGCATGAGCGCCTTTGTAGTTTTCTCCATGATGGGCTTTTATCCCGTCACGCCAGGCATTCCAGCCTATGACATCGGCAGCCCTGTCTTCGACAAAGTGACCATTCACTTGAAAAATGGCAAAGACTTCGTCATCTTCGCTCACGGCACATCACGCAATGCAAAATACGTGCAGAGCGTTCGTCTCAATGGAAAAGCGCTCGATCAAATCTGGTTCCGTCACGCCGACATTGTCCACGGCGGCACGCTCGATCTGACCATGAGCGACACCCCAAACAAATCGCTCGGTGCCAACCCCGCCAGCTTCCCGCCGTCCTCGCTCGCAGTCAAGCCCGAGGAGTTCAGCAGATAAGAGCGAGAAGCCGCAGGTCTCCTCATCGAGACCTGCGCCATCCAGCTACTCCTTGTCGCTGCTCGCGTTAAGCTGCGGCATCTCCGTTCCAGTCGACAGCGTAATCAAACCCGACTTCGCATAGCCAATCAGCTTTTCGCGTGTGTCCGTAATATCCAGATTGCGCATCGTCAACTGCCCGATTCGATCCCGCGGCGAAAACGTCGATTCGCCCTTCTCCATCGTCAGCCGCTCTGGCTTAAACGTGAGGTTCGGCGAATCCGTGTTCAAAATCGAATAGTCGTTCCCGCGCCGCAACTCAAGCGTAACCTCGCCTGTAATCGGCCTCGCGACCCAGCGCTGGGCGCTCTCGCGAAGCATAATTGCCTGCGAATCAAACCAGCGGCCCTGATACAACAACCGGCCAAGCTTGCGCCCGTTTTCACGGTATTGTTCAATCGTGTCCTCATTGTGAATACCCGTAATGAGACGCTCATAAGCGATGTAAAAGAGCGCAAGTCCCGGAGCCTCATAGATGCCGCGGCTCTTGGCCTCGATAATGCGATTCTCGATCTGGTCACTCATGCCCAACCCATGACGCCCGCCAATGCGGTTCGCCTCAAGCATCAGCTCCACAGAGTCCGTGTATTCCACGCCATTGAGCGCAACCGGCCAGCCCTCGGCAAAGCGCACCGTGACCGTCTCAGCCTTCACCTCAACATCGTCGCGCCACGAGGCAACACCCATGATTGGAACAACGATCTTGATACTGCTCGATAGCAGCTCCAGGTCCTTCGCTTCATGTGTTGCACCCAGCAGGTTAGAGTCCGTGGAATAAGCCTTCTCCGCCGACATCTTGTATGCAAATCCCGAGCGCTGCATAAACGCCGACATCTCGGCGCGACCGCCTAGTTCGTCGATAAAGGCCGCATCGAGCCACGGCTTGTAAATCTTCAGATCGGGATTCACCAGGAGCCCATACCGGTAAAAACGCTCAATGTCGTTGCCTTTGAATGTGCTCCCATCGCCCCAGATGCTCACATCATCTTCTTTCATCGCGGCAACAAGCATCGTTCCGGTCACAGCACGGCCAATCGGCGTCGTATTAAAGTACGTGACCCCGGCGGTAGAGATATGAAAGGCTCCACTCTGCAGCGCGGCCAGTCCTTCGCGCACCAGTTGCGGACGGCACTCGATCAGCCGTGCCTTCTCCGCTCCGTATTCCATCGCGGCGCGAGGTATCTGTTCGTAGTCGGACTCATCCGGCTGGCCAAGATTGGCGGTATAGGCATAGGGGAGCGCGCCCTTCTGCTTCATCCAGTGGAGAGCAGCGCTGGTGTCGAGGCCGCCAGAGAAGGCAATGCCCACTTTCTGGCCGAGGGGAAGCGATTCAAGAATATTGGACACGGAAATTGAGCCCTTCAATAGAGACTTGGCAATAGACTGAGCAATTGTCTTCCCTATTTTACGTGGGCCAGATGCGCAGCCGATGAATTTGCCGTGAGTGGTCCGATTGCGCAACAGATTGTGACAGCCCGGTGAAACAGGCCTTCCCAGTGAACACAGATATTCCGGTGCAGGATGTACCTATCGCTTGTATGCAATGGCCTGGATTCACGAATCGCGGAATGCAAATTATGATGCAGCTATGAAGATCCTCGCCGCGCTACTTGCCGTCTCCCTTTGCCCCGCAGCCATCGCGCAACATGCTGTTCAAGACAAACCAGTTCCCCGGTCACAACCGCGACCCTCGGCGGCTACCGTAGCGCAGTGGCAAGACCGCAAGTTCGGCATGTTCATCCACTTCGGACTCTATTCCGAGTTCGGCGGCGTCTGGCAAGGCAAAAACATCGACAACGGTCTGAGCGAACAGATCATGGGGAACGCGCCCATTCCTCTGGATGACTACGCCGCAGCAGCCAAGACCTTCAACCCCACCAAGTGGGACCCGGATGCGGTGGTGGCGCTGGCCAAATCTGCTGGCATGAAGTACATCGTCATCACCACCAAGCACCATGATGGCTTCAATATGTTCCACACCGCCCAGACGAAATACAACATCGTCGATGCCACGCCCTATCACCGCGACATCGTCAAAGAGCTGTCTGAGGCCTGCAAGCGCGGTGGACTCGGCTTTGGCGTCTACTACTCCACCATCGACTGGCACGAGCCTGGCATGGATCACTACATCGAAGGCAACAGCAACCCCATCACCGATGCGCATGCCCGGTTCAACGCAGCACAATTGCAGGAACTCCTCAGCAACTACGGCCCCATCACCGAGATTTGGTTCGATATGGGCAAGCCCACACCGGAACAGAGCAATCTCTTCGCAACCACCGTGCATAAGCTCCAGCCGCAAACCATGGTCAGTGGCCGCGTGTGGAACTACCAGGGCGACTTCACCGTCATGTCCGACAACGAAGTGCCCGCCTACGGTATCGACGAGCCGTGGCAGACTCCCGCCTCCATGTTCAACGAGACATGGGGATATCGCTCCTGGCAAAAGCGCGACAACGTGCAGGGCAAAATCGAAGAGAACATCCTCAAGCTGGTGCAGGTAGCAAGCCGGGGTGGCAACTTCATCCTCAACATCGGGCCCGAAGGCGACGGCTCCATTGTTCCCTACGAGGCTGAAGTATTGCGCGGCATAGGCGCATGGCTCAAGCCCAATGGCGAAGCAATCTACGGCACCAAAGCCTCGCCCTTTTCCGCGCTCGACTTTGGATACGCAACCCTCAAGGGCAACGCAGTCTACCTGTTCATCAAGTCCGCGCCTGCCGACGGCGTCTTGCGGCTTCCTCATGCCTCTCACACAGACTGGTCAACTGCAAATGTCCTTTCTTCAGGAAAAGCCCTCAAGATCGCCAAAGATGAGCACTCCGTTTCGCTCCAGATCCCTTCAGGATCGTTGGATGGAGCCATGCCCGTCATCAAACTCACATTCCGCAAAACGCTGGCAATCGACAAGCCCCAGCCCACCCTCGGCGTCAGCGCCAGTGTCCTCGACGAAAACAATGCAGAGAAGTTTTACAACTACAATGGCCGCGGCTACGAAGCTCCCAAGACCATCTACAAATTGCGCTGGCCCGTGCAGGCAGGCTGTGCCTCGCTCACCTTTCACACCAGCGCTGCGGGCGAAGTGGCATTGGTTTCGAACGGAACTGCCAGAAAAATCGTGGTAAAGGATGGATCGACCGCAGAGGTAGTCATCGGCTCCGGCGAGACTCTCGAAATCACTCCGCCTCAACCCTTCCTCAAAGGGACTCCGCTCCCCTTCAAAGTAGAATCCATCGACCTGTCACCGCACACCTGTTCCAGATAAGCACCCGGCGCCGAAGTAGCTGATATGCTCACAGCCGCCCTTCAGCTACTTCGGTGCTATCCGCAGTGCTCGCCCCACATGGTGTGCCGATATTCCCAGTGCACGCATAGTATCCCGATAGCTCTTCCCCAGAGAGTTGCCCGTCGCGGCGCCGGCTTTTGCTAGCGCCCCATCGGTAGAGTCGCTGGCATCAGCCAGCGCCTCACTCGTTGAGTTCCCCGCCTGAGAGATCGCAGACGTCGTATTCCGGCCGCTTCCAGCCAAAGCCTGCTCAGTGCTGCTGCTCCGCGCAATGATCCCTTGTGCCGGGTGCCGCCCTGGCTTGAACCATGCAATCCCCGAAGCTGCATTTTCCTCAAGTCGCGCAATCGACGCCGCCGAAAAATTCGACGTCATCATCTTCTCTCGAAGCGGCCACAATGCGGATGCGATGAACAGTGATCCATTCATCGGAAACTCCGGCTCGCCTAAATTGATAAACGCAGCAGGTTCAAGTCGCGCCATCTTCTCGCATCGGTCCGCCCCGCAACCGCCGTGGCACAGCCGCTCATTCAAATACGAAGCATGCTTCCCTTCCGAGATCCACACCGTAGCGCCACGATCTTCCGCCTCCAGCGCTGATGCCTTCGCAATCTGGCTCACATCGCATACCGTATTTTCGTGAGCGGCAGCGTACCAGTACATCGCCTTCCAACTCGCCAAATCCAACCGGGCATCTGAGGGCTGCACAAGGACAGCGATATGTTCCGTATCCAGCGGGTGGCCGTGGCCTCCGCAATCCTTTCGCCATAAGTGGTAGTAGTGAATCTCCACCAGCATCCCGCGATCTTTCATCTCTCTCGACGGAAATACCTGGCCATAAATCGTCCGGTTATCCGCCACGACCTCGGGCGTCATGGATTCAACTTTGAACTCCGCAGGGCTCGCCGAGCAGTCCTTTTCTCCCACCATGAAATGTGGCTCAAACTGCAGCAGCAACCGCTGCTCCAGGGCATCGGTCAGGCCGTCATGATCGCTGTCTGTCTGCGGTAACGCCGGCGAATCCAACGGCAACGCAGGCAGTGAAGCCGCGCCAATCAAAGACCCGAGTACAGCAACCCGCAAAGCTTCTCCGAACAAATCACAAATCGCCATGAAAGCCCCACCCGCCTCTACTCTACCCGACCGCCATTCTGGAAAACGGAGAAAATCGCACAGTTCGCCCAAATCGATGGAATCCCAAAATCCCCCGATTGCTTCGATACGCGAGCGGTGCTCGTTACAGCATTTCCTCCTTGAACCGCCATTCGTAGCGAAAATTCACAATCTTGACAAAGTATGACCTTAGACATAGTCTAACGAAGTTCATGGATGCAGAAGCGATCAAGCGATGGCTGGAAGAAAGCGGGTTACGCTGCACCCCGCAGCGCCACTGCGTCATGGCCTTCCTCCTCGGCCACGACGGCCACCCCACTGCCGCCGAGATCTTCGAGGCCGTCAACCGACTCGATCCTCGCTGTTCACGAGCCACCACCTACAACAATCTGCGCGACTTGGTCCAGGCCGGTTTGGTGCGCGAAGTAGCCGTCGAAGGCCGCGCGGCTCGCTTCGATGCCAAAGGCCTCCGCCATCATCACTTCATCTGCGACCGCTGCGGCGATGTCGAAGATATCGAATGGTACGAAGTGCCCAGGCCATCCGCAGGCTCACTCGGCAACCGCGTACTCCGCGAGTACGAACTGATCGTCCGCGGCCTCTGCACTCAGTGCGCCCCGCAACACGTTCCGCGATCAGATCGGCGGAGTATCGCTACCGGCTAAGCAATTCCGGGGGGCGCAAACAGCTTCGTTATTTTCCGGTACAGGCATGAATTCAAACTTGGATGGATTCTCAGACAACAACGCACGACGGCAGCCGGGCGCCTAGGCCCAGCAATAAGGAGTAGAACTTGTCCGACTCGACGAACTCACCCAGCGAAGCCAAATGCCCCGTAGTGCACGGTGCCGGTGCAGGCGATCCCACCCAGTCCCCCATGCATGGCGCAGTCACCTCCACAGCCGAGCAGATCAAGCGCAATTTCCAATGGTGGCCTCATCAGCTCAACCTGGCCGTCCTGCATCAGAACTCCGCCCTCTCCAACCCCATGGACCCGGACTTCAACTATGCCGAAGAGTTCAAGAGCCTCGATCTGGATGCTGTCGTTGCCGACCTTCATGCCCTCATGACCGATTCGCAGGAGTGGTGGCCAGCCGACTACGGCCACTACGGCCCCTTCTTCATCCGCATGGCCTGGCACAGCGCCGGCACCTATCGCATCAGCGACGGACGCGGCGGAGCCGGCATGGGCACCCAGCGTTTTGCCCCCCTCAACAGCTGGCCTGACAACGTAAGCCTGGATAAAGCACGCCGCCTCCTCTGGCCCATCAAGCAGAAATACGGCAAAAAAATCTCCTGGGCCGACCTCATGATTCTCACCGGCAACGTTGCGCTTGATTCCATGGGCCTCAAGTCCTTCGGCTTCGGCGGCGGTCGTGAAGACGTATGGGTCCCCCAGGAAGACATCTTCTGGGGCCCCGAGGGCAAATGGCTCGGCAGTGAGCGCTACAAAGGCGACCGCGAACTCGACAATCCTCTCGGCGCCGTGCAGATGGGCCTCATTTATGTGAATCCCGAAGGACCAGACGGCAAGCCCGACCCAGTCGCCTCCGCCCGCGACATCCGAGAAACCTTCGGACGCATGGCAATGAACGACGAAGAAACCTTTGCACTCATCGCCGGTGGTCACACCTTCGGCAAAGGCCATGGCGCTTACGATCCCAACAAGTTCGTAGGACCAGAACCGGAAGGCGCATCGATCGAGGAGCAGGGCTTCGGATGGAAGAACTCGGCAGGCAAAGGCAACGCCGAAGACACAATCTCCTCCGGCCTCGAAGGTGCCTGGACCACCAACCCCATCAAGTGGGACAGCGAATACCTCGACAACCTCTACAACTTCGATTGGGCGCTTAAGAAGGGCCCCGGCGGCGGATGGCAGTGGTACGCCGTCGCAGAGCCGGCCAGCATCCCCGACGCGCACGTCAAAGACAAGAAGCATCTGCACATGATGTTCACCTCAGACCTGGCGCTCAAATTCGACCCCATCTACGAAAAGATCGGCAAGCGCTTCCAGGCCAACCCCGATCAGTTCGCAGACGCCTTTGCCCGAGCCTGGTATAAGCTGACCCATCGTGACATGGGACCCATCGTCCGCTACCTCGGCAAGCTCGTTCCTTCCGAACAGCAGATCTGGCAAGATCCCGTCCCTGCTGTGGATCACACGCTGATCGGCGATGCAGACATCGCCGCGCTCAAAGCGAAGATCCTCAGCTCCGGCCTCACCATCTCCCAGCTTGTTTCCACAGCCTGGGCTGCGGCTGCTTCCTTCCGCGGCTCTGACAAACGCGGCGGAGCCAACGGCGCTCGCATTCGCCTCGAACCGCAAAAGAACTGGGAAGTCAACCAGCCTCTCGTTCTCGCAAAGGTGCTCGCCGCTCTCGAAGCCATCCAGGCCGATTTCAACGCAACCGGCAAGAAGGTCTCTCTCGCCGACCTGATCGTTCTCGGCGGCAGCGCAGCCGTAGAAGCAGCAGCAAAGAAGGCCGGTCACGACGTGACGGTTCCCTTCTCCCCCGGTCGCACCGATGCTTCTCAGGAGCAGACCGATGTGCACTCCTTCGCCGTGCTCGAACAGACTGCCGACGGCTTCCGCAACTATCTCCGGCTCGGACACACCCTGCCCGCCGAAGAACTGCTCGTAGACCGTGCCCAGTTGCTCAAGCTCACCGCACCTGAGATGACTGTTCTCGTGGGTGGCCTGCGTGTCCTCGGCGCAAACTATCGCCAGTCCAAAAACGGCGTCTTCACCGACAAGCCAGAAACACTGACCAACGACTTCTTCGTCAACCTGCTCGACATGGGCACCAAGTGGGAAAAGTCTTCCACAACGGATGGGCTTTACGAAGGGCTGGATCGCAAAACCGGCGAGATCAAGTGGACAGGAACACGCGTCGACCTGATCTTCGGCTCCAACTCACAGCTGCGCGCTCTCTCTGAAGTCTATGCATCCAACGACTCCAAAGAAACCTTCGTAAAAGACTTCATCGCCGCCTGGACCAAGGTGATGAACCTCGACCGCTTCGATCTGGTCTGAAAAACCGCTGAATCAATTGGCCTTGTAACAGGGCACGGCCTCGGCCGTGCCAAAAAGCCAATCAATCTCAATCGGGCTTTAGCCCCTGAGGGAACATAGAACATCAACGCAGGAACGGGCCGTCAACCATAGAGTTGACGGCCCGTTCCTTGTCTAAAGCCTCACGTAACTGCGATTACCGTCGGCCCTTCCGCTTCGCATCCACCTTCCGCCAGTACTGAAACTCATCCGCGTACAGCTCACCCGTCAGATCGGCAACCCTAAGCTGCAACTGGCTCTGCGCATCGGCAATAGCCTTGTTGTAAATTGCCGGGCCAATCTCTTCGAGGATGTAATTGAGGAGAAGACCAGCGGGCAGATCGCCGATAGGTTCAAGATTTTCTTCAAAGTAGCGTTGCAGCGAGGCGATAGCGTCGTTCCGGTGTTGCTTGTCCAACTGGATGAGTTCGATGGGCGTCATTCTGAACAGTCCTTATAACGGTCCTCTTGAGCATAGGGGTTAACGGCTACCGAGGGAAATCCTGTACTTTTAAGAAATCGGAACGCGAGGCCGGACGGCATGCATTGGCGAACAAAATTGATTCAGTCGCAGAACCGGGCTTCACAAGATTTTCACTCGCTTAGTGTGCCTGTCTATCGCGGATCGACAGTGGTCTTCAACTCGGTAACCGAGGCTTTGGACGATTGGCGGCAAAGCGAGCTCGGGTATAGCTACGGCCTGTATGGAACGCCGACGGCCCTCGAACTGGCAGCGCGCATCGCCGAGCTGGAGAGCGCAAAGCATACCTTTCTGGCTCCCGGCGGCCAGGCGGCGATCGCCCTGATCTATCTGTCCTTTTGCCGGGCCGGGAGCCACGTGCTCCTCCCCAAGAACGCATATGGACCAAACCGCACCTTTGCCC
>Ga0105248_10004651_pt1 | contig 15191 bp, 14 predicted proteins | sample KBSS34metaG_FD_81524 | JGI IMG/M metagenome (GOLD analysis project Ga0105248, IMG submission 81524) | Switchgrass rhizosphere microbial communities from Kellogg Biological Station, Michigan, USA - KBS S3-4 metaG | ecosystem: Host-associated > Plants > Roots > Rhizosphere > Soil | place...
GCACGATATGTATTCTTATCGTGCATTAACTCAAGTATGGTAATATGGCGATATGGCAAGCCGCAAAATGACGTTCACACTGCCAGAGGACTTGGCTGACGAGTTTTTACGAAGTGTGCCAGGCAGCCAGCGGTCGCAATATGTAGCTACAGCGATTGCCGCTAAGCTGCGCGAGAGGGAAGAACGACAGATTCACGCTTGCGAGATTGCCAATCATTCGGCCGACGTTCTGGAAATCGAAACCTCGATGGATTCGTGGGCGGATGAATCGGACCGCGTGCAAGAGCCGTGGTAGACCCGCAGCGTGGGGACGTCTGGTGGGTTCGGCTCGATCCCACTATGGGTTCAGAGATTGCCAAAACGCGACCATGTCTGGTTTTATCAGGCAATATCTTCAATAGGTTGCGTCGAACCGTGGTAGTCGTTCCACTATCCAGTGGCCCTCAATCCAGTCCCCCTCTACTGGTGCCCGTGCGGTGCGATGGACGCGATGTCGTTGCTGTCACTGACCAGCTTCGAGCCGTCGCTAAACAGCGCCTGGATCGACGTCTGGGAAATTTGTCTCCTAAAGATCTCAAAGCGGTCGAAGACGGCCTCCGTGAAGTCCTCGAACTTTAACCTTCAACACGCTAAAATGTGCTACACATGATTGCGTGGAAAGTCGAAATATTACGTTTAGCCTTCCTCCCGAACTCATCAAGCAAGCAAAAATCTACGCCTCTGAGCACGATAAAACCGTTAACTCCCTGGTACGTGAGCTTTTAGAAGAAGAACTCGCGCGCAGCAGCCGCGCCCGCATCGCGGCCGAGCGAATCCTTAACCTGGCGATCAACGGCCCTCACTCAAGCGTGGATCCTGCCTCGATCCGGCGTGAAGACCTGTATGAGCGTAGCTAAAGCCTTCTTCGACACGAACGTGCTGCTGTACATGTACAGCAATGCGGATTTGATCAAACAGGCCCGCGCTCAGGATCTCTACCGCGAATACGCCGCTTCTGGCCGTATCTTATTGAGTACACAAGTGGTCCAGGAGTTTTTTGTGGCTGGCCTGCGCAAGTTGAAGTTGCCCCGTACCCATGTACGCGAAGTCGCTACGGCCTTACTGGATTTGCCACTCGTGACGATCCGACCCGCTGATATCCGCGAAGCGATGGAGAAAGAAGCCCGTTATCAGATCTCTTTTTGGAATGCTTTGGTCCTGACCGCCGCCGAAGCCGGCGGTGCGGAAGTGGTGTTTTCAGAGGATCTGAATCACGAACAGCAATACGGTTCGGTTTCCGTGAAAAATCCCTTTGCCTGATTTGCATTTTACGCACATGCGCACTAACATGGTGATTTACCCGTGCCTGCAAAACCAGTCTGGTACGCCAAAATCCCCGACGTCCTCCGTGCTCTCGAAACCCTCCCGCGTCCTTTCATTGACCGCGCCACCATCGAATTCCTCCTCGGTGTCGGCCGCCGCCGCGCCCAGCAGATCATGGCGCCCTGCATCACCGACCACGTCGGCGCCAATGGACTGGCCGATCGCAACCTCCTGATGGCCCGCCTTCGCCAGCTTGGCAATGGAGAGGATGGCTACTACGAACGCCGTCGCCGCCATCGCCTGGGCGAAATCCTCGAACATCTCCACAAGCAGCGCCTTCAGCAGCCACCCCTACTCGTCGAAGCTCCCCCTGATGTCGCCGCCCAGGAGTTCGACAACCTCCCCACCGGCGTCCAACTGGCCCCCGGCCGCATCACTGTGGACTTCGAACACCCTCGCCAGGCCCTCGAAAAACTACTCGCCCTTGCCATGGCTATCAGCAACGATTTTGACCGCTTCGAGCGCCAGGTGGAAAGATAGAGGAACGTGAAGCAGATTCTCATCACTGGGTACATCGGGTATAACAATGCCGGAGACGAAGGGATTGCCCGCGTCATTACCGGCCACCTCCGTGAGCGCATTCCCGGGGTAGAGATCACCATGCTCTCCTCGAATCCCCCGGAGACCGCCTACGCCTACGGAGTCCGCGCCATCGGCTGGCGCGACCCGGTAGCCATCGCCGAAGCCGTGCGCCATACCGACCTCACCATCCTCGGTGGCGGCGGCCTCTTCCAGGACTATTGGGGCTTCGATCCCACCACCATCCTCACCCGCGACCATTGGGGCCTCAGCTTCTACCTCTCGCCCGCGCTGCTCTCCGCGATCTACGCCAAGCCCGTGATGCTCTATGCCATCGGAGCCGGCCCGCTGCTCTCCGAATACGGCCGTCAGTACACCAAAGTCGCCGGCGACATCGCCAGCCGCATCGCTGTCCGCGATGAGGGATCCAAAGCCCTCTTCGTCTCCCTCTGCGTAGACCCCACTAAAATCACCGTCACGGGCGACCCCGCCTTCGACCTCACTCCAGCCCCCGATGCCGCCGCCCTCGACGAGGTCCGCGAGTGGAAATCCGGCGGCCCAGCCGTCGCGGTCTGCCTGCGCACCTGGAATTTCGGTGCCGATTCCACCTTCAGCGACCGCGAAATCGCCCGTGCCCTCGACGAGTTCCTCGACCGCGAAGGCGGCCGTCTTCTCTTCGTCGCCTTCGAAGGCGGAGACGATGTCTACTGCGCCAATCGCGTCGCCGGGCAGCTGCGCCACAAGGACCGCGCAACCGTTCTGACGCGCTGGTGCAGTCCGGAAACCATCGCCGGCATCCTGTCCAACGCGTCGCTGGTCCTCGGCATGCGCCTGCATTCCGTGATCTTCAGCCTGGCCGCGCAAGTTCCCGTTGTGGCCCTCGAATACGACCCCAAAGTCGGTGCGCTCGCCGAACTCGTGGGCATCCGCGACTTCACGCTGCCGTTTGGCGGCCTCGACGCCCACACTCTTTCCGAACGCATGCGCCAGGCCCTACGCGAAAGTCCCCGATTGCGCGAACTCGGCGGCAAGGCAGCTGCCGAAATGCGCATTCGCGCCCGCCAGACCGCCGACATCGCGGCCAGCCTCTTGCACGAAGGTTCTACGATCACCGACTACGGACCCGACACGCGCGATCTGATCGGACGCCTGGTCGTCGCACAGATCAACCTGACCGAAGCGATGGTGAAGAAGGTGGAAGAATGCGGCGAAGCAGTCGGCCAACCCACAGTGGGTATGAGGCCGCTTGCCATGGCGGAAGCCGTCATCGCCAAAGTGAAGGAAACGTCATAGAGCCCAATTAAAATGGCTTGGCGCAAGGATCAGTTGACATCCTTCTCTGCTTGCCCAGCGTCCTTGACCACCCCTAAACTGTTCTTCGCGCATGGTACAGAACACCGGCGGCTTCCCGGCTGAGTACAATCGGAATAGTATGGCGTCGCAGACCATCCCGTACATCACCCCGGAAGAATACCTGCGGGCGGAGCGCAAGGCTGAGTTCAAGAGTGAATACTACGACGGCCAGATGTTCGCTATGGCCGGCGGTCACCCACGGCATACGGCTATTGCCACCAACATCGTAGGGAGCCTGACATTGGCGCTCCGAGGCAAATCCTGTCGCGCTTTCAACTCGGATATGCGAGTCCATATCGCTGCAACCGGGCTCTACACTTATCCCGACGTAACCGTGACCTGCGGCGCACCTATATTCTCAGAGACCGACAATCTGGTAAATCCGATTGTCATTGTTGAGGTTCTATCGAAATCCACAGAGCGTCACGATCGTACCACCAAGTTTCTCGAATACCGGTCAATTCCTTCTCTAAAGGAATATCTGATGGTCTCTCAAGAGCCGCGCAGTGTCACCCACTGCACTAAAGTTGGCGATGAGGAGTGGCGCATCGAGACCGTCGTCAGGGAACAACGGGCCGTTCACCTGCAGAGCATCGGCGTCGAACTTTCGTTCGACGAGATCTACGCCGATCTCGATTTGCTTCCAAAGTAGGACAGGTTGTGCTCGTCTCAACGCCAGAGCTGAAACGTAGTCACTGCGGCGCTGCCCCATCCCGGCCCGCGTTCCGGATGCAGCGCCCGTACTTCGATTACGACCTTTCGATTCGTTCCCGCTCCCACATCGCCCAGCGGTATGCGAGCCCATCCGCTCCCCGGATCCTGCGCCACATCGTGCGAATACACCTCCACGCCATCTACCTCGACACGTTGCAGCATACGGTCCGCCAGACCGCCCGGCGCGTATGGGTCGAGAACGCGCAAGGTCAGCGGACGCGGTGTGCCGCTCCCGCTCAACTCACAAGCCGCCACTCCCGCTTCTCCCGGTGTGGGATCGATATCGAAGGTGCGAATTGCCGCCGTCTGCACCGACTCCCGCGGCAGATCCAACTGCGTCAGCACACCGCGATTCACGACGCAGCTCAACTCCGCGTCGTGCTCCTGGTCGGCCAAAGGAAACTGAAACGTGCGCTGTTCATCCACATCGTGGGCATGCACGTAATTCGTCAGATTCAGCCGGAAATACAGCAGACCCAACGCGCACAGGATCCCTATGCCCACTGTGGGTCCAGCAAGACGGAGGCGATCCGCCGGAACCACCTTCCACACCTCATAAGCAGCCAGCGCCAGCGCCAGCAACTCCAAGGCAGTGGCCGGGTAGAAGTATCGCCCCTGCACCACGATCAGGGCGTGAATCAGGTACTTCAGCACTACCGCCGCTGCCAGGACGAAGATCGGGACACTGCGCCGCCGCACCGCGATCAGCAGCGCCGCCAGGAACAGTCCCTGGATGAGTGCCATCTCATAGCGAAGCGGCTTCTCGAGAGACTGCGCCGTATCGGCACCCTCCGCCCGAAGGCGTGGCGGCAGCGCCTCACCCCTTAGGCTCCAATACAAACTCGCGCCTTCTCCCGTGAGCCCGTAGTGCCAAACCATCCACACAATGCGCGCCACTTGAAAGCCAGGACGCCGTAGCGCCTCATGAACCGCCAGCGACGTTGATTGCGCCAGCAGCGTTTTCCGGTCGCGCAACAGTTCCGGACGTACCGAAGCGATAAAGGGATAAGGATCGCTCCACGCATTCACTGTCGATCCCGGAACGTACGAGCCCAGAATCGAAACGCCGCCATGCTCGGTGCTGAGCGCAAAATGCCCGGTAGCTTCGCCTCGGTAAACCGCCAGCAGGATCAGCGGCGCCATCACCGCAACCGCCGCGATTCCTGCCTGTCGCATCGTCACCGGCCACTTCATGCTGGCCGCGAAAAACAGAGGAACCACCACCACCAGCATCTCCGGACGAGTTGCCACACACGCCGCCATTAGCAAGCCCGCGATCACCGGATGCGCGCGCTCCTCCGGGAAGCGCGTTCGCACCGCCAGCGCCGCCAGCGCGACCGTCGGCAGCATCACCCAGTTGTCTTGCGCCACCACTCCCGAGAACACGATCTGACCCGGCCAGACTGCCAGCAAACCTCCCGCCAGCACGCGGACCCACAACGGCAGCACCCGCCTCCAGATGAAAAACGGCAATAACGGCAGCAGTCCGCACGCCACCGCCGTAGCCACGCGAGCCACGCTCCCAGGGTCGCCCGGCAAAATGCGAAACAACATCGAGAGAATCAGCGGCAGGCCCGGATTGAAAAAGTCCCAGAACCATCCGTCGATCACCAGACCGTGATCGTGAATGGCGCGGCCAAAAACCACCAGCGAATTGAAATCGGAAACCGGAATAGTAGGGAAGTGCGCGATGAAGAGCAACCGCGGCGTCAGTCCTAAAATCAGAAGCAGAAGGAAAGAGATTCTTTCCGCGAACCGGCTCACCCGCGCGGGCCCCCTGCAGGCTCTCTTCTCGTCGGCTCAGCCGTAATGAAGCTCTGGTATCCGAACAACCCCGGCATCAGCCGCGTCAGCAGAATCAGCGTTCCGTGCATCAGCCGCATCAGCGGATTGCTTTCGGAAAGCCCGATCATCACTTCGAGCGGAATCACCGTCATCTGATGACGGATCACCGTGAAGCCCTGCTCGCGCAGCAGATTGCGAATCGTCTTGCGCGTAAAGAATCGCAAGTGCGTCCGGTCCATGATGCCGCGAGGCAGATAATCGAAGCGTCCGATCAGCAGCATCAACCGCACGCTGATATTCGCGATATTCGGCACCGATACCACGATCTGTCCGCCCGGCTTGAGCAGATCCAGACAAGCGCGCACCATGCCTTCCGAATCCGCCACGTGCTCGATCACGTCGAGCAGCATGACCTTATCGAATTTGCGCCCTGCGAGAGCCTTAAGTGTCTCTCCGAGTCCGCTGCGCAGAAAATCTTCCTGCAGATAAGGATCGAGCGTCGGCGAGACCTTATCCGGCGGCAGAATATCTACACCCGCCACACGATTCCCGGCGTGCATGAACTCTTCCGCCAGCGCCCCGCGTCCGCACCCCACATCGAAAATATCTTCGTTCTTACCGACCGCCAGGCGAGCCAGATGGTGGCTCGAGTGCGTGCTCTGCTTGACCGGATAGTGGACGTAATATTCCTGATATTCGGGATATTTCGCCACCGAGCGCTTCGTCAGCACATAGCGGAAGATCGCGCGGAAGACATTCCGCGCATACCGCATCCCGTTGACGTAACAGATCTCGTCGCCGTAATACGTCGGGATCGGCACTTCCTGAATCGCCAGACCCTGGTGCTGCAGCTTGACGATGATCTCGGTGTCGAAGTGAAAATCGTCCGTCATCTCCGACATTTCAATCTTGCGCAACGCGTGCAGATTATAGGCGCGATAGCCGGAGTGAAATTCCGTGAGGTGCAACCCGAGCGCGCGGTTCTCAAAGATCGTCAGAATGCGATTGCCCAGGTACTTGTACAGGGGCATGCCGCCTTTGATGGGACCACCGTAGGTCTTCATCATGCGCGACCCGAACACGGCATCCGCCTGCCCTTCCACGATCGGGTGGTACAGGTGCGACAGCAGTTCCGGCGCGTACTGCCCGTCGCCATGCAGCAGCACGACGATGTCGAACCCGCGCTCCATGAAGTAACGATATCCGGCCTTCTGATTTCCGCCGTACCCCAGGTTTTTCGCGTTCTTCAAAACCTTGAGCTTGGGACTGCGCACCAGCGATTGAATCCCGACCGCCAGTTCGAAAGTAGGATCCTGGCTGGCATCGTCCATAATCACGACTTCAGTCACATTCCGCCAGACATTGGGGGAGATCCGTTTGAGAACTTTGTGAATCGTGGTGGCGGCGTTGTAGGTGACCACCAGCACGCCGATGCGTTTGCCCCGCGCGTCGGCAAACGGCGAATCGTCCTGCAGCGGGCTGGCCCGAAAAGCCGCTGAGGGTTCATACGGCAGCTCGATGCTGGTATCGATGGCGGGATCGAACTGTGGAGCTCCCATGTACGAATCTCGCTGCTAACCCTATGTATCTTGAGCGTTTTTCAGTATACCGTGTTCAAGCTTGCCGCTAAAGCGAAAAGGCTTCAATACGCGTAAAGACAAGAGCCGTTAACCGTCCACTTCTTTTTAGTTTTCTCCGCGGGGCGCGGGAAAAGATAACAGATTTGCGAGATGATGATAGCAAGCCTGCTACTGAAGAAGGTTCAGTGCAGTCTGCCCCTCGAACGTTATGAACGTCGATTTCACTCCTGAACAGGAAGCGCAGCTTTCACGAATCGCTGCCCATGCCGGTATGGATACCGCGCATCTGGTGAAGGACGCGGCTTTGCGCCTGCTGGAAGAAAATGCGAAATTCCGCGCCGCCGTGCGCCGTGGTATCGAGGAGGCTGATCGGGGCGAACTGTTAGACCATCAAGACGTCGTGGCGCGGATCGAGCAGCGTTTCCAGTCCCGATGAAAATCCGCTGGACGCCATCTGCCGCCTATGACTTGGAGCAGATTAGCAACCACATCGCGGAAGACAATCCTGAATCTGCCCTGCAAACCGTCCGCGCTATCTTCTCCCGTATCGAGGAATTGGCCACGTTTCCACGTCGTGGCCGCCAAGGTCTGGAGGAGGGCACCCGCGAACTGGTTTTATCTCCTCTCCCCTATATCGCGGTTTATCGTGTCACAGAGCAGGTTGTAGAAATCCTGCATTTCTACCACGGGGCACAGGATCGATAAGTTATTACTTTCCAAACACCTGCACTTCCGCCAAACTCAGCGATCCAGTCCCGCTAAGCTGCACCCGTACGTAGCGCCCTTCCGTGCCATCCAGCTTCATCCGTGTCGATGGATTCGGAGCGCTCGTCTGATGACTGCTCCAGATGCCAGATCTCCTCTGTAACGTCTCGGGCGTATCCGCCGCATCAAACGGCGCATCCGAAACAAACACCCAGTAATCCGTCAACCGCTCACTACAGCAATCCACCCGATTCCAGATCACGATCGCATCCAGATCTCGCGCCTCGCCCAAATCCACCTGCCACCAGGCGTTCGCCTCACGATTCGTATGCGTCGTCGATCCATGCAGGAAATTGCCGTCGATGTTGCCGTCCGCCGCCGATTGCGATCCAGCCGAGGCATACCCGCTAAGCGTGCTGCTCTGTGAAGTCTGATTGCCCATCGCCAGGTGCTGTACCGTCGCGCTCCATCCCATGCGGAAAACCACGCGCCCATTGTAGGCCCAGCCCTCACCACGCTCCGGATGGACCGCCTCCATCTCAATCGTCACCCTTCTCTTTGTGCCGGCCCCCACCGATCCCAACGGAATATTGCTCCACAGGCTGCCGGGCTCCAATCCGATATCGCGGAAGAAAACTTCCTTTCCGTCGAGCTTCACCCGTTGCACCATCCGGCCACCCACTCCGCCGGGCCCGAACGCATCCAATACCTGCAAAGTTTCAACGCGAGGTTCCCCCCACCCGATCAGCGTACAGTCCGCGACTGCTTTCTCCCCGGGCGTCGGATCGTACAACTCGCGCGAGCGAATCGTGGCCTCGACATCATTGACCAGGTCCACCACCCTCCCCTGCCGGACCACGCACGACATGTCCGAAGTGTGGTCGGGCGGCTCGATGGAAAAGCGGTAGACATGCTGCTCGGAATCCCAGTCGTGCCGCTGTATACTCGCCAACGCTACCGGCGCGAGAAAGACCAGCACCAGGCTGAATGCCACGCCGGCCCCCAGCACCCGCACCAGCAGCGCTTTCCGTTCCTGAATTTCCAGCCCCAGTACCTCCTCCACCGCGAGTGCGATCGCCAGAAACTCCAGCGCCGTCGCCGGGTAAAAGAACCGGCCATAGAAATCCACCACCGCATGGATGCCATACTTCATCAGTACCGCCGCGGCGAGCACCAGGATCGCGCTGTTTCGACGCCGAAAGCCCACAATCACTGCTGCCAGAAAGAACGCCTGAATCACCGCCATTTCGATGTGCAGCGGCACTTTCAAATTGCCAGCCAGTTTCGCCCCGCGCTCGTGAATCTCCTCCGGCAGCACTTCCGCCATCGACAAACTGCTGCCCAACGTATCCGAAGATTCGCCATCGATCGCGTACACGCCCGTCATGACGAGAATGCGCAGCGCATGAAACACCGGCCGCCGCATCGCTTCATGGAGGGCCAGGCCCAGGGACTGGTCCATCAACGCTTCGTGATCGCGCAGCAATTCGGGCCGGATGGACGCGATAAACGGATAAGGCGCGACCCAACCTTGGTAACTGGATCCCGCAATGTACGAACCCAGAACGGTCAATCCGCCGTGACGTGTGCTCAGCGCGAATCGCCCCGAGGCGGCGCCACGGTAAGCCGCCAGTCCAAGCAACCCCAAGACCAACGCTGCCGTTCCCGCCAGGATCGGCCGCCAGCGAATGCGCCACAAGTCCACCCTTATCGCTGCCAGGAACAGCGGCACGATCGCGAGCATGTCCTGTCGCATGGAGACGGCCGCTACCAACGTCAGCCCGGCCGCAATGGGCCACGCCTTCTTCTCGTCCACCAGTGCCCGGACCGCCATCGCACCCAGAGCCACTGCCGGAAAGATGCACCAGTTATCCTGCGCGACCACGCCCGTGAAGTAGATCTGTCCCGGCCAGATCGCCAGCAGTACGCCTGCCAGCACGCGCACCCGGAATGACAAAACACCGCGCCAGATCAAAAACGGCAATAGCGGCAACAGGCCATTTAGGATCGCGGTCGCAAACCGGCAAACGGTATCGGCATTTTGATGCGGGAATAGCCGCAGGACGCCGGACAAAACCAACGGCATTCCGACGTTGAAGTTTTCCCAAAACCACGGAGCGCTGCGACTGATAAGCCCGTCGTCCTTCAGGTGAACCGCGAACCCCACCAGGGCGCGGAAGTCGGAAACGGGAATAGTAGGAAACTTGGAAATGAATATGAGCCGCGGAACTAATCCCAGTAAGAGTAACAACAGTAAAGCGAATAGTTCTCTGATTCTGTTCACACGGAAATCTCACTGTAGCATCGTGAGATTGGGACAAGCGTACTAGATCGAACAGATTACCGCGTCAGTCTTTTCAGCGATGACGAAGCGGCGCTGAGTCGGACCGTGCTCCTGCTGTTGCAGTATCCTAAAAGGCATGCCCCGGAATAGCTCTTCCACATCTTTTGCGGAGTATTGAAACATCGCCGAAGGTTCCGCGTCCAGTGACCCATGAGGAGATCGAAGGCGATCCACCGCGGTACGCCAAAACCCGACAGCTTCTTTAGGATTCGACCAGAAAAAGTCGAGATAGAGACGCGCTCCCGGCTTGAGCAGCGGCTCAACAATCTTCAGCACACGCCGTCCGGTACGAAAGTTCTGGTGAATCCAAAAGAAACGGCTGATCAAAGTGTCGACTGTCCCCGCCAGGCTCGCGAGTTCGTCCGTTTGGTCTACCTGTAAATACCTGGCGTTCGGAGGGGACACAAGGCGCGCAATCCCCAACGCCAACGGACTGCAATCCACTCCCAGGTAGTCGCTTGCATAGTGAGCAATCAGTTTACCGAGATTGCCGCATCCGCATCCGAACTCCATCACCCGTTTGTTACAGATCGCTGAACCGGGAGCATACAGCATCAGGACGCCCCAGTTCCCCACGCAAACGTCCAGCATATCCAGCGGTTCTTCGGGCAATTCAGGACGGTCCGGATAAGCCGAGTGATGCGCCAGTTGCTGGGGATATTCGCGCGAAAGATAGTTCAGCCACTCCCGATCCCACCGTTCCACCTCCGTCTCTGGCGGAGCCGGTGAGTTCGTCCGCGTCCTGCCCTTGATCAAACCCAGTTGTCTGATGGATGCACCCAAAGCCGACATAGATAGCAGACGGACCAGTTTACCAACGATCTGCTTTCGACTCGGGTTAGATTCCGTACCTTGCCTGCCGATTGCGATTTCTGTCCGAAGTTCTCGCTTTACCTTGTGGGGCTGGCGTTTTCGCCTCCCCTTCCGGAGGCTGGCTTGGCAGATTGGCCTTTCATCCGCACTTTACGCTGCAAGGAGAACCTGAATGAAAGAGCTCAAATTCGAAAGCGTTGCGGGTAGCTGGCATGGCAACGACTATAAAAAGGTCGCCATGACCAGCGTGTCCCTGGAAACCGGTTCGCCTGTGGCGCTGATTTTCATGACCCACATGAGCATCGACTACGACGGAATGGGCAAGGCTTATGGGCCGGCGAACAAGTGTCCTCTGGACAGCTTGAATAACGCAGGCTGGAAGGATCCCGATAAGGGCTATTACGGAGTGAAGGCCTACGATCCCAAAAAGGCGCCCGCCGGTGTGAAGTTGGCCGAACCCCACGACTACTACAAGGATGTCTTTGGTCGTGTCCCGGCCGTGCAGACGTCCGGACCTTATAAGGACTACTTCATATCGGTAACCTCAGGCGGTGTGGATGCAGGTGTTACGCCGTTCGGCGTGCTCCACGGCGGACTGGCGGCCAACGGCGTGGAAGATGGCAATTTTGGGATGGTGTTGCGCCCCGATCAAAGCCGGATCGCCACTTTTAACTTTTTAGCGGGTGAGGGAGGCGCCTTAAAGGACAAGAAGGGCAAGTTTTTGCATGACTATCGCCTCGGCGAGTGTTCATATAAGGTGTTCCTGAATCTGGGCGGGGTTCCCAAACGCTGTTCGGAAGTCTACGCCAACAACAACTTTCAGACCGTCTACATCGTATTCCCGAAATCCGACAACTCCCCGCTTACCCGCATCGGGGCGGACGACGACTACGACGATTTGCCGGCCTTCATTGGGATGCAGGTGGAGGCGGACGCAAAATTGCGAGGTACCTCCGCCCTTCCCGCGTTCAAGAAATACGTGGCGGGTGGCAGGAAGAACAAGCCAGGCAATTTTGACGAGATCTCCTTCACGCTGGAATCTCGCGGCTATCTGACTTCCGGGTATATGGAGCAGTGACGGCGTAGAGCGCTACTGAACCGCGACCGCAAGGGAGTGGTGCTTTTTTTGATTTCTTCGCCAGTCCGCTTACATCGCGTCGGTTTCGGACCCATTCGAAACACCAGCATCCTACGGGGATAGGTAATCCCTTGCGATACAATCGGGACCGTCAGTATCGCATTTTCATGAGTCCGCAAGTCGAAAGCCTGTTTCACCAATTAGCAGACTTCACCCTCCAACAGCGGACGGAGTACTACGCGCTCCATAATGTCGACGGAGACGTCCGTGACGAGTTGGAGAGACTGTTTTCCTTCGACACGACGACCCCAGAACCGTTGATCGGTGAAGCGATCGGTCAGGTTGCGGCCCGTGTGACGGCAGAAATCGAAGAGACCATCGGGCCTGGATCCAGGTTTGGGCCATATCGCCTGATGGCGTCGCTTGGGGAAGGCGGCATGGGGGCTGTTTATCGCGCAGAGCGCGTGGACGGTGAGATGACGCAGGAAGTTGCCATCAAGCTTGTAAAGGGTGGCATGAATACGCGCTCGATGCTGCTTCGCTTCCGCAGCGAGAGACAGATTCTCGCCAGGCTGGAGCATCCGAACATCGCGCGCTTGTTGGATGGAGGCACGACGGCTCCAGGTGTTCCCTATCTCGTTATGGAATACATTCGGGGCCGCCCTATCACCGCCTACTGCGCCGAGAAGAAACTTGGCGTCCGGGCCCGGCTAGCCCTATTCTGCACGGTCTGCGATGCCGTTCAATATGCGCACGGCAAACTGGTGATACACAGGGACCTGAAGCCGAGCAATGTTCTGGTAACCGAGGAGGGGACGGTGAAGCTCCTCGATTTCGGCATCGCCAAAGTGCTGACTGACGACGGCGGCAGGGACGGCGCCCAGACTGAAGCGCCCTTATTCACGCCTGACTACTGTAGTCCGGAGCAAATCCGAGGCGAACCGGTATCGATCGCGACAGATGTTTATGCACTCGGGTGCCTGCTATACGAGCTGCTGACAGAGAAACGCCCGCACAACCTTTCCACCTACAGTACGGCTGAACTGGTCGAGGCTATCTGCGCTCGTGAGCCGGCGCGTCTCAGTGACGCCGCGCCCGCCGGGTTTCAGCGCGCCCTGCGTGGAGATCTCGAGACAATTGTTGGCCGTGCGCTTATGAAAGCGTCAGGGCAGCGCTATCAGCTGGTCGATCTGCTGCGTCGCGACATAGAAAGCTATCTCGCGGGGCACCCGATCATGGCGCGTCCCCAGACGACGCTGTATCGCGCCCGCAAGTTTGTCCAGCGGAACCGCCTGCCGGTCGCGGTGGCGCTTGTTGCTACGGCGCTTCTGATCGGCACCACCGTACTCGCTGTCCATCAGGCGGCCCAGTCGCGAGCGCGGTTCAATCAAGTGCGGAAGATGGCCCGAACGTTCATCTTCGAATTCAACGATGAACTGCAGCGGGTCCCCGGGAACACTAAAGCGACAGCGCTGCTCGTTTCCACCGCCAGCGAGTATCTCGATAATCTTGCCCGCTCCGCCGGCGACGACCGCAGCCTGCTGTTAGAACTGGCGGAGGCGTATGAACGGCTGGCCACCGTGCAAGGCGGGTCCGTCATCAATCTCGAACAACGAACGGCAGCGCTCGACAATCGCCGGCGTGCCGTAGAGCTTCGTTTCAAAGCAGGAGGGAACAGCGTCGAAGAGAATGTCCGGCTGGTCAGCGCGGCGGGCAGAATCACCAACGATTTGAAGGATCTGGGACGTCTCGACGAAGCAGTGGCGGCGGGAAGGCGCGCTGTGGAACTTAGCGACCGGTTGTTGAAGGACGCCCCCACCCGGTTCTGGGCGGATATGGCGATGGTACACGTATACCTGGGGCGCGCTCTGCGGCGGCGCGGCGACCTTGTCGAGGCATCGGCCGAGCTGGAGAAAAGCGAGAAACTGTTGGCAGCCAGCACCGGGGATTCGGCTCCGCGGCTGACACTCCTTGCCAGATGGGATCGAGCGTCCCTGCTGGCCCATCTCGGGTTGCTGGAGCAAGCGGCGCAATTGCTCGAATCGCTGGATCGGGATATCCCTGCCGTGGTGGCAACACTGCCTCCAGGGCGATTCCGCGAAGCGACGGTCCGGTTGGCTCCGAGCACATGGGCCGTACTCGGCCAAATTTACGACAATCCGATCTTCCCGAGCCTTGACGATCCGGTCCGGTCCCTGGCTTACCGGGACAAGTTGTGCGGCAGTTGGAAGGATCATCTGGAACGCGACCGCAATGACATGGTGGCTCGTGGTCAACTGGCAAATTGCCTCATTGATACGGCATATACACGGATGAAGGTGAATCCGGCACAAGCTTTGTCCGATGTGCGGAGCGGCGTCGAAATCCTGGATGGATCCGAGGGCACGCCTGGCAACACAAATGTCAAAGTAGCCTTGGCTGCGGCCCTTCTTCAGGCGGGCCAAACCGCGGAAGCGCGCATCGCAGCTGCGGAAGCCATTCAGCGATACCGTGACGGCGGAGCCGCGAACTCAACCAATCCAGAGTTCAAAGCGGAGTTTCTGTTTGCGCTCGTCGTTCGAGCCAGGGTCGAGAGCGCCGCTGGCGATCCACAGGAAGCGCGGCGAGCCGCTGCCGAGGCAGCACAACTCGGTAGTCCCCTGGCTGGTTCCTTGGATTTGCGCGTTCGCCGCGCCGTGGGGGATGCCTATGCGATCAATGCCGAATTCGGTGGCAATGAGGAACGGTGTCAATGGCGGCGAAAGGTGCTATCCGTTTGGGAGAGCTGGAGCGTCAACAACTCGTCTTGGGTAGCCCGCGTAAAGCAGGACGCCACGGTCAAGCTGGCCCACTGCGCCGATTCCCGAACGGAAGTTGACCCGCAGAAGTGATTCGCCGTTTCTCCGGCACCGAAGAGCTGTGACGAATCGTGCTTATCGTGGGGTCAACGTGATCTCGA
>Ga0105248_10004659_pt1 | contig 15180 bp, 16 predicted proteins | sample KBSS34metaG_FD_81524 | JGI IMG/M metagenome (GOLD analysis project Ga0105248, IMG submission 81524) | Switchgrass rhizosphere microbial communities from Kellogg Biological Station, Michigan, USA - KBS S3-4 metaG | ecosystem: Host-associated > Plants > Roots > Rhizosphere > Soil | place...
CGTGCTCTCCAGCTTGGTGTGTCCGAGTAACAGCTGGCAGGCGCGCAGATTGCCAGTCTTTCGGTACAGCATTGCAACCTTGGTCCGCCTCAGGCTGTGCGTGCCATAGGCGGCCGGTTCCAGCCCGACGAGCGCAACCCAGCCTTTCACCAGGCGGATGTACTGGCGGGTAGAAAGATGCGCGCCGTGGACCATTGGGCTGGGAAACAGCCAGCCATCAGGCTCGCCACGCCTGATCCTGATCCAGTCGACAAGCGAGCGGCGGGTCTGCTCGGTAATTTCGAATTGTACGGGTCGGCCAGTCTTCTGCTGGATCACGATAGCGCGACTCCGCACTGCGCCGGCTGCCACAATGTCAGGCAGGCGCAAGGAGACCACGTCGCAGCCCCGAAGCTTGCTATCCAAAGCAATGTCAAGCAGCGCCAGGTCTCGCACTCGATGCCCGATTTGGAGGCGCACGCGGATGGCCCAGACGTTCATCGGCCGCAGCGGAAGCTTGGCCCCCACTATGACTTGCGGCGGTCGGATCATGGCTCGCTCCCTACGTAGGAGCGGGAATCAACGAGCTAGCGGCAGGAATGGGTGGAAAGCAGACTAGCGGAGACTAGCGGTTCGCGCGGATGTCGCGCAGTTTGAAGTAGGTTATCGCGTTCTTAAAACCGCACTCGAACGATCGTCGCTGCTTGTCGTCGTCAACTGTACCCCAGACGATGATTTTATCGACTGAGCGCTGCTCGACATCGATAACATGTACCGGGCCATAGCGGGCGGCATATGCGCTGCATGCCGCCTTCGCATTGGGCTGGAGTTGTGCGTTGCTCTCGGGCTGCCCTCGCGCGGCCTGGACGGCCGTCCCTGCTGCTCCAACCACCATTCCCGCGACGCAGCCGCCGAGAGTCAGCCCGCCGGCGACGGTCAGCAACAGAATCATTCTACGAGCCATCTATCCGTCCTACTCATGCCTGGCGAAGCGGCTTTCCTCAGTGCTTTGCCCGCGCGCGAATGTCCGCAATGGAAGCCGACATTGGATGGCGCCAGCTTATTGGTCCTGAACCTTCGTTGGCCGGATGGGAGGACCGCTTGCTAAATCGTAGTGGCAGATGCGCTGGACTTCATCGACCCATCTGATTTCGAAGCCGGCCAAACCTCCGCCAACAGGCCTGGAGCGGTAGAGCTGTCCATCAGCCTTGCTCCGGCACAACACTTCGACACTTGAACCCGAGCCGAGGACACTGCAGCTGAAATCTTCGAGGTCGATGCGCTCGCGCGAGCCACTCGGAAATAGAATTGGCTGGCCTTGAACGCGCACACCGCCGTCGATTCTCAAAAAGTTGAGCGAGAACCCCAAATCGGAAAGCTGGAGGCTTTTCCGATCGTCGCCCGCTTGGCCGAACTGCAGGATACTATCATTGACGAGCACCCTTCGAGGTTGCTGTCCCGGCGGGTCTTCTACTGACCGATATAGTGGCATGCTCTGCGGCGGCTGTTTGGCTTCCAACGGCACTGCCAAGAACAGAAGAGCAAGTACAACCAAAGGGCGACGCATCTCAGCGAGGTTACAGACGCGGCTAATGTCCGCAATGGGTGGAAAGCGGACATTTCGGCAGGGCGCCACACGCACACTCGGTTCCTGATTCCGGTTCGCTGATCTCTTTGAATGGCGTGGAACAGCCCGGGGTTGAACTTGGTTTCGACTGAATCGTGCGAATATTTCTGCTCAGCGTCTTACTTCTTTCAGCCTGCTCGAAGGGACCAAACGCCGACCTGCAATATATCAAGCAGGCGCGATCGATCGCGGCCGAATGGGCCTTGGTCAATGAGCAGGCCGAGTTAGGGAAGCTGACTCCGACCTATGTCGAATCACTACACAGGTGGCTGCGGGACGATCTACAAACGGCCATCTCCAGCCTGAGTGAGCCGAACTCGCCTTACGGCGATCAAATGAAAGCCCTTTTGGCGGAGCCGCCGGACACGGCGGCATTCGCGCTTCGAGCTCGGGCCGAAAGTCTCAAGCAAATTGAGGACGGTCTTGAATCCGCTTGAGCTAACGCTTGGCATCATGACTGCCGTCGGCGGGTTCGTCGACATCAGTGAATTGGTGTTCGCGGCGAAGGCCGGCTCCAAATTCGGCTATGCGCTAATTTGGGTTTTCGCCTTGGCGACACTCGGAATCATCATTTTTTCCGAGATGAGCGGACGCGTCGCAGCAGTGGCAAAGCAGCCTGTGTTCAACCTCATGCGCCATCGGCTGGGCCTCAAGCTTGGGCTACTAACGCTTGCGGCTTCAATCGTAAGCAACCTGATTACCTGCGCAGCAGAGATTGGCGGCGTCTCGCTCATCCTGAATTATCTGACGGGCGCGCCCTATGTCCTCATGGCTATCGGAATGACGGCAGTGTTTGTGACCTCGATCTGGGTGCTGCCGTTTCAATGGATCGAGCGCGTGTACGGCCTGCTCGGCCTGTTCATGATCGTCTTCGCCGCGGCTTTGGTCGCTATCCGTCCTCCCTGGAATCAGATTGGGGGCGGTTTTGTGCCGCAGGTCCCTGCCGGCCTGACGAATAAGGAGCTGCTGACGTTCGGCTATTTCACAGTGGCGATCATCAGCGCCGTGATGTTCCCCTACGAAGTCTATTTCTACTCCTCCGGCGGAATCGAGGAGGGTTGGGGCCCCAAGGATATGCTTACCAACCGGCTGACCAGCGTTCTGGGCATGGCGTTGGGCTCGCTATTGGCAATTTCGATCCTCGCTAGTTCTGCGCAGCTGTTCGGGCCGGTTAACGTTGATCCGGAAATCCCCGGCAGCGCGGCGCTCGAAGCGGCCATCCCGTTCGGAAAGTGGGGGCTCATTCTCGCCTTGCTCGGGATGCTATTTGCGGTAGCCGGGGCAGCGGTGGAGACTTGCATGGCGAACGCTTACTCGATCTCCCAGTTTTTTGGCTGGGTGTGGGGAAGGCATAAGAAGCCGTGGGAGGCGCCCCGGTTCACGATCACTTGGATCATCCTCTTCCTGCTTGCACTCGCGATCGTCCTTACGGGCGTTGACGTTATGATGCTGGTCGAGTTCGCAGTTCTCTTCTCAATCCTGGTGCTGCCGCTCACCTATTTACCGCTGCTCGTTCTCGCGGGCGACAAGACATACATGCGCGAGTATGCGAACGGCCCAATCGCCAAGGTCCTGGGCTGGCTATATTTCGCCATCATCACTGGTGCCGCGATCGCGGCGGTCCCCCTCTTCGTCCTGACTTCAGGAGGAAATGGATGACGCCTGACGGCCCCATCAAGCTGGTGAGCCAGCTGCTTGATCTTCCGCTGCTTGATTCCGAGGGCAAATATTGTGGGATCGTCGATGACGTGGAGCTACGCGGACGCCCGGGCCAGGATGTCCAGCTGAGAGCATTGATCGTTGGCCCAAGCGCCTACAAGGGGCGCCTGCCCGGATGGTGCATGTGGCTCGTGAAGAAGGTTGCCGGCGCTCGTGAAACGCGTGTCTCGATGGAGGACGTGCGCACCATCTCTAGCGTCGTCCATTTGAAGCGCCCCGGCCCTGAGCTCGGGCTTAACAAGAGCGAAAATGCCGCGCGAAGATGGCTTCCAAACAAGGGCGCGCTGTGATGCGGCTTTCCGACCTTCGCGACAAAAAAGTAAGGACGCTCGACGGCAAGGTGCTAGGCCGCGTTCACGAGGTTCATTGCAACGAGGGCAAAGTGGTCACCCTGATGTGCGGTGCTCGAAACCTGATCGAACGATGGACGGCGCGTGTCCGTGGGCGAAAAATCCCTTGGAGCTCCGTGCGTAGGATCGATCACGACGCCATCATAGTTTCGATCAATTGAGCTGGCTTAAGCCGGAGCTACGCCAGCTCCTCTTCGAACGTTTTCAACGTCTGAACGTCACCCTTCGAAAGTCCGGGCTTCAGGACAATCTTCGTGTATTCGTTCTGATCATCGTGCCAGTGCCGGTACATCTGGGGAGCATTCTCGAGGCTGGCGTGGTGCGAGATCAGGAAGGTCGTATCGATTTTGCCGTCGACGATCATCTGCAGCAGCTGATCACTGTACTTTTGGACGTGGGTCTGCCCCTGACGAATGGTCAGGCCCTTCTCCATCATCTGCCCAAGGGGGAACTTGTCGGCGAAGCCGCCATAGACTCCGGGGATCGAAACCCGCCCGCCCTTCCGGCAGGAGAGGATCGCCTGACGCAAGGCATGCGGGCGCTCCGTCCCCAGGAAGGCATGCGCCTTCACCGTGTCGACGATATTGTCGATCGCAAGACCGTGGCTCTCCATGCCGACGCAGTCAATCACGGCGTCGGGTCCAATGCCTCCCGTCATTTCGTTGAGCGCTGCTCGGACATCGACCTCGCGATAGTCGAGGATCTCCGCGCCCATCTGCTTCGCCAACGCCAAGCGTGACGGATAATGGTCGATCGCGATCACGCGATGCGCGCCGAGGATGAAGGCGGACTGGATCGCAAACAGGCCGACGGGCCCGCAGCCCCAGATTGCGACGGTGTCGCCGTCTTCGATCTCGGCATTCTCTGCCGCCTGCCAACCGGTCGGAAGAATGTCCGACAGAAAGAGGACCTGGTCATCCTCCACGCCGTCCGGGATCACGACCGGGCCGACGTCGGAATAAGGGACACGCAGATATTCCGCCTGGCCGCCCGCGTAGCCGCCGGTGAGATGGGCATAGCCTAACGCGCCGCCCATCGAATGGCCCATCATGATTTCGGATGCGTCGGCGGTTTCGGCAGGGTTGCTGTTGTCGCATGCCGAGAATTGTTGCTTCTTGCAGAAGAAGCAGTCGCCGCAGCTCACGGTGAAGGGAATGACGACCTTCTGCCCCTTCTTGAGCGGGCTTTTCGGGCCGACCTCGACCACTTCGCCCATATTCTCGTGTCCGAGAATGTCGCCTGCCCGCATGCCCGGAATGTAGCCGTCGTATAGGTGAAGGTCGGATCCGCAGATCGCCGTCGAAGTGATCCTGATGATCGCGTCCCGAGGATTGACGATCTCCGGATCGGGAACGCTATCGACACGGACGTCGTGCCGGCCGTGCCATGTAACTGCGCGCATTGTTTACTCCTTAAACTCGGGCTTCTGTCGGGGATTCGGATTTGCGCGCCGATGGGGACGCATTGGTCGTGACCTCGCCCGTTTCCATCAGCTGCTTGAACCGGCGAAGATCGCGCCTGGCCTGAAGCGTGGGTTCTCGCTGAAGCAGCTTGGCGACGCCGCGCCCGATCGCCCCTCCTGGAGAATCGTAGCTCATCAGCAGTCGGACGTAGGTTCCGCGGCCTGAAGGGGCGTCCGTCAGTTCGAGAATGCCGGAGGTGTCGATTTCGGACTCCGGCTCGCTCCGCCAAGCGATCTTCCTTCCGGGATCGTCCTCGACGAGGTTGGTCACCAGCTCGACGTCTTTCCCGGCTGGTCCGGCGATCGTCCAGCGGGAGCTTCCTCCGCCGAGATCTTCAACTGCTTTCACATTGTCCATGAAGCTCGGGAAGCGCGTGAAGTCGCGCCAGGCCTCGTAAATGTCCTGCCTCGGCTTTCCGATCATCACGGTTCGCCCGACGAGGGATTCATCTCCTTCAGCCTCGTCCCTGGCCGCACCGCGCAAAACGTGCGGAGGGGCGTCGCTGATCGGTTCGGAATCCTCGCTTTGCCGGGCCTTCCTGCCCCAGACGAACGCTGCTCCCAAAGTGGCTGCAGCAATGCCTGCGCCGATCAGTGCACGCTGATTGCCTTTCCGGTTTTCGTCAGGTGTTTCGGGCATTTAGACCTCCATCGGAGAACTAACCGAACCGGGTTGTCCCGGTTCCTACGGCTGTCTGAAAACACGGGCGGTCCGGCCGAAACGGCGCTGAGCGGAGAATTCGATGAACCTGATGCGAAGGTTCGCGTTCACAGCGCCATGAGCAAGGCTAAGAAGCTTGAGTGGCCGTGGTGGTCCACCTGGGCAGCAGTCTTCATCGTCCTGACGTGCGCTGCAACGATCGCCGCAACCCTCAACGATATCTGGTAATTCTGACCTACTCAGCACGGGTGTAGAGGAAGGCGCTGATATCCCGTGCGTCGCGTTCGCCGACGTTCAGGTCAGGCATGGCGGTCCCGGGAGAGACATGCTGCGGATCGCGGATCCACACCTGCAGATTGGCCGGCGTATTGTCTAGCTTTCCGGCAATCATGGCTCGGATCGCAATGCCGTCGAGCGGTGGGCCGACGGCGCCGACCGCTTTGCGGACGTGCTTGACGCCGTGGCAGCTTCCGCAGCCGTACTGAATGAACATCGCCTCACCGCGCGTCGGATCGCCGCCAGTCGCTGCTGCCGCGTGGAGCCGGAGGTCCTTGCGCTCATCAGACGCGTCAACGATCACGCCGATAATCGCTGCGAGGCCGACGATTCCCGCAATTGCGGCGGCCGCGGTCCTATTGCGTAGGAAGGCCATGGCTTTCCTCGCTTGACGTGAGCCAGTGATAAAGGAACCCGAGCGCCGCCCCGCCGTGCACGAGGCCACCGGGAATCCACATGATGAGGCCAGCCAGTTGCTGGTCCGTCGTCGGGTCCAGGCCAATTCCGGACATGCCCATCGCCGCATAAGCCGAGTACCAGGGACTGGCGGACAGGGCCATCAGCGCACCGAGCGCGCCCTCCACCAGCGATGTGACGAACAGGCACGCCGCGGACAGCAGGTAACTGCCCCGCCGGGCGTCGAGCATCGCCGACCAGAAGATGAGCGACGAGAGCACGAAGCTGAGATGCTGTGCGACGTGCCAGCCCTGGCTCGCCAGCGTTCGATCGAACAAAGCGGGCGCGTGCCACGCCCACATCACGAGTGCCTGGAAAATGGTCGCTGTGATTGGTTCGGTCAGGCGTCGCCAGAGTGATGAAAGGGGCGCTTTCCATCCGCCCCCAAGCGCCCGCCGGAGGGGCCGCGGTAGTCCCCATGCGAGAACACCGCCGGCATGCGATGCGGCCAGCAGGAACGTCGCAACAAGCATGATCAGCTCGTGCTCGATCATGTGCAGGGTAAAGCTTCTCTCACCGCCTTGGTGCAGAGGCGAAACCAGCGAAAGCGTCAGCACCAGCCACCCGCCGAGAAAGAGCCAAGGTCGCTTGCGCTCGACCTTCGATCTCTTGTCGAGACGCTGCCTACCTACAAGGAACAGTAACAGAAGTGCGGCAAGCGGAACGGTCACCCAGGGGTCGAGCGTCCATTCCGGACCTCCTGCGTGCTGTTCGCTGCCATGCGCAAGCGCAGGCTCCGCGGCGATGAACAGCACGACTGCCGTCAAGCCTCTCACTGGAAGCATGGCGGAAGCACCATCGAGGCAATCATCGGAAGCAAGATTGCGAGGCTGAAGACGGCCGCGCATCCGACTGAAATCGTTGCGACCACCTTGCGGGCAAGGTCTTTCGATCCCCGCAGGGCTTTCCAGGAGACAAGTCCGGCAGATGCGCAGGCGAGCAGTCCAATCGAGGCCACGACCAGAAGGGGCCCGGGAGCGATCGTGCCGCACTTATCAAACGTACCCTCGGATCCGAACTGGTGAACGAAGCCCGCGGCGAGCACGCCGACGACCAAGCCTGCCCAAGGCATGAGCGTTTCGCTCAATGAGCTGGCCTGCTTCATTGGAAAAGCCTCGGAACCCAGTAGATCAGAACGTAGATCGGCAACCAGGCCAGCCAGACGAAACGCCAATAGAGAGCATTCTCGTCAGTATCGACCAGGCGGCGCGGATCCTCGCCGTGAGGCGTCCTCATCAGGCGCCAGAGGACGACGGTGTCGCCCCAGTCGGTCGCGACATGGGTCGTGTGCAGGAATAGCAGCGCCCAGATTATCGAGCCGTACGCATTGTCGTACCAGAGCACGTTCAGCGAATTGAATTCGAACCCGCGGATGACGAACAGGAGCAGGCCGATCCCGACCATCCACGGAAGCAGCTTTCGAACCATGCCGATGCCGTAGCTCTCCGCAGCTTTCTTGATCATCGTGTTCGGGATTTCGCTGAGCAGCATAACCAGCGTGAATAGCGTGCCGGCCAGAAGGCCCGGCGGCGCCCAGGGCCGCGGTGCCCATTCCTGCTCCTGGCTCATCAGGAAGAAATAGGCCGCGATGGCCAACGCGAAGGCCGCGCCTTCGATGACCATGAAGCCGATGATCCCCCACCAGGTAAGGCTGCGGTAGCTGAACGCATGCGTCGGCAGCTCGGAGACATCCTCGATGAAGCTGGGCTGCAGGCTCATGAGATCACCGGCTCACGCTCGGGCGCGGGACTCTTGGGCCAGAACCAGGCCGTCAGCGCGATGATGACCGGCATCGCGCCGATCACGACGGCCCACGGGCTGAAGATCGACGAGACGAACATGACTGTCGTGGCGAGGGTTGCGATGAACGGCCAGATGCTCGGCTCCGCACTCGGCTCGCGAAGGTCGGGCTTCGCGTGCATGACCGTCGTCAGCAGCAGTTCGCGTTCCTCGACGCGTAAGCCGTGGACGACGGACATCTTCTCGCCGGCGTCCCAAAGCGGGGTTCGGCTGTCGACGACCGGGATATGCGGGAAGTTGTACTTGGGCGGTGGGCAGGACGTTGCCCATTCCAGGGACGGTGCGCCCCAGGGATTGGGAGCTGCCTTCAGGCCTCCCCGCAGCGAAACGACCATGTTTATGACGAACAGCAGAACCGCGACCGCAACGACCATCGATCCAATGCTGGACAAGAGGTTTGGCAGCTCGAGGCCCATGCCAGCGGGATAGCTGTAGACGCGCCGAGGCATGCCGTTGATTCCGGCAATGTGCATGGGGAAAAAGGCGAGCTGGAAGCCGAGGAAAATCATCCAGAATGAGACCTTGCCAAGCGTCTCGGACATCATCCGCCCGGTCGCCTTCGGGTACCAGTAAGTGATCGCACCGAGCAGTGGAAACACCGCGCCGCCGATCAGCACATAATGGAAGTGCGCGACGATGAAGTAGGTGTCGTGAAGCTGCAGGTCGAGTGGCACTGCAGCAATGATCACGCCGGTTAGGCCGCCGATCACGAAGGTGAAGATGAAGCCGATGACGTAAAGCAGGGGTACCTGGAGCCGGGGGCGGCCTTCCCACAAGGTCGCGATCCAGCAGAAGATTTGCAGCCCCGTCGGGATCGACACTGACATGCTGGCGGCGGTGTAGAAGCTGTAGCCGATGCGCGGCAGGCCGGTCGCGAACATGTGGTGGACCCACAGCCCGAAGGCGAGGATTCCGGTCGCCACGAGCGACATTACGACGATCGGATACATGACGATCGTCCGTCGCGAGAAGGTGGCGACGATCTCACTGACGAAACCGGTCGCGGGAAGGAAGATGATGTAGACCTCGGGGTGGCCGAAGAACCAGAACAGATGCTGCCACAGCAACGCGTCGCCATTCTCGGCCGGGTTGTAGAAATGGGTCCCGACCAGCCTGTCCGACAGGAGCAGGCTCGACGCGAGCGCGACCGAGGGCATCGAGAAAATCACCATCAGCGAAGTGACTAAGGTCGCCCAGACGAAGATCGGCATTCGCGCCAAGCTCATTCCCGGAGCGCGCTGCTTCAGAATGGTCGCGGTCAGGCTGACCGCGGCGGCCAGGGCGGCCACTTCGGTAAAGGTGACCATTTGCGCCCAGATGTCTGCCCGCTTGCCGACACCGAACTGAGGCCCCGACAAAGGCGGGTAGGCAAACCAGCCGATATCGGGGGCGATGTTGAGGATGAACGCGACCCACAACAGGCAGCCACCGGCCAAGTAGGTCCAGTAGGAAAAGGCATTCAGGCGCGGGAATGCATTCGAGCGCGTGCCGATCATCAGCGGCGTCAGGTAAATCTGCATGCCCTGCATTACCGGCACGGCGAAGAGGAACATCATCGTCGTGCCGTGCATGGTGAAGATCTCATTGTACCGCGCGGCGCCGATGAGGTCGTTGTCGGGCTTCGACAGCTGCAGCCGCATGACGACCGCCAACGCTCCCGCGAGAGCGAGGAAGATGAGCGCGGTGATGACGTAGCGGCGACCGATATCCTTGTGATCCACACTCGAGAGCCAGCCAATAAATCCGGGCGGATTGCTCCAAGTTTCGGCGAGCTTCTCCTCGAGCTTTGGGCCTGTCAGCTTGGGCCCGTCGCGCGGCACCTTGGCCGGGGGCTGCTTGGCGCGCTCGGCCGGCGTCATTTTAGTGCCTCGAGATAGGCCACGATCGCATGAAGATCGTTCGCTGCGAGTCCAACCGTCGGCATGTGATTGCCGGGCTTCTGGGACTGCGGATCGGCGACCCAGCCATAGAGATTGCCCCGGTTCATCGGGAGCGCACCGGCCGCGATGCTTCTACGGCTGGCGAAATGCGTCAGGTCTGGCGCGACGTGGCCGCCGGCCGGCGTGCCGGAGATATTGTGGCAGGAACTGCATTCGCGAGTGGTGACGTAGCGATAGCCAGCGAGTTGCAGCGGATTGGCTGGGGGTCGCCCGGGCTGCAGCTGCGCCGCATACCAGCGGTCGAAGGCGGCTTTGCTTTCGACAGTCACATCTAGCGCCATTTGCGCATGCTGGACGCCACAGAACTCGGCGCACTGGCCGCGAAACAGTCCGGTCTTGCGCGGCAGCAGTTGCGCGTCAGTCACTCGGCCGGGGATCAGATCCTGCTTGCCCGCCAGGTTGGGAATCCAGAAGCTGTGAATCACATCGTTCGATTTCAGAGTAACCTGGGCGGGTACTCCGACGGGCAAATGGATTTCATTGGCGGTGCGAACGATCTTCGACGCGTCGGGCGAGTTGTACTCGACATCCCACCACCACTGGTTCGCGGTAACCGTGAGGCTCAGCCGCGGCTTGCTCCCGTTCGCGGCATTGGACCGGTCCGTGAAGAAGCTCGCAATGGTCAGTCCGACCAATCCAACCGCGATCAGCACCGTCCAGACGATCAGCGCGGGCCGAGTGGCCGCGGATGTCTCATGATGCTTGCGATCCTCGATCGTCAGGGTCGCTTGGCGCCTTCGCCAAACCGCAATGACCAAGGCCGCCGAGACGATCAGATACATCACAGTACACACGACCATGAAGACCGCGAACAGGCGGACGAAGTTTGCGTCCTCCGCGCCCTGCCCGCCGAAGGCGTTCTGCACGCCGGCACAGCTCGTGACGCAAAGCGAAAGGTAGGCCCCGCCGCGCTGCATCACTGCTGGTCCGAATCCGCCGGGCGAAGCGGCTCGCGTTTCGTCTGTGTTTGCGGCGGCGTGTTGCTGACCTCGTCCGCGCGAGCGCTGACCGCGTCCTTTCGCTCCTGTCCCGACAGGGTCCGGACATAGGCCGCGAGCTGCCAGATCTGTTGTTCGGTCAGCTTTCCACGCCAGGCGGGCATGCCGTTCGGGCGGCCTTCGAGAATGGACGCGGCGATCTGGTCGATGCGCCCGCCATAGCGCCACTTGTCGTCCATCAGCGCGACGCCCATCCCGCCACCTCCGTGGAAGTGGCAGCCCGCACAATTCATCCAGTTGTAGAGGCGCTGTCCTTCCGCAATCGCAGAGGCGTTGCCCTCGTACTGCGCCGCACGAGGATCGAGCGGCGGCGGGGTCGCGCGCCCGGGAAAGATGGTGTCAGGGCTTGCGACGGTCGGAATCGTTTCGCCCAGCGGCTTGCCGCGAGTCTGGCGCTCCTCGCGGTCGCAGCTGCAAAGAGCTGCAATCATCGCCAGCGCGAGGACGCTATTTGGGCAGCGCAAAGACATAGACCGTCCCGCCCTTGGTTGTACGCTTCTTCAAGTCCTTCATGGCGTTGACGAAGCCTAGCGCGGCCGTCGGGTCGCGCTCGTCCAGGTCGGCCGAAACGATCGCTCCGGCCCAACCGCCGACGCCCGAGGGAACCGCGATGTACTGGCGACCGTCCGGGCCTCGATAGCTGATGGGCTGGCCGATAATCCCGCTGCCGGTCTTGAACTGCCAGAGCAGCTTGCCGGATCGCGCGTCGATGGCTTTGAACCAGCCGTCCATCGTCCCGTAGAAAACCAGGCCGCCGCCGGTCGCGAGCGCCGGGCTCCAAAGGGGCAGATCTTCCTTGATTTCGAAGACCTTGCGACGCGCGACCGGATCCCAGGCGGTGAACACGCCTCGATTGCCACCGGGGCCGGGGTACATCTTAACGTCCGCTCCGACGAACGGCGTACCGGGGATATAGTTGGCATTCTTGATGCCCATATCCATGCAGATGTTGAGGTGCGGGATGTAGACGAGCCCGGTGACTGGGCTAAACGCGGACGGGTTCCAGTCTTTCGCGCCCGGTGGCCCAGGGCAGATGTTGCGGACGACGCGGCCCTCTTTGGGCTCCTTTTCCGGCACCGGGATGATGCGGCCCGTCTTCAGGTCCACGCCGTTATATGCATTGATGTAACCGTACGGATCGGCCGACAGAATGCGACCGTTGCGGCGGTCCTGGATGTAGAGATAGCCGTTGCGGCTGGGCCGGATCAGCGCCGGTATCCGCTGACCGTTCGGGGCAGGCCAGTCGACCAGGATGCTCTCGTTGATGTCGTCATGGTCGAACAGGTCGTGCGGCGTGCTTTGGTGGAACCAGCGTGCATGACCGGTTGCGACGTCGCGGGCGAAGATGCCAGCTGTCCACTTGTTGTCGCCAGGGCGCTGCTCGGCATTCCAGGGGCCCGGATTGCCGGTGCCGTAATAAACGAGCTTCAGTTCAGGATCGTAGCTCAGCCAGCCCCAGACGGTCCCGCCGCCGATCTTCCACTGGTCGGGTCCCCAGCTCCTGACGCCAAGGTCGTTACCCTGATCCTGCGGGTAAGGCGCGCGATAGTCGGAGCCGATCAACGCGTCCTTGTCGGGGCCGGTGCTGTACGCTCGCCAGGCCAGCTTGCCGCTTGTCGCGTCGAGCGCGGTCAGCCAGCCACGCACGCCCATCTCGCCGCCTGAGTTGCCCACCAGGACTTTGCCGTCGGCAACCAGGGGCGCCATGGTCAGCGTCTCGCCTTTGTTGATATCGGCGACCTTGGTACGCCAAAGTTCTTTGCCGCTGTTTGCGTCGACCGCGACGGTGTTGCCGTCGAGCAGGTTGAGGAACAACCGGCCGTCCGAGTAAAAAGCGCCGCGGTTCACCGGCCCGCAGCAGGCAACGCCTTTTGCAGCCGCCGCCGGCTTCGGTTCATAGGTCCATTTGGCGGGCGCGCCCGGCTTGGTCAGGTCTAACGCAAAGACATTGTTCGGCCACGGAGCGATGACATACATCGTCTTGTTGACGACCAATGGGGGCGCTTCAAACCCCTCGGTAGTGCCCGTCGAGAAGGTGAAAGCGACCTGCAGGTCTCCAACATTCTGCGGGGTCAATTGCCTCAGGCCGCTGAAGCGAGTGGAGGCATAATCTTTCCCCGGCATCGTCCAGTTACCGTCGTCTGGCGGGGAGGCGCTGCGAGCGGAAATAGCTTTTGCGGAGGACGGCGCGGCATATTGAGTTGTTCCAAGCGCAGGGCCGTGGGAGCGCATTGCGGTCCAGACCAACGCAGCGGTAACGACAAGCAATCCCACGATCGCAACAAAAACGATTGCCGACCGCCGCATCCGCACCCCGTCGTCTTCATACCCGCGCCGAAGCGCACCAACGTCGACGATAATTTTCATCTTGCGAACTAGTTCCGGCGACGCCGCGGGCGGCGTTTAACGGCCGACCACCGACGGGCCGCCCTCGCTCCGCGATTCATGTGCGCCGATCCAGAACGCGTAGGCGAAAACCAGGAAGATGACGCCGATCAGGGAGACAAGGACTCTGTTCACGCAGCACGCCGACAGGCCTCGTTCGGTGCTTTGGGTCGAAAGCAGCCGCTACGCTAATGGCAGGAATGGGTCGAAAGCGGACACTCGCTTAGGTCTGCTATGGGTGGAGGTGGTCACTAGTGCCCGTTCTCCACCAAACACGACCGTAGGCGCGATGGGTGGAGGTGGTCACTAGTGCCCGTTCTCCACCAAACACGACCGTAGGCGCGATTCACCCAAAGGCTATGCCAGTGATGCTTGCTCCGGTAGATTACTCCCGATGGCTCGAAAGCGACCACGTCGCCGCTTGCTCGCTCGCAAAGCCATTCTCCGATGAGTCCATGAAAGTAGTTGCGTGATGCCTGCACGGCGATTCGACATGCTTGGTCCGGACCAGAACGGAAATGTTTGGATCGCCTCTGCTCCCGATGAACCGGAATCCTGGAGCGTCAATCTCGGTCCATTCATCGATGTTGCCGAGGCCATGTCTCAGTGGCTCGGCTCGATCGACTACGACGAATATGACGAAAGTCCCTCGCCTAGGCGCGAGCACAGCCCTGTCGAGGCGAAGGGATCGAAAGGCAGCGAGGCCGCTGGAGCATCGCGAAGAGGGCGGCCAAGGCTAAGTGGCTAAAACAAGGTGGCAGCCCGCAAAGCCGAAGACGCGCATCAGGGTCGCAGAGTCCGGCCAAGGCATCTGGGATAACCACGGCCTCGACATTCCGCACGAGCTGGAGACAATCAATTTCAGGGTAACTGGCACCGGCCACGAGCGTATTGAGCGGATCTTCTGCGACTGTTGCGCCGAGCGACGAACCTACGCTGCCACCCTAGGCGATAAGCCGATGGAGCAGCGCATCGCCAAGTGGATTTGCCTGCATGCTTGCTCCTTCGTGCTGTTCGATACCAAGGTGCGAGCAACCGTAATCGGCTTTGAGCGCGAAGAGGATGCGGAGGCAGTTCAGGCTCGAGTTTGTGCAAGTCAGATGAGGACGACGTGATAACTTGCAAAGTCGTACTTAAGGAATGTGAGCATGAGCTTGGGTGGTGGATGCTTGCAGCCTTGCCACGCGTAGACGATGCGTTGGAGCTCGGATCATGTGACCTGCCGGAGATCTACCGTGTGAAATTTGTTCATCACCACGCCGTTCAGCGAGGTGAGGTAACAGAGCATAGACCGCCCTATGTTGAGTTGCTCGTTGAGCCGTACGCATCGAGCGGCGGCTCACTGGATGCACAATCAGCCGCTAAATCTTGAGCGTCGAGGGTGGCCACAAGTCGCGACCCTTGCCAAATCTCACACTTAGAAGCCCCTCGCTCTACCTCACGAGCCTGCCGAATAGCGTCTTGATCGTCGGCGGCATTGATCCAATCCGCCAAACTGATCTGTCCCGCCGAATCCAGGCAGTAGAA
>Ga0105248_10004660_pt1 | contig 15178 bp, 15 predicted proteins | sample KBSS34metaG_FD_81524 | JGI IMG/M metagenome (GOLD analysis project Ga0105248, IMG submission 81524) | Switchgrass rhizosphere microbial communities from Kellogg Biological Station, Michigan, USA - KBS S3-4 metaG | ecosystem: Host-associated > Plants > Roots > Rhizosphere > Soil | place...
CTCGCCCACCGAACGCACGCGGCGGTTGCCGAGATTGTCGATGTCGTCGATCTCGCCCTTGCCGTCCTTCAGGTTCACGAGCGTCTTGACGACCTCGAGAATGTCCTCAGTGCGGAGCGTGGTGACGGTGTCCTCGACATCCAGATCAAGGCGCATGTTGAGCTTCACGCGGCCCACGGCCGAGAGATCGTAGCGCTCGGGATCGAAGAACAGGCCGGCGAACAGCGCCTCGGCGGTTTCCTTCGTCGGCGGCTCGCCGGGGCGCATGACGCGATAGATTTCGGAGAGCGCATGATCGCGCTCCTCGACCTTGTCGGCCTTCAGCGTGTTGCGGATCCAGGCACCCGTCGAGATGTGATCGATGTCGAGCAGCACCAGCTCTTCAAGGCCGGTGGCGTCGAGCTTGGCGAGGTTTTCCTCGGTCACCTCGTCGCCGGCCTCGATGTAGATCTCGCCGGTGGATTCGTTGATGAGGTCGAACGCCGAATAGCGGCCGAAGATTTCTTCGGTGGGGATCAGCAGCGTCTGCAGGCCGTCCTTGCCCGCCTTGTTGGCGGCGCGCGGGCTGATCTTGGTGCCGGCCGGGAACACGACCTCGCCGGTCTCCGCGTTCACCACGTCGTACATCGGCTTCTGGCCGCGCCAGTTCTCGACCAGGAAGGGAACCTTCCAGCCGCCTTCGCCGCGCACATAGGTGGCGGTCTTGTAGAACTCGTTGAGGATCTGCTCGCCCGACAGGCCGAGGGCATAGAGCAGCGTCGTCACCGGCAGCTTGCGCTTGCGGTCGATACGGACGTTCACGATGTCCTTGGCGTCGAACTCGAAATCGAGCCACGAGCCGCGATACGGGATCACGCGGGCGGCGAAGAGATACTTGCCCGAAGCGTGTGTCTTGCCGCGATCATGGTCGAACAGCACGCCCGGCGAACGGTGCATCTGCGAGACGATGACGCGCTCGGTGCCGTTGACGAAGAAGGTGCCGTTCTCGGTCATGAGCGGCATGTCGCCCATGTAAACGTCCTGCTCCTTGATATCGAGGACCGAACGGGTCTCGGTATCCGGATCGACTTCGAACACGATCAGGCGAAGCGTTACGCGCATCGGGGCGGCGTAGGTGATGCCGCGCTGACGGCACTCTTCCACGTCATACTTCGGCTCTTCGAGCTCGTAGTTCACGAAATCCAGCTCGGCGGTGCCGGCGAAATCGCGGATCGGGAATACGCTGCGCAGCGTCTTCTCCAGGCCCGAGACATAGCTGATCGAAGGATCGGAACGCAGGAACTGCTCGTAGCTCTCGCGCTGCACCTCGATCAGGTTCGGCATCTGCACCACTTCGTGGATGTTGCCGAACACCTTCCGGATGCGCTTCTTGGCGCTCTTGATCATCTCGGGGGGGATGGGCTGGCTAGCCATGTAGGGTCCGTCCTCGCAGTCAATTTCGTCGTGAGGCGCCTCCCAGCGCCCCCACAGCCGATTGCGCAACTCGAGGCCGAGTCCACGCAAAAAAGTGCGGTCCCGGGCTGTCGGGGCCGCACTGCTGCACTCTTCTATCCCGGCCCTCGTCTCCCATTCGTCGCGGCCCGTTGCGCAAGGCGGGCCGTGTCCCGGAGGCGGGGCGGGCGGCCAGGCACTCGCAACGGGCGAATGCCAAGCCTGTGATGTCGGATCGGCCTTATATAGTGGCCGGCGTCGGGAATGGAAGTAGATTATTGCTGTTGGTGTTGGCGACCGTCTGCGCGCGGTCGTGGACGGGGAGGCCGGAGGCCACCTTCTCCCACAGGGCAAAATCCGTCGCGTAGAGACGGCGGATGCGATCCCGCTGGCGAGGCGTCAGCCCGGTGTCCGTCGCGTCGCTCTTGTTGATGCGCGGGATGGCGCGGGCCGGGAAGCCGGGAACCAGCAAGGGGAGGCGAGCGAGATCGTCGAGCGCCACCAGTCGATCGACCGCCACGCGCCCCCAGGCATCGGTGACGTACCAGCTTTGCGGGCGGAAAATGTGGTCCACCGCATAGGGGGTCGCCGCCTGCTCGACATGATCCAGCGCGTCATCGATCGAGCGGAAGGACTGGTAAGCGGTACGGAAGGGTTCGGCCACCTCGTTGTTCTCGGTGCCGCCCGCGCGGCCGTAATGATAGGCCGAGAGGAAGCGCCGAAAGGGCTCGCGCAGCACGGCGAAGCTCGGCAGGCCGGCAAGGCGGCCGCCTTCCATGCGCCGTCCGAGGCGGATCGAGAAATGCTTCACCTGCACGCCGTAGAGTGCTTCGCTGATCGACATGCCCGCGGCCTTGGGGACATGGATGAAGACGAGGCCGGCCTGCGCGATCCGTGCGACGCGCTTTTTGCGGCCGTTGCCGGCGGGAAGCGACAGGCCGAGATCGCAGGCCCGTTCGTGGATGTCGCTGACGAGATTCACGCGGAAGAGGCGGCAGGCGAGGCGGCGCTGCGCATCGTGGCGTGGTTCAATTGGCTGAGAACCCATGTCGCCCCAATGGGCTCATGGACTTGCCGGGGTTTGTCGCCCTATTTCACGGGGTGGGAATTGTCGGGCGATGTTGAAACAAATCCCCTGATTCTACGGTGCTTCTGACGCAAAATGACAAATCTGCATCATTTTGGTCGCCGGGCATGAAAAAGGGGCGGTCCATCGCGGACCGCCCCTCTTCCATACTCGAATAATCTGCAGCGCGGAAGCGCTGGCGCAGATTACTTCAGCTCGACGGTCGCGCCGGCTTCTTCGAGCTGCTTCTTGATCTTCTCGGCTTCGTCCTTCGACGCGCCTTCCTTCACGGCCTTCGGCGCACCCTCTACGAGAGCCTTCGCCTCGGTCAGGCCCAGGCCGGTGATCGCGCGGATTTCCTTGATCACGTTGATCTTCTTGCCACCGTCGCCGGTGAGGATCACGTCGAACTCGGTCTTCTCTTCGACGGCAGCGGCAGCGGCGCCACCACCGGCCGGAGCGGCAACCGCCACGGCAGCGGCGGCCGAAACGCCCCACTTCTCTTCGAGCATCTTCGAGAGCTCAGCGGCCTCGAGAACGGTGAGCGCGGACAGGTCGTCGACGATCTTCTGCAGGTCAGCCATTGTATGTCTCCATGTGCGGGGCGCTTCGGCCCCAAAGTGTCTTCAAAAACGGGTCGTAAGAAAAACCTCGGACCTGAAGGATCAGGCCGCGTCCTTCTCCGCGTAGGCGTTGAACACGCGGGCCAGCTGGCCAGCGGGAGCCTGCACGATCTGCACCACCTTCGTCGCGGGAGCCTGGATAAGGCCCACGAGCTTGGCGCGCAGCGCGTCCAGCGAAGGCAGCTCTGCGAGAGCCTTCACGCCGTTCACGTCGAGAACGGTATTCCCCATCGCGCCGCCGACAATCTCAAGCTTGTCGTTGGTCTTCGCGAATTCGACGACGGCCTTGGCGGCCGCCACCGGATCGGCGGAGGTGGAAAGCGCGGTCGGGCCCTTCAGCATGTCGCTGATGGAGCTGTAGTCCGTGCCTTCGGCAGCGATACGGGCGAGGCGGTTCTTGGCAACCTTGTAGCTGGCGCCGGCTTCGCGCATCTTCACCCGCAGCGCAGTGGACTGCGCGACGGTGAGGCCGAGGTTGCGGGTGATGACCACCACGCCGCTCTCGGTGAAGGTCCGGTTCAGCTCTGCGACCAGCTCGGACTTCTGAGCGCGATCCATGCCAATCTCCACATCGTATGCCGGCCTGCGAACTTGCGGACCGGCGGTTGAGCCACGGAGCCGATACGCTGCTCCACGGCCCGTCCGAGGGGATCGTCATCTGTGTCGCGCTTTGTCCCGAAAGACATCGCACTTGGCAGATCCGGGGGCCAATCGCACGGCTTGCCCGGTAAAACTCTTCCCCGCCTATGCAGCCGAATTAAGGGGCGAACCCCAGCTGCAGTCTCGGACGGCACAACGGCCCATCCCCGACGGGGCGGGCCGATTCGATGGGGCCTATAGCGGGAAAGAGGAGGCGCGTCACCCCCGTTGCTGGAGAGGAGAGGGCGTTGCCATCCAGCTGCCCTCCCATCCCCGTCATCCGACATCCCCGCGAAGGCGGGGATCCATCTCCTGCGCAGAGAGCAAGGGGAGGCGCCGGAGATGGGCCTATGCCTGCGCAGGGGCGACGGTGGGTTAAACGCATTCGGGGTCGCAAGCACCAGCTTGCGACCCCGAACTTTGGCTCATTCCCTGCCGAAACGGGGAGAGAGAAGAATCAGGCGGCCACCTCGGTGGTGTCGACCTTGATGCCGGCGCCCATGGTGGACGAGACGGCGATCTTCTTCACATACTTGCCCTTGGCGCCCGACGGCTTGGCCTTCACCAGCGCATCGAGGAGCGCGTCGAAGTTGGCGCGCAGATCCTCGGCCGGGAACGACGCCTTGCCGATGCCGGAGTGGATGATGCCGGCCTTCTCGACGCGATATTCGATCTGGCCGCCCTTGGCCGCCTTCACGGCTTCGGCGACGTTCATCGTCACGGTGCCAAGCTTCGGGTTCGGCATCAGGCCCTTCGGACCCAGCACCTTACCGAGACGGCCGACGATGCCCATCATGTCCGGCGTCGCGATGCAGCGCTCGAACTCGATGGTGCCGCCCTGCACGATCTCCAGCAGATCTTCGGCGCCGACGACGTCCGCACCGGCCGCCTTGGCTTCCTCGGCCTTCGGGCCGCGGGCGAACACGCCGACGCGCACCGTCTTGCCGGTGCCCTTGGGCAGCGTCACCACGCCGCGGACCATCTGGTCGGCGTGACGCGGATCGACGCCGAGGTTCACGGCGACTTCGATGGTCTCGTCGAACTTCGAGGTGGCATTGGCCTTGGCGAGGGCGATCGCCTCGCTCACGCCATAGAGCTTCTCGCGGTCAACGGCGGTCGCGAGCACCTTCGCCTTCTTGGTCAGCTTGGCCATGGTCTCAGCCCTCCACCACTTCGAGGCCCATCGCGCGGGCCGAGCCTTCGATCGTCTTGGTCGCGGCTTCGATGTCCGCGGCGTTCAGGTCCTTCATCTTGACCTGGGCGATCTCGGCGAGCTGCGAGCGCTTGATCTTGCCCGCGACTTCCTTGCCGGGGGTCTTCGAGCCCGACTTCAGGCCAGCGGCCTTCTTCAGCAGGAACGAAGCCGGCGGCGTCTTGGTGATGAACGAGAAGCTGCGATCGGCGTAGACGGTGATGACCGTCGGGATCGGCATGCCCTTCTCAAGGTCGCTCGTCGCGGCGTTGAACGCCTTGCAGAACTCCATGATGTTCACGCCGCGCTGGCCCAGCGCCGGACCGATCGGCGGCGAGGGGTTGGCAGCGCCGGCTGACACCTGCAGCTTGATATAACCCGTAATCTTCTTCGCCATGTTTTCCTCCTATGGCTTAGCGGTAGTAGCGGCCCGAAGGCCTCCCGCAGACTTCCCGCCGCTTTCGCGACGGGTTCCTCCCTCTCCCGCACAGGCGGGGAGGGTGGAACTTACTTGACGCGCTCGACCTGCTCGAACTCCAGTTCGACAGGGGTGGCGCGACCGAAGATCGACACCGACACCTTGACGCGGGAGCGATCGAAATCGAGCTCCTCGACCACGCCGTTGAACGAGGCGAACGGGCCTTCCAGCACCTTCACCTGATCGCCGATGTCGAAATCGACCTTGACCTTCTGCTTGGGCGCGGAGGTGGCAGCCTCTTCCTTGGTGGAGAGGATGCGGCTCGCCTCGGCGTCGCTGATCGGCTGCGGCTTGCCGTTGGTGCCGAGGAAGCCCGTCACCTTCGGGGTGTTGCGCACGAGGTGATAGACGTCGTCGTTCATGTGCAGCTTCGCCAGCACATAGCCCGGGAAGAATTTGCGGTCCGACGTCACCTTCTTGCCGCGACGGACTTCCGTCACCTTCTCGGTGGGAACCTCGACGGCCTCGACGAGCTGCTCGAGGCCCAGGCGCGTGGCGTCAGAGAGGATCGCCTCCTTCACCTTGTTCTCGAAGCCCGAATAGGCGTGGATGATGTACCAGCGCGACATGCCGTTATTCCCTTACGCGACCAGCTTGAGAAGGAGCTGCGCAAGCGTGTTGAACGCCTGATCCACACCCAGGAAGAACAGGCCGAGAACCGTCGTCATGATGACCACCATGATGGAGGTCATCATCGTCTCTTTCCGGGTGGGCCAGGAAACCTTGGCGGTTTCGGCCTTCACCTGGTTGACGAACTCGGGGACGGAGCGGATCCAGCCGCCGATCCCGTCGCCATTCTCCGTCGTCCTCGCCACGTGATCGTACCTTCCCAACAACAGGCGGAATGCCCGTCAGCGACTATAACGACTCACGAGGCCGCAGGCGCCGTGCCACCCTGTCAGGGGCGGCGGCGCCCTGGCCTCGCTGTCACCTGCTTCCGACCCGTTCCTTCCATCCGAAGATGGCAGGAGTGGAGGGACTCGAACCCCCGGCCCTCGGTTTTGGAGACCGATGCTCTACCAACTGAGCTACACTCCTACGGGTCGGGAGCGGAAGGGGTGCATAGCGGCAGGAGAGGGGGTGCGCAAGGGGCGTCGGCCTCTTCAGCGGATCGTTACCGCCTGACTTTCGGATTGCCCCTCGGGCGCCTCGCTCGCCATGCGGGCGGCGGTGCGCGGATCGACGGGCTGCCCCACCAGCCAGCCCTGCACAAGGCGGCAGCCGAGGCTCTTCATCCGGTCATATTCGTCCAGAGTCTCGGCACCTTCGGCGATCGTCGTCATGCCCAGCGAATCCGCCATGGCGACGATCGCCCGGACGATCGCAACGCTGACGGCGGCGTTGTTTTCCTCGGTATTCCCGGTGGCTGCCCGTACGAAGCTGCGATCGATCTTGATCGTCGAGAAGCGGGCCTTGCGGAGATAGCCAAGCGAAGAGCGCCCCGTGCCGAAATCATCGAGGGTGATTCTCACGCCGAGCGCCAGGATTCGGTCCACCACCTCAGTGAGACGATGATCGCGGACGAACACCTCCTCGGCGATCTCCAGTTCGAGGCGGCTGGCGGTGAGGCCACTGTGCGAGAGGGCGGCCACGATCGTGGCGGGAAGTTGCGGATCGCGGAGCTGGGCCTGCGTCATGTTGATGCTGACGCGGATATGCTCGGGCCATGTGGCGGCATCGCGGCAGGCCGAGTGCATCACCCAGTCCCCGATGCGGCCGATCAGCCGCGCTTCCTCGGCGACCGGGATGAAGCGCTCGGGCGGGACATTGCCCAGCTCCGGATGCGTCCAGCGGAGGAATGCCTCGAAAGCGGAGAGGCGACCTTTTTCCGCCTCCACGATCGGCTGGTAGACCAGACTTAGCTCGCCCCGCTCCAGCGCATCGCGCAGCGCAAGTTCGATTCGGCGGCGTTCTTCAGCCTCAGCGTGAAGCTCGGGTACATAGCGACGGTGCACGCCGCGCCCGTCATCCTTGGCGCGATAGAGGGCGAGGTCGGCATTGCGGAGCAGCATCTCCACCGCGCGCCCATCCCTCGGCGCGGTCGCCGAGCCGACGCTGCCGCCGATATGGAGCAGATGGTCGTCGATCTCGAAAGGCGTCGTCAGCACCTCGACGATGCGGTTGGCGAGCCGGTCCACCCGCTCCCGATCGGTGGCATCGGCGATGACCATCGCGAATTCGTCGCCGCCCAGGCGCCCGCAAATGTCGCCATGCCCGGTGAGAGCGGTCAGCCGATTGGCGACCTCGATGAGCAGCCGGTCGCCGATCGGGTGGCCGAGCGTGTCGTTCACCTGCTTGAAGCGATCAAGATCGATCAGCATCAGGGTGGAGCGCCGCCCCTCGACATGGCCGTCGCGGAGTGCGCTGCCCAGTTTCTCGATCACATGAGCGCGATTGGCGAGCCCGGTGAGCGCGTCGAAGCGGGCCATGCGATCGATCCGTTCGGCCGAGCGATGGCGCTCGGTGACGTCGGTGCCGACCCCCCAGAAGCCCACCATGGCGCCCCGCTCGTTGCGGCGGGGGGCGGCGGAGAGCGACCACCAGCGCTGGTCGTCGGCGATGGTGACGGGCACGACCAGATCGCGGAAACTCTCACGCAGGCGCAGCTTGTCGGCCAGCGTGCGGATGCCGGGGGCGACATTGCCATGCGCCCAATCGTCTCCGGCGAGGAGCTCCAGCAGCGGGCGTCCTTCCAGCGCGTTGCGGGGCAGGCCGAACAGGCGGGCGAGGCGGGGGCTCACATCCACGAGGCGCTTGGCGCCGTCGGCGCGCCACAGCCAGTCGGCGCCGCTGTCCTCGAATTCGCGGAGTAGCAGACTGATGACTTCCTCACGGCCCGACAGAGCCTGGCTCGCCGTCATCCGATCGAGCAGGATGCGTGCGTTGGCGACGAAGCTGGCCAGCGCCGTGATCGTGAACAGGATGACCGTGACGGCAAGTGCCATGCTGCCCGAGGCCAGCATGGCGCTGGAGGCCGAGCCGCCTACGATCAGGATGAAGCAGAGGCCGGCGAAGGGCGCCGCCGCCAGCAAGGTGGATGCGAGCACCAGTAACGATCCGCCGACGCCGAGCAGTTCGAGCGAAAAGGCGGGGCCGTCATTCGAGAACAGCGCCATCGCGACCGCCCAGCCGAGGCCCAGGAAGATGCCGCCCAGCACATCGGGATCACGCCAGTTGGAGGACGCCGGCTTACGCTCCCGCCCGCCCAGCAGCACCAGCGCGGCGAGCCCTGCGATTGTCGCCATCCAGGGGATGAAGCTGCTCCAGTCGAGCGTCGGGCGCAGCAGGGCGACCATGGCGATGGCTACCATTTGCGCCGCAAGCCAGATCGGCCGCCGCCGCCGCATCGCTGCCGTGCGGGCCTCGGCGAGCAGTGGGTGGCTTTGACTCCGCCTGCGCGTCAGGCCGAGCGTGTATAGCCATGAGGGCGTTGAGGGCCGCTCCGACTGGAAAGAGGACTGGATAGACACGCCTCAGGTAATAAAACCTAATATCTTACCGTGTGGTAAGCATCCGGGCCGGAGCGTGCCGCAGAGGCTGGATATTCGGTATGAGCGCAAAGGGGCCGAGCGGCATCGCAGGGGCCGGCGCGCTTGATCGGAACCCGTTCCTCCTGCGCGAAGTCGAAGGCCGTGCCGACACGGTGCGACAGGGGGACTCGCACTTCGGTAGTGCCCGTGCGAACGGAGAAGGACCGGCGCGAGGAGAGGCTTCGTCGCGCGAGGGGGCGGCCGGGCCGCCCCCTGGAGCCATCAGGCGGCGATATCGTAGGGCTGGATTTCGCCCGAAAGATACAGCGTGCGGGCCTTGGCGCGGGAGAGCTTGCCCGAGCTGGTACGCGGAAGGGTGCGCGGCGGCACCAGTTCCACCACGCAGTTCATGCCGGTGATGGCTCGCACCTTCTCGCGGATGATGTCCCTCAGCCGGGCCCGCTCGGTCTGGTCGGACGTGCGGCACTGCACGAGCACGGCGGGCGTCTCCTCGCCGCCGGGGGTGGTGATCGCGAAGGCGGCGATGTCGCCGGCCTTGAAGCCCGGAAGCTGCTCCACCGCCCACTCGATATCCTGCGGCCAGTGGTTGCGGCCGTTGACAATGATCATGTCCTTGGCGCGGCCGACGATGTAGATGTAGCCATCAGAAAGATAGCCCATGTCGCCGGTATCCAGCCAACCGTCCTTCATGCAGGCGTTGGTGGCTTCCTCATCGCGGAAATAGCCGATCATCACTGATCCGCCGGTGCACCACACCTTGCCGATCGCCTTCTCGGGAAGCGGATTGCCGTCCTCGTCGCGGATCTCGATGGTCATGCCGCGCACGGGCTTGCCGCAATTGACGATCGCCCGATAGCGCTGCGGCCGGTGCGCCGCGACGTCGCCGCCCGAAAGTTGCGTCTCTTCCACCAACTCGACGACGATGCCCTCGCCCGGCGGCATGATGGAAACGGCCAGCGTCGCTTCGGCAAGGCCGTAGCTGGGCGTGAAGGCGTGCGCATCGAAGCCGGCGGGCGCGAAGGCATCCACGAAGGACTGCATCACGTCCGGCCGTATCATGTCTGCGCCATTGCCCGCCAGCCGCCAGCGCGACAGATCGAACCGGCCCGCGACATCGGATTGCGAGCCGATGCGGCGGGCGCAGATGTCGTAGCCGAAGGTGGGCGAATAGGAGATGGTGGTGCCGGGATTGCGGCTGATGACGTCCAGCCATGCAAGCGGACGCCGGGCGAAATCCTCGGTCTTCAGATAATCGACCGACACCTGGTTGGCGATCGGCGACAGGAAACAGCCGACCAGCCCCATGTCGTGATACCAGGGCAGCCAGGAGGCGCAGCGGTCGCTCTCGCGCAGCACCATGCCGTGGCCGTGTGCGGCGAGATTATCCAGCAGCTGGCGATGGGTGATCGCCACGCCATGCGGGAAGCGGGTCGATCCGCTGGAATATTGGAGATAGGCAATATCGTCGGCTGCGGCCTGGGGCAGCGGACCGGCGAGCGCGCGGCGCGCGATGAACTCCTCGTAGGTGAGGCCTTCGATCTCGGCCGATTCGGCGGCTGCATGGGCCATCGAGGCCAGTTCTGCCGGATAGAAGAGCATCCGGGGATCGGAGCTCTTCAACTGCACCGAAAGCTGATCGATATATGATTCGCGTCCGCCGAAGCTGGTCGGCAGCGGCAGCGGCACCGGCCAGGCGCCGGCATAGATCGCGCCGAAGAACATTGCCGCGAAATCCGGGCCGGTCTCTGCCACCAGCGCGATGCGATCGCCGGGGCGAATGCCCGCTTTCACCAGCCGATGCGCATTGGCGAGCGAGTCATCGCGCAGTTCAGCATAAGTATACGGCCGCACGAGGGTGCCCCGTGCGTCATGAAAGTTCAGCCCACGCAATCCGTGCGCGGCATAGTCCAGCGCCTCGCCCAGCGTGGCGAAATCGCCCATCCGGCGCGGCAATGCGTCTTCCGTCGCGGTCAGGGACGGAGCGGCAGCCGGGGCCTGACCCGATTTCGCCGTCGTCTCGCGATACGCAGTGCTGGCAGTGCTCTCAATTCGATGGGGCACCGACGGCATCTCCTCAAATACTCCAACCGGTTCTGTTAGACGGCTCTGGCCGATCATCCAATCCCGTTTCGTTACAGGGTGATCAGCGTTCAAATTCCGGCCCGACTGTGGCACAATCGTGGCGAGTGACATTTCAACGCCCGCACCGCGCCCGTCCGGCGCTCGATTCTGCTGCTCTCGAGGCCATGGCGCTCGCATATGCGGGCCGCTACGCGACGACCCGTGCCCGCCTTGCTGATTATCTTCGCCGCAAGATTGCCGAGCGGGGGTGGGTGGAGGACGGAACGGTCGCGACCGATGGGGAGGTCGCGCGGATCGTTAGGCGTTTCGTCGAACTCGGCTATGTCGATGATCGCGCGGTTGCCGAGGCTCGTGCCCGATCGATGGCGGCCCGAGGTTATGGCGCTCGGCGGCTGGATGGCGTGCTGGGATCGCTGGGGATCGGGGAGCAGGATGCGGAAGGCGCCCGTCGCGACGCCGCGGAAGGGGCCTGGGAGGCCGCACTCCGTTTCGCGAAGCGTCGGCGGATCGGCCCTTTTGCGGAGCGGGAAGTGGACGACGCCGGCCGGCGTCGCGCCTTCGCGGCGATGATGCGGGCTGGCCATCCCGTTGATCTGGCGCGGCGGATACTGTCAGCCTCGCCCGGTGACGTGCCATCATGGGACGATCCATGAAGCTACTGTGCCAGACCCGGAAGATTAGTCGCAGTTTCTCGCAAAAACATGCTAATGTGTTGAGTAGGGGGATTGTCTGCCATGCAAGAGGGCGTTCGCGCATTTGATGAAGATGACAACGGCACCGCCTCCGGCGGGGGTGCGTTGCATAAGCTGTCGTCTCGCGATCGGGAGAATCACGAGGATGATGGTGTTGAAATGACGGAAATGAGCAAGCCTCAACCGGAAGCGGAAGATGAATCCGCGGACGTCGAGGTGACGGGCACCATCAAGTGGTTCGATGCGACCCGTGGTTTCGGGTTTCTGGTGGGCGATAATGGCGAGGGCGATGTCCTCGTGCATTTCTCGGTGCTGCGGCCGCACGGCCGGCGCAGCCTTCCCGAGGGGGCGCGCGCGGTCTGCAAGGCTGTGCATCGCGACCGGGGGCTGCAGGCGCGATTGGTCGTCAGCTTCGATCTTTCCACGGCGACCGGACCTGACCTGGAAACGGCGGCCCGGCGCGCGGCGACTCATGTCGATCCGCTGCCGCTGCTCGATCAGGCGGGCGAGCCCGAGCTGGTGCGCGTCAAATGGTTCAATCGGCTGAAGGGCTATGGCTTTCTGGTGCGCGAGGGCGATCAGGCCGATATCTTCATTCACATGGAGACGGTGCGCCGCGCAGGGCTGACCGATCTGGTGCCGGAACAAGCGTTCCTGGCCCGAATCGCAGCCGGCGCGAAGGGGCCGCTCGCAGTGGCGCTGCTCCCGCTCAAGGATTGAGGCGGGCGCATGACAAGGGAATCGCGCCTGGGGCGCAAGGCGCGGCTTGCCGCGGCCGGGGGTCCACGCTAAGCGCATTCCCATGGGCATTTTGAAGACCATCTTCACCTGGTGGGACGGCGCCACCTTCGGCACCAATCTGTTCACCCTTCGCAAGGGCGCGCGCATTGGCTCGGACGAGCTCGGCAACGTCTATTACCAGGGCGGTAAGGACGTGCATGGCAACCCGCGTCGCTGGGTGATCTATGCCGGCTCGAACGATGCGAGCCGCGTGCCGCCCGAGTGGCATGGCTGGCTGCACAACACGCTGGCGGAAACGCCGGACAAGGCGCTGCCGCCGGCTCGTGCCTGGCAGGCTCCGGCCAAGGCGAACATGACCGGCACGCGCGAGGCCTATCGCCCCGCGGGCGCGCTGGAGGCGGGTGGCAAGCGTGCCGCCGCCACCGGCGACTACGAGGCCTGGAGCCCGAACTGAGCCATGCGGGGGATGCTCAAGGAACATGGCGCGGAGGCGCTGATCGGCCTCCTCGTCGTGCTCGTGGCGGTGTGGTTCGGCTATTATGCGTGGGAGCGGACCGGCGGTGGCCGGGCGGCTAACGCCATGCACGTCACTGCGCAGTTCCCGAACGTGAGCGGTGTGAGCGTCGGCACGGATGTGCGCATCGCCGGGCTCAAGATCGGGCAGGTCATCGCTCAGAAGCTGGACCCCAAGACCTTCCAGGCTGATGTGGTTCTGGCGCTCGACCCGAGCGTGAAGGTTCCGGCGGACAGCAGCGCCGCCATCACGTCCGAAGGGTTTCTGGGCGGCAGCTATATCGCGCTGATGCCCGGCGGCGATTCGACGATGCTCAAGAATGGCGACACGATCATCGATACCCAGGGTTCGATGGACCTGATGAGCATGGTTGGCCAGTTCATCAATCGCTCGGGCGGGGATGCCGGCAAGGCGCCCGATAGCATGGGTGGCCAGGCGACGGCCCCGGCCTCGGCGGCGTCTTCCAAGCCGTGAGGCGGCGCCTCGCCGCGGTGGCCGTGATCGCGCTGCTGGGCGGGGTTGGCGCCTGGCAGGGCGTGAAGGCGCTCCAGGAGACCGAGAACGAGCAGCCCGCGCTGCCGCTCGGTAACGACAGCACCTCAGACGATGACAATGCTGCTGACGCGGCGGCGCCGGCGGCGCACCATGCCGCCCCGCTACCGCCCGTGCAGTATAGCCGCGGCGAGACGCCGATGGCCGAGCGGGTCGCGGTGATCGGCCTGCTCAACAAGCGCAACGGCGTTGAACGCGATCTGACGATGAAGCCGGGGCAAGCCCTGCGCCTCGGCGATGTGGTGGTGCGGCTGCGCGCGTGCGAGACGATCGCTCCCTGGGAAGCGGAGCCGCTGACCGGCGCTTTCGTCCAACTCGATGTGCAGGGCCAGGACCAGCATTGGCGGCGGGCCTTCTCAGGCTGGCTCTACAAGGAATCGCCGTCGCTCAACGTCGTCGAGGATCCGATCTACGACGTATGGCCCAAGAGCTGCGCGATGACGCATCCCGATATCGGGCCGGACACGGTGGTGGCATCCGCGGTCGATGCCGCTGGGGTTCGCTCCACTGCGAAGAAATCGCCAGAGAACGCGGACGATGCAGACGATGCCGCCGCGAACGTCACGCCTGAGCCCAGTGCTTCGTCCAACAGCGCGCGGTAATCCGCACGGCTGATCTCCACCGCGCCCAGCGAGGCGAGATGATCGGTGATGAACTGGCAATCGAGCAGCCGATAGCTGCCGGCCCTGAGGCGCCCCACGAGGTGGGCTAGCGCGATCTTCGAGGCGTCCGTCGCCCGGCTGAACATGCTCTCGCCGAAGAAGGCGTGGCCCAGCGATACGCCGTAGAGGCCGCCGATCAGTTCGCCGCCCACATCGCCCGCCGGCCATACCTCGATCGAATGGGCGTGGCCCCGGCGATGCAGGATGCAATAGGCCTCCTCGATCTGCTCGTTGATCCAGGTCTCCGGTCGCCCGGCATCGGGCTGCGCGCAGGCGGCGACGACGCGAGCGAAGCAGCGATCCGCCGTGACCGCGAATCTGTCGGAGCGCAGCGTTTTGCGCAGCGAGTGGGAGAGGTGGAAGCGATCGAGCGGCAGGATGCCTCGCTTCTTGGGCTCGACCCAGAAGATATCCTTGGCATCCCGGCTGTCGGCCATCGGGAAGACGCCGACCGAATAGGCGCGGAGCAGCAGATCGGGATCGATCGGTTCGGCAGCAGCCCGGCGTCCGCGTCCCAGCATCAGACCAAAACCCTTCGGTGCCCGTGCAGAGACGGGAGGCCCTGTCGCAGTCCGGGGGCGTATAGCGTCATGGTTGGGCCATTATCAGCCGCCGACTGCCATCGGGCAAGCGGCGTTTGCGCTAAATCATCCCGATTTTGGAGGGAATTGGGGAGTTTTGCGCCGGTTCGCCCGAAGATTTCGACTATTGATTTACCGGCGCTCGTCTCGGCCGGCGGCCCGCTGCCGTCCCCCGCAGAGGGGGGCGGGAGCTGGTATCGTCAGTCTGCCTGCTTGGCCAGCCACTGCTCCAGCCACTTGATGGTATATTCGCCCTGCTGGAACTCAGGATCGTCCAGCAGCGCCTGGTGGAGCGGAATGGTGGTGGTGATGCCGTCGATCACGAACTCCTCCAGAGCCCGGCGCAGGCGGCGCAGCGCGCCTTCGCGGGTGTGGCCCCAGACGATCAGCTTGGCGATCATCGAGTCGTAGTAGGGCGGCACGCGGTAGCCGGC
>Ga0105248_10004663_pt1 | contig 15176 bp, 13 predicted proteins | sample KBSS34metaG_FD_81524 | JGI IMG/M metagenome (GOLD analysis project Ga0105248, IMG submission 81524) | Switchgrass rhizosphere microbial communities from Kellogg Biological Station, Michigan, USA - KBS S3-4 metaG | ecosystem: Host-associated > Plants > Roots > Rhizosphere > Soil | place...
CTTCAGCACGGTCGCGATCATGCCGTAGAAGCCCGCGACCGAGACGATCTCGATGGTGAGATCGAGGCCGAAGTCCTTGATGAGGCGATCGTAAGCCGGCTGGCCCAGCGAGCGGGTCTCCAGCAATTCGATGAGCGCGTCGTAGATGACACGCTCGTCACCGTTCTTGAAATCCGGTTTGCGCTGCTGCCGGAGCGCCTCGATGATCTCGGGCGCGAGCCCCGCAGCGATCGCGGGCTTTTCGTGCGCGACCCAAGCGTAGGAGGCGCCCCAGGCCCGCGCGGCGGTGAGCACGATCAGTTCGAACAATCGCTTGTCTAGCTTGGCGTTCTCACGGAGTGCGAGGGTCACCCGGTTGCAGGCATCGGCCAGCGGCGGGTTGTGAAGCCATACGCCGAACGGCCCGGTCACTTGCGCCCGACCGCGCCCAACCACATCATAAAGCTCCTTCTGCTCGGGCGTGAGCTCTTCCATTTTCAATGGTTCGAGGCGGGCCAAAGTATTCCTCCGTTCTATTTCAGTGGTGTGCTGCCGTCCGGCGGTCGCACGTCGAAGCTCTTCAGAAAAATCCCGACCATGGCGTAATAGCCGATGGTGCTGATCAGCTCCACGGTGCCTTGCTCGCCGAATTGCTTGATCGCCTTGTCGTAGCCGGTCTGGCTCAGCCCGCTGGTATCCATGATCTCCTTCGCAACCTCGTAAGCCACGCGTTCGTCGTGCTTTTTGAAGTCTGGCGTCCGGTTGTTGCGGATGGCTTCGACGATTTCGGGCGCGATGCCTTGCAGTTCGGCCTGCGGTGCATGCGACGACCACGCGTATTGCACCGATCCGGCCCGGCACACGGTGATGACGCAAAGCTCGAAAATCCGCCGGCCGATGGTGCTGTGATCGCGGAGCGCGACGCCGAACTGGTTGGCGTACTCGGCGAGCTTCGGATTGCGCAGCCACATCGGGAACGGCCCGCGCACGGTCTTCCGCTTGCCGGCAATCTGGTCGTAGACCCGCTTCTGCTCGGGCGACAGCGTTTCGGTATCAAGCGGCGGCATGCGAGACATGGAGCACTCCGGACTATCTAGACGTTCAGCGGCGCAAGCGTCGGCGTACCGCAGATCATGTCGGCGGCTTTCTCGGCGATCATCATCACCGGCGCGTTGATGTTGCCGCTGATCAGGTCGGGCATCACCGAGGCATCGATGACGCGCAGTCGCTCGACGCCGCGCACCCGCAGGTGCGGGTCGACCACGGCGTTCTCGTCATCATCGCGGCCCATTTTGCAGGTGCCAAGCGGGTGGTGAAGCGTGATCGCGGTGTTGCGAATGTACTCGTCTAGCGCTGTGTCGGATGCAAACACCGGGTTGAAATCGCGGGCCCGGAAAGGCTCCATCTGCGGCTGATGCATCACATCATTCATAAGCCGCATGCCGGCGCGCAGTGTCTTCCACTCCCGTTCGGTCGACATGAAATTCTGCCGGATTCGGATCGGCGCGCTGGGGTCCGTGGACGACAGCTTCAGCTCGCCGCGGCTCTCCGGATGCAGCATGACAACACGGCCGCCGAAGGCGTCCTGGTAGGGCTGGCGGAACGGCTTGAGATAGGGATGCGCGGTCAGCGGCGCGCCGGCGAGCAGCAGTTGTATGTCAGGCACGGCCGCATCCGGCATTACCTTGGCGAAGCTCGCCATGCCGCCGGGGATGTCGCTGGCGACACTGGTATGGCCCAGCAGATACGTGTCGGCGAGCGCGACGGCGATGCGGTCGAGCCGCATCGCGCGATGCACCGCGCCGCCCGGCGGCTTTCGCTCGAACGAGATCATCGCGGTCACGTGATCCTGCAGGTTCTGACCGACGCCCGGTAGCGGCACCTGCGGCTCGACCCCGGCGGCGCGGAGCGCGTCGGGATCACCGATGCCCGACAGCATCAGCAGCTGCGGTGAGTTAATGACGCCGCCGGCGAGCAGCACCTCGCGGTGGGCGCGCACAGTGTATGTCGCGCCACCCCGGCGATATTCGACGCCAATGGCGCGGTTTTTATCGAGCACGATGCGCGAAACGAGCGCACCGGTCTCAACAGTGAGATTGCGCCGCGCCAGGGCGGGTCTGAGATAGGCGACCGCGGCGCTGCAGCGCCGGCCCTCGCGGATGGTGTTCTGGTTGCGGCCTATGCCCTCGTTGTCGCCGCTATTGAGATCGGCGTTCCATTTCAGCCCCGCGGTCTGGCTCGCCGCGGTATAGGCCTCCGCCAGCGGGTCGTGGAAGGTCGACCAGCAAGTGCCCAGCGGGCCGTCGCCGCCGCGATGCGCGCTCGGGCCGCCCTCCCAGGTCTCCTGCCTTTTGAAATAGGGCAGCGCGTGGGCGTACGACCACGACGGTAATCCGTTCGCCGCCCAGCGATCGTAGTCGCCACGGTGGCCGCGCGAATAGGTCATGGCGTTGATCGAGGACGAGCCGCCGATCACCTTGCCGCGCGCGCACTCGACCCGCCGGCCCGCGAGGTTTGGCTCGGGTTCGGTGAAGTACATCCAATCGTGCAGGCGGTTGGTGAGGATCTTGCCCCAGGCGAGCGGGATGTGGATCCACGGATCGCGGTCCCAGCCACCAGCCTCAAGCACCAGCACATTGGTGTCGCGATCCGCGGTCAGCCGGTTTGCCAGGACGCAGCCGGCCGAACCGGCGCCGATGATGACGTAGTCGTAACTCTTTCCCGAGGCCATATGCTTGGACAAGCCCGCACGCCCAACTGTCCCTAGCTTGGCGCAAGCTCTTGGTGAATGCTAGAGCAGGCATCCACGCCTTACTGCGCCAAACGTTTTCAGGAGCGGTCATGAGCACGTCTGGCGGTCTGGTCGACCGCGCCACTTTGGAAGACCTGGCGGCGGCGAGCCGCATCCTGGCGGATCAGGGTGTGTTCGACGCGGCGGGCCATGTCTCGATGCGGCATCCCGGCCATCCTGAGCGGTTCCTGATGTCGCGCTCGCTGGCGCCGCAGATGATCACGGCCGACGACATCATGGAGTTCGATCTCGACTGCAACGCGATCGATCCGCGTGGCCGCAACGGCTTCATCGAGCGCTACCTGCACGGCGAGATTCTCCGCGCTCGCCCCGACGTCGTGGCGGTGGCGCACAGCCATTCGCCGTCGGTGATCGCATTCGGCTTGTCGAACAAGCCGATGCTGGCGATGTACCATAATGCGGCGTTTCTGGCGGCCGGGGTGCCGGTGTTCGACATCCGCGAAAAATTCGGCACCACCGACATCGTCATCAGCACGGCCGCCAAGGGCGCGGCGCTGGCGCAGGTGCTGGCCGACAAGCCGGTGGCGCTGCTGCGCGCCCACGGCATGGTCGCAGTCGGCCCAAGCCTGCCGGTCGCGGTGTTCCGCGCGATCTTCACTGTCACCAGCGCCAACATCCAGCATCAGGCGCTGGCGCTCGGCGGCCCCATCGCGGCGCTGGACGCCGAGGAGGGCCGGGTCGCTGACGTGGTCAACGTGCAGACCGTCGGTCGCTCCTGGGATTTGTGGAAGCAGCGGGTGATGAAGTAAATTCTCAGTTTGGAAGAGGACACGTCATGGCACAGCCGTCGCAGCACGAGATCAAGCAGGAACTGGTGGACGCCATTCGCATGCTGGAGCATGCCGAATACATCGATCACAACGGCCATTGCAGTGTGCGGCGCGACGCCAACTCGTTCTACATCAATTCCGGCGCCTCGATGCGCGCCTCGCTGACCGTGGAGGACATCGTTGCGGTCGATCTCGACGGCAAGCCGGTCGATGGCGGGAACGTCAAGCCGCCGCTCGAATTCCCGATCCATGCCGAGGTGTATCGGGCGCGGCCCAAGGTCAGCGCGGTGTTCCACACCCATCCGCAATGGTCGACCTACCTGACCATGACCGGCCATCCGCAGAAGGTGGTCTACGCCCAGGCGTCATTGCTCGGCGATATGCCGGTGATGAACTCGCCGATGTCGGTCAACACCCGCGAGATGGGCGAGAAGATGGTCGGCGTGATGGGCGAAAATCCGGTGGTGATGCTGAAGGCCCACGGTGTGGTTGCTGCCGGCGAGACCGTCCTGGAGTGTTTCGCCTACGCGGCTTACGTCGAGGAGAATGCGCGCCGCCAGTACATGGCGATGCAGATCGGCGATCCTTACGTGTTCAGCGATGAGGAACAGGCAGCGTGCCGGCAGAAGCTCCGCTCGCCAAGCCTGTTCAAAAAGACCTGGGACCACTACCGCTCCAAGATTTCCTGAGCGAGCGATTCGTTTTTTGGTTTTCTTCGCTCTCGCGCCGAATAGTTCCCGCGGTGTGGAGCGCTTGATTCAACAATTGTTGCGCATTGTTGCGAGGGATTTATTCGCAGAGAGTAGAATTTTGCCAACAAAATCGCACTCTCTCTCGCCTGTCGCATCGATGGAACTTTCGCGTGAGGGGAACTCGCGCCCGTGATAATTCCATCACGCGTCTGACCTCCACAATATCGTCACGAATGGCCAGCACGAGTGCGGCGCGCGCCCGGGGGACAAGCCAGGCCGCAAAACAAAAGAAACACAGGGGCAGGCGCCCGCTGGGCGCCTGGGGATCGGGGCGTGCAATTCAATCGTTCGTTGATCGTTGGCGCATGCTTTTGCGCCGTTGCGCCTACGCAGGTGCTGGCCTCGGCCGATCTTCTTCCTGACACGACGTCGTTCGCCTACGCGACCAGCCATTCGGTGACGCCGGTGTCCGACGCGGTGATCGCGCGGGTCGCGAATAGCGATAGCAGCGAGTTCGGCGAAGAGCTCATCCCGGAAGATTTGGCGCCGAAGCTGCCGGTCGAGCCGACCAAACCGATCTCCCGCACCGGCCTGTGCAGCGCCATGGTTTCGGTCGCGCGCGCCAACGGTCTGCCGGCACCGTTCTTTGCCAATCTGATCTGGCAGGAGAGCGGTTTCAATCCGCGTGTCGTCAGCCCCGCGGGCGCGCAAGGCATTGCCCAGTTCATGCCGGAGACGGCAAAGGAGTATGGTCTCGTCAATCCGTTCGATCCGATCCATGCGCTGAATGCGGCCGGAAAATTCCTGAACAGACTGGTCGCGCAGTTCGGCAATCTCGGGCTCGCCGCTGCCGCCTACAACGCCGGTCCTGGACGCGTCAGCGCCTATATCGCAAAGCGCCGCGGATTGCCGGAAGAGACGCGCAATTACGTTGTTCGCATCACCGGCAAAACAGCCGACAAGTGGACGTCCAAAAAATTCGTGCAGGCTCCGGAGGCCAAGATAATGCCGGCAAAGGCGCCGTGCGTGGAGACGGCCCAGGAGGTCGCCGAGCAAGCCAAGGCCGCGCAGTTGGCCAACTTGGCTGCGGCGCAAGCTGCGAAGCAGACCGGTAAGCTATCGCGAGCGGTGAAGACGGTCCAGATGGCGGCGAAGCAGGTTAAAGGCAAGGTTGTTGTGGTACTGGCGGCCGCCAAGAAATCCGTTGCGGCTCCCATCAAGCTGGCCGACCGAATCGCTCCAGACAAGAATGCCGCTCACGCCGGCTCGGATGTGGCTCACAAGGCCGGCAAGACCCTGGCGAACAAAACTTCGGTCAACAAAACCTCGGTCGCGAAAGCGTCACCGAAGTCGGCGCCCGCGACGAAGCGGACCCGCGTCGCCTCTGCGCGCTAAAGCGTCGCTTCGATCTTCGCCCGCAGTTCCGCCGTCACCTTCGGCTCGATGCCGAACCAGGCCTTCCAGGCCGGGATGCCCTGGTGCAGCAGCATCCCCAATCCGGTCACCGTGCGGTTGCCTCGCCGTCGCGCCGCTTCGATCAGCGGCGTCTCGCGCGGGATGTAGATGATGTCATTGACCAGCGCCGCCTTCGGCAGCTTGTCGAGGCGCAGATCGAGCGCGGCCTGCCCGACCATGCCCTGGCTGGTGGCATTGACCAGCATCGCAACGCCGTCGATCGCGTCATGGCGCTGCTCCCATGGCAGTACATTGATCGGCCCACCGAATTCTTTCGCCAGGGTCTGTGCCCGGGTGAGAGTGCGGTTGCACAGCCGGATTTCCCTGGCGCCGCGCTCCATCAGGCCGTAGACCACCGCACGCGCGCCGCCGCCAGCGCCCATCACGGCGACAGGTCCTGCGTCGGCGCGCCAGTCCGGCACGAAATCCAGCACGTTGTAGGTGAAGCCATACCAGTCGTTGTTGGAGCCCGATAGCGAGGCGTCCTTCCGCACCACCACGCAGGAGATCGCGCCGATCCGCTTTGCGGTGATGTCGACTTCGTCGACGATCTTCATCGCATCCTGCTTCAGCGGGATGGTCAGGTTGCAGCCGGAGAAGTTCAGCGCCGGCAGCGACCGCAGCGCCGCCTCGAGCCGCTCCGGCGGGATCGCCAGCGGCACGTAGCTGCCAGTGAGGCCGTGCTGAGCGAACCAGAAATTGTGCAGCGCCGGCGAGCGCGACTGCGAAATCGGCCAGCCCATCACGGCGGCAAGGAGGAAGCGGTCGGGGGAGGCCATCGGTGGTCCGTGAGCGAATGCAACAGGCGCAGCAAGCACGTTGTCGCTGCGCCTCGTCAAGCGTACAAATTTGTGCCCTTCATCCCGTTAGGAAAACACCATGCCCCGACCCATCCGCCGCATCGTCACCGGCCATAATGCGCAGGGCCGAGCCATCTTTCTTTCGGATGGCCCGGCGCCGGCGGTGTTCGACCGCGGCCCCGGCGCGACGGCGGTCACCGAACTCTGGGAAACCAGTGCGACGCCGGCGAGCAATGCCGGCAGTGCCGATCCGACGGTGGGCGCGCCGCAACGCCTGCCGCCGCCGAAGAACGGCTCGAAATTCCGCGTTGTCGAATACCCGCCGGATTCCCAGCGCGTCGCCGCGCTGCACGGCGCCTCGCACGACAGCAAAGCGGAGGGCTATGTCCGCGACCTGAAGAACGCGCGGCATCCGGGATTTCACAAGACCGCCACCATCGACTACGCGATTGTCCTGTCGGGCGAGATCTATGCGCTGATGGACGAGGGTGAGGTGCTGCTCAAAGCCGGTGACGTGCTGGTCCAGCGTGGCACCAACCACGCCTGGAGCAACCGCACCGAACAGCCGTGCTGCATCGCTTTCGTATTGATCGACGCTGAGCCGGTGTAGCGGCGGTTATGCCGCCTTATTACGCCGCCTTATTACGCCGCCTTGGCACTCGCCGCCGGCAGCAGCTTCGCCTGGACGAGCGCCTTGCGGATGCGCTCGATCTCGGCGCGCTCGATCTTGACCAGCGGCGGCCGCACCACGGCGCGCGGCAGCTTGCCGAGCAGCACCAGCGCTTCCTTCATGCGGTTGTGCATATCGACCCACGGCTGTGCGTAGAACACGCTGGCCAATGGATAGATGCGGTCGTTGATGCCCTGCGCGGTCTTGAGATCGCCCGCCTGCACGGCGCGGAACAGCTGCGCCTGCAGGTCGGCGATGACGCTGCCGCTGCCCGAGAGCAATCCTTTGCAGCCGAAGGTGAGCGACGCCATCAGCCAGGAGCTCTGCGTCGACAGCACGTTGAACGGCCGCGACAGGTTCTGCAGGGTGCGGACGTGCCACTCATGCTGCTGTGGCGTACCGGCCCAGTCCTTGATGGCCTTGAGTGTCGGAATGTCCTCGATCATCCGCAGGATGGTTTCGTTTGGATAGCCCTGGCCGGTGGCGAGCGGATACTGGAATGCGATCAGCGGCAGGTCTGAGGCGTCGGCGATGCGCTTGAAATGCTCAACCGCCATCGCGGCGTTCTGCCCCATGGTGAATGGCGCCGGCGGAAACACCAGCAGCGCTGAGGCGCCGCCGGTGGTCGCCATCTTGGCGAGGCGGGCGGCTTCCAGGCTGCCATCGGCCCAGATGCCATTGATCAGTGGTGTGGTGTCGCCGATCTCGCTGCCGGCGATGTCGAGCACGCGCTTCTGCTCGTCGAAGGTGCACGAGGCGACTTCGGTGGAATGCGCGTTGATGGTGACGGCGGACAGCCCTTCGGCCGCGGTGACGTCGCGCAGGTGCTTCCTGAAGCTCGGCTCGTCGATCGATAGGTCGTCATGGAACGGCAGGATGACGGCCGGGATGACGCCATGCGGGACGTAGGTCTTGTGGCGGGGCATTTCGATCTCCTTGGAGCGGTCGTTTGCGCTATTATGCCTCAAAATGCGCCGGGGAGGAACGCCATGATGAGAAGCTGCGCCATTGCTGCATTTGCGCTTGGACTGGCGATGCCGGTTGCGCTCGCCGAGCCTGCTCAGGACATTGCCACGCGAACCGAGCTGCACACCATCCAGACATTGACGCTGTCCGACAAGCAGTTCCTCGCCGGCGATGCAGAGGCCAAGGCGACAACGGTATCGGGCCAACTTCGGCTTCCGGCCGCCACGGGGCGGCTGCCGGTGGTGGTGCTGATCCACGGCTCCGGCGGCATGGGGCCGAATATCGAGATGTGGGCGCGCGAGTTCAATGCGATAGGTGTCGCGACCTTCGCGATCGACGGGTTCACAGGCCGGGGCCTAACCCAGACCAGCACCAACCAGGCGCTGCTCGGCCGGCTTAACTTCATCCTCGATGTCTATCGCGGCCTCGACGTGTTGGCGAAGCGTCCGCGCGTCGATTCGCAACGGATCGCGCTGATGGGCTTCTCGCGCGGTGGGCAGGCGGCGCTCTACGCCAGCCTCAAGCGCTTCCATCAGCTGTGGAACAAGTCGGGCGTCGAGTTCGCGGCCTATATCCCGTTCTATCCGGACTGCGCCACGACTTTCGCCGGCGACACCGACACAGCTGACAGGCCGATCCGCATCTTTGGCGGCACCGTGGACGACTACAATCCGATCGCGCTGTGCAAGGCCTATGTGGAACGGCTCAAGACTGCTGGCCGCGATGTGCAGATCACCGAATATCCGAACGCGCCGCACTCGTTCGACAATCCACTTGGGCCTCTGACCGCGACGCTCTCGCCACAATCGCAGAGCGTTCGCAACTGCAAGATCGTCGAGGAGCCGGTCGGGACGCTGATCAATGCGACGAGCAAGGAGCCGTTCACTTACAAGGACGCTTGCGTCGCTCTCGGACCCCATATTGGCCATGACCCCGAGGCGACCCGGCAGGCCAAGCAGGCGGTGACAGCGTTGGTGCGGACCGTCTTCAAGATGAACTGAGCCTAGTCTTGTGAGGATGCGATGATGCTCCGGCGCCGACAGTTCCTGCATCTTGCGGCAGGCGCCGTCGTATTGCCGGCCATGCCGGTTGCGGCCCAGGCGCAGGCGTTTCCGTCGCATCCCATCACGATGATCGTGCCGGTCTCGGCCGGCGGCGCCATGGATATGCTGGCGCGTATCGTCGCCCAGGGCATGTCGGCGTCGCTCGGCCAGTCGGTCATCATCGAGAATGTGACCGGCGCGTCCGGCGCCATCGGAGTCGGCCGCGTTGCACGCGCGACGCCTGATGGCTACACGCTCAGCTACGCGGCCTTCGCCACCCATGTCGTCAGCGCCGCGACGATGACGCTGCCCTACGACGTGATCGCAGACTTCGAGCCTGTGGCGTTGATCTCGGCCACGCCCTGGCTGATCGCCGCTAAGAACAATCTGCCGGCTAACGATCTGAAAAGTCTGGTCGCCTGGCTTAAGGCCAATCCGGACAAGGCTTCGCTCGGCACCGCCGGCGTCGGCAGCCCGTCGCATATCGGCGCGGTCCTGCTGCAGAACATCACCGGCACGCGCTTTCAGCTGGTGCCCTATCGCGGTACCGCGCCGGTGATCCCGGACTTGGTGTCGGGGCAGATCGATATGTCGATTCTCGATCCGGTGACCTGCCTGCCGCAGTTTCGCGCCGGCTCCATGAAGGTCTTTGCCGTGATGGCGAAGAGCCGGACCGCAAATGCGCCGGAGGTGCCGACGGTGGACGAGGCCGGCGCGGCCGGCCTCTACATGGCGCCCTGGCAGGCGATCTGGGCGCCGAAGGGAACGCCGAAGGACATCATCGCCAAGCTGAACGGCGCGGTCGTCAAGACGCTGGCCGATCCGGCGGTCCGCGCCAAGCTCGCCGAGCAGAGCTACGAGGTTGGGCCGCGCGTGGAACAGACGCCGGAGTATCTCGGCGCATTCCACAAAGCCGAGACCGAGAAGTGGTGGCCGATCATCAAGGCGGCCGGCATTAAGGGCGGGTGACAATCACGCCCGGAAAATTCAGGCGCTGAGCCTCGCCAGCAGTTCGGTCAGGGCTTTTTTTCCGGCCGCCTGCGCGCTGCCGCGCGAATCGAAATAGGTCGACGACTGCTCGACCGGAAGGCGCTTTCCGGCGCAGTAGATTTCCCATTTCCACGGGTTCGGCGGATTGGCTCGCAGCTTTGCGACCAATGCATAGTCGTCCGGGTCGAAGTCACGGCGCATCGCAGACTTATGGGCCGAAACGCAAAAAAACGCCAGAGTTTTTGGGTGCGGGGACATGCTGCGGCATCGTTGTAAGATGAATTTCCTCGACTTTGAGTAGGTAACCACCTAGCGTTCACGCACCCCAACGCGACAGTCGCGCGCGGGCTCTCAAGCTTGCAAATCGCTACGCCGACCGGACACCCGCCGGGTGCCCGTGCTCTCGCCCCGAGTCCATCGGGCGAAAGGATCAGTCATGACGTTCTCGATGAAGTTGACGCCGAAGATGGAGTCCATGCTTTGGGGCGCCGTTGGCGGCGCGGCTGCGCTGGCGATCATTGGCTTCACGTTCGGCGGTTGGGTCACCGGCGGCAAGGCCAAGGAAATGGCGCAGCAGCAGACCGACAAGGCCGTCACCGCAGCACTGTCGCCAATCTGCGTCGACAAGTTCCGCCACGCAAAGAACGCCGATGAAAATTTGGGCAAGCTGAAAGCCATCAGCTATTCGTGGGAAAAGGGCACCTACGTCAGCGCCGGCGGCTGGGCGACATTGCCTGGAAACGCCGAGCCGAATTCGGCGGTGGCGCAGGCCTGTGCCGAGTTGCTGAGCAACGCGGCGAAATAACCTGCCTCGATCTGATGACGAGGCGCTCTTCGCCATAGGAGAAGAGCGCCTCAGACGTCACACCCGGACCGACGTCATGATGCCCTTGGGGAAAATTTCCTCAGGCTTGGCATGCCGATGCGCGATGCCCTGCTCATAGGAGTAGCGCAGCATCTGCTCCCAGGTTGGGCGGTTCTCGTCGATGCCGTAGGGGAAGGTGTCGCCGCCGAACAGCTCGGCCTGCTTGCGCATGTAGGTCGGCAGCCACGCCACCGGATAGCGCGACACGGCGGGATCCATGAGGCGCTCGACGCTGCGGTTCTTCGAGGCGAGGAAGGCGTTGTAGAGGTTGCGCGCCACCCAGGGGTTTTCGTCGAGTACGCGCTTCTGCAGCGTGATGATGTGCATGATCGGCCATACCTTCGCGGCCTTGTAGTATTTCTCCTCCATCGCCCAGAAGTCCGGGTAGAGGCGCACCACGTCCTTGTGGCCCTGGCGGAAGCAATCCGGAGGCCGCGCGATGATGGCGCAGTCGATCTCGCCTGCCGCCAGCATGTCGCTTAGCGATTTGTCTGGGACGCGGGTTAGCTTGACGCCCTTAGGCAGGCTCAGCTCCACCTTCTCTATGCGGCCAGCCTCGTTGGTGCCGGCCTGGAACCAGTGGATGTCTTTCAGCGCCACGCCATGCTCGTCGTTCAGCCAGCCGCGCATATAGACCGCCGCGGTGTGTGCCCATTCCGGCGACCCGACCTTCTTGCCTTTGAGGTCCTTGGCAGTTTTGATGCCGCTTTTCTTGTTGATGTAGAACGACGAGAAGCGGAACAGCCGCGAGCAGACCACCGGCAGGCCGATGATGTCGGAGTTCTTGCGCGTCACCTGCGCGGTGAACTTCGCAAACGACAGCTCGGCCGCATCCCATTCGCGATTGAAGGTGAAGCGCGCGAAGATCTCGTGATGGCCGAGCATCGACCAGGTCGTTTCGATGCCCTCGGCTTGCACGGTGCCGAGACGGAAATCACGGAAATGATCGTAGTCGGTGGTCGCGACTGAAAGCTTCAGACGGCTCATGCGGTCCTCGAATGAAAGAAGGGGATTGTAGCGGATTTGCAGCCTTGGTTTAAAACCCCGACCGGTCGGCGGGACTATACCGCCGGACTGGAGGACGGTCGTCGAGGGAGCCGAACGGCGAGCGCCGGATGTCCGGTCCTGCACCATTGCTGAAGGGCCCGCCTTGGTTCGGGTAGAACCCCGAAGGACCGTACGCCGGCCGGCCAAACCAAGACTGGAAGAATGGGTTGTAGTCCTCGCCGCCGAACCCAAAGCCGCGCGACGTGAGACGTTCCTGGGTATCGTTCATGCGGCCGCTCTCGTCGGTCCTGAAATATTCCATGAACGCGCCGCTGATGCGGCTGCTGCCGCCACCCGCGCCGCGGACATCGAAGCGGGTCTCGCCGCGGCCGTCGAGCCGCTGCCCGGATTGCACGTCGATCGGCAGCGCAACCAGATGGCGTGCCGCCTCGGGCGAGGGCCGTGGCAGTGGCGTTTGCGGCATCCCCTGCGCCCACACTGCCTTCATGATCGACTCGAAGATCGGCAACGCGATCTTGCCGCCGGCCTGGCCGTTGCCGAGCGTGCGCTTGCCCCTGGCGTTGTCATAGCCAATCCACACCACGATGGTGACGTCGTTGCTGAAACCGGCGAACCAGGCGTCGTTGAAGTCGTCGCTGGTACCGGTTTTGCCGCCGAGGTAGGACGACAGACTGCTCATGCGGGCCGCCGTGCCGCGCGCCACCACGCCTTGCAAGAACGTGCGGAGCTGGAACATCGCCGCCGGGTCGACCGAGGCGAGCCGGCGGAGGCGCTCGTCGGCCTTGTATATTTCGCGGCCGTCCTGCGTGATCTGCTCGACCACGTGCGGCGTCGGGCGTTTGCCCTCGTTGGCGACCGCGGCATAGAACGCCGCGAGGTCGATCGGCCGTACCGGCTGAGCGCCGAGCACGAACGGATAATAGCGCTCGCATTTCGGATAGACTCCGGCCTCGATCGCAAGCAGGCAAATCTGGTCGAGGCTGGAAGCCGGATCGCCGGAGATGCCGCCATCGAGCAGGCGCGCCGTCGCCAGGTTCTTCGACATCTCCAGCGCACGCCGGATCGTCAACGTGCCAGACGAACCGCCGTCATAGTTGTGCGGCGACCAGTAGTCGGTGTCGCGTGTATAGCGGTTGACGCCGCCGATCGGCGGATAGGTGACCGGCGCGTCGTCAACCAGGGTATTTGGCTGCAGGCCGCTGTTGAGCGCGGCCAGATAGGTCATCGGCTTGAACGAAGATCCCGGCTGCCGTCGCGCCTGAGTGACGCGGTTGAGCTGGCTCACCGGATAGGAGAATCCGCCGGCCATCGCCAGCACGCGGCCGGTCTTGTTCTCCAGCACCAAGGTCGTGCCCTGCACGGTCGGCCGAACGCGAAGCTCGACGCGGGTGCCGCCCTGTATTTGCTGACGGTTCGGGCCTTCGCGGATCGCGCTTTCAAAGACTTTAACGTAAATGACGTCGTTCTGGTTGAGCCTCGCGCGCGTTCGGCCGCCGAACGTCGAGAGCGGCAGCACGCGGCCGTCCTTGAGCCCGACCCGGATCGAGTCCGCGCCTTGATAGGTTCGCCTCTCCACCACGACCGCCGGCGTCCAATGCACGTCGTAGAGCGGCAGCCGCACCTGCTCGAGCGCAATGAGCCAGGACGGCTTGCTGCGGTCGGTCTTGCGGTCCACCTCGATCTTGCGGATCGCGTCGCTCAGGTTTGCCTCGGGGCCGCGGAATTCGACGCGGCCGGTGCTCTGCTCATATTGCGCGAGCCCTTCCTGCAAGGCCGCTTCGGCGGCGCGCTGCAGCGCTGGCCGGATCGTTGAGCGCACCTCGTAGGACTGCGACGTCAGGGAGTCTACGCCAGCGAGCGTCCGCGCCTCGCGTCCGATCTCGTCGACCAGATGGAAGCCGGTGTCGCGGCGGCCCCGCGTGAAGCTGACGAAGTTCAGCCGCTGGGCCTCCGCGTCGGTCGCCTGCGCCGCATTGATGGAGCCGTCGTCCTTCATCCGGGTCAGCACATAGGCGAGACGCTCATGCGCCCGATCGCGGTGGCGGTCCGGATTGTAATACGCCGGTCCCTTGGTCAGGCCGGCGATGAAGGCGCCTTCGGCCAGCGACAGATCCTTCACCGGCTTGCCGAAATAAGCGCGCGCCGCCAGGTCGATGCCCCATGACGAACGCCCGAGATAGATCGAGTTGAGATAGATCTCGAGAATTTCCTGCTTGGTGAGCGTCTTTTCAATGCGGCTTGCGACGATCACCTCGCGGATCTTGCGCTCGAAGGTCAGGCTGTCACCGACCAGGAGATTTTTCGCCACCTGCTGGGTGATGGTCGAGCCGCCCTGGCGTTTTTCACCGCCGATGGAATTCATGAAGGCGCGCGTCACGCTACGAATATCGACGCCTTTGTGCTGGAAGAACTGCTTGTCTTCCGCGGCGACGAACGCCTTCTGCACGAAGTCCGGAACCTCGGAGAGCGGCACCCAGTGCCGGCGGCTGTCCGGCTCGAACAGCTCGGCGAACTTGGCGCCGGTGCCGTCCAGCACCGTGGTCATGCCGGGCAGCTTGAGGCCCTTCAAGCGGTTATGATCGGGCAGGTCGGCCGCCGCCCGGTTGTAGAACTCGATCACCTGATTGAGGTCGATGACCTCGCGGTCGATCTTCTCGTGCTTGCACAATTGCTTGTAGGCGAGGTGCAGGTCGTCGAACTTGATACCCTTGAAGCCGGCGATTTCGCCGGCCGCCGCCTGCTTGTCGACCATCACGGTGTCGATCAGGCCGTCGAGATCGATGTTCTCGATGTCGAACGACTTCTTCACGGCATCGCAGCCGGCGCCGAGCACGGCCAGAACCTCGGCCTTGTCGGTGACGGGATCGAATTGTGTTTTGACGGCGTCCGGCCTGGTCATGACCAGGCTGAGGGCAAGGGCCGTGGCGAACACCTTAACGAGGAGCGCTTCCATGTATTCGGCGAAACTCTGGGGCGGCCTCCCCTGATAACAATTATACAAGAAGGCGAATTGACGGTGGAGATTCTTCACGGGCCCGGAGAAATATTATGCGGATCGGAGCCGATGAAATTTGTCTTGCACCGCCAATGTGTTAATGATGGCCGCCACAATCCGGGAGGCAATAA
>Ga0105248_10004665_pt1 | contig 15175 bp, 14 predicted proteins | sample KBSS34metaG_FD_81524 | JGI IMG/M metagenome (GOLD analysis project Ga0105248, IMG submission 81524) | Switchgrass rhizosphere microbial communities from Kellogg Biological Station, Michigan, USA - KBS S3-4 metaG | ecosystem: Host-associated > Plants > Roots > Rhizosphere > Soil | place...
CCACGACGAGGGGGAAGTGGCGGCGCTGGTCGGCAAATGGCTGAAAGACGAAGCGTGGAACCTGGTGGCACCGCAGGTCATCCGGTATGCGCAACGGATCACGTCCACAACGCCTGCCATGCGCCTTTCGAACGCCCGCAGCGAATGGGGCAGCTGCAACGCCCGCGGAGAAATCCGCCTCAATTGGCGCCTGGTCCAGCTGCCGCCGAAGCTGGCGGAGTACATCGTCGCGCATGAAGTCGCGCACCTGCTCGAGCTCAACCATTCGCCGCGCTTCTGGGCAATCGTCGAGTCGCTGATTCCCGGACATGCAGCGTTGCGGCGCGAGCTGGAAGACTGGACGGCGCTTTTGGCGGCGTGAGCAGCGCGTGGGGGTCGAGCAAGTGCGAATCGACGCGTGAGGCCGACACGCCCCATATCACGGCCATTGTGGGTCGAGGAGGCCGAGGCGGCGTGAGTGGGGCAGCGTGAGCAGCGAGGAGGGGCCCCGCGAAGCGGGGATCCGAGCAATTGCGAAGCACTGCCGGAGGCCGACGCGCCAAACTAGAAGCCTGCGGGGACAGGTAAGGAGGCCTCCGTGAGGGGCCCAATGAGAATCGTTACTCCGCTGGCCCCGGCAGCCCCGTCAGATCCACCGTCAAGTCCGCCTGTTCGCGCAGGAGCGCGGCCAGCTTCGCGGAAAGTTCATCCCCCGATCGCGTGTCGCGCCACATGCCCGCGTTGGCGCGAAAATGAAAGCCTCCGGTGCGCGCCGCTACCCAGATCTCGCGGTTGGGAACGTGACGGTTAACGATGAGCTTGCTGCCATCCGTGCATTCGATTTCGAGGATCCCATCGTTGAGGCTCCAGTCGGCGTCGTTGTCGTTGTCGTTGGCGTCGTCGGCAAGCGCGGCGTCGAGCGCGGCACCGATGGCGGCAAGAACAGCGTCGGCGGAGGCGATGAAAGCGGTGTCGGTAGCCACGAGTTTCGCGTGATAGGATTCACGCCGATGTTACGACATTTCCGCATCGCCGCCGCGGCGGCCGCGCTGCTCGCTGCAGCAGGCTGCGGCATCAAGGGACCGCTCGTGCTGCCACCGCCTGCCGCGCCGCCCGCGGCCACGCCGGCACCCGCGGCCACGCCCGCCACCAACGGCGACAATCCCGCGAGTCCCAAGCCAGCGACTCCCGAGCGCAAGCCTTGAGCGCCTTTGTCCATCGCGACGGCGAGCTCTGCGCCGAGCGCGTCCCGCTATCGGACATCGCCGCGCGGTTCGGCACCCCGTGTTACGTGTATTCGCGTGCCGCGCTCGAATCCGCATGGCGCGAGTTCGACGCGGCCTTCTCCGCCCTCCCGCACCTCGTCTGCTACGCGATGAAGGCGAACTCGAACCTCGCTGTGCTCGACCTCTTCGCGCGTCTCGGCAGCGGCTTTGACATCGTGTCCGGAGGCGAGTTGGAGCGCGTACTCGCGGCGGGCGGCGATCCCGCCAGGATCGTGTTCTCGGGCGTGGGCAAATCCGAAACCGAAATGGCCGCGGCGCTGGCTGCGGGCATCCTCTGCTTCAACGTGGAGTCCGCGTCCGAGCTCACCCGGCTCGACGCTGTCGCGGGCCGCGCTGGCCGGGTCGCACCGGTCAGCTTCCGCGTGAATCCCGACGTCGATCCGCAGACGCATCCATACATCTCGACGGGTTTGAAGGAGAGCAAGTTCGGCATCGCCTTCGCCGAAGCGCTCCCGCTCTATCGCCGGGCAGCGGCGCTTCCGAACATCGCCGTCCGCGGCATCGACATCCACATCGGCTCCCAGATCACCGAACTGGGACCCTATCGCGAAGCCGCAGGGAAGGTGCTGGAGTTGGTCGACAGGCTGTCGGCCTCAGGGATACCTCTCGCGCACATCGATCTCGGCGGCGGCCTGGGAATTCGCTACCGCGATGAGACTCCGGTGCCCCTCGCAGAGTATGCGGCGATGATCGCGGGCCTGTTTGCGGGGCGACGCGAGAAGCTCATTTTCGAACCCGGCCGTCATCTCGTCGGTGACGCCGGCGTGCTGCTGACTCGCGTCGAATATCTGAAGCCGGGCGAGCCGAAGAGCTTCGCGATCGTGGATGCCGCAATGAACGACCTGCTCCGTCCCGCACTCTACGACGCGTGGCATCCGGTCGAGGCAGTGCGGCCGCGCACCAGTGCCGTTCATCGCTGGGACATCGTCGGACCAATATGCGAAAGCGGCGACTTCCTGGCGCGCGACCGGTCGCTGGCGCTCGCAGAAGGGGACCTGCTGGCCATCGGTGCCGCGGGCGCATACGCCATGGCAATGAGTTCCAACTACAACGCGCGGCCCCGCGCCTGCGAGGTGATTGTCGACGACAGGACCACGCATCTGGTCCGTCGCCGCGAGCATGCCAGCGAGCTCTTCTCGGCGGAATTCAAACTGCCCTGAACGTTCCTTGCGGCGTATCGCGCGAATTCGAATTGGACACGCCGATGAATTGCGCACGACGAAATCGGAAGGTTTGAACCACGTTTTCGTTGTGTGCGAAATCGCAACACTCGTGATTCCAAGCACCGGAATCGGTTACGAAATCTTGCAAATCGGGCAAACGTGGCTACAATGCAGGCAGCAGGCGGAGTAGGTTTGTCAAGTGCTCCAGGAAAAAAAAGGCGCACAAGCGATGACCCGAGGCCTCCTGCTTGGATGAAAAGCAACATAACAGTTACGGTAACTCAGACAGGAGAAACGTAAATGATGGCAGACATGATGTCGATGATGACGCCTGCGGCCCCGGCCGCCTCGGCGCCTAAACGCAAGGCCGCCAAACGCAAGGCGAAGAAGAAGGCCGCCCCGAAGAAGAAGGCAGCCAAGAAGACGACGAAGAAGAAGGCCGCCCCGAAGAAGAAGGCAGCCAAGAAAAAGGCGACCAAGAAGAAGGCCGCCAAGAAGCTGTAAGCTCCTTCGTCAGCAGATCCGTCGCTGGTTAGGGATGGATGACAAACGGGCGACGCCTCCGGCGCCGCCCGTTTTCATTGGTGGCAACTGCGAGGCGATGGCCCCGGCGCCGCCCGTTGTCATTGGTGGCAACTGCGGGGCGATGGCCCCGGCGCCGCCCGCTTTCATTGGTGGCAACTGCGGGGCGATGGCCCCGGCGCCGCCCGTTTTCATTGGTGGCAACTGCGGGGCCGATACCCGGCCCGCCGGGCCTCTAACCTTTGGGGTTGGCCTGCGTGCGCGCCGTATTCGCCGCCGGAGATTTGGCAGCCACGGGTTTGCTCTTCGCCGCAACCCGCTTCGCCGCCGGGGACTTCGTGCCCGCGTGCACCTGCTTGCCGGCACCCTTGGTCGCTACCGCCCGCTTGGTGCGTCCGCCGTCCTTGCGCACAGGCACGACATCGCTGGTGACTCGCACCTTCTGGCCCGGCGCCAGCACGTCGCTGCTGATGCCGTTCCATGCTTTCAATTCCTGCGCCGTTACCCCATAGCGCACCGCGATGACCCCAAGCCGATCTCCCTTTTTCGCTGTGTAGTAGAACGTGCGGCCCGCGGGGACCGTTGTGAAGACCGCCTGCGACAGCGACGCGACTGCTTCGGTCGACGCGCTTTGCGAAGGCACGAGCAGCGTATGGCCGGCCGGCACCTTCGCTTTCGCTCCGATGCCGTTGACCGCGCGCAGTGTCTCCAGGGACATTCCGTATTTCGCCGCTACCTGTGCAAGCGTTTCGTTGGGGCGCATCCGATAGGCTTGCCATGACACCATGGGCTGGTTGGTTAGCTCCAGCTTGGCGGCGAAGATCTCCGCATTGTCGATCGGGAGCAGCAGCGTCTGCTCGTCCGCTCCGGCTATCACCGGCCGGTTGTGTTGCGGATTGAGCGCGAGAAAGTCCTCAAGCGACATTTCCGCAAGCTCGGCCGCGAACTTGGTATCCATCTTGCGAGTGGTCTTGACCACAGCGAAATACGGCGCGTCGGGGATGTCTGCCAGCGCCAGCCCGAACTTCTCCGGGTCGCGAACGATGTTCTTGATGGCCTGCAACTTCGGCAGGTAATTGGCCGTCTCCGCCGGCATGGCCAGGCTCTCATAGTTCGCCGGCAAGCCCTTCGCCTTGTTGCGCGCGATCGCCTTGGCGACGTTGCCCTCGCCCCAGTTGTAACCTGCCAGCGCCAACTGCCAGTCGTCAAAGTCGCTGTGCAGCTTGAGGAGATAGGTAAGCGCCTTGTCCGTTCCCGCGATCACGTCGCGCCGCGAATCCATCCAGAAATCCTGGTTGAGACCGTAGTGCTTCCCGGTCGACGGGATGAACTGCCAGATGCCCGATGCGCGGCTGGTGGACATCGCGACCGGATTGAACGCGCTCTCCACCATCGGCAGCAGCGCAATCTCCGTCGGCATTCCGCGCTCGGTCACTTCGCCGACGATGTGATAGAGATAGCGGCGGCTGCGCTCGACCATCCGCGCTACGTAATCGGGGCGGTCGGCGTACCAGCGCTCCCATTTTTCGACCAGCGGGCCGTTGATGTCGGGGATGGCGTAACCATTGACGATGCGCTCCCACAGGTCCGGTGCCGAGGCAGGCAGCGGTTCCAGATCGGCCATCGCCGCAGCCGTGAAAATCGGTTCGGGAAGACGTGCTAGCGCAACCGGAGCCGGGGGTTCGGGTGCCGGGACTGCGACGGGCACAGGCGGCGGCGCTGCGGGGGGAGGAGTCGGTGTCGCGCAGGCGGTCAGCGCGGCGGCGATGCATATGGTCAGCGTTGTTCTTGGACGCAATTAGTTTTCCTGTTGGCCGCCCCGGGACACACGGACTCTCCCGGGCGCGCTGCTCAAAATTCAGGCGATGGTAGGTGGAGTGGTGGCCCGAGTCAACCGGGCCTAGAAAGCGTTCTTCCACTCGCGCAAGGCGGCGAACGACGCGACGTCGTCGGCCAAGGCGTGTCCCGCATGCGCTGCGGCGGCGGCCCTGACCCCCGGCAGATGCGCGCGCAGAAAGGGATTGGTGGCGAGCTCCTCTCCCATCGTCGACGGAACCGTTGGCTCCCCGCGATCACGCCGGGCCCGCTCCCGCTCGTTGCGCGCTTTCAACGCAGCACTGCCTGGTTCGACCGCCAACCCGAAGCGAAGGTTCGCGAGCGTGTATTCGTGCCCGCAATACACGCGGGTCTCCGGGGGAAGCGCCGCGAGCGCCGACAGCGAAGTCCACATTTGCGTCGGCGTGCCCTCGAACAGGCGCCCGCAGCCTCCCGTGAACAGCGTGTCGCCGCAGAAGAGCACGGGACCGCCACCGAACTCGCCGAAGAGCGCGACGTGACCCGCGGTATGCCCCGGCACGTCGATGACGTCGAACGTCGCCGCGATGCTCGGCACCGTGAAGCGATCGCCTCCTTGCAATGCCTGCGTGCGCCCGGGAATCTTCTCGCGCGCCGGTCCAAACACGGGTACCGGCCATCGTTCCAGCAACGCCGGAATCCCGCCGACGTGGTCACCGTGGTGATGGGTAGCAAGTATCGCGCAGGGTGTGATTCCCTCGCGCTGAACGTGCGCAATCACGGGGGCGGCATCGCCGGGATCGACGATCGCGGCCACGGCGCCGGAGCGCAGCAGCCATATGTAGTTGTCCGCGAACGCAGGGATGGGGATAATCTCGGGCATGGACGCATCTTCGGGACCCGGAGCCGGTCTGTCAACGACGCTTGCTCAGTGGTTTGCGACGGACTTGGGGAACTACCTGCTCGCCCGCGAACAGGCGTATTTCGATCAGGCGGTCGCGGATATCTTCGGCTTCCATGCGATGCAGGTCGGGCTCCCCGAGTGCCCGTTTCTCGCGCAGAGCCGGATCGCATCGCGCTGGACGCTCGACTACGACCCGCCCGCCGAGGTGATCGCCGATCCGCACGGGCTGCCATTCGCCGAAAACACGCTGGACCTCATCGTCCTGCCGCATGCGCTCGAATTCACCGACGACCCGCACCTCATGCTGCGCGAGGCCTATCGCGTCATCCGGCCCGAGGGCCAGATTGTGATCTCCGGGTTCAATCCGTTTTCGTTGTACGGAGCCAAGCGATACTTCGGCCGCGCGCAGACACCGCCGTGGAACGGCAATTTCATCGCGCTCTATCGCCTCAAGGACTGGCTGACCTTGCTGGGGTTCGAAGTAGTCGGCGGACGCCTTGACGCCTATGCGCCGCCGTTCGCCAGCCAGAAGTTGCTGCGTCGCTTCGGCTTTCTCGAGGCCGCCGGCGACCGCTGGTGGCCGATCGCGGGCGGCGTGTATTTCCTGCGCGCAACCAAGAGGGTGCTGGGGATGCGGTTGCTGACGCCGGCGTGGGAACGCCGTGAGCGGCGCAAGGCGCTGGCGCCCGCCGCGCGCGCTCGCGAGAGCATCACGACCTCGCAGCGTTCGCCGGAATGACGTCCGTCGTGATCTACACGGACGGGGCCTGCAAAGGCAATCCCGGTCCCGGCGGCTGGGGCGCGCTGCTGCTCTATGGCGACCGCGAGCGCGAGCTCTTCGGCGGCGAGTCCCACACCACCAACAACCGGATGGAGCTGACCGCGGTGATTCGCGCGCTGGAGTCGCTCACCCGCGATTGCGCGGTCGAGATCCACACCGATTCGCAGTATGTGAAGAACGGTATCGAGACGTGGATCCATGGCTGGAAGCGCAATGGCTGGAAGACCGCCGACAAGAAGCCGGTCAAGAATGCCGAGTTGTGGCGCGAACTGGATGCGCTGCGCGACCAGCACAAGGTCAAGTGGTACTGGGTGAAAGGACACGCCGACAACGCCGGCAACATCCGCGCGGACGAACTCGCCAACCGCGGCGTGGAGTCCGTCGCCGCGCCATAGAACCCGCGCGCCGGACCGCTATCGGCCCGGCACTCAGGCAGAGGGTCAGCCTCCCGCCGGCTTCTGCATCTGTTCCATGATCTGGTCGATGCTGAAACTCTGCGGGCGCTGGCTCGGCGGAAAGTCCTTGAACGTGGCGATAAAACTTCCGACGACCGCTTGGGACGCCTGGATCAGGAAAGCGCGGCGGATCGTCCACTCGTAGTACGTGTTCGACGTCACGTCCGCGCGTTCGTAAGGGTCCATCCTAAGGTTGTACAGCTTCGGCAGCCGCAGGCATGTGAACGGCTCGGACCAGACGCGCAGCGTCCCCTCCGCGCGCTGCTCGCAGAACACGATCTTCCAGTTCTCATAGCGCATCGCCACGAGCTGGCCGTCGTCGTTGAAATAGAAGAACGAGTTGCGGGCCGACTTCGGCTGTTCGCCGGTGAGGTACGGCAGCTGGTTGTACCCGTCGAGGTGATTCTTGAAGGTGCGGCCGCCCGTCTGCCAGCCCGCCTTCAGCCGGTCGGTGACGCCGGTATCGCCGGCGGCGGCCAGCAGCGTCGGGAACCAGTCGAGGCCGGAAAACACTTCGTTCGACACGGTGCCCGGCTTGATTCGCCCTGGCCAGCGCACCATCGCCGGAACGCGGAACGCGCCTTCCCAATTGGAATTCTTTTCGTTGCGGAACGGCGTCATGCCGCCGTCCGGCCACGAGTTCATGTGCGGACCGTTGTCGGTCGAGTAGACGACGATCGTGTCGTTGGCGATGCCGAGGTCGTCGACCGTCTTCAGGAGCTTGCCGACGTCATCGTCGTGCTCGAGCATGCCGTCGAAGTACTCACTGATGCCGCTGCGGCCGAGCATCGAGGGCCGGACGTGCGTGTACAGGTGCATGCGCGTGGTGTTCATCCACACGAAGAAAGGCTTGCCCGCCTTGGCCTGACGCTGCATGAAGTCGATCGCCGCATCGGTCGTCTCGTCGTCGACCGTTTCCATCCGTTTCTTCGTCAGCGCACCGGTGTCCTGGCACTTCTGGCGACCGACCCTGCCGAAGCGCGCATCGACCGTGGCATCGTCGACGTCCGTCGCGACACACTTGAGTACGCCGCGCGGACCAAAGTTTTGCTTGAACCTCGGATCCTTCGGATAGTCGGCGTTCTCTGGCTCCTCCTCGGCGTTCAAGTGGTAGAGGTTGCCGTAGAACTCGTCGAAGCCGTGCACCGTGGGCAGGAACTCGTTGCGATCGCCCAGGTGGTTCTTGCCGAACTGGCCGGTCGCGTAGCCGAGCGCCTTCAGCGCCTGCGCCACAGTCATGTCCTCCGCTTTCAGTCCGACGGTCGCGCCGGGAACGCCAACTTTGGACAAGCCTGTGCGCAGCGTCGCCTGCCCCGTGAGGAACGACGAGCGCCCCGCCGTGCAGCTCTGCTCGGCGTAATAGTCGGTGAACTTCATCCCCTCGCTGGCGATGCGATCGATATTGGGTGTGCGATAACCCATCAGCCCGAACGAGTAGGTGGACAGGTTGGTTTGTCCGACATCGTCGCCGAAGATGACGAGGATATTCGGCTTCTTGCTCTGGGCGAGCGCGGCATGCGGAGCAAGAAACCCGACACCCGCTACCAACAGGAGCAATAGGGCGAAACAGCGGTGGAGGTTGCGCTTCACTGCGATCATGAATGGGCTCCGGAGGGCGCGGGCGCCGTCCGATCGCTTGGAGTGCATCGGCTGCGCGTCCGCTCGACTCTGTAGTATACGAGGCGAATTCTGCGTGGACAATCCGTCCGCAGGCTCCATCACCTAGACCCGTTTGCGCATTGCCAGGTGCATTAACTGCGCTCGATGCGCCGCGCGAAAACCTGCATTTCCTTCTGCGCCTGCTTGTCGCCGCGGCGAATGGCCACCGCGATGCCCGCGGTGTAAGCCTGCAGCGCCTCGTCCCTGCGTCCGGCATCGGCGAGCGCGCGGCCGAGCATCTTCCATGCCGCCGTGTATTCCGGATCCAGTTCGACCGCCCGCTGCAAATGGACCGCTGCGCGTTCAGGGTCGCCCGCCTTCGTGTACTCATTGCCGAGGGAATAGCGCAGCAGCGCGCCATCCTTCCCGGCATCGAGCATCTTCAGGAAGTTCGCCAGCGCGCCAGTCGGCGCACCTTCTTGTGTCATCGCGCGCTCAATTGCGGATCAACGCGCCGCTCTGGCAGTCGAGCCGCCGCATCGGATAGATGACCTGCTTGTCCTCGCCGTTGACCTTGCCTTCGACCGCGGCATAGAGCCAGCCCTCAGACCCGCGGCGATACACGACGCGTTGCGGAAATTCGTCGACTGCATTGGTGAAAGTGAAAATCGTGTCCTTGTTGTCGACGTCGGTCGACGTCAGCTTGAACGCGGCCTCCTTCTTCGCCGCCGAAATCGACACGTAGTAGACGCCGTCCGCGCGTGTTTCCAGCCGCAGGTAACCGTAGTCCTGCGACTTGCCCTCGAACACGACATGCCCCGCACCGACCATGAGACCGCCGCGCAGCGGCAGCCAGTGCTCGCGGAATTCGTATTGGCCGACTTCACCACGCCAGCAACCGTCGAGCCACGCGAGCGATTTGAGTTCGAGCGCAGGTCCGGCGGTCTTGGCCGGTGCCGCTGCTGCCGGCGCGGGCGCTGGCACTTGTGCCGGCGCCGGACCTTGGGCGTGCGCAGCGCTCGCCAGCACGCCACCGCAGCAGAGTATCGTCCAAGCAAGTACGCGCGACGCGCGGTCGCAATTCGCTAGGTTCATGATCGATGTCGGTTCATTGTGGCCGCGCAAGCGGCAAGTTGACGAGAAGGTTCTGTGCCTTCAGCTTGAGACGCTGGTTGGCGTCCATGGCCATCGCGAGGTACACCGGCCTGCCTTTGATGGCGGGACGCATGTCCGCCGGGTCGGTGAATTCGAGCCGGAACAGGCACAGCAATCGGCGCATGCGTTCTTCGTCGATGTCGGCGCGATTGTACAGATCGTTGAGCAGGCTGCTCGCCTCGGCATCGAGGCCGACGTGCCACACCCAGTGTTCGTCGTCGATCGCGCGTTCCTGCGAGATCTTCACGTTCACGCCCAGAAGGTGCTTGACCCACTTCTCCAGGACTCGCGTCAAAGCGTCGAGCGCAGGCTGCCCCCGATTCAGACTGACGGAGAAGTCGTGGCGCTCGTCGCGGCCCCAGTACTCCGCGTCATTTCCGGCATCCAGGACGTCCAGTTCGACCGAGCGGGCTGGCGTTTTGTTCTGCGCCAACAGCTCGCCCAGCGAACCGAATCCGGCCGTAGTCGCGAAAAGTTCGACGATGGTCTCATCCGCGGACATGACGGCGCCATCTTCGGTCACGGCGATCTTCTGCGTCCGGAACAGCATTTCCGCGGCGCGCGCTTCCAGCGGCGTCGCGTCGTCTCCCAGTATGTGCCGCAGCAGCACTTGTGTGAGCTCGGCGACGAATTGCGGCGGCACGTCGACGCCTTCGCCGTGGAACAGGCCGACGTAGGCACCCTCGAGCGAATTGGCGCCGGTCAAGCGCGCGCGAAAGCGCAGCCATATGCCGTAATTCTCCCGCGCATCCGCATCGGTCACCGCCGCCAGCTCGTCGGTCGAAATCGAGCGGCGGGGATTGGCGAGCAACGCGTCGTGCAGCGCGAGCTCGGCCGCGCACGATTCCGGAATCGGCGACAGTTCCGGTCGCATGAGGTAGCTGCGCAGGAAATCGTCGCTGATGGTCAGCCGGCCATCGCCGCCCCGCGTCAGCAGGCGATAGCCGCAGGAAGTCCAGTAGTCGGGCATCGTCCGCAGTGTACTTTCAGCCGCCGGCAACGCTATGTCGCGCGTTCCGACATCCGCATCAGCCGCCAAGCATCGCTTTCTTGAGATCCGCCTGGATGGGGTGATCGCCCAGCCAGATTTTGGTCAGCGCGCGATTGAACGCCTCGCCGGGAATCGACACCTTGGCGGTGCCGTTGAGACCGATCTTCGTCGTGCCGTCGACGAAATCCAGCGTGACGACGTCCTTCTCCTTTACCTCGCTGAACGCCTTCATCGTGGCGACCATTTCCGCGGTCTGCGACTTCACCGCGGCGAGCTCGGCCTCGGAATTGTTCTCCTTCAGTCCGTCGACCAGCGCGTCGACCAGTTGATCCGGTGTCAGCGAGCGCATGATGTTCATCTGGATGCGCCGCGGCCCCTTGGCCAGCACCGCGGCGAGATCGGGCGCCTTTGCGGGGACATACAGGCTGCCGACGTAGATCTTGATGAACACCTTGGTGCGCACGCCCGCGCCGTTCAACACCAGGTCCTGTCCCGCCACGGTTGCCTTGTCGTCGATCTTGACGCCGGCAACCTCGAGGGCGATGGCGCCGGCGGCGAATACGATGGCTGCGACTGCGATAACCAATTTGCGCATGATTCCAGTCCTCCGCTGTTTGGACCTGCCTCGACCCGGCAGGGTGACACCGAACCTTGCGTGCGGCTCACATCGATTCGAAGATTCCGGCCGCACCCATTCCTGTGCCGACGCACATCGTGACCATGCCGTATTTCTGCTTGCGGCGCTTCAAGCCGTGCGTGATCGTCGCCGTGCGGATCGCCCCCGTGGCCCCGAGCGGATGTCCGAGCGCGATGGCGCCTCCGAGCGGGTTCACCTTGGCCGGATCGATCCCCAGTTCCTTGATCACCGCCAGCGCCTGCGCGGCGAACGCCTCGTTCAGCTCGATCCAGTCGATCTGGTCCTGCGCCAAGCCCGTGGACTTGAGGACCTTCGGGATCGCTGCGATCGGGCCGACTCCCATGATCTCCGGCGGCACGCCGCCGACGGCAAACCCGACCCAGCGCGCGAGCGGCGCCAGATTCAATTCCTTCAGCACGCGTTCGGAAACGAGGATCGACGCCCCTGCGCCGTCGGACATCTGCGAACTGTTGCCCGCGGTGACCGACCCCTTGGCCGCGAACACCGGCCGCAGCTTGGCCAGCCCCTCGGCGGACGTATCGGCGCGCGGCCCTTCGTCGCGCGTGATTTCACGGCTGCGCGTGACGATCGCGTCCGCGGCCAGGTCGGGCAGGTTCTCATGCACGGTGATCGCATTGATCTCGTCATCGAACTCGCCGCCTGCCTGCGCGGCCAGCGCCTTCTGGTGCGACGCGAGCGCGAACGCGTCCTGCTCCTGGCGAGAAATATTCCACTGTGCGGCGACGTTCTCGGCGGTAATTCCCATGCCGTACGCGATGCCCACGTTCTCGCCGCGCGCAAAGACCGCTTCGTTCATCGCGAGCCGCCCCAGCATCGGGATCATGCTCATGCTCTCGGTGCCCGCCGCGATCATGATGTCGGCCTCGCCGGTGCGGATACGGTCCGCCGCGATCGACACCGCGTTCAAGCCGGACGAACAGAAGCGGTTGATCGTCATTCCAGCCACGCTGTCCGGCAATCCGGCCAGCAAGAGGCCGATGCGCGCGACGTTCATGCCCTGCTCGTACTCGGGCATCGCGCAGCCTACGATCACATCGTCGACGCGCTTCGCCTCGATGGCCGGCACCTGCGCCAACGCGCGTTGCAGCACGTGCGACAGCAGCGTATCGGGTCGTGTGAACCGGTAAGCGCCGCGCGGCGCCTTGCCGACCGCGGTGCGCGTGGATGCGACGATGTAGGCGTCCTGTATCTGTTTGGTCATGACATGCCTCTAGTTACGCAGTGGCTTGCCCGTGGCGAGCGTGTGCGCGATCCGCGCCTGCGTCTTTTCGTGCCGCAGCAGATTCATGAATTCGCGCCGCTCGAGTTCGATGAACCAGTTCTCGTCCACGAGGCTGCCTGGTTCGAGTTCGCCGCCGCACAGCACGCGCGCGACCTTCAGGCCGACTTCGAAATCGTAGGCGCTGATGAAGCCGCCTTCGCGCATATTGACGAGAAGCATCTGCAGCGTCGCCAACCCGGTCTTGCCGGCCACCGGCACATTTCGCGGCGGCAGCGGCGGGCGGTAGCCTGACTCGGCCAACGCCTTCGCTTGCGCCTTGGCCACGTGCAGCAGTTCGTAAGCGTTCATCACAACGATGTCGGCCGGTCGCAGGTAGCCCAGTTCCTTGGCTTCGAGCGCGCTCCTGGCGACCGTCGCCATGGCGATGGTCTGGAAATAGGTGCGCAGGAACGGGAACTGGTCCAACTGGCTGCCATTGGCGCCACGCTTGACCTCCTCCGCTGCGCGGATCGCGAACTCCTTGGTCCCACCGCCGGCCGGAAGCAGCCCGACACCGACCTCGACCAGGCCGATGTACGACTCGAACGCGGCAACGACGCGGTCGGAGTGCATGATGAACTCGCAGGAGCCGCCCAGCGCCATGCCGCGCACCGCGCACACGGTCGGGACGAGGCTGTAGCGAAGGCGCAGCGCCGTCCTCTGGAACTTCGCGACAACGGCGTCGATCGAGTCCCACTGTTTCGCGGCGATTGCCGGCGCGATTGCCGACAGGTTTGCGCCGAACGAGAACGGCTCCTTCGTCTGCCAGATCACGAGTCCCGCGCAGTTCTTCTCGGCCTCGTCGATCGCGCGATTGATACCGTCCAGCACGTCCTCGCCGATCGTGTGGCCCTTGCTCTTGAACGACACGATGCCGACGTCGTCGCCCAGGTGCCACATGCGCACAGCGTCCGTCTCGAACAGCGTTGTCCCAGCTTCAGGCCGCTCCCCCAGCACGGGATCGGGAAACAGTTGGCGGCGATAGACCGGCAACGTCGAACGCGCGACAAAGTCGTCCCTGGCGGCCGAATAGGCGCCCTGCGCGGTGTGCACGCCCCGTGCCGCGACGACCTTCGCTCCTGTCACCCAACCAGGCAACGGCGTGTTGGCCAGCGTCTTTCCCGCGGCAATGTCCTCCGCCACCCAGGCTGCGACCTCCTTCCAGCCCGCGGTCTGCCACGTTTCGAACGGACCCATCTGCCATCCGAATCCCCAGCGGATCGCCAGATCGACATCGCGCGCGTTGTCGGCGACATCGCGCAGGTGATACGCGCTGTAGTGGAAAAGGTCGCGGAAGATTGCCCACAGAAACTGCGCCTGCGGGTGCGCCGAAGCGCGCAGCTTTGCGAACTTCTCGGCGGGCGAGCGAATTTTCAGCAGTTCGGCGACTTCGGGCGCGACTTCGCCCGCAGAGGCGCGATAGTCTCGCGCCGCCGGATCGAGCACCTGGATGTCCTTGCCCACCTTGCGAAAGAAACCCGCCTTGGTCTTGGCGCCCAGCGCGCCCTGCGCGACCAGGCCAGCAAGCACGGGCGGCGTGGCGAACAGCGCGTGCCACGGGTCGTCCGGCAGCGTATCGAACATCGTCTTCACGACGTGGGCCATCGTGTCCAGGCCGACGACATCGGCCGTGCGATATGTTGCGCTTTTCGCGCGGCCGATCGCGGGGCCCGTCAATGCGTCCACGACGTCGAAGCCGAGCCCGAACGTCTCGGCATGCTTCATCGTCGCAAGCACGGAAAAGATGCCGATGCGGTTGGCGATGAAATTGGGGGTGTCCTTCGCGCGGATAACCCCTTTGCCCAATGCGGTGGTCAGGAACGTCTCGAGTGCATCCAGAAGTCCGGCGTCGGTTTCCGGCGCAGCGATGATTTCGACCAGGTACATGTACCTGGGCGGGTTGAAGAAATGGATGCCGCAAAAGCGCGGCCGCAGCGCTGCGGGAACGGCCGCCGACAGCGCCGCCAGAGAAAGGCCGGACGTATTGGACGCAAGAACGGCGTGCGATGGAACATGCGCCGCGATCTTTTCGTAAAGATCGCGCTTCCAGTCGAGACGCTCCGCGATGGCCTCGATGATGAGGTCGCAATCCGCGAGTCGCGGCAGATCGGCGCCGTAATTCGCGGCGTCGATCGACGCCACGCGTTCCTTGGCTCCCAGTGGCGCAGGTTCAAGCTTGGCGAGTCCGGCGATGGCCTTTGTCACGAGGCCGTTCGGATCGCCCTCCTTGGCGGCGAGGTCGAACAGCACTACGGGAATGCCGGCATTCGCGAGATGCGCGGCGATCTGCGCACCCATCACGCCGGCGCCGAGTACGGCAACCTTGCGGACGTTCAACGGTGAGGGTGGCATGAGCGGTGGGCCGACGAAGACCGATGCAACAGGGGCGGAGTTGGGAAATGCGGGAAACCGACGCTTGCATTCTACCAAACACGATTGGAGAGAATCACCTAAAGGCCTGGGCGGCGAGCGACGTCGAATGCCCGAATGGGCGCTCGTAAGTTGGGAAAAAAAGCCCCGCGCGAGGCGGGGCTCTTCACTTCAGCGGCGTACTCTGCGCTTACTTCTTCGTCTCGCCCTTGACCTCGACGTCGACGCGGCGGTTGGGCTGCAGGCACTCGATCAGC
>Ga0105248_10004666_pt1 | contig 15173 bp, 13 predicted proteins | sample KBSS34metaG_FD_81524 | JGI IMG/M metagenome (GOLD analysis project Ga0105248, IMG submission 81524) | Switchgrass rhizosphere microbial communities from Kellogg Biological Station, Michigan, USA - KBS S3-4 metaG | ecosystem: Host-associated > Plants > Roots > Rhizosphere > Soil | place...
ACCTGTTCGCCGGACCAGTCGCCGACCACCCCGCCGGCGCCGGCCGAGGCCGCGCGCGAGAACAGGCCCTTGACCGCGGGGTCGCGCGACAGCGCGCGACGGATCATGCGCCGATCGTTCGAGACCACCACCACGCCCTTGTCCGACAGCAGGACGAACTTGGCGTTGCCGCCATGCGTGCGCCCGACGATCTGGCTGGAGAGCTGGTCCAGATAGAGGTCCACCCCGACGACGCCGATCAGATGCTCGCCGACCTTCACCGGGCCGGCGATGCTGCTCATCGACTTCCATTCGCCCGCGCCTTCGCCCATCCGCCAGGCGAACGGCTCGGTGATCACGGTGCGGTTCTGCTCGATGGGCATCCGGTAGAAGGAAGCCGCACGATCGGCGGCGACGTTGTTGCGCCGTCCGGTGGTGTCCTGGACGATGCGCCCGTCGTCCCGGCGATACCAGTAGGGGTAGTATTCGCCGCTGGAGCTGGCGGCGAATGCGCCGCGGTAGTCGGCGTCGCGTCCGTCGAAACCGTTCGGCTCGGCGATCAGCCAGACGCCCTGGACCTCCGGCTGGCGTTGCAGAATGTCCTTGAGCAGGCCGGTCACCTGTTCGCGGGACGGCCGCCGGGTCTGGGCGGCGGCCTTGGTCAGGCTCTCGAGCTCGCGGGTGATCTGCGCGCCGCGCTTCAGCCGCTCGGCAAGTTCGCCGGCGATGAAGCCGGCGTTGGCGCGCGCGCCCTCGATGGCCTCGACCTGGCCGTATCGGTAGAGCAGGGCGACGACCGCCAGCGAGGACATGAGCATGCTGCCGCCGGCGCAAAGGGCGACCGCCCGGCCCAGCTTCAAGGCGATGGATTCAAGTCTTGGCGGCAAGCGCGCTCCTCCCAGTTCGCAGACTCCACGCTCGGCGTAAAAATATGCTGGCGAGAGTTGCGGCGAAGTGTCACGGACCGGGACGCTGCGTGCGCGGGCGCCAGTCGCGTCGGGCGGGGACGTCGCGCTCTTGCGCTTGCGCCGCGGCGCCCTTCTGTGCGCCTTCCGCACAATGGTTCCGAGGAGCGCCCATGGCCCTGCCGACTGTCCTGCATGAACGCTTGCGCCTGCCGGTGATCGGCGCCCCGATGTTCATCGTTTCCGGTCCGGAGCTGGTGATCGCCCAGTGCAAGGCGGGGATCCTCGGCGCCTTTCCGGCGCTCAACGCCCGGCCCGCCGCCCAGCTCGACGAATGGATCTGCCAGATCATCGAGGATCTGGCCGCCTGGGACCGCGACCATCCGGAGGCGCCGGCCGCACCCTTCGCCGTCAACCACATCTCGCACCGGACCAACGACCGCCTGGAGCAGGACCTGGAGGTCACCTGTCGGCGCAAGGTCCCGGTGGTGATCACCTCGCTCGGCGCCCGCCGCGAGGTCTATGATGCGGTGCACGCCTCCGGCGGGGTGGTGCTGCACGACGTGATCAGCGCTGCGCACGGCCGCAGCGCGGCGGAGAAGGGCGTCGACGGACTGATCGCCGTGGCCTCGGGGGCGGGCGGCCACGCCGGCGCGCTCTCGCCGTTCGCCCTGGTGCAGGAGCTGCGAGAATTCTTCGACGGGCCGCTGGTGCTGTCCGGAGCGATCGCCACCGGCAGCTCGATCCTGGCGGCCCAGGCAATGGGCGCGGACCTGGCCTATATCGGCTCGGCCTTCATCGCCACGCAGGAGGCCAGAGCCGCGGCCGGCTACAAGCAGATGATCGTCGACAGCTCGGGCGGGGACATCGTCTATTCGAATCTCTTCACCGGCGTGCACGGCAACTATCTGAAGTCCTCCATCGCCGCCGTCGGCCTGGATCCCGACGCTTTGCCGCAATCGGACCCCTCGCGGATGAGCTTCAGCACCGGCGCGAACAGCGAAGCCAAGGCCTGGCGGGACATCTGGGGCTGCGGTCAGGGGATCGGCGCGATCCACGAGGTGGTGGCCGCCGGCGCCCGGGTCGCCGAGCTCACCGCGCAATACCGGACGGCGCGCCAGGAGCTAGAGGCGAAGACTGTGCGGTTCGGCGCGGCCAACGAATAGCTGACATTGCAGGCGCGTTAGTTTTTCTCGGAGACATCCAACGCTAAACCCACTGGTCCGATGGGGAATGGCGAGGTTAGTACTGCCCCAACAAGATCTGGGGGATAGACATGACTGCCATTTCACATCGGATTGTCCGCGCCGCCACCCTGGCCGGCCTGCTTTGCAGCGTCGCGCCAGCCGCCTTGGCGCAGACCGTCGCCACCGCGCGGCCGCAGGCGGCCAGCGGCATCAGCCAGGAGCAGGCGCTGGCGCTGACCGCCCGGCTCGACGCGCTCGAGGCGCAGAACGCCGCTCTGCAGGACCAGGTCTCCGACCTGAAGGCGCAGGTCGGCGCCGGCGAGCAGGCGCTGCGCCAGGACGCCGCCGCCCTGCCGAAGGTGAGCCTCGCCAACGGCCGTCCCCAAGTGTCCTCGCCGGACGGCGCCTTCAAGTTCGCCCTGCGCTCGGTCGTCCAGTTCGACGCGGCCAACTACAGCATCAGCCCGACGCGGGCGGACAATGACCTGGGCTCGGGGACCAACTTCCGCCGCGCCCGGTTCGGCTTCGACGGCACCGCGTTCAAGGATTGGAACTATGCGCTGTGGGCCGAGTTCGGCGGAAGCGGCGGCGAAGCGGCCGGCCTGAACCAGGCGTACCTCGAGTACGCGGGCTTTAAGCCGTTCGGCTCCGACGTCGATTTCCGCATCCGCGGCGGCGCCTGGGCGACGCCGACTGGGCTGGAGGACGCCACGAGCAACACCGAAGGCCTGTTCCTGGAGCGCGCCGGAGTGGCGGAGCTGGTTCGCGGCCTCGCCGGCGGCGACGGCCGCACCGGCCTTGGCGTTTTCGCATCCGGCCAGCACTGGTACGGCTCGGCCGTCTACACCGGCAAGGTCGTCGGCGTTCCCACGACCGCGGAGTTCGACCAGCAGTCGGGCTACATCCTGCGCGCCGCCTTGAACCCGCTCCACGGCCAGGACTACGACGTCCACCTGGGCGGCAGCATCCAGGGGATCATCTCGGCGGCCGACACCACCGCCGGCCCGGTCCGCACCCGGGCCATCCGCCTGCGCGAGCGTCCGGAAGTCCGTGTCGACGGCAACCGCCTGGTCGACACCGGGAACATCAACGCCGGCGGCGAGACCAGCTACGGTCTGGAGGCCGGCGCCAGCTTCAAGAATTTCTACGCCGCCGGCGAGTGGTTCAAGATCGACGTGAACCGCAGCCCGACCTTCAATCCGTCGTTCTCAGGCTGGTACGCCCAGGGCGCCTACACCCTCACCGGCGAGCGGCATGTGTGGAGCCCGGCCAACGGCGGCTTCCGCGGCATCAAGCCGGACCATCCGTTCAGCCGCGGCGCGAACGGCGGCCTGGGCGCCTGGGAGATCGCCGCCCGCTACAGCGTGCTCGACCTCAACGACCGTGACGGCGTGGCCGGGGCGGCGACGCCCGCCGGCGGCATCCGCGGCGGCGAGCAGAAGATCACCACCGTGGGCCTCAACTGGTACCCGAACAGCGTCCTGCGTTTCCTTCTCGACTATCAATGGGCCCAGGTTGACCGTCTGAACGCCGCCGGCGCCGATATCGGCGAGGACGTCAACGTGGTCTCCTTCCGCTCGCAAGTCGCCTTTTAAGCCTCTTCAGGAGAGCTAATCCGATGACCGACACCCTGCTCACCCGTCGCGGCCTGATTGCGAGCGGCGGCCTGGCCGCCGCCGGCGCCGCGGCCCTTCCGCTGCTGGGCGGCCAGGCGCTGGCCGCCGCCGACCCGCTGACCCTGCTGAACGTGAGCTACGACCCGACCCGGGAGCTCTACAAGGACATCAACGCCGCCTACGCCGCCTACTGGAAGGGCAAGACCGGCCAGAGCATCACCATCAACCAGAGCCACGGCGGCTCAGGCAAGCAGGCGCGCTCGGTGATCGACGGCCTGCAGGCCGACGTGGTGACCCTGGCGCTCGCCGCCGACATCGACGAGATCTCGGCCCGGGCCAAGCTGCTGCCGGCCAACTGGCAGTCGCGCCTGCCGAACAACTCCACCCCCTACACCTCGACGATCGTCTTCCTGGTCCGCAAGGGGAACCCCTGGAAGATCCGCGACTGGCCGGACCTGGTGAAGCCGGGCGTCGGCGTGATCACCGCCAATCCGAAGACCTCGGGCGGCGCGCGGTGGTCCTATCTGGCCGCCTGGCAGTATGGGCTGAAGAACGGCGGACCGGCCGCCGCCCAGGCCTATGTGACCAAGCTCTTCAAGAACGTGCCGGTGCTCGACACCGGGGCGCGCGGCTCGACCACCACCTTTGCGCAGCGCCGGCTGGGCGATGTGCTGCTGTCCTGGGAGAACGAGGCCTATCTGACGATCGACGAATTCGGTCCGAACTTCGACATCGTCTATCCGTCGAGCTCCATCTTGGCCGAGCCGCCGGTGGCCCTGGTGGACAAGAACGTCGACCGCCACAAGACCCGCACCCTGGCCGAGGGCTATCTCAACTTCCTCTACAGCCCGGTGGCGCAGGACATCATCGGCAAGCACCACTTCCGTCCGCGCAACGCCCAGGCGGCGGCGAAGTACGCCTCGAGCTTCAAGCAGATCCCGCTGGTGACCATCGATGACACCTTCGGCGGCTGGAAGAAGGCCCAGGCGACGCACTTCGCCGACGGCGGCGTCTTCGACAAGATCTACAAGCCCTCGTGACCGGCCAGCTCACCCTGTCGCCGATCCCAACAGCAGGCGGGGCCGCAAGGCCCCGCCTCGCGCGTTGGCGCGAGCGTTCGATCCTGCCGGGCTTCGGCCTCTCGCTGGGGATCACCCTGGCCTACCTGGGCCTGATCGTCATCCTGCCGCTGACCGCGCTGGCCATCCGGCCCTGGGAGCTCGGCCTCTCCGGGGTCTGGGCCACGCTGACGGAGGATCGGGTCGCCGGTGCGCTGAAGCTGAGCTTCAGCCTGTCGGCCTACGCGGCCCTGCTGAATGCGCCGCTCGGCGTGCTCGTCGCCTGGGTGCTGGTGCGCTACGAATTTCCCGGCCGGCGGCTGCTCGACGCGCTGGTCGACTTGCCGTTCGCCCTGCCTACGGCGGTGGCCGGCATCGCTCTGACCGCCATCTATGCGCCGAACGGCCCGATGGGCGAACTGGCCGCCAAGGTGGGGTTGAAGACCGCCTATTCGCCGCTCGGCATCTTCATCGCCCTGGTCTTCATCGGCCTGCCCTTCGTCGTGCGCGCCCTGCAGCCGGTGATGCAGGATCTCGACCGCGAGGTGGAGGAGGCCGCCCAGACCCTGGGGGCGAGCGCCTGGCAGCGGTCGATCCACGTCATCCTGCCGACCCTCGCGCCGGCGCTGATCAGCGGGGTGACGCTAGCGTTCGCCCGCGCGGTCGGCGAGTACGGCTCGGTGGTCTTCATCGCCGGCAACATGCCGATGAAGACCGAGATCGCCCCGCTGCTGATCGTCATCAAGCTGGAGCAGTACGACTACGCCGCCGCCGCGGCGGTGGGCCTGGCCATGGTCGCCATCTCCTTCGGCGCGCTGATCCTGATCAACACCGTCCAGCTGTTCCTAGCCCGGCGAGGCCGCCGATGAGCCGCAAGCCTGTCGTCCGCCTGCCGGGGATCGCCCCGCTGCTGGTGCTGGCCGCCGTCGCCGTGATGGGCGTGCTGGTGATCCTGCCGCTGGTCACCGTCTTCCACGACGCCTTTTCCAAGGGCGTCGGCGCCGTCATCGCGGCGCTGCGCGAGCCCGACGCCATGGCGGCGATCCGCCTGACCCTGGTGGTCGCCGCCATCTCGGTGCCGCTCAACGCCGCCTTCGGCGTGGCGGCCGCCTGGGCGATCGCCAAGTTCGAGTTCAAGGGCAAGAGCCTGCTGTTGACCCTGATCGACCTGCCGTTCTCGATCTCGCCGGTGGTCTCGGGCCTGGTCTGGGTGCTGCTGTTCGGCGCCCAGGGCTGGTTCGGCGAATGGCTGATCGACCACGACGTCAAGATCATCTTCGCCCTGCCGGGCCTGGTGCTGGCGACCATCCTGGTCACCTTCCCCTTCGTCGCCCGCGAGCTGATCCCGCTGATGCAGGACCAGGGCGTGGACGAGGAGGTGGCGGCCTTGACGCTGGGCGCCAGCGGTTTCGTCACCTTCTGGAAAATCACCCTACCCAACATCCGCTGGGCGCTGCTCTACGGCGTCCTGCTCTGCAACGCGCGCGCCATGGGGGAGTTTGGCGCGGTTTCGGTGGTCTCAGGTCATATCCGGGGCCTCACGGACACGCTCCCCTTGCACGTGGAGGTGCTCTACAATGACTATGACTTCGTCGGCGCCTTCGCGGCAGCCTCTGTCCTCGCTTCGCTCGGCCTCGTCACTCTTATCCTCAAAACCGCCCTCGAGTGGCGACACGCAGGTGAACTTGCAGCCAGCCGCAGACACTGAAGCGACGCGCCAGCCTCTGGAAATCCGCGGGATTTCCAAGGCCTACGGGCGGTTCCCGGCCCTGAAGAACGTCTCGCTGCAGGCCCGCGACAAGGAATTCCTGGCGCTGCTCGGACCCTCCGGCTCGGGCAAGACCACCCTGCTGCGCGTGCTCGCCGGCCTGGAGACGCCGGACGAGGGTGAGGTCCGATTCGACGACGAGGACTTCCTGGCGCTGCCGGTGCGCCGCCGCCGCGTCGGGATGGTGTTCCAGCACTACGCCTTGTTCCGGCACATGACGGTGGCCCAGAACATAGCCTTCGGCCTCACCGTCCGGCCGCGCGCCGAGCGTCCCGCGAAGTCGGAAATCGCCGACCGGGTGCAGCACCTGCTGTCGCTGGTGCAGCTGGAAGGCCTGGACAAGCGTTTCCCCGCCCAGCTGTCCGGCGGCCAGCGTCAGCGGGTGGCGCTGGCCCGGGCGCTGGCGATCGAGCCGCGGATGCTGCTGCTCGACGAGCCGTTCGGCGCGCTGGACGCCCAGGTGCGCCGCGACCTGCGCCGCTGGCTGCGCGAACTGCATGACCGGGCGGGCGTGACCACCGTCTTCGTCACCCATGACCAGGAGGAGGCGCTCGATCTCGCCGACCGCGTGGCGATCCTGAAGGATGGCGCGCTGGTCCAGCTGGGCGCCCCCAACGAGCTCTACGAGGCGCCGGCCAACCCCTTCGTCTACGACTTTCTCGGCGCGGCCTGCCGCCTGCCCGGCGTGGTCGAGGACGATCGCCTGCGCGTCGCCGACTGGGAGACCACGGCGCCGAAGGACGCCCCGCAGGGCGAAGTCGACGTCTTCTTCCGCCCGGACGAGGTCGCCTTCGCCCCGGCCGACGGGGCCGGCCTCGCCGCCGAGGTGCGCGGCGCGACCGCGCGCGGGCCGAAGGTGCGCATCGACTGCGTCATCGAAGGCCGGACGATGGAGCTCGAAGCGCACAGCCGAGACGCGCCTCCCGGCGTGGCGCCCGGCCTGTCGGTGCGGGTCAAGCCGCTGCGGCCGCGGGTCTACGCGGCGGGGTAGCGCCTTCCCGGCGTTCAGTCCGTATGGGCGGCGAGCCAGCTGTCGGCCTCGGTCAGCCGCCTGGCGGCGGCCCGGCGGTGGCGGATCTCGGCCTCGGCCTTGCGGACGTCGCCGCGGCTGGAGGCGGGGATGGTGCCGGCGAAGGCGTCGAGCTTCTTCAGCATCGCCGCATCGCGTGAGCCGCGCGCCAGCTCGGTGAAGAAGGCCACGCGGCTGGGCGGCTCCAACAGGGCCTCGACCTTAGCCCGGTGCGCCAGCGCGAAGTCGAACGCCTTGTCCGGATAGAGCACGGAGACGCCGACGATCAGGGTCGGCGCGGTGGTCGGCGGCGGCTCGCCGCTGAGCGAGAGGGCCAGGGCGCGGTCGGCGAGCGCCGGATCCTTGGTCGAGCCGAGCAGGCGGTAGAGGCGGCTCTTCTCCCGCGTGACGCCCGCTTGCAGCGCAAGCTTGTGCAGTTCCTCCCAGACCGCGGCGTCCGCATGCCGCGCGGCGACGGCCTGCACCGTCTGCTGCAGGGCGCCGCTCAAGCTTCCCGGCTGGGCGAGCGAGGCGGCGAAGCGCCGATAGGCCTCGGCGCGGACGCCGGCGTCGTCCATCTCACTGAGCCCGCGGATCAGGTCGTCGCGGAGCCCCGCCACGTTGTCGCCTTCACCGGGCCGCGGATCCCAGCCGATCCGCGCCAGGATCGGCGCCAGCCGGGCGCGCGCGAAGGTGCGATAGGCCCCGCCGCCGTCCTGTGGGTAGGCGCGGCCGAAGGTGGAGAGCTCGGTGGCGACGGCGGCCAGCACCACCGGCTCGTCGACGCCGGCGGCGGTGCGCGTCAGCGCCAGGAAGTCGCCGATCGGCTGCAGCCCGGTCTCGCCAAGCGCGCGGGCGTCGTAGATCAGGCCGAGCTGGTCGGCCGGCGTCAGCGCGGCGAATCGCGGCGTCAGCCGGTCCCAGAGCTCCGGCGCATAGCGCGTGCGGACGTAGCTCCCCTGGCCGGCGTTGACGACGACGACGGCGCCCGGCGCGATCGGCACGGTCTGCGGGCGTTTGCGGCTGACCAGGCCGGACCAATCGCCGGGCTGGCCGGGGACGGCGACGCGCACGGGCGTGAGCCAGACGCCCTTGGCGCGCGCCGCGCCGGTGGCGAACCGCGACTGGCGCAGGCGCAGCCCATCGGAGCCAGGGGCGGAGGCGGAGTCGGCGAGGATCATCGGCACGCCGCTCTGCAGGGTGATGTCGTGCGCCACCTGGGTCACCGGCCGCGGCGAGACCTTTTCCAGCTCCGCCCACAGCTGGTCGGTGGTGGTGTTGCCATAGGCGTAGCGGGCCATGTAGCTGCGGATGCCGGCGCGGAAGGCGTCCTCGCCGACATAGCGCTCGAGCATGCGCACGATCGCCTCGCCCTTCTGGTAGGTGATGGCGTCGAAGGCGTTGGACGCGGCGAAGACGTCGTGGATCGGGGTGATCACCGGATGCGAGCCGGCGCCGCTATCGATCCGCATTGCCTGCTCGCGGCTCTCCATCGCCTGCAGCGACATCTTCCATTCCGGATGGAAACGGTCGGCCGCCTTGTTCTCCATCCAGGAGGCGAAGCCCTCGTTCAGCCACAGGTCGTCCCACCAGGCCATGGTCACCAGGTCGCCGAACCACTGATGGGCCATCTCGTGGGCGACCACGATATAGACCCGCTGCCGCTCGGCGGCGGAGGAGGCGGGCTCGACGAGCAGATCGCGGTCGAAGGCGAAGATCGCCCCCCAGTTCTCCATCGCCCCGAAGAACTGGCTCTCGCCCGGCCCGGCGACCATGTCGAGCTTGGGCAGGGGGAAGGGGACGCCGAAGTAGTCGTTGTAGAAGCCGATCAGGTCGGCGGCGGCGTCCAGGGCGAAACGGCCCTTCTCCGCCTGGCCACGGGGGGCGACGACGCCGATGTCGACCCCGCCGGCCTGGCGATGGATCCGCTCGAAGTCGCCCAGCGCGAGGAACAGCAGGTAGGAGCTCATCTTCGGGGTGTCGGCGAAGGTGACCGCGCTGCCGCCGCCGGGCAGGCTCTGCGAGCGGGCGACCGGCATGTTGGAGATCGCCATCTGACCGGCTGGCGCTTCCACCGTCAGGGCGAAGACCGCCTTGACGCCGGGCTCGTCCCACAGCGGGGCGAACCGGCGGGCGTCGGAGTTCTCGAACTGGGTATAAAGGCCGCGGCGCTGGCCAGCGCCCGCGCTGCTGTCGAGGGCGAAGAGGCCGGAGGCCTGCTGGTAGATCTTGCCCGTGTAGTCGATCTCGAGCGTATAGCGGCCGGGCGCCAGCGTGCCCGGGAAGACGAAGGCGGCGGTCTGCTGGTCCTTGTCGAACACCACGCGGGGCGCATCGGCGAGGCCTGACAGGCTGGCGCGCTGGATGGCGAGGTCGGCGGCGTTGAGCACGATGCGGTCGGTCGGCTGCTTCACCACCAGGGCGATGCGGGCCTGCCCGCGGAAGACCAGGTGCTCGGCGTCGGGGGCGATGCGGATCTCGTAGCGCTCCGGCGCGACCGCGGTGGGCAGCACGACCCGGTCGGAGGCGGCCGAAGCCTGCGTGGCGGCGGTCGCGGTCCAGGCGGGCGCGGGCCAGGCGGGCGCGGCGAACGCCAGGATCATTGCGCCGAACAGGGGAGCAAGCTTCATCGTGGCAGGCTAGAGGGCCCGCGCCCCTGACGCCACTCCTCAGAGGGGCGGGCGTCAGCCGCTCACCCCGACTTTCGCGCCTTAGCTGGCCGGGACCGGCGTTGGGGCGTGCAGCTCGTGGCCGGCGTTCCGCGGCAGGCGGACGAACCAGGGCAGCGAGATCAGGCTCACCGCCCCGACCGCCAGAAAGCCCGGACTGATCGCCTGCCAGGTCAGCTGGGGTTCACCGCGGGCGAGCTGGACGACGTGGACGAAGGCAGCGGCCAGGCCGACGCCCATCGACTGCACCAGCTGCTGGCACATCGAGGAGGTGGTGGAGGCGCGGCTCACCTGCGACTCGTCGATGTCGGCGAACACCAGGCTGCCCAGGGCGGTGAACTGCAGCGACCGGAAGAAGCCGCCGCTCGCCAGCAGCAGCATGATCGCCCAGTGCGGCATGCCAGGCGTCAGCACGGTGTAGATGGCGAAGCTCAGGCCGGTGATCGCGCCGTTGACCAGCAGCACCGTGCGGAAGCCGAAGCGGCGCAGCAGGGGCGGGGCCATGCTCTTCATCACCAGGGCGCCGGCGGACGACAGGAAGGTCATCAGGCCGGCGGTCAGCGCGCTCATGCCAAAGCCGATCTGCAGCAGCATGGCCAGCAGGAAGGGCATGGCGCCGATGCTGATGCGCATGAAGCCGCCGCCGACGGTGGCGGCGTTGAAGGTCCCGATGCGGAACACCGCCAGGTCGATGATGGCGTGCCGGTTGCCGGTGGCGTGGCGCCAGTACACCGCGAAGCAGGCGAGGCTGACGACGAACAGCGCCGTGATCTGCCACGCCGGCAGGAAGTTGCGGCCGAGGTTCTCGAAGCCGAACATCATCGACGCCAGCCCGACCCCGGTGAGGGCGATGCCCAAGCCGTCGATCGGCGGGACCTCGCGCTCCTTGACGTCCGGCACGCAGGCCCGAACCAGGATCACCGCGATCACCGCGATCGGCAGGTTGATGAAGAAGATCCAGCGCCAGTTGAAATAGGTGACGATGAAGCCGCCGAGGATGGGCCCGACCACCGGCCCCACCAGCGCCGGCATGGTGAAGATCGACATCGCGCCGACCAGCTCGTGCTTGGGCGTCATCCGCAGCAGGACGAGACGGGCGACGGGGACCATCATCGCCGCCGAGGCGCCTTGGAAAATCCGCGCCAGGATCAGCTGGATGAACGAGCCGGCGAGGCCGCAGCCCGCCGAGGAGATAGCGAACAGGATCATCGAGGCCAGGAAGATCCGCTTGGCGCCGAACTTGTCGGCCACCCAGCCGCTGACCGGCAGGAACACCGCCGAGGACAGCAGGTACATGCTGATGGCCATGTTCAGCCGCAGCGGTTCCTCGTGCAAGGCGCGGGCGATGCTCGGCAGGGCGTTCGACATCACCGTCGATTCCAACGACGACATCAGCAGCGCCGAGCCGATGATCGCCGGTACGATCCAGCCGGGCGGCCCGATCGAGGTGGGGGCGGAGGCGGGCGGATCGGCCAGAACCAGGCGGGGGTCGAAGGTGTCGTCGCTCATCAGTCGACGCTCGCCAGCTTGAGCAGCGCCGCCGCCGCCGCGGCCACCTGCTCGCGTTCGACGGGCTCCAGCCGGGCCAGGCGCCTGGCCAGCCAGTCGTTCCGCTGGGCGCGGATCTGTTCGAGCTTGCGCAGCCCGGCGGGCGTCAGGGTCAGGCCGCTGCGGCGGCCGTCCTCGGCGTCGGCGTCGCGCATCAGCAGGCCATCGGCCTCCAGCCGTTTGACGTGGCTGCTCATGGTCGGGCGCGAGGTCTGCTCGGCGTCCGCCAGGCCGCTGACGCCGATGCCGGGTCTGGCCTTCACCAGTCCCAGCAGGATCGCATCCTGCACCGACAATCCGGACTTCTGGCCCTCGTGGCGCAGCCGGCGCGACAGCCGCAGGACAGCGGGCCGCAGGGTGTCGGCGAGGGCGGCGATCTCGCGGGCGGCAGGCGCCGGAGGGGCGGTGAGGGTCATGCGACTCGGCGGCCGATAGTTAGGTAGTCTAACTACCTAGTCCCGGGAGGTCGGGTTCGCAAGCCGCAGATGCGGAAAACATCAGGGATCGGTTGGATATCGCCTCAGTCCGGCGGTCGCGCGTCCCACACTGACGGCTCCTGCGGCGCGATCCGCACGTCCTCCACCGGCGGGACGTCGGCGCTCCCGCCGGGGGCGCCGGCCGGGTCCTGGCGCGGCAGCGGGCCGCGCGGCCGGACCTCATGGCGGACCACGACGAGCTGATCCGGATCGGCCTCCAGGTGGACCTCCTCGCGCCGATCGCCGGTGGCGATCATACTGGCCGAGGCGTCATCGTCACGATCTGGGACGGTCGCCTGAGGCGCGGGCTCGGGTGGCTTTGGGGTCATGTGCGCCTCCGTCCCGGAAGAGCGGGTGAGCGCAGGCGCGGTTCCGATGACATGAGGCCCTCTCTCGCGAGGAGAGAGGGCCGGTGTTCGTTTTTCGCGGGGTCTTGAAGGCGCTCAGAGCACGCCGAGCATCTCGGCGACCAGCGGGTGGCGGACGATGTCGCGGTCGGCCAGGCGGACGACGGCGATGTTGCTGACGGCTTCGAGCTTTTCGGCCACCGGGCCGAGGCCGGAGAGCTCGGGCAGCAGGTCCGACTGGTTGGGGTCGCCGGTGACCACCATGGTCGAGTGCCAGCCCAGCCGGGTCAGCAGCATCTTCAGCTGGCCGTAGGTGCAGTTCTGCGCTTCGTCGATCACCACGAAGGCGTTATTCAGGGTGCGGCCGCGCATGAAGCCCACCGGCGCGATCTCGATGGCGCCTTCGGCCATCAGCGCCCGGACGCGCTTCATCGACAGCCGGTCGGAGAGGGCGTCGTAGAGCGGACGCAGATAGGGGGCGAGCTTGTCCTCCATCTCGCCGGGCAGGAAGCCCAGGGACTCGCCGGCCTCGACCGCGGGCCGCGACAGCACGATGCGGCCGATGCTGCCGCTCTCCAGAGCCTCGACGGCCTTGGCGATCGCCAGATAGGTCTTGCCGGTGCCGGCGGGACCGAGCGCCAGGACGAGGTTCTTGTCGTCGATGGCCTTGATCATCTCCTCCTGGCCGGCGGACTTGGCCTTGATGGTCTTCAGGTAGCCCTGTTCGCGATCGTCATTGTGATGCGCCAGTGGTGACCATCCCCTATCGATCGGCAAGCGACGGACCTTATCGTCCCCCTCGAATTGACCGGCGTCGAACGCGCCTTCGCGCAGTTGTCGCTTCATCACTCGCTTGCTCATCAAAGGCCTCCGTGGGGGCATGAAAAAAGGGCGTCTCCGTGAGTGGAGCGCCCTTTCAGACTGGTCAGTACGGGAACGGAGCGGCCTGCGGGACCGGGGGGTCCGCCGGGCTGAACGCGATCGGGTGCTTCGACCCGAAGAGAAAACCCACTCAGCGCCATCCACTCCGCCCAGCGCGGGACACGGACCGGGAACCGGTCCGCAGCGGCATCCGAGAAGGCCTTCGCCCTTTCGAATCGCCTGACTAGAATGATCCTAACGTGCTTTCGGATCCGTTAAATCCGCATGTCGGACCAGTTCTGGAGAGACTCCATGCCGATCTATAGTTTAGAAAATGTGACGCCTGAGCTACCGAACGATGACGAATATTGGATCGCGCCGAACGCCGTCGTGATGGGGCGAGTGATTCTAAAGAAGAACGCCTCGATCTGGTGGGGATGCACGGTGCGCGGAGACAACGATCCGATCATTATCGGCGCCAACAGCAACATCCAGGACGGTTCAGTGCTTCACGCCGACTTGGGTTCGCCTCTGACCATCGGCGCCAACGTCACCGTCGGCCACCTGGTGATGCTGCATGGGTGCGACATCGGCGACAATTCGCTGATTGGAATTGGAGCAGTCGTGCTGAACGGCGCGAAGATCGGCCGAAACTGTTTGATCGGCGCCAAGGCGCTGATTCCCGAGGGCAAGGTGATCCCCGACAACTCGCTGGTGATGGGCGCGCCGGGCAAGGTGGTGCGCGAGGTCTCCGCGGCCCAGGCGGAGACGCTGGCCGCCAGCGCGGTCGGCTACGTCACCAACTGGAAGCGCTACGCCCGCGGCCTGGCGCCAGCCTAGGCCCCCCTGGGCTAAGGAGGACTGCAGGCCTTAGGCGATCCGGCGTCCGTGCAGGGTCGCCAGGCGCACCGGCGGCGACTCCTCGTTGGCCGCGGCCGGCCGGCGCAGGGCGCGGACCGACAGCTCGAGCGCCGGGCGGCCCTTCAGGCGACTGACCATCGCCAGCGGCTGGTAAAGGCCGAGGTAGCGCTCCGGGCCGCCGTCGTGTGGGGCGAGCGGGGCGAACAGCACCTCCAGCGACAGGCTGGGCCCGTCGGTGAGCACCTCGGCCATGGCGACCAGCGGCTCGGGGCGGGTGCGGACCTCCTCCAGCGCGCCTTGCAGCCGCAACCGATCGCGCTCGGACCACAGCATCAGGCCGTTGACGGCGCGCAAGTCGGCCCGGTGCAAGTCGCCGACGAAGCCGCCGGCGAGGCGGATCGGATAGTCGCCGCGGCCCTCGCGCCCGAGGATGAAGGTCTGGGACATCAGCTGGCGGAAGTCGCCCGGGTTGATCGCTGCGCGGCTCGGCGCGCGGCCGGGCTGGGCGCGGGCGGTCCAGTAGTCGATCAGCCGCTGTGTATTGGCGTGAAACATATGAGAGCCTCGTGCGGCCCTTTGCGACCGCACACGGCTTGCAGCGAATTCGGCGCCAGCGTGGTGAATGTGCCAAAATGGCACGCCGGCTCAGTTGCCTTGCGGTCGAACGATCAGCCGCACCGCCTTGTCGTCGCGCAGGAATTGCCGGGCGACGGCCTGGACGTCGGCGGGGGTGACCCGGCTGGTCCCCGGGGCGATGTCCCGGGTGAGCTGCAGCCGCCGCGGATCGGCCTGGGCGCCGGACAGCTCGGCCAGCCAGTACTGGTTGGTGAGCTGGGCGCGCTGGATCCCCTCGATGCGCGGCTGCTTGGCGCGGGCCAGTTCGTCGGCG
>Ga0105248_10004667_pt1 | contig 15171 bp, 13 predicted proteins | sample KBSS34metaG_FD_81524 | JGI IMG/M metagenome (GOLD analysis project Ga0105248, IMG submission 81524) | Switchgrass rhizosphere microbial communities from Kellogg Biological Station, Michigan, USA - KBS S3-4 metaG | ecosystem: Host-associated > Plants > Roots > Rhizosphere > Soil | place...
AGAAGACCCGCCCCGACAAGCAGGCTGAAGAGCCTGTGAAGAACGCAATGCTCAACCGCAGAGCGCGCAGAGATCGCCGAGAATCGCTAGGGATTTCTCTCCGCGGTCTCGGCAGTTACCGTGTTTTCTTGCACAAGCTCTAAAGCCTTGCGCTACACCAGACAAAACGGCTCGCGGCTCGATACGTGCTACTTGCCGTCGACCGAGAAGGCGAGCAGGACGTTGCCTGGCATGCCACCAGCGCGCGCGTAGCCCGAATTCACGAACAGCATGCCGCCGGCGATCGCCGGACCGGGACCGTCGAACGAGCCGCCTCGCGCCGGCACGTCATTGACGGTCTTGTACGGCCCGACGCTGTCAAAGTCCCACAGGATCGCGCCGCTGGTGGTGGAGTACGCACGCAGGTGGCCGTCAACGGATCCTGAAAACACCGCGCCCGGAATCGCGCTCACAGCCGCCGACTGCGCCGGGCTGCAGCGTGGCCGCTGACCGCAGGACGGCGGCGGCGAAGACCACATGCGTTCACCGGTGTCCAGACGAAAGGCAAACAAGCCGCCGCCGCGCGTGGGATCGGCGTTGGTGCCGAGGCTGTTCGGGATCGTGGTCCGGACAATGTCCGACAACGCCACGTAGACGTTGGACGAATCGGCGGCCGATCCCCACTGCACGCCACCGAGCGTGCCGCCGTTGCCGACACGTTCCTGCCACAGGATCTTCCCCTGCTCGTCCGGATCGAGCGCGTGGACGACGCCCGATTTCTGGCCGGCGACGAGAACGCGCCGGCCGCCCGCCAGCGTCGCCAGAATGGGCGGAGACGAAAAATCGAAATCGGGCGCGTTGACATCGGGACAGTTCGTCTTGTCGGGCAGGCGGCAGGCGGTGTTCCAGGCATCGCCCGACGTCATCTGACGCGACCACAGGATCTTGCCCGTGTCGAGGTCCATGGCGACGAATGAGTCGCTCATGCTCGAGGCCGGAGCACTGTAATTGTCGCCGGTCGTGGCATACAGGGCGTTGCGCCGGACATCGATGGCCGGGCTGCTCCAGACACCCGCGCCCGACGGTCCCCAGAGTTGAGTGCCGACGGCGTTCTTTCTGGTGGGACTGGCTTCTTCGGTGATGGTGTACGTTTTCCAGATCTGTTTCCCCGCGGCAGCGTCGAGGGCCAACTCGCTGCCGCGAAAGCGGCAGCACTGGTAGTCGGCTGGGGCGCCGCCGGTTTCTTCGGCGGACGCCACCGGGACGTAAAGCCGCCCCGCGTGAAAGACTGGCGAGCCGACGATGCGCGCGAGGGGGTGAGCATCGGCCTTGACCTTCCACAACGACGCGCCTGTCGTGGCATTGACGGCGTAGACGTTGCCGCTCAGATCGCCGAAAAATGCGGCGTAGGCGGCGCCGCTGCTCGTCTCGATCCGGCCGATGGTCACCGCTCCGCGCACCGATCCGGACGCTTGAACGAACCAGTGGACACAGCCCGTCTCGGCGCTGAGCGAGTAGACCTTGCCGCCCTGGCTGCCGACGAACACGCGGCCGCCGACGATCGTCGGCTGTGCGTTGGCGTCGAGGTCGCCGGGAAACCCGAACGCCCATTTCACTTTCAGGCGCGGCACATCCGCCGCCGAAATTCCGGCCGGCGAAGCGTCCTGATAACGGGTGTTGGACGTATTGTCGCCCCAGCCGTTCCACATCGGCCCGGTGAGCGGATTGGTGAAGTTGCCGGCCGACGCGCACATGGCCTGCGGCGCGGGCGACGTGTCCAGATCCTTCTTCGACAGCGATTTCCCCGTCACGTACTGGGCGATGGCCCGGCGCTCGGCCGCGGAGCTGCGGCTCGCCATCGAGATCATGGCGCCGCTCTCAAGCGCGTTGAGCACGCGTTCGGCCGTCATCCCCTGCAAGGCCTCGCGGCTGGGCGCGCGGTCGACCCCCGCGTCGTGACAGGCCGCGCAATTCTGCTTGTAGGCCGCGGCGCCGTCCTGAGCCGACGCGGACGCGGAGACGATGAGGAGGAGCGGAAGATAGCCCGTGATGCGAAAGATCAGGCGTGTCATGTCGAACCTCTTCACTTCAGGGGCTTCAGCTCCGCTTGAGTGCCTTCCGGCAGCGGATAGCGGTCCACGTTCAGCAGCATCGACACCGTCTGGTACCAACCCATGACGCCGATGAGATCCACGACGCCTCGCTCACCCATCGCGTCCTTGACGGCCTTGAACGTCGCGTCGCTGACCTGCTTGGTCGTGAGCATCTCGGTGCAGAAGTTGTAGACCACTTCTTCGTCCGGCTGCATGCCGGTCGGCCGCTTACCCTGGGCGATCGCGTCGGCGATGGCCGGGCTCAGGCCTGCCTGCAGCGCCGCGCGATGATGCGCCTGCCATTCGAACTGTGACGTCCAGTGGCGCGCGGTGATGATGATGGCCAACTCGTTCAGCTTCCGCGGCACGGAGGTATTGAAGCGCGTCGACGCGCCGAACTGCTGCGCGAGGTCGCCCATCTCCGGGCTTCGCAGCAGCACGTTGAAGGGCCCATCCGCACCGGCGCGCGGGCCCGACAGCAGGTGCTCGATCATGGTCTTCTGGGCCGGCGTCATCTCGTCGTAGGCGAGCGGCTTGAAACGGTCGCCCCGCAGGCGCAGGCTGCGCGGGTCTGGACGCTGCGTGTTGGGGGCCTGGGCGGCGACGGCGGCCACGAGAGCCAGAGTCCCGGCGCAGAGAATCAGCAGACGAGTCATGGTGTGTTCCTTTCACCGGCGAGCGTTCGTCGGGCCATGTCACAGCGCCCGGATTTCGCGTCAGTCTACACCTTTCGAAGTCGCCAAGCCCTTCAGACTTCCGAGTGGCGGGAGTTGGAAATCAACCACCGAGCACACCGAGCGCACCGAGCGGGGCGGGTGTTCCCGGTGGTCTCGGTGATCTCGGTGATCTCGGTGGTTTTCTGACGCTACCGGCGTGAACGCGGCCTGCTTCAGAGGTCCGAGGGGTAGGGCGCCACGAAATCAAACGTGAACACCTTCGCGATCCTGGCGAGATCCTTCACATTCCGGGACACCAGGACGGCGCCGATCTCCCGGCATGAATACGCAACCAGGATGTCGAAGATGAAGCTCTTGGGCAGTTCGCGCAGCACGACGCCCTGATCTTCGACAAGGCGAGCGAGGGTGGTTCCGAGCGCCTCCCATGCCGCCGGCGATGGATTGACCAGCCGACGCCTCCGGACGTACGGGGACAGGACGCGGCGCTCCAGGTTTCGCCGGGAGCCCGCATCTTCAGTGCCGGCCCGTAACTCGGCGGCAACGACCGTGCTCAGATACAGTCTGGGGGCGGCCCGCGCGCAGAATTCCTCGAAAGCGGCCGCTCCGGCGTCGGTGCGGGAGGCATCGACGAAGCAGTTCGTGTCGAGCACGATCTTGCGGCTGTCCACCAGACTAATCGATGCGCGAGAGGACGACACGGCGCAACGCCCGGGCGCCCCGGGTCAGCTCTTTCCTGAAACCGACCATCTCGAGCGCGATCTCCACGGCTTCGCGCTCGCTCGATGCGCCAAGCGATTCTCTCGCTTCCTCGAGCAACCGCGGATCCAACCAGAAAGCCTTGCGCACCTTGCCGGTACGGTCCGCTCCCAAGGCCGGGCGTCTGGCGCTCGCTCGTGCGGCGTGTGAACGGGTTGACGCGCGTCGTCTGTTACGGATGGACGTCGGCACACGACTCTCCTTGTCTGTACGCAACAGTCTAGCATGTCGTACGTACGAGCTAGGACCGTTGTCGATCGGTTTGAGGTTAACCACCGAGTGCACCGAGGCAAAACATCAGGGTCTCTCCCGGTGATCTCGGTGGCCTCGGTGGACGTTGAAACCGAGACCGAGACACTACTGCCGGGCGACTCGTCTATCGCGTGGCGGCCAGCAGCTCCAAGATCGCTGACGACACGGCGTCCGGCTTTTCGCGAGGAAGGAAGTGCCCCGCGCCGGCGACGATCCGGCGGGCGACGAGCCTGGTGAACGACGCGCGGTCGGCCGATGGTGCGGCCGCTGAATCGGCGGCCGGCCTCGCGATGCCATCGTCGCCGCCAAAGAGAACGATGGCTGGGACCTCGATCTTCGGGCGACCCGCGAGCTGGCGCTCGACGGCGGCAAACCTCGGCTCGCCGGGCGCGTTCAGATTGCGGTGCCGGTAGGAGTGGATCACGACGTCGACAAAATCGGGATTGTCGAACGACGCCGCCGTTTTGTCGTAGGTCTCGTCGCTGAAGTGCCAGGTCGGCGACCAGGTTTGCCAGAGCAGGCGGCAGAGCGCGTGGCGGTTGGCGGCGAGCCCGGCCCGGCCGCGCTCGGTGTTGAAATACCACTGATACCAGAGGCCCTGTTCCGCGGCGGGTGCGGCCGGCCGCGGTGCCGAGATGGTGTCTTGAATCGAATAGCCGCCAATCAGCACGGCGGCACGCACGCGATCGGGATGGAGTGCGGCGGCAACGCACGCGGCGCGTCCGCCCCAGTCATAGCCCGCGACGGCAAACCGCGGCAGGGCCAGCGCGTCGGCGAAGTCCACGAGATCCTGGCCGATCGCCGCCTGTTCGGCCATTCGTGGTGCGGCAGGGTCTCGGAACCTTGTCTGTCCGTATCCACGGAGGTACGGGACCAGCACTCGATGTCCCGCGCTGGCAAGCGGCGACGCCACCCCGTCCCATGCCCGTACATCGTCTGGGAAACCATGAAGGAGGACGACCGGGAAGCCGGCCGGGTTGCCGCTCTCCTCGAAGCCGACGCTCAACACCGGCGTGTCGATGCGCCGCCCGATCGGAGGCGCGGTTGTCTGGGCCCGGCCGCGTATCGAGAAGCCGCCGGTGACTGCCATCGCCGACGCCATCGCCGACGAACTGAGAAACGTCCGACGTCTCATGTGGTCCTCCGTCCGTTATATCCGCCGACACCCGAAAAAGTAAGAACTTCGAAGTCTGAACTTCGAAGTGGAAGTCCGAAGTGGGAAGTTCGGGGACCTCCCACTTCAAACTCAGACTTCGAACTTCGAATTGCGAAGTTCATAAGTCCTTGCGCGCGAAGCGGACCGTAGCGACGGCCAGAGCGGCGGCGGCGACGGCGATCAGTCGCACGGCGCTGGCCGGGCGCAAGCCGTCCACGAGCGGCGCGCCGTACTGCTCGAAGATCGAGAACTGCACGACGATCGCTGGCAGGTGGAAGATCGGACCCAGCACGGCGAGCAGGAACGAGCCGATCAACAACGCGGTGAGGATGCCGGTCACGGCGGCCGTGCGCAGCCAACCGGCAAGCAGGTAGCCAACCGCCGCGATCACCAGGCCGACCGGCACCATTCCAAAGGCCGCCTGCGCGAGGAGGCTCGCGTTCAACGTCATGCCGACGCCAGCCGCTGCGAGGGCCGTGCCCGTGAACAGAAGCACCGCGACCACGATCAGCGCGACGAGGACTGCGCTGAAGCGCGCCAGCATGACCCGCGCTCTGGAGTGGGGCGTGCCGAGCAGGAGCTCGAGCCGTCCCTCTTGCTCGTCCGCGGCCCAACGGTTGGCCAACGTCAAAGCGAAGGCCGCAACGACTACGGTCAGGAGCGTGAATATGCCGGTGAGCAGCGCCCCGTTGGCAATGTCTTCCCCGCCCACGAGCCTGGCAATCATGTCCGCAAGGACGGGATTGCCCTTGGCCAGGCCATTGAAGAAGTCGGCGATGTTCTGCCGAGCTTGATGAATCAACGCCGTCAGTATCGCGGTATAGGCTGCGATGGCCACGCCCCACCACAACGTCGGTGCCATCAGCGAGCGCAGGCTGCGGGCGAACACCGAGCCGAGCGACCACGAGCGCAGTGGCAAGGCCGCGGCCGCCTTCGCTCGACGCCCTGAGAAGCGCCGCGCCAACGCTACCGGTGCGCCGACATCCCTTCGCACAAAGAGCGCGACACCCAGCGCGCTGAGCACCACTGAGACAACGGCCAGCGTCATCATGGCCATGGGGTCGGCGCCGACCTGGGGAATGAGCGGCTTGCTCAGCTCGAAGTAATGAATCGGCGACGCTCGCGCCATCCACTCGCCGTTGGGCACCGTGCGCCCGGCGGCCGTCAGCACGAAGGAGAGCCCCAGCAGGGCCCCGCTCGTGCCCGCGGCCGGACGCCGCTCGCGCGTGAACTGCGAGACGAGCAGCGCGAGCGATCCGAACACCGACGCCAGCAGCGCGATGTTGAGCCCGAAGAAGAAGGCCGCGCCGGGCCCGAGCCCGACGCCCGTGAGCTTGCCGCCGGCAAACGCCAGCAGCGAGATCAGCAGGCCCATCAGCAGCAGTGCCGCGCCAATCGCCGCAACCTTCTCGGCCGCAATCCGCGAGCGTGACCGCGGCACCGACAGCAGCAAGTCGAGCGACCCGCGCTCCTCCTCGCCGCGCAGCGTGCGGCTGGCCGCCAGCAGCGCCCACACGCCAAGCATCGAAAGCGCCATCGACAGCCGGAAGGTGGCGTAGCCGCCAGCGTGGATGATGTCCACCGGCTCGCCAAACAGTCGTACGGCCGGACTCTGCACCAGAGTGCGCAGTCCGGCGAGCCCCGCGGGCGAATCGACGAAGGTCACGAAGCCGGCAAAGTTGATCGGGGTGAGCACGCCCATTCCCAGGCCCCAGCCCAGGATCGGGACACGGTAGTCGCGCAGCGTTTTGAGAAAGATGCTACGAAGCCACACGGCCCGCAGCGGTCGATGCGGCCGCGCCCTCGTCTTGGTAGTAGCGCAGGAAGATATCCTCCAGGCTGGGCTCGCGGCTCACGAAGTTGACGAGCGGATACCGCGCCGCCACCTTGACGACAGCGTCCAGGCCACCCTGGACGGTCAGGCGCAGTGTGCGCCCGTCGGGCATCGCCTCGGTGCGCTGCACCCCCGGCAGCCCGCTGAACGCATCGGCGGGCGGTGTCGTCGCGAAGGTGAGATCCACATCGTGGCGCCTGATGTCCTTCAACTCCGCCACGCCGCCGACACGAACGAGTTGTCCTTCCCTGATGATGCCCACCTGGTCGAACATCGATTCGACCTCCGAGAGGATGTGCGACGACATGAAGACGGTCCGGCCTTCGGCGCGTACCTCGGCGACCATCCGACCGAACTCCTGCTGGTTGAGCGGGTCGAGGCCGCTGGTCGGCTCGTCGAGGATCAACAGTCGCGGGCGGTGCATGAATGCCTGGATCAGCCCGACCTTCTGCTTGTTGCCGTGCGAGTAATGGCGGAAGCGCCGGCTGGCGTCGAGGTCCAGACGCGAGATGAGCTGATTGAGATAGACCTCATCAACCCCTCCGCGCAAGTTGGCGAAATAGGCGAGTATCTGCCCGCCGGTGAGGTTCTCGTCGAGAGCCAGTTCGCCCGGCAGATAGCCCACCACGCGCTTCACGGCCACTGACTGTTGCCAGCAGTCCAGCCCCTTGATGCTGGCGCGGCCGCTGTCGCGAAAGAGCAGCGCCATGAGCAGTCGAATGGTGGTCGTCTTGCCGGCGCCGTTGGGACCGAGAAACCCGAAGACCTCGGCTTCGGCGACCTGGAATGAAAGGTCAATTACTCCACGCTTGCGGCCGTAGCTCTTGGTCAGGCCCGCGACATCGATGAGGGCCGGCATATGGCCCGCAAGGGTAACAGAAACCTCGCGGCAACCGCGCGATAACTGCGCGGAACAAGCCCAATGGGCGCCGCGGCTTGGGGCGGCGAGGCGGATGGCGTTTTGGCGCGGGCGAGTGTATAACCTCCAGAGTCACGTACCCTGGAGAGCAGGTGAAGAAACCACGCCCTGCCGCTGGCTGCCAGGGAACCGACGGCGCGATCGACCACCGTCCGGCTGAAGCCGGACACTACGTACGCAAGGCGCCATCAACACACCGTCCGGCTGGCGCCTGTCGCGCTCGGTGCGAGGAGTCGGGCGCCGGGCCGGCCAGCTGGAACCCGTCAGGAAGCAACCACGTCGAACTAACGTGTCAAAGGAGCGCTCGTGATTTTCCACAAGTTCTGGTCTGCCTTCGTCTCGCAAATCAACAAGGTCGCCAATCTGTTCTGGGAGGCCGATCCGGTGGCGCAGATGCGGTATGAGTACGACCGGGCCGTCGAGCAGCTCAAGGAAGGCCGCGGCGGCCTGGAGCAGTATCGCGGGCTCGTCGAGCGGGTGTCGCGACAAGTCGCCGCGAACCAGACCCACGTGCAGCGGCTCGAGGCAGAGACCAAGGCCTATCTCAAAGCCGGCGATCGCGCGACGGCATCGAAGTTCGCGCTCGAGCTCCAGAAAGCCAAGGGCGAGCTCGCCACCAACCAGCAGCAACTGAACCAGCACGAAACGGCCTACGGCAACAGCCTCAAGAAGATCCAGCACGCCAACGAAAAGCTGATCGAGCTGCGCGAGAAGATCACGAAATACGACGCCGAGCTCAAGATGAGCGCTGCCGAGGCGGAGATCGCCAAGCTCTCGGAAACCTTCGACGTGAATCTGACGACGGACTTCGGGGAGATTGAAAGCGTCATCCAGCAGCGAATCGATCAGAACCGCGGCAAGGTGCGCGTCGCGGTCGACCTGTCGTCGCGAGGGATCGCCGAGATCGACGCGGAAGAGCGTCTCCAGGGTCAGCTGGCCGAAGAGGCGCTCCAGGATTTCGAGGTCCAGCTCGGCCTCAAGTCGCCCGAAACCACTCCCGTGGCCCAGATGGCGAAAGACCTTGGACCGGCCGCCACGGCCACCGACAAGACAATCGAGAAACAGACAAACTAGGATTCCATTATGGCGAACGGACAGCCCAGACCGGCCTTCTACGTCGCGGTTCTGCTCGTGGTGGTCGGCCTCGTCGGCCTCGCGCTCTGGCGCTATGGCGCGATCGGTCCTGGCGGCCTGCAGACCGGCCGAATCTCGAATGACGAGCTGACGGAGCTGAAAGGAGGCGCCGAGGCGCCCGACAGCGCCAGCGTCACGACCGTCAAGGAATACAAGTACGTCGCGGCGTCGAAATTGCCGGCGGTCAACGGCATCTCCAGCTACAAGCCGATGGCGGATCGCACGGTCCGATTCGCGATCAACGTCTGGGCGGGCTGGAGTCCGATCATCTACGCGAATAACGGCTTCAAGCCGGGCAAGGTCTGGAAGAGTCCCGACGGCAAGGACTTCAAGGTCGAGCTCGTCCTCATCGACGATCCGATCGGGATGCGCGACGCCTACGCGGCGGGCAACCTGCACGTCGGCTGGGCGACGCTCGACATGCTGCCGCTGTTTCTCGAGGGGTTGCGCAAGGACACGCGGGTCATGCCGCGCGTCTTTCAGCAGGTCGACTGGTCCAACGGCGGCGACGGCATCGTGGTCCGCGACGCCATCAAGACGACCGCCGACCTGCGAGGCAAGTCGATCGTGCTGGCGCAGAACTCCCCCTCTCATTACTTCGTGCTGAACGCGCTCATCAATGGCGGTGTCCAGCCGGCCGAAGTCGAGTTCAAGTTCACGCAGGACGCCTTCCAGGCGGCGGCGGCGTTCAACGCCGACAAGCGCGTGGCCGGGGTCGTGAGCTGGGCGCCCGACATCTACAACCTCGAGAAGGTCAAGGGCAACCGCGTGCTGGTCACGACGTCGACGGCCAACAAGCTGATCGCCGACGTGTGGTTCGCGCGGGCCGATTTCGCCAAGGACAATCCGGATATCACGGAGGGTCTCGCGCGGGGCATCTTCGACGCGATGGAGGACCTGAAGGCGCAGGATGCCAAGCAGAAGGTGGCGAAGCTGATGGCCACCGGATATTCGATTCCCGAAAGCGACGCCCTCAACATGCTCGGCGACGCTCATTCCACCAACTACGCCGAGAATCGCGACTTCTTCCTGAACCAGAACAGTCCCACCAATTTCGAGCGCACCTGGAGCACGGCGTACTTCCTCTACAAGAAAATCAACGCCGTGACCGAGCAGACGCCGTTCGATCAGGTGATGGATTTCTCCGTCATCCAGAAGCTCGGCGCGGAAGAGAAGTACGCGCGACAGAAGAACGAGTACGACATCCGCTTCGCGCCGGCCGCCGCGGGCTCCATCCAGGGCGAGAAGGACGAGATCCTGACCAAGACGGTCGTGATCCATTTCTTCCCGAACTCCTGGGATCTGAACAAGAAGATCACTCGCAACGTGGACGGCAAGACGGTGGAAGAGCTCTACGACCCCAATGTCGCCTTCGTTGTCGAAGAGATCGGCAAGCTCGCGGGCCAGTACGGCGCGGCGCGGATCGTCATCGAAGGACACACCGACGGATCGATGCGGTCACAGGTGCCGAAAGGCCTGGTGCAGGACCTGTCGCTCAACCGTGCCAATTCCGTGAAGGACGCGCTGGTCAAGAAGTTCCCGTCGCTCCAGCCCAATCAGTTCGCCGCCGCCGGCTTGGGATGGGACCGGCCGGCCGATCCCGCCGATCCCGAGAACCACGCGAAAAACCGCCGGGTGGAGGTCAAGGTGTACCCGGCGGAGTCGGGCGCGGCGCCCAAGTAGATGCGGCCCGAATCGACACCGTCACTCTTCAACCTTCGGCTGCCGCCGTCCCTGATGACCCGGCGCCTGGCCGGCGGCGCGGCGCTGGCGGCGGTCATCCTTCTCTGGTGGCTGGCGACCCTGGGCGCCGACGCCGAGCACCGCCTGGTGTCGCCGATCATCCTGCCGAGTCCCGCCGAAGTGATTCGCAGCTTTCCGAGCCTGCTGAACGAACGTGCGTTGCTGCAAAGCATCGCCGCGACGCTCAGGCGCGTGCTCGTCGGGTTCGGCCTCGGCGTCGTCGTCGGCGTGCCACTCGGCATCGCCGCCGGGTCGTGGCGCGTGGTTGAGGCCGCCGGCGCGCCGCTGGCGCTGTTCGGACGCAACCTGCCGGTGGCGGCGCTGATTCCGTTGACGATTCTCTGGTTCGGCATCGACGAAACGCAGAAGGTGATGTTCATCTTCATCGCCACCGTGCCGTTCATCTACTCGGAGGCGGTCGCGGCCATCGTCGGCGTGCCCGATCGCTACGTCGAGACGGCGCAAACGCTGGGAGCGACCTCGTTGCAGATCGTCGGCAAGGTGCTCGTCGCGCTCGCGCTGCCGGACATCTACAACAGTCTGCGGCATCTGTTCGGCCTGGCCTTCGGCTACATCATGCTCGCGGAGTTGATCAACGCCCAGCACGGCCTCGGCTACCTGTTGATGACCAGCCAGCGCCGCGGCCTGTCCGAGCACATCATCCTCATCCTCATCATCATCGGCTTGCTCGCCTATGGCATCGACAGGCTGCTGTTCTGGTTTCAGCGGGGACTCTTTCCCTATCGCGTCGTCGAGGCGTGATGGTGGGCAATCAGCCCGGGGCAGGCAGTGAAGCGTCGCCTGAGACCGACCTCGTGGCCTTCCTGTTCGTTTGTAAAGCAGAAATCGGCCACGAAAACACGGAGACACGAAGAAGAATTCCGCATCTTGATAGCCTTCGTGCCTTCGTGCCTTCGCAGCTGCTTTAGGAATGACAACTACAGTCCAGCAGAAGATGTCTGGGGTTCCGAATATCGTGGATTTTCGCGGCGTCACGAAACGCTTCGGCAACGTGACCGTCATCCGCGACGTCACGTTCTCGGTGCCCGACCTTCCGGACAAGGGCGAGTTCGTGTCGATCCTCGGTCCGTCCGGCTGCGGCAAGTCGACCGTGCTGCGGCTCATCGCCGGGCTGCGCCCGCATTATCCCGCCACGGAAGGCACGGTGCTCGTCGGCGACAAGCCGGTCACCCGCCCCGGACCGGACCGCAGCATGGTCTTCCAGGACTACACATCGTTCGACAACCGGACCGTCGAGGACAACGTCGCGTTCGGGCTCGAGTGCCGCGGCACACCCGTGCGACAGCGGCGCGAGCTGGCGCGCGAATGGATCGGCAAAGTCGGACTCGACGTGAAGCGCGACGCCACCAAATACCCGAGCGAGCTGTCGGGCGGCATGCGCCAACGTGTGGCCATCGCGCGCACGTTGATTCTGTCGCCGCGCATCATCCTCATGGACGAACCGTTTGGCGCGCTCGATCCGACCACGCGGCTGCACATGCAACAGCTGCTGGTCGACCTGTGGAAGGAGGCGCAGGCGACGGTGTTCTTCGTCACCCATTCAATCGAGGAGGCGATCTATCTGGGCGACCGCGTCTACGTGTTCTCATCCTCGCCGGGCACGATCATCCGCCAGATGGTGGTGCCGCCCCCGACGCATCCGCCGAAGGAGATGTTGCGCGAACCGGCGTTCGTCGAGCGCGTGTGCGAAATCCGCGACATCATGGATGCGTTGCCCACATCGACGAGGCCGGGCGACTGATGGCGTGCCTTCGTCACCTCCCAAGATGCAGCCACGAAGGCACGAAGTCACGAAGGCAGCAGAGAATAGGGAGCTTCTTCGTGTCTTTGTGTCTTCGTGGCGGATCTTGGTGTCGCACATGAGTAGGATAGGCGACTAGTGGCGGCCCGCGATGATCAGGCGAAAAGTGCCCCGCCGTCCGGCGCCGGCATGCCCGACTATCTGAAGGAAGCATTTCTCTTCAGGTGGAACCTGCTGCTGTTTCTCGGCGGGACCGCAGCCGCGGCACTGACACCGCTGGCCCCGGTCCTGTTGCCGCTGGTCGCCGCGGGCGAGCTGACGTATCTGGCCGGGCTGGTCTCGCTGCCCAAGTTTCGAGCGGCGATCGATGCCAAGGTTCATGCGAGCGGCGCGGCCGGTGCAGACAGCGCGACCGGTTCGCCGCCGCAGGCATCGCTCGTCACGGTGTTGAAGGGTCTGCCCGCCGACGCGCGCATGCGATTCGAGCGACTGCACGCGCGCTGCCTGGAAATGCGCGGCATCGCGGCCGGCGTTCGCGGCGCCGCCGGCGGAGAGAGTAGCGGGGCCGAGGAGATCCGCACGCCCGGGCTCGACCGCCTCCTCTGGCTCTTTCTACGTCTGCTGCTCTCGAAAACCGCGCTCGACCGCTTTCTCCAGACGATGAACGAGCAGGAGATTTCGACGCGGCTCGTGGAGCTTCGAAAAAGTCTGGCCGCGGCGCAAGGCGGCGGCGACGATCGCGTCGTGCGCTCTCTTCAAGACAGCATCGCGATGGGCGAACTGCGGCTCGACAACTACGGGCGCGCCAGGAAGAACGCCGAGTTCGTCACCATCGAGCTCGATCGCATCGAAGGCAAGATCCAGGCGCTCGCCGAACTGGCCGTCAACCGTCAGGACCCCGATTTCCTCAGCAGCCAGGTGGACTCGGCCGCCGACAGCATGCGACAGACCGAAAAGGCCGTCAGCGAACTGCAGCATCTGACCGGCCTCGCCGACCAACTCGAAGAGCCGCCGGCGATCCTGGAGACCGACTTGCGGGCGGTGCTACGCCAGTGAAGCCCGAGGCCGCGCCACACCGGGTATCGGAAAAGCTGCCCGATTGGTTCCCGCCCTGGGCGGCCCAGCTCGCGGAGCTCTATTTTTCCGGCACGACGGCGGCGTTCGTGCTTCACGGCAACACCTACGACCTGGTGCGCATCGGCACCGGCGAGGATCTGCATTACGGCGTGCTAGCGGAATTTCTGGCCGAGCAGCTGTTCGGACGCTGGTCGCTCGTGCTGCACTACGATCTCGGCCAGGGGCTGCGCGCATTCGCCGGACGCGACGAGAAGCGGCTCAAGGACATGGTGGCGCTCGCCAACCGGAAGGTGGGCGATCTGAGCGCGCTCACGAAGGACCCGGCCGCCGCCTTCGCCGTGCTCGACCGCTTCGTGCGCAACAACGTCATGGCCGCCGAGAGCGAACGCTTGAGCCTCGCGGTCATCATGGACCAGGCGTCCTACGTATTTCCCGCGGCCGAACCCGGACGTCTCAACCTCCAGGCCTCCTCCGAGCTGGTGACGATGGTCAATTGGGCGACCAGCCCGCACGTCAAGCAGCTCAACATGGCATTCGTGCTGGTCGACGAGAAGCTCGCCGATCTGAGCGATCGCCTCACCGGCAATCCTCACGCGGCAACCATCGAAGTGCCGCTGCCGAACGAACCGGAGCGCGAGACGTTCATCCAGACCTCGATCGGATCCGCGTCGATCGAGGACTTCTCGGATTTCGAGGCGGCCGGGCTCGCGAAGCTGACCGCCGGCATCTCGCTCACCGACCTCAACGTCTTGATTCAGTCGGCGCGCGAAAGCGGACGGCGGCTCGACGGCGTCGTGTTCCGGGCGTTGAAAAAGCGTCTGCTCGAGCGACAGTGCCGGGGTCTGCTCGAGTTCATCGAGCCGAAATGGACGCTCGACACGGTGGTGGGCCACGAGGCGGCCAAGGCGCGCTTTCGTCAGGACGCTGCGCTCCTCAAACGCGGCGTCCTCGACAGTCTTCCCATGGGTTATCTGATCTGCGGGCCCGTGGGGACGGGCAAGTCGTTCCTCGCGCAGTGCGTGAGCGGCGAGATCGGCGTGCCGTGCGTCATCCTCAAGAACTTCCGGTCGAAGTACGTCGGCGAAACGGAAGGCAATCTCGAGCGCGTGCTATCCGTCCTGCGCGCCATGGGTCCCGTCGTCGTCGTCGTCGACGAAGCAGACGCCGCGCTCGGCAGCCGCGAGCAGGACGGCGACTCCGGCACGTCGAGCCGCGTGTTCGGCATGATTGCCGCGCAGATGGGAGACACCAAGTACCGCGGCCGGATCATCTGGATGCTGCTGACGGCCCGTCCCGACCTGCTGCCCATCGACCTCAAGCGCCAGGGCCGCGCCGAGGTCCACATTCCGTTGTTCTATCCGACCGATGAACACGAAGTCCGGCAGATGTTCGTGATTCTCGCGGGCAAGCTCGGGTCGCGGGTATCGATCGAGGACGTGCCGCCGATTCCACAGCTCGGCCAGCTCTCGGGCGCGGACATCGAGGGGATCGTCGGCCGCGCGTGGCGGACGTCGCTGCTGGCAGGCGCGGATCACGTCACGCGCGAATCGCTGGCCGAGGTGGTGGCGCAATTCATGCCCTCCACGCAAGGCCTCGAGCGTGAACTGCAGGAGACAGCGGCCGTCCTCGAGTGCACCGACCGGCAGTTCCTGCCGCAGCCGATCCTGGAAAAGATCGCGGCCGACGGCAGCCGCGCGAAACTGCAGACGAGGCTGACGGCGCTCAAACAGATCGTCGAGGCGCTGTAGCAGGTGCAAAAGAAGGACGTCGTTGGTCATACAAGTCTCCG
>Ga0105248_10004668_pt1 | contig 15164 bp, 17 predicted proteins | sample KBSS34metaG_FD_81524 | JGI IMG/M metagenome (GOLD analysis project Ga0105248, IMG submission 81524) | Switchgrass rhizosphere microbial communities from Kellogg Biological Station, Michigan, USA - KBS S3-4 metaG | ecosystem: Host-associated > Plants > Roots > Rhizosphere > Soil | place...
CAACCTCGCCAGTCGCCGGATCGAAGCCGAGGATCGAGAACGTCCCCGTCTCCCACAACGATTCCTCCGCTCGAGGCACGCCGGCCGCGATCAGCACGAGCGCGAGGACCAGTACTTTTACCTTTGACAAGATCCACCCCAGACACTCAGGACGGCTTCGACCGCCTTCGGCTTGATCTCGACCACGACGAACCGTTCGTGCGCCCATCCCGAGAACTGCGCGAGCCAGAACGTCTTGCCGGCGATCCGCATGACGCCAAGCGGCAGCATATAACCGGCGCCCGCACGATTGCATTCCAGCAGATCCACCACGGTCTCGAGCGACCGAACATCGGCGCCGTCGCGCACGAACCACCCCGCGCCGAAGGCCAGCGCCTCGCACTCATCGGGACGCTGCCCGAGCCGCCGGTAGCGGCGCACGGCCTCGACGTAATAGACGCGCGGATAATCGCCGGCGGCGTAGACCGCCTCGATGTCGGGGTCGCGCCCTTCGCGAGAGCGCCTCGCCATCGGGTGGTTGTAGTGATCCTCGGTCTTGCGCTCCGCCTTGTTGAACGCCTCGCGCACCGCCGGAATCAGCGCGCGCGTGTCCGCCGATTCGGCGGGCACGACCGCGACTCTTTCGACGGGTTGGGGCGGCGACACCGCGAGACCGTCCTTCGGATAGGGCTGTTCGGTCCGCGGCGGCGGCGCGGCGGGCGGCGTGTAGTCGGAGCGCAGGCCGATCTGGCGGACACAGTGCACGTCGACCCAGTCGGTCTGCACGACGCTCACGCGCTGTTGTTCACCGGCGCGCCAGATCTGCCAGGTCTCGAGCGGACCGGTCGGTCCCCACCACTTCGACGGCACGCCGCGCAGGCCGATCGGAATCGTGAGTTCCAGCGCGGGCTGCGGCCACGCATTGCTCCACCGCTTTCCGTCGAACGCGCCGAACGGGATGATGATGCCGTCGCGCCTGAGCACGCCGACGCCGAATGCGGAGCGCGACCCGTCCGCTGCGCCAGGCGCCACGCCGAGCGCCAGCGCGACGATGCCAACCGCGAGCGCACGCACGGTATCCGCCGCCACAGGCCGGGAGTATACTCCCGCCTCTATCGGAAGGAGGGCGCATGACCCGCGAAGCCTTGAACGCGATTGTCGAAGAATACGTGGATGCGTGGGACCGCCGCGACCCTGCCGCCGTCGCGCAGCACCACGCGCCGGACGCAGTCGCCGAGAGCCCGATCTACGCGACCCTGCGCGGCCGCCAGGCGATCGAAGACGCGTCCCGCGCCTTCTTCACGTCGTTCCCCGACGCCAAGTTCACGGTCGACGCCGTCGTCGTCGATCCGCCGCGCATCGCGATCTTCACGACCATCAACGCCACGCACGTCAACGAGTTCTTCGGCATGCCAGGCACGAACCGCCACATCGAATTCAGGAACGCGCGTCTGATGGAGACCGATGAGCACGGCCTCATCGCGCGCGAGCGCCGGATCTACGACTTCACCGGCCTCCTGGTGCAGATCGGCGTGCTGCGGGCGAAGCCCGCCAAACCATGAAAGTGAGGCGTAGGGCTAAGGGCTGAGGGCTGAGGGCTCAACGAAAAAGGGCCCAAGGCTTTTCAGCCCTGAGCCCTCAGCCCTTCGTGATCGCAGTTACTGCTGTCCTGCCGTATTCGAGCCCTTCGGCGGATCGATGCTGAAGGTCAAACCGGTGAACATCATCTCTTCCCAGGTCTGATCGCCCCACCATACGTCTTTCGTCGGGTCGGGATTCGACTTGTTGGCGGTCGAGTTGTCGTACCAGGCGGTCGCGTGGATCTTCGTCCCCTTCGGCAGCTTCAGCGGCTGCTTGAAGACGTAATCGGTCTGCCAGTTGAAATCGTAATGAGGGACCGACAGGATCGTTTCCTTCTTGCCGTCCGGATACGTCGCCTCGTAGATCCAGCGGATCCCGCGCACGTGGGTATGCGGCAGCATGCTCCACATCGTCACGTCCGCGCCGAGGGTCATTTCGGCGTCGACGCGGTGATCGCGAGCGCCCGCCGGAATGTGCAATGCACCGTTCTGCAGGGACGCCCACCGGAGTTGGGTGGCTGGCGGCTGCTTCGCATACTTCACCGCGATGCGCGTCCGATCGGTCGTCGCCTTGCCGTACGTCGTGTAGTGCATCTGCAGCACGAGGGTCGTGCCCGCCGGCAACTTCATCGCGGTGCCGTCCTGATAGACGCGGATGAACTGCCCGGGCACAAACCCGCCGACCGCGGGGCCGACACGGACCGGTCCGCGCTGGTTCGGAAACGCCGGTTTCCGCTGCTCGGGCGGCAGCGGCGGTCCACCGAACTGGCCGGCCGGAATGTCCATGTTCGGCGCGAAGTCGAACAACGGCGGCGGCTGTGCGGGACGGGCGGCGGCCTGCGCACCAGGCGCCGGCGCCGCGGGACGGGCGGCCGGAGGTGCCGCCGGCGGCCGCGCGTACAGGATCACGTGATGAACGGCCTTCGGATCGCCTGCCTTCACCTCGAACGCCTGCACCCACTTGTCTTCGGTGAGCCTGGTCTCGATCTCGAGGAACTGATACGGGATTTCACCTGTGGCGGGAATCGGGTAGTCCTCGTTCATCGCGAACACGGCGTCGGGCGTGCCGATGGTCCAACCGCTGTCGTAGGTTGGCGCCGCCGGCAGATCCGCGGGATTGCCCTCCGGCGCGCCGCCGCTCGCCCAGGCGACGAGCGTCGCTTTGTCCTTCTCGCTCAACCGGCGATCGTTCAGGAACTCCCCGTGCTTCGGATCCGCATGCCACGGCGGCATCGAGCCTTTGCCGACCTGCGTGGCGATCGACTTCACCCACGGCCGCGCGTCCTTGAACGTCAGCAGCGACATCGGTGCGATCTCGCCGGGCCGGTGACAGTTCGTGCAGTTCTTGAAGAGGATCGGCGCGACCTCCTTGTTGAAAGTCGGCACGGCTGCGGCCGGCTTCGCCGCCTGCCCTGCCGCGGATACCGTCGCGGCGACCGCCGCGACGCCACACAGCGTCAGGGCGGTCCGCACGCTGATCGGAACATTCATTGTTTCACGCCTCCACCGGCGGTCTGGGCCGGGGTGCCGTTCAGACTGAACGTAATCGCGGTGAACTGCATCTCTTCCCACGTCTGGTCGCCCCAATACACGTCTTTCTTCGGATCGGGGTTCGCCTTGTTGGCGGTCGAGTTGTCGTACCAGGCCGTGGTGTGGATTTTCGTACCCTTCGGCATCTGCAACGGCGTCTTGAAGACGTAGTCGGTCTGCCAGTTGAAGTCGTACTTCGGCACGTTCAGGATGATCTCCGAACGTCCGTCGGGATAGATCGCGGTGACTTCCCATTTCTTGCCGCGCATGTGGGTGTGCGGCAGGAGACTCCAAATCGTCATGTCCTCCTTGAGCGTGAGCTCGGCGTCGACGCGCGTGTCGGAGGAGCCGGCCGGGAGCACGAAGTTCTGGTTCTGCAGCGTGGTCACGTCGACCGCGGTCTTCGGCGCCTCCTTGGCCCACTTGATGCCGATGCGGGTGCGGTCGGTTGTCGCCTTACCGCTGGCCGTGTAGTGTTCCTGGATGATCAGCGTCGAGCCGGCAGGCACGCGCAGCGCGGTGCCCGGCTCGTAGACTCGGACCGCCTGTCCGGGCGCATACCCGGCCAGCCAGCCGGTCGGTCCATGCTTCATCGGCCGATCGTTGGCGTCGTCGCCACGAGCAGGCTTGGGCGCCTCAGCCGGACGACGCATGTTGCCCGCCGGCATGAATGGCGGCGCCACTTTGGCGGCATTCGGATCGATCAGGTAGACGATGACGTGGTGAACGACCGAGCGATCGCCCGGACGGACTTCGATCGCCTGCGCCCAGCGATCCTCGGTGAGGTTGGTCGGGACCTCGAAGTTCTTGTAGTCGATGGTGCCGCTGGCCGGGACGGGATAGTCCTCCTGCATCGACCAGACGGTGTCGGGAGTGCCTATCTGCCAGCCTTCGGTGAACTTCGGCGGCGCCGGCATGTCGGCGCGGTTCCCTTCGGCGGCGCCGGAGGAGACCCATTTCACGATGGTCTCGCGATCCTTGTCGCTCAGGCGGCGGTCGTTGGCGAACTGCCCGTGTGCCGGATCCGCGTGCCACGGCGGCATCGTCCCATCGGTGACGCGGTTGGCAATCGCCTTCGCCCATGGCCGCGCGTCACTGAACGACACCAGCGGCATCGGCCCGATCTCGCCCGGCCGGTGACAATTCGTGCAATTCTTGTAAAGGATCGGCGCGACGTCCTTGCTGAACGTCGGCGTGGTCGGGGACTGGGCGTAGACGGACGCCGCCGTCCCGATGAGGCAGGCCAAGGCTACGGCAACCCGGGTGCGATTCATAAGCTCCTCTGCTCGATTAACCGGTTGGGAAACAGGAAGATAGTACCACTAATTACGTGGCCCGGGCAGAGGAGGTTTCAGGAAAAGTGCCCTTTTCCTACTTCTTTTTGCGTCCGCCGCCCTTCCGCTTGCGGGGAACCTTGGCGCCCGCCTTCCGCGCCTCGCTCAGGCCGATGGCAATCGCCTGCTTGCGGCTGGTGACCTTCTTGCCCGACCGTCCCGACTTCAGGGTGCCGCGCTTGCGCTCATGCATGGCCCGCTTGACCTTGCTCTGCGCCTTCTTCCCGTACTTCGCCATGTGATCACTCCTCCGTGTCGACGACGCGTCTGACGATATCCACGAACGCATCCACCAGCACACGATCGCGCCACCCCTTGTCTGCTTCGTCGGCCAGCACCTGCAAGGCCTCTTCGGTCGGCCGCGCGACGCGATACGGCCGCTCCGTGGTCAAGGCGTCGAACACGTCGACGACGCTCACGATCTGCGCCAGGAGCGGGATCTCCGCGTTGCGCAGGCCGTCCGGGTAGCCGGTGCCGTCAAGCCGCTCGTGATGGTGGCGCACGATCGGCCGGACCTTGTTCAGCGACCGGAGGCCGGCGCACAGACTGTCTCCGACGATTGGATGCTTGCGCATCACGCGCGACTCGTGCGGATCGAGCTGACCGTCTTTTAGAAGCACGGCGTCCGGGACGGCAATCTTGCCGATGTCGTGCAGAAAACCGCCGCGCTCGAGCGCCGCCAGATCGCTCTCGTCGAGGCTGAGCGAGCGGCCCAGAGTGGTGGCGTAGTGCGCGAGGCGCTGACAGTGGCCGTTGGTCGTCGGATCCCGCGCTTCGATGGTTGCGCCCATTCCCAGGATCACCGCCTCGGCCGATTCAAGCTCATCCGTGTAGCGTTTCAAACGGACGAGTGACTGAATTCGCGCGTGCAGTTCAGTCGCGTCGAAAGGCTTGAGGAGAAAATCGTCGCAGCCGGCCTCGATGCCTTTCAGGCGGTCGCGGCGGTCCGTCTGTGCAGTTACGATCACCACGGGCACGAACCGTGTGGCACCGTGCTCTTTCAGTCGGCGGCAGAGCTCGTAGCCGTGCCCGCGCGGCGCGACGAGGTCAACAAGGACGAGATCGGGGGTTTTCTGACCGCACACGTCAAGGGCGGCATCGACCGTGGTTGCGACAGACACGGTGTGCCCTTCACGGCTCAGTAGACGGCGGAGAAATCTGACGCTCGTTTCATCGTCATCCGCAACAAGGATGTCTGCGTTTCGCACCATCAAGACGCGCGATAGTTGCAAAAGGAAGGCCGCTGAGGTCAAGCTGGAGGGAGGAGGAAACAGCAATGCGCAGAGCGACGACGGCGATCGTCATGGCACTGGCGATCGCGCATGTGCAGGGGGCCGATCTCTCGACGCGTGAGGCGAGCCGCATTCAGGAAGCGGCCACCGTGCTCCGCGAGATCCACGACGTGCCGGACAAGGACATCCCGCAGGAGCTCTGGGAACGCGCCGAGTGCGTGATCGTGGTGCCGGGGCTCAAGAAAGCCGCGTTCGTGATTGGCGGCGAATACGGCAAGGGGCTCATGAGTTGCCGTCACGCCGGCGCCTGGAGCGCGCCGATCTTCATGCAGATTGGCAAAGGCAGCTGGGGCCTGCAGATCGGCGCGCAGTCGATCGATCTGGTGCTGCTCGTGATGAACGCCAACGGCATGTCGAAGATGCTGCGCAACAAAGTATCGCTTGGAGCGGAAGCATCCGTCGCCGCGGGCCCGGTCGGTCGCGACGCGCGCGCCGCGACCGATGCGCAGATGAAATCCGAGATCCTTTCCTACTCTCGAACGCAGGGCCTGTTTGCGGGGATCAACTTGTCGGGCGGCGTCGTGCGCGCGGACGAGGATGACAACGCGGATTTGTACGGCAAGGCAACCGCGCCGAAAGACGTCGTCATGGGAGACACGATCAAACCGCCGTCAGTCACGGAACCGTTCATGGCCGCTCTCAGGCGCCAGAAATAGCCCCCACTGCTCAACCCGGCGCGGCCTCACGCGAGGCCGCGCCGCGCGCACCGCCCCTTCCGATCGACATCACACCTGAAGCGCGCAAGCCCAGCCAGGCGCTCTTGCCTGTGGATGGGCATACAACGTGCAGAACAAAACGCAGAGGCATTAAAGGAGGCTAGCTCATGCGATTTGTGAAAACTCTGTGTTGTGCAGCGGCGTTGACGATCGTGGTCGCGCCAGGTGCGCGCGCCGACGAGTGGAACAAGAAGACGATTCTGACGTTCAGCGGCCCGGTCCAGATTCCGGGCGCCACGCTGCCAGCCGGCAGCTACGTGTTCAAGCTGGCGGACATCGCCGGGAACCGCCACGTCGTTCAGGTGTTTTCCAAGGACGAGAAAAAGATCTACACGACGATGCTGGCCATACCGAATCAGCGCGCCGAACCGTCCGACAAGCCAATCATTCTGTTCTCCGAACGCGCCAGCGGATCGCCCCAGGCTGTGAAGGTCTGGTACTACCCTGGGGAGACGATCGGCAACGAGTTCGTCTACCCCAAAGCGCAGGCGATGAGAATCGCCAAGGACACGCACACGCGCGTCCTGGCCATGAACGACGACAGCAAGACGGCAAACACGGCCGGTGAAATCCCGGTCGAGATGAAGACCGCCGCGGTCGGCTACTTCGACGAGAACGGCAACTGGCAGAGCGATGCGGACAAGCCGGTCGTGACGTCGACCGCGCCGGCGCCAGCCGCGACGACGGCGAGGGTTGAACCGGCACCGGCACCGACGGTGTCCAACACGCAGACGGCCGGCACGGCGGGCACGCGGCCGGCGCGCAAGCACCTCCCGCGCACGTCGAGCAGCCTCGCGCTGTTCGAGCTGATCAGCGGCTTGTCGATCGCAGGCGGCATCGCCATCCGTCAGCTGCGCGCCCGAGTGCAGTAGCGACCTATGAACGCCGAGCGCCGAACGCCGAACGTCGAACGACACGCCCAGTCGCCGACGTTCGTCGTTCGCCGTTCGTGGTTCGTCGTTCGGCGTCCGTGGTTCGTCGTTTCCTGCGTTCTCCTCGTTCTGAGTTCTACGTTCCCACTTTTGAGTTCGTCCGGGTTACTCGCCCAGGAGCCCATCTTCAAGAGCGGTTCGAGCGAGCTCGTCGTCCTTCCCGTCGTCGTCACCGACCGGCGCGGTCGCTACGTGTCCGATCTCCCCGGGGAACATTTTGTCGTCTACGACAACGGCCGTCGCGTGCCGGTCGAGCTCTTCACCAACGAAGACACGCCGGTCACCGTCGGTCTGATTCTCGACGCCAGCAGCAGCATGCGCCCCAAGCTGGGCGAGGTGCTGGCCGCGGCGATGGCGTTCGCGCGCTCGAGCAACCCGCAGGACGAGCTCTTCGCCATCCGCTTCAACGACGATGTGCAGCGTGTGATGCCGGAGCGGCCGTTTCTCCTGGCCAGCGATCTCGGCGACCTCGAGACGGCCGTCAAATCCGTGCGGGCCGAAGGGCGCACCGCGTTGTACGACGGCCTCATGGAAGGCCTCGACTACCTCGCCGGCGGGAACCGTCCGCGAAAGGTCCTCGTCGTCATCAGCGACGGCGGCGACAACGCCAGCGACGCGAAGCTGGAACGCGTGCTGGCGCGCGCGCGAGAGTCGAACGCCGCCGTCTACACGATCGGCATCTACGACGAGGACGACATCGACAAGAACCCTGGCGTCCTCAAATCTCTGGCGCGGACGACCGGCGGCGAGCGCTATCTGCCCCGGTCCGCTGGTGAGCTCCTGACGGCGTGCGAGCGGATCGCGCGCGAGATTCGCGGCGGCTACACGATCGGGTATGTCCCGCCGGCGCGCGACGGCGCGTACCACCGCGTCAAGGTGGAAATGGCGCCGTCGGCCGCTCGAGGGCTCAACGTCCGGACGCGTCCGGGCTATTTCGCCGCGGGCCCGCCCGCACATCCATGACCGGCAAGAGACTTCTGTGGTGGGCGGAGCGCAGCCTCCTCGCGATCGGCGTCGCGCTCGCCGCCTATTGCGCGGCGATTCTCGTGGAAGCGCGGTTTCACCAGACCGCCCCGCTCCCGCCGACACTCACGGTGACGCAGACGGTGTTGCCTGGTGACCCCGGCGACGTGAAGGCGCCAGCCCCCGCGCCGACGCCGGCGGCCGGCACGCTGCTGGGGCGGCTGGAGGCGCCATCAGTCAAGCTCTCCACGACGGTCCTCGAGGGCAGCGACGACGGGACGTTGAGCCGCGGGTCTGGACACATCGAAGACACGCCATTTCCGGGACAGCCCGGCAACGTCGGCATCGCCGGCCACCGGGATACGACCTTCCGCGCGCTCAGAAACATTCACGTCGGCGACGCTCTTGAGTTCAAGACCGCCGACCGTCTCTATCGCTACCGTATCAGCAAGACATGGATCGTCGGGCCCGACGACGTGTACGTGCTCGATCCCACGCCGGAGCCGGCACTCACGCTCGTGACCTGCTATCCATTCGAATACGTGGGGCACGCACCGCGACGATTCATCGTGCGTGCGGACCTGGTGGCGGAAGAAGCGAGGGCGGGAGAAGTTGGAACGGCAGGAAAGGCGGGACGATAGGAACTCCTGCCCGCCCTGCCGATCCTGCCCGTCCTGTCTGTCTGTTACTGCCTGGTCACCGTCACTGTGAAGAAGCCGCTGTTGTCGCCGAGCTCGTTGTCGTTGACGCCGAGCATCAGACGTCCCGAGGCAGGCATGCCCAACGGCTGGGTCTGCGCTCCGATGGCAAACGGCGCGCTGTTGCCGACTTTGCCGATGAGCGCACCGACCGGGACGGTCGGATCGGGATAATTCGCCCGGCGCTCGGCGGCGTTGCCGTTCGCATCGGCGACCTGGCCCGGTCCCCTGCCAAACGCGATCTGACCGCTCGCGTTGAAGACCACGCGATCGCCCGCATTCACGGTGATGCCGGTGTCAGTCCAGGCCTGCTTCGCATCCACGCGCACGGACGCGGACGCTGTACCCGAGGTGCCAACAGCCGCGCTGGGCGCCGCGGCGTTGAGGGCGGTGCGCGCCGCGTTCGGCGCGATATAGATACGGCTCACGTCGCGAATGGCGTAATCGCGCGTTCCGGACTGGTTGCGGAACTTGAGGCTCTCGCCTTTGTACATGTCGACGAAGGTGCCTTCCTGCTTCTCACCGCTGCGGAGCACCAGCACATTCGTGGAGCCTGAGGGCAACGCCTGAATCTCGGCGGCCGGCGGGGCATCGCCGGCGAAGTCGATCACGGCGACATCGTCGAGCTGGATGCGCCGCTCCTGCCCGTTGTCGGTAGTCAACGTCAGGAAACTGCCCTGGCGGTTCTCGCCAGACGGGCCATGCGAGGCCACGGTGCCGCTGGTCCGCTGCCCATTGCTGGTGATGATGGTGACGCGCTCCGCGGCGCTCAACCCGATACCGGCGCCGGCCAGAGCGACCAGCGGTAATGTCAGAACAAATCGACGGAGCATGATTGACCCTCCTTAGACCGAGTAACGGCGTACTCACCGCCATACTCGCCGAAGCAAGGGCCGGACCAGTGCGAGGCCTGACTCGAACTGAGCGGAACCAGACTCACGTCCAGCTCATCTCCGTGCTATTCTGGACTCGCTTTCTCCAGCCTGAATGCATGTGCCAGCCTGATACATGAGCGAACACGCCGAAACCTCCGACCACACGTACGACCCGTTTTCACCCGTGGAACGGGTGCCGGTGGGCATTGGCGCGCCGACACCAGCGCCGACACCCGTGCTGCCGCAAGTCGCCGACCCGATCGGCGCATGGAAGCGGATGGGGAGCGAGATCGTCGCCGGCCTCCAGACGCTCGTGTCCGCGGCGGTCTACGCGACGCTGATCGTCACGTTCGGCTTTCAGGTCGCGCGCGTCGACGGCCTGAGCATGGCGCCGACGCTGGAGGATCACGACCGGCTGATCGTCAACAAGCTGGTCTACGAGCTTGGCGAACCGCGGCCGGGCGACATCGTGATGCTCTACTACCCGCTCAACCCCGAGAAGATGTTCGTGAAACGCGTGATTGCGCGCGAGGGGGACACGGTGCGGATCGTCGACGGTCGCGTCTACGTCAACGACGTGGCGCTGCACGACGAGTACGTCCCCGCGGAGTTCCGCAGCCATGACGACTGGGGCCCGCAGGTCATTCAGCAGGGCTACTATTTCGTGATGGGCGACCACCGCAACAACAGCTCCGACAGTCGCCACTGGGGGCCCGTGCCGAAGAAGTACATCGTCGGCAAGGTCAAGGTCCGATGGTGGCCGCTTCAGGACGCGCGGATTTTCTGAAGAACTCAGAACTGAGTTCCTAGTTCTGAGTTCCCAGTTCTAAGTTTTCAGTTCCAAATTCCCAGTGCTCGTTTTGAGTTGATCTTCGTGTTCCTGTCGCAGCTTGTATTTCTGAATCTTCCCTGACGCGGTCAACGGAAATTCCGTCACAAACCGGACGTACTTCGGCACCTTGAATTTCGCGAGGTCGCTCGCGCACCAGGCGATCAGATCCTCCGGGCCTACGCCGTCGTCTGTCTCGCCGGCCTGCTGGCGGACACCGGGTTTCAGGCGGACCGCCGCGGCGACCGTTTCTCCGAAATAGGCGTCCGGCACGCCGTACACGGACGCGTCGGCGACCGCGGCGTGGTCGCGAAGGCGATCCTCAATCTCCTTCGGCGCGATATTCTCGCCGCCCCGGATGATGATGTCCTTGATGCGCCCGGTGATCCGGAAGCAGCCGTCGGGATCCAGGCTCGCTTCGTCGCCGGTGTGCAGCCAGCCGTCTTCGTCAATCGCGGCGCGTGTCGCCCCGGGGTTATTGTAGTACCCCTTCATGACGTTGTAGCCGCGGCAGCACAGCTCGCCGCGCTCTCCGGGCGCGCGCGGTTCACCGGTCACCGGGTCGACGATCTTCACCTCGAGCTCCGGCAGGACGGGGCCGACGGTCTGTGAGCGCTGCGCAACCGAAGAGTCGCGCGGCGTCATCGTGATCCCTGGCGAGGACTCCGTCATGCCGTATGCGATGGTGATCTCCGGCAGGTGCATTTCGCTCATCACGCGCCGCATCAGCGGTTCCGGGCAGAGAGCGCCGGCCATCACGCCGGTCCGCAGCGAGGTCAGGTCGTAGTTCTTGAAATCCGGGCACTCGAGCTCGGCGATGAACATCGTCGGCACGCCGTAGAGCGCCGTGCACCGTTCGCGGTGGACCGTCTCGAGCACCTGCTTCGGATCGAACGCCACAACCGGACAGAGGCAGCCGCCGTGCGTGAAGGCGCCGAGCACGCCGATCACACAGCCGAAGCAATGAAACAGGGGCACGCACAGACACAGCCGATCGTCGGGCGTGTAGCCGAGCACGCGGCCGAGGGCTTCGCCGTTGTTGACGATGTTGCGGCTCGAGAGCATGACGCCTTTGGGAAACCCGGTCGTGCCCGACGTGTACTGCATGTTGATGACATCGTCGGGTTCGATGCTCGCGGACCGGGCGTCGAGCTCCGCGTCGGACACACGCGATGCCGCCGCGCGGAGCGCCTCGTAGGGCGTAAAGCCGTCCGGCGTCGGCGTGCCGATGAATATCAGCCGCTCGAGTCCGGGAATCCTGCCTGCCGGGGCGCCAATCGCGATCAGTTCGTTGACGTAATCGACGTCGCGAAAGCCGCGAATCGTGATGAGCGTTGCGGCTTCGCTCTGCCGCAGCAGGTAGTCCACGTCGCGCGCGCGTAACGAGGTGTTGGCGGTGACGAGAATCGCGCCCGCCTTGGCGACGGCAAACTGCAGCACGACCCACTCGGGCACATTCGTCGCCCACAGCACAACCCGCTCGCCGCGCGCGACGCCAAGCGCCATCAGGCCGCGGGCGATCGTGCGCGCCTCCTGCTCGAGCGCCGCGAACGTGAATCGCGGCCGATCGCCGTAGACGAGCGCTTCGCGGTCCGGCAGCGCCGCCGCCAGACGGGAAAGCAGATCGCCGACGGTCACATCACGAAATGGCGGTGTGGTCTGAAGGGGCATCGCGGCCGGGATTGTGTCACAGGTCGCCCTTCTGTGATTAACTGATGGGCCGTGAGCGACCCGTGCACAGTGATGATAGCCACCGCCGCGCTGCTGCCCGGCCTGAGAGATCGCATCGGTACCGTCGGCGGCGAGCTGCTGGAATTTACCGACGCCGATGCGCTGGCCGCCTTCCGCACCATCGTCGAGCGGCGGCCGCAGGTCGTGGCGCTGGAACGGATGTTTGCCGTGACGCCGCGCGGCGCCGCCCTGATCAACCGCATCAAGGCGGATCCAACGCTGCGGGAGGCCGAGATCCGCGTGATGGCGCACGACGGCGACTACACACGCGTAGTGCCGCGCGCCGCGCCGCCCGCCGCGCCGGCCCTCGATCAGCGCGGCACGCGCCGGGCGCCGCGCTACCCCATGGCGGAGAATACCGTGGTGGTGGTCGACGGCAAATCGGGAAAATTGATCGACCTTTCGACTGTCGGCGCCCAGACCGTGTCACCCGCCGGGCTCAAGCCGAACCAGCAGGTTGCCGTAGCCCTCATCGACGAGAAGTCCGCCACGCGGTTCACCGCGTGCGTGGCGTGGACGTCGTTCGAGATGTCTTCTTCGGGCGCGCCCCGATACCGTGCCGGCATCACGTTCGAAAACGCCGACCCTCTGGCGGTCGAGGCGTTCCTCATCAGGCACAAAGCGTAAATGTCGCCGGTCTCGATCACCAGTTCGCGCGCGATCTACGACGCGCTGAAAGCGTCCGGTGTCCGGTTGATGTCGGCGCTGCCAGAAACCTGGCTCGTTCACCTGATCCGGATGGCCGAAGAGGATCCGGAGATGACGCTGGTGCGTCTGGCCAAGGAAGAGGAGGGCGTCGGCATCTCTGCCGGCGCGCATCTGGCCGGCGTCAAGTCGGCGATGCTGATGCAGAACCACGGCTTCCTCGCGTCGATCAATGGCATCGTGTCATGCGCGCAGCTGTATCAGATTCCGCTGCTGATGCTGATCAGCTACCGCGGCGAATTCGGCGAACGGGATCCGTGGCAGACGGCCGGCGGTGGCGTGACCGAGGACGTGCTGCGCGCGCTGCGGATCCCCTTTTCGTCGCTCGATCGCGCGGATCAGGTCGCACCACGGATCGCGAAGGCGCAGACGCTGGCACTCTCGGCGAACAAGCCGGTCGCACTGCTGCTCTGCCGCGATCTCATGTGGGAGGACGCATGACGCGGATCGACGCGCTGAAGGCCATCTACGCCAGTCTCGAGGAGCGGATCGTCGTGACGATCATGGGCGCCGTCGCCGCGGAGCTCCAATCGCTCGGGCACCGTCCGAACTTCTTTTATCTGCAGCATGCGATGGGGCTCGCCTCGTCGATGGGGCTCGGCATCGCGCTGGTGAAACCGGAGCGCCAGGTGATCGTTTTCGACGGCGACGGTTCGATCCTCATGAACCTCGGCGGCCTGACGACGCTCGCGCGATACCGGCCGCGCAACCTGGTGCACGTCATCTTCGACAACGAAAGCCTGCTGTCGGTAGGCGGCTTCCCTACCGCAACGGCAACCGGCAGCGATCTCGCGGGCATCGCGGCGGCCGCCGGGATACCGCGCACCGAAACCGTCACCACACTCGCGGCGTTCACGCGCGCGTTCGATGAAGCGCTCGCCGCCGGCGACCTGACGACGATTGTCGCGAAGGTGGAAGCAGTGGGGCCGTCGGCCTACGTCACCGACCTGTCGCTGCTCGAAAACCGCTTCCAGTTCTCGCGGAGCCTGCGATCGTGAGCGCCACGCTGCTCGCGCAGGTCGTCAGCGCCCTCGAGGAGGGCTCGCTCAGAATCGTCGACCTGACGCAGCCGCTCGGGCCCGAGACGCCGGTCATCGGCCTGCCGCCGATCTTCGCCGCGTCTCCGGGCGTGACGATCGACGTCATCTCGGAGTACGACGACAGAGGTCCTGCGTGGTATTGGAACACGCTGCGGTTCGGCGAGCACACCGGCACCCATTTCGACGCGCCGATTCACTGGGTGACCGGCCAGCATCTGCCGGAGAACGCGTGCGACACGATCCCGGCGCGCCGCCTCGTCGGTCCCGCGTGTGTCATCGACGTCAGGCGCGACGTCGCGCGCGATCCCGACTTTCTCCTGACCGTGGAACGCATCGAGGCGTGGGAGGGCGAGCACGGGCGGATTCCCGCCGGCGCGTGGCTGCTGCTCTGCAGCGGATGGAGTACGCGAACCGATCCGTCCGCCTTCCTCAATGTCGCCGCCGACGGCCCGCACAGTCCGGGGTTCGATGCGGCGGCGTCGCGGCTGCTGGCCCACGATCGCGACGTGCTCGGCGTCGGCGTGGAGACGATTGGAACGGATGCGGGACAGGCCGGGACGTTCGAGCCGCCGTTTCCCAATCACACGATCATGCACGGCGCCGGGAAGTTCGGCCTCGCGAGCCTGTGCAATCTCGATCAGCTGCCGCCGACAGGCGCGATCGTCATCGCGGCGCCGCTGAAGATCATGCGCGGCAGCGGCAGCCCGCTCCGCGTGCTCGCGATCGCACCGGCGTAATACCCCAACGAAGAATCATCCGCGGATTACGCGGATTACGCTGATTGAGACACGCTGCGCGGATGTCGTCCCGCGCGCGCGCCGATCGTTGAGCCGGCGTCCGGCGGCGCGGCGTAGCCGCGCGGTGTGAGAAACGAACCGCGTGAACACGAGCTACTCGACGCAATTGGCTCGCGTTCACGAGGTTCGCTTCTCACCCTGGCCGGCCGCTTCGCGGCCGGCG
>Ga0105248_10004669_pt1 | contig 15163 bp, 16 predicted proteins | sample KBSS34metaG_FD_81524 | JGI IMG/M metagenome (GOLD analysis project Ga0105248, IMG submission 81524) | Switchgrass rhizosphere microbial communities from Kellogg Biological Station, Michigan, USA - KBS S3-4 metaG | ecosystem: Host-associated > Plants > Roots > Rhizosphere > Soil | place...
CGTCGAGCCAATCGAAGGCCTTGTTGATCTCGGTGGGCGAAAACCCGGCCTGGAGCAGGCCGTTCTGCAGGGAGTCGCGGTCTCTGACCGCATCGGGGTCTTCGTAAAAATAATGTTCGAACAGGTACAGCAGCACATCCAGGATGGTTTCTTTCATTCCTCTCCGCCTGCGCCGTGGCGCGGTGGTCAGGGGTTGCCCTACGCTTTTCGGGTATACCGCCCGTGTTCGGCGGCGACCAGACCTTGCAACTCCATGACCAGCAGCATGGAGGACAGTTCGGCGACCGTCAATCCCGTGCGCCCGGTCAACGCGTCGATGCCGACCGGATCGTGGCCGAGGGCATCCAGCAGCCGGCGCTGATCGACATCCACAGCCTGCCAGGGCGCGTTGGTGGGAACGTCCGCGCCGTCGCCATCGCGCAGTCGGGCGCGTAGTGCATCGGCCAATTCAGCGGCGACCGGCGCCAGCGCCTCGATGACCTCGCGCGCGTCTTCGACCAGCGCCGCGCCCTGCCGGATCAGCCGGTGGCAGCCGCGCGCCAGCGGGTTGTGGATCGAGCCCGGCACCGCGAATACCTCGCGTCCTGCTTCACCGGCCAGCCGCGCGGTGATCAGCGCGCCGCTGCGCTCGGCCGCTTCGATGACGAGGGTGCCGAGGGTCAAGCCCGCAAGGACGCGGTTGCGGCGCGGGAAATGCTGTTGGCGCGCTGCGGTCCCGGGCAGGAATTCGCTGAGGATCGCGCCGTTCGCGCGGATGCGCGCGGCGAGCCTGGCATGGCGCTGCGGATAGACCACGTCGGTGCCGGTGCCGACCACGGCGATGGTCGGGGAATCCGCGTCGAGTGCAGCCAGGTGCGCGGCGGCATCGATGCCTTCGGCCATGCCGCTGGTGATGGTCAGGCCGGCGGCGATGAGTGCGCGCGCGAAGTCGCGTGCGTTGTCGACGCCGCCAGCGGTCGCGTTGCGACTGCCGACGACGGCGACTTGCGGGTGCCAGAGCAGGTTGGGATCGCCCTCGATGAACAAGGCGGGCGGCGGGCTGGGGATGCGGCGCAATAGCGCGGGATAGTCGGGATCGTCCCATCCGACCAGGTGGTGGTCGGGCGCGTCGAGCCAAGCAAGGTCCGTGGCGGGAACAAGGTCCGGGTCACGCAGGATGGCCAGGGCATCCGCATCGGCGCCGGCTGCGCGCCATTCGGCGTGGCTGAGGTCGAGTGCGGCGACTGCGCTGCCATGGGTTTCAGTCGTTTTGCGCAGCGCAGTTGCGACAACGCCCGCGCGTAGCAATCGAAGCCAGGCGCGGGCGTTGGGGTCGCTGGGACGTACCTTGTCGGTGCCGGTCATGAGTGGCGGCGCATCCGGCACCGCCATCACATCACCGCGTTGCGTCCGGGTGCTTGAGGATATCGCCAACCTTGATCGGCTTGGTACCGTCCATCATCAGGCCATAGCTCATCTTGTCGAATGCCCGGAATACCATCACATGGCCTTCGTATTCATCAGCCAGCTTGACTCGATCCATGTCGGCAGCCAGGTTGTTTCTGTTGGCGACGTGATCCGCTGCGTTGTCGCCAATACGCCAGACCGAGAACACCGTGCCGTCGTTGATGCCGTCAACCGTGCCACCCGACAACGCGACCACCATATGGGTGCCGGCGAAATGGACGCTGTCCGGCACACCGATCACGCGGTACTTGGTGTATTCGGAGATCACGGCCTGCCGCTGCGGCGGGTGCGGGAAGAACTGCAGGTCGAATGGCTGGGCCTCGACCGCCATCAGGCGATCGCCCTTTTGCACTTCGACACCTTCACCGACCACCAATAGCGTAGCGGTCTCGATGCCATGGCCTTCGGGACGGGTTACCTGCGCGAGCGAGACTTCCCTCATCTCGGTGCCGAGGTAATCAGGCTGGCCCTGGCGACCGAAGGAGACATCCTGCCAGAAGTTGTCCCAGTTGGTGCCAGCGAACTTGTCGCCGCGGAAGTCGAGTTCGTCCTTGCGCAGTTCGTATTCGCCCGAGCCGCGATGCGAGCGGCCGTATTGCACGATTGGACGCATGACCGCGAACATGTCGCCGACCTGGGCATTCGGGATGCCCCGCGCATAGGCGAGCTGGCCGCTGACGACGGTGACCTGGTCTTCCTCGAGGCCGACGATGTAGGGCATTTCCATATAGGAATCGACCACACGCAGCTTCTTGAGGAAATCCTGGACATCGGCCAACGGGATCGTGTTGATCGCCGGACCCATCGGTACGCCGCGCTCCATCTGGATCCGCGGTTCCCCGTTGAGATAGACCAGGTTGAGCCTGTCACCCGGATAGATCAGGTGCGGGTTGTGCACCTGCGGGTTGGCTTGCCAGATTTCCGGCCATAGCCATGGTTGCTTCAGGAAGCGGGCCGAAATATCCCATAGCGTGTCGCCCTTGCGGACAACGTAGGTATTCGGATGATCGCCTCGCAACTGCGCCGCAACGGCGTAAGTGGCGAAGGTCAACAGCAGGGCGCTCACGAGCGCAAGCATTCGATTAAACATGGCGGCTATCTACCTGATTTCCCCGGGCAGGTTGCCCGCATATAGACCATTTTCCGCAGCTAATTGCAAGCCTCGGCGCTACAATGGCGATTCGCGACTTGCGCGTAGCCCTTGCAGCCCCATCTTAGCCCCCATGGCCAATCTGTCCATCCTTGAATTTCCAGACCCCCGCCTGCGCACCGTGGCCAAGCCCGTCGCGCAGGTGGACGACGCGTTGCGCAGCCTCATCGACGACATGTTCGAAACCATGTACGCCGCGCCCGGCATCGGCCTGGCCGCGAGCCAGGTCGACGTGCACCAGCGCCTGCTCGTTTTGGACGTGTCGGAGCACAGCGATGCGCCGATGGTGTTCATCAACCCGGAAATCCTGTCCAGCGAAGGCGAGCAGGTCTACCAGGAAGGCTGTTTGTCGGTACCCGGCATCTATGCCGACGTGCACCGCGCCGAGCACATCGTCGTGCGCGCGCTCGATCGCGACGGCAATCCATTCGAGTGCGACGCCCACGGCGTGCTCGCGGTCTGCATCCAGCACGAAATGGACCACCTGGCCGGCAAGCTGTTCGTCGATTACCTGTCGCCACTCAAGCGCGAAATGGTGAAGAAAAAACTTGCCAAGGCGCGCCGGGAAGCTGCCGCCGAGGCCGCCGAAAAAGCAACCAAGAACACAGCTTCGGCATGAGTGGGCCACTGCGGATCGTTTTTGCCGGCACCCCCGAATTTGCCTTGCCCAGCCTGCGCGCCGCTGCGCGCTCGGGCGAGATCGTCGCGGTCTATACGCAACCTGATCGCCCCGCCGGGCGCGGCCGCCAACTTGCGCCTTCGCCGGTGAAGCAGGCGGCGCTGAACAAGGGTTGGCCGGTGCGGCAACCCACCACGCTGAAAACGGTCGAAGCGCGACAGGCGCTTGCCGCTCTCGAACCCGACCTGTTGATCGTCGTTGCATACGGCCTGATCCTGCCGCCGAAAATCCTCGCGATCCCGCGCCATGGCTGCTGGAACGTGCATGCGTCGCTGCTGCCGCGTTGGCGCGGCGCGGCGCCGATCCAGCGCGCGATCGAAGCCGGCGATGCGCAGACCGGCGTTTGCCTGATGCAGATGGCCGAAGGACTCGACACCGGCGCGGTGCTGCTGTCGCTCACCACGCCGATCGATGCCGACGATACCGCCGGCAGCCTGCACAACCGGCTTGCCGAACTCGGCGCGGAAGTCCTCTCCGACGGGCTGACCCTGTTGCGCGTCGGCATGCGCCCGGTAGCGCGCGCGCAAGCGGATGTCGGCGTGACGTATGCGCGCAAACTGGAAAAATCCGAGGCGAAGCTCGACTGGAACCAGCCGGCCATCGCGCTCGAACGCAAGGTGCGCGCATTTTCGCCGTGGCCGGTTGCCGAAGCCGTGGTCAACGGCGAGCGCCTGCGCATCCATGAAGCGCGCGCTCGCGCGGTCGAGCACAAGGCCGCGCCAGGCAGCGTGCTGGCGATGTCGCGCGACGGATTGGACATCGCCTGCGCGGACGGCGCATTGCGATTGAGCGTCGTGCAACGCGAAGGCGGGCGCGCACTGCCGATCGCCGACTACCTCAACGCGCGGCTGTCGTTCCGCCCATGAGTTCGCCGCGCACGGCGAGCGGTTCGAGCGATATTGGAGCCGCCGCGCGCGTCGTCGCCGCGCAGGCGATCAGCGCGGTATTGCACGACGGGCGCTCGCTGAAAGCGGTGCTCGCCGACGCATTGAAGAACATCCACGACGTGCGCGATCGCGCACTTGTCGAGGCGATCTGCTTCCACGCGCTGCGCCACCTGCGCCGTTACCGGAATGCATTGCAGCAGTGGATGGACAAGCCGCTGCCGGCGCGCGAACACCTCGTCGAAGCACTGTTGCTGGTCGGTCTTGCGCAACTCGATGCGCTCAAGTTGCCGACGCATGCGGCGGTGTCGGCGACCGCCGAAGCCGCGCGCGTGTTGCGCCGGCCGGCGTTCGTCGGGCTCGTCAATGCCCTGCTGCGGCGTGCATCGCGCGAACCGTTGCTTGCCAGCGACGATTCCGCGATTGCGCAGTCGTATCCGGACTGGCTGGTCGCGCGCCTGCGCGCCGATTGGCCGGACGATTGGGAAGCGATGCTCGTTGCGGGCAACACGATCGCGCCGTTGTGGCTGCGCGTGAATGCGCGCTTCGCCGAGCGCGCGTCCTATGCGCAACGGTTGCGAGACGTCGGCATCGATGCGCAGGCGCCCGAATCGCCGATGCATGCCTTGCGCCTCGACCAGGGTGCTGCGCCCGAACACTTGCCGGGCTGGGATGAAGGCGTGGTCTCGGTGCAGGATGCCGCCGCGCAACTCGCGGTGCTTGCTCTCGCGCCGCGCGCCGGCGAGCGCGTGCTCGATGCGTGCTGCGCGCCAGGCGGCAAGAGCGCGGCCATGCTCGAAATGGCGGACATCGCACTGGTCGCCCTCGACAGCGACGCGCAGCGACTTGCGCGTGCGGAAGCGACGCTGTTGCGCCTGCGCCTGCTCAATCGCGTGACCCCTCGCCCGGTCTTGCGCGCAGCCGACGCGGCCGATCTCGACGCATGGTGGAACGGCGAACCGTTCGATGCCGTGCTGCTCGATGCGCCGTGCTCGGCGACCGGCATCGTGCGCCGCCAGCCCGACATCAAGTGGCACCGGCGTGAATCCGATATTGAGGTGTTGACGGCGACGCAAGATCGCCTGCTCGATGCGCTCTGGCGCACGCTCAAGCCGGGCGGGCGAATGTTGTATGCGACCTGTTCGATCCTGCGCGCGGAAAATTCCGAACGCATCGCCGCATTCCTCGCGCGCACCGCGGATGCGACCGAGATCCCGCTGGATGCGCACCAGGGCCGCGCCGCCGAGCCCGGCCACCAACGCATGCCCGGCGAAGGCGGAATGGACGGATTTTTCTACGCGCTCCTGCGCAAGACCGGCTGAACGCGCCGTCCGTTTACGCGCACATGCCGCATCCCGCATTGCGATCAAAAAATGCTGCGGTCGCACGTTGACACACGGGTGCGGGCTGAGTACGGTGAATGCCCGTTGCGACCCAAGATGTAGGGGTCTCGCCGGGAGGGCAGCCCCATCCGTGGGGTTGCGCTAGGAAACACCGCAGAGTCTGGGCCGCAGTGCGAGGGGAGCCATGAAATTGGTGGCAGGAATCCGGATCGCTGCTGGGCTGGGGCTCGTCATCACGCGTCGGAGGTGCGCGCAGGAATGCGTGCGGGCGAAGCGTCGGCGGCCCTGGATGCGGAACGAGTTTGAAGTGAATTGAACCAGCGGATCGCCGATGCAGGCGGTTCGGACCATCAAAACAAGAACAAAGGAAACGCAACGCATGAGCACAGTTCGTCTCGAGATCGTCAAACCCGAAGGTGCGCAGGACATCGCGATGCAACCCGCTTCGTGGGACATCTGGGACAAGAAGTACCGCCTCAAGAGCAAGCGTGGCGAACCCGTCGACAGCGACATCGACCACACCTACCAGCGCGTGGCGCGCGCGCTCGCCGATGCGGAGGTCACGCCCGAGAAAAAGGGTTACTGGTATGAACGCTTCCTGTGGGCGCTCCGCCGCGGTGCGATCCCGGCCGGCCGCATCACCTCGAATGCGGGCGCGCTCGAACACAAGCCCGCGACCTCGACGATCAACTGCACCGTGTCCGGCACCATCGAGGATTCGATGGACGGCATCCTCGACAAGGTCCACGAGGCGGGCCTCACGCTGAAAGCCGGCTGCGGCATCGGCTACGAATTCTCGACGCTGCGCCCGCGCGGTGCCTACGTGTCGGGCGCCGGCGCGCACACGTCCGGACCGCTGAGCTTCATGGATATCTACGACAAGATGTGTTTCACCGTGTCCTCGGCTGGCGGTCGCCGCGGCGCGCAGATGGGCACGTTCGACGTCAGCCATCCGGACGTGCGCGAGTTCATCAAGGTCAAGCGCGAGGACGGCCGCCTGCGGCAATTCAACCTGTCGCTGCTGATCACCGACGGCTTCATGGAGGCGGTGCAGAACGATGGCGACTGGCCGCTGGTGTTCCCGATCAACATCAAGGAAAAAAACGACTTCGCGCTCGACGATCCGAACCTGGTGACCTGGCGCGAATGGCCGACGCACAACAATTACGTGACCCGCGACGACGGCCTGGTCGCGTGCCGCATCTACGGGCATACGCGCGCGCGGCACCTGTGGGACATGATCATGGTCTCGACGTACGACTTCGCCGAGCCGGGGTTCATCCTCATCGACCGCGTCAACGAGATGAACAACAACTGGTGGTGCGAGAACATCCGCGCGACCAATCCCTGCGGCGAACAGCCGTTGCCGCCGTACGGTGCGTGCCTGCTGGGTTCGGTGAACCTCACCACGTTCGTGCGCGATGCGTTCACCGACCGCGCGCGTTTCGACTGGGACGAATACAAGGAAGTCGTGCGCGTGTTCACCCGCATGCTCGACAACGTCGTCGAAGTGAATGGCCTGCCGTTGCAGCTGCAGCGCGACGAGATCGTGCGCAAGCGCCGCCACGGCATGGGTTTCCTCGGCCTGGGCTCGACGATGACGATGCTGCGCCAGCAGTACGGCTCGCCGGAAGCGTGCAAGTTCACCGAGGACGTCGCCCGCGAAATGGCGATCGCCGGCTGGGAAATGGCGCGCGACCTCGCCAGGGAAAAAGGCCCGGCGCCGATCATGGAGGAAAAGTTCGAAGTCACCGCCGAGATGCTGCGCAAGCGCCCGGAAATGGTGAAGGACGGCTGGAAGGTCGGCAAGAAGATCGCCGGCAAGGTGCTGCACGCGAAGTATTCGCGCTACATGCAGCGCGTCGCCGAAGTCGCGCCGGAACTCGTGAAGGAGCTGGCCGAAATCGGTGCGCGTTTCACCCACCATTCCTCGATCGCGCCGACCGGCACGATCTCGCTGTCGCTCGCCAACAACGCGAGCAACGGCATCGAGCCGAGCTTCGCCCACCACTATTCGCGCAACGTGATCCGCGAGAACAAGAAGTCCAAGGAAAAGGTCGAGGTCTTCAGCTACGAATTGCTCGCGTACCGCACGCTGGTGAACCCGAAGGCGATGCCGTTCTCCGAGGAACCCGATGCGAAGCTGCCGGAGTATTTCCGTTCGGCCGACGACATCAGCCCGGTCGAGCACGTCGACATCCAGGCCGCGGCGCAGAAGTGGGTCGATTCGTCGATCTCGAAAACCGCGAACGTGCCGACCGATTATCCGTACGCGGATTTCAAGGACATCTACATGTACGCGTGGAAGCAGGGCCTCAAGGGCTGCACCACGTTCCGCTTCAATCCGGCCGCGTTCCAGGGCGTGCTGGTGAAGGAAACCGACCTCGAGAACACGTTGTACCGCTTCGAGCTCGAAGACGGTTCGGTGGTCGAGGTGAAGGGCAACGAAGAGATCGAATACGATGGCGAGAAGCACACCGCCGCCAACCTGTTCGACGCTTTGAAAGAGGGCTACTACGGCAAGTTCTGATGGATTGATTCACGGCGAGTTAGGGGTTCGTGCAGCATAAGAATCCGGCGCTTCGCGCAATGCAGCGACGATGCCGGACGCAAGCCAAGGCAAGTCCCGATCAACCAGAAGAATCGACGAGGAGTGTTCTCATGAGCAAGACGAATGGGATGAAAGCAACGATGATGGGCGCGATGGAATCCGCGGGCGACAAGGCGCAGACCGTGATTGCCGACGTCAAGCAAGCCGCATCCAACGCGGCTGGCGCGGTGGTCAAGCAGGCCAAGGTCGTCCGCAAGAAGGCGCAGGCCGCGGCCAAGAGCGTCCGCAAGGTGGTCGACGACAAGGTCGTGAAGCCGGTCGTCAAGAAGGTCGCCGCGGCGCGCAAGCACATCGCCGATGCGAAGAAGAAACCAGCGGCGAAGAAAGCCGCGGCGAAGAAGAAGCCTGCGGCCAAGAAAGCCCCGGCCAAGAAGGCCGCCGCGAAGAAGGCAGTCAAGAAGGCCGCAAAGAAAGTCGCAAAGAAAGCGGCGAAGAAATCCGCCGCGAAGAAGAAGTAGGCAGGATCGTTTCGTCTTTATGCTCGTCATTCCCCTTCGCGGGGATGACGGGCAAGGGATCCAGTCGAAAGATCTAGTCGAGCAAGAGAGCAAGAGAAACCAAAATTCCCGGCCGCGCGCCACCCGGCGTCCGCGGCCTTCCCCCAGCAGTGTCACTGCAACAGTTTCGGAGAGCGGTAGAGATGGGCATCAAGATCGACAAGAAAATCACCGGCTACAACGTCGTCAAGCCCGAGGAAAAGGCCGACGCGTACACCCTCATGCCGGATGCGGCCGAGATCGTTGCGCCGATTGGCCTGGCGATGGCCGAAGTGATCCAGATGCACGAGCGCCTGGAGCGCCCCGAAGTGCTGATCGGATCCACCTACAAGATCAAGTCGCCGCTGGTCGAGCACGCGATGTACGTGACCATCAACGACATCGTGCTCAACCACGGCACCGAACACGAACTGCGCAGGCCGTTCGAGGTGTTCATCAACTCCAAGTCGATGGACCACTTCCAGTGGATCGTCGCGCTCACGCGCATCATGTCGGCGGTGTTCCGCAAGGGCGGCGACGTCACCTTCCTCGTCGAGGAAATGAAGGCCGTGTTCGATCCGCGCGGCGGCTACTTCAAGGCCGGCGGCGTGTACATGCCGTCGATCGTCGCCGAGATCGGCGCCGTGGTCGAGGAACACATGAAGTCGATCGGCCTGATCGTCGGCGACGAACTCAGCGACGGCCAGAAACAGCTCATCGCCGAGAAGCGCGCCGCCTTCGAGGCCCGCGCAAAAAAAAACTCTGAAATAAGCCTCGGCACCGCCGGGGAGATGGGCGGCGCGATGGTCGAGCCCTCGCGCCAGGGTTCCGCCGAATCGTTGTCCGTCACCGGCGAAGGCACGTCCTTCCCGCCGAGCGCGACCCTGTGCCACAAGTGCAGCGCGAAGGCCGTGATCATGATGGATGGGTGCGCTACTTGTTTGAATTGCGGGTATTCGAAGTGCGGATGAGGGCGTTCGGATATTGAAAAGACGCATCGCCAAGAGTTGGGAAGAATTGCGTGCTCTAGATGGTTTTCGCGCAAGTGTCGACCGCAGTGAGATGGCGCAAGCGACTGTCGTTGGTGACTACGAAATGCCTCACGCGACCTCAATGGATGCGTGCGGTATTCAACAATGCAGAACAAACCACCGCGTCGGGTTTCGCGGCGCGCCCGGTGCTAGTCTGCCGATCCCACCGCCAGCTTGGATTTCGACGATGAAAGTCCTTTTCGCATGCGCATTGTTGTGCATCGGCATGCTCGCTCCTGCATCCCGGGCTCAATCGATCTACAAGTGCGTCGTCAACGGCGCTACCACGTTCCAGCAGGAACCATGCGCCTCTCCGGTGCCGACGGCCTCGCACGCGAGTTCGCTGCCTGCAAATTCCCCTCTGATTGGGACGTGGCGGTCGGACCGCGCCTTGACGATGGCATGGCTGCGCCAGCACGCCACGATCTCGAAGAAGCAGGATGCGTTTCTGGACCAGCTGGTCGGCCACCTGACGCTCACGTTCACCCGTGACCACATGAAATCCGACATGCCCGATTTCCCGGTGCAAGTCGACGGAAAGCCGTTTCCCATGAAGGGATTCCATGCGAACTCGCCTTATACCGTCGTCTCGGCTGGTTCGCAGCTGGCTTCAATATCGAGCGCCAATGCGGTTACCGGTGTCGTAGAAGTTTCCGACTACAACTTTGATGACCGCGACACGATGTGGCAGCTGATGAACGCCAAGGGACAGAACGCGCTGGATCCCCGTGCCCGCGAGTACTACCGGCGTGTGAAGTAGCAATTAACGGGGACGTGCCCCATCAATTCGCTTCCCTCGTCGCAACTGCGCGCCCAGGGTCGTAGGCTTCCTGGAGAGGGGAATGGAAACCGTGATGCTCCTGAAGGCGCGCGAATCGGACTTGCCGGTCATCTGGGAGATCCTGCAGGTCGCCATTGCCCAGCGAAAAGCGGAGGGCAGCGAGCAATGGCAGAGCGGTTACCCGAACGAGCAGACCGCCAGGGATGACCTTGCGGCGGGGAATGCCTACGTTCTCGTGGAGAACGATGTCGTCATCGCCTACGCTGCCATCATCTTCGGCAACGAGCCAGCCTACGATGCCATCGATGGGCGATGGCTGACGGACGGCAAGTACGCCGTCGTGCATCGCCTCGCTCGATCGTCCAAGGCCGGCAACAAGGGGATCGCAACCGGGCTGCTCAAGATGGCAGAGGATCTGTGCATCCGGGAGGGCGTTCGCAGCATCCGGCTCGATACCAATTTCGACAATGCCGCCATGCTCAAGATCCTGGACGCCCTGGACTATTCCTATTGCGGCGAGATCTTCTTCCAGGGCGCGTCGCGACGCGCCTACGAAAAAATATTGTTCAACTAATGGGGACGTACCCCATTGATTGCCCAACTACACCGACGTGCAACCCGTGATCCAGTTCAGCGAGCCGCTGCCGTTTGCTTGGGGAATCCTTGAACATGTCGTCACCCCAGCAGTTTTTAACAGCCAAATGGCTGGTCAAGCTGAGGTCCATTTTGATCTTGGGCCATTGAAGCAAATGGATCCCAGCATTCGCTGGGATGACGAGCTAAGGCCAAGCCTACATCTCCTAACGAAATCATGACATTGGAAACCAGCGCAGATTCAGGGTCGCGATGGCATCGTGATCGCGTGCGGCGGGAAGCCGCGCATTCCTTTACGACAAGGAGTCCTCCCATGATGAAGTACACGCAGAAATCCCTGCTCGCGCTCGCGCTGCTCGCAGCCTTGGCGACGCCGCTGGCGATGGCGCAGGGCACATCTCCGGCAATCGACGCGAAGCAGACGCCGCCAGCAACGACCACGTCGCAGGCTCCGACCGCAACGAACCCTTCCGCCGTGCAGGACACGCTAAAGAAGCCTTCAACGTCGCTGAGCCGATCGAGCACAGGCCAGAAGACCTGGGAAGAATTGGACGCCAACAAGGACGGCAAGCTCAGCAAGGCCGAAGCCGACGCGGATGCCAGCATGAAGTCGCTCTTTGCGAAGGCCGATGCGGATAGCGACGGCATCCTCACGCCGGAGGAATACCGCGCGTACTACGAGAAGTACGTAGCCAAGACTTCGCACTAGCGACGATGATCGCGCGGCGCCGCACGCACTGACGCGTGCGGTTACGTGGGTAGCTCCGGAAGTAGCGCGTGGCTCGTGTCCGTAGTTCGGGCCAGAGAATATTCCCGTTTCAAGTAATAATGTTTCCTGGCCCCGGGCTTCGAGAGCACAACATGCTGTTACGCATCGATCGGCTGATCCCCGATGATCTGCTCAAGGATCTGCAGACCCGCCTGGCCGCGGCCGAGTTCGTGGACGGAAGCAGCACCGCGGGCATCGATGCGCGCAACGTCAAGAACAACCGCCAGCTCGCGCCCGGGTCGCCGCTCGCCGAGGAACTCGGCGATCTGGTCCTCAAGCGCATCGCCAGCCAGTCCAACCTGGTCGGCATGACATTCCCGCAGAAGATTTCGCGGCCGCTGTTCTCGTCCTACGTGCCGGGCATGGAGTACGGCCTGCACGTGGACAACGGCGTGCTGCAGACGCGGCATGGGCCGATCCGCAGCGACATCGCGATGACGATCTTCCTCTCGCCGCCGGAGAGTTACGACGGCGGCGAACTGTCGATCGAGGACATCGGCGTCGGCCACCAACGCATCAAGCTGCCTGCGGGTAGCGCGTTCGCTTATCCGGCCACGAGCCTGCATCGCGTCGTGCCGGTGACGCGCGGCGTGCGCCTTGCGTGCGTGCTGTGGATACAGAGCCAGGTTCGCGATCCCGGCCAGCGCCGCATCCTCGCGGACCTCGACAACGCCGCCGGCATCTTGCGCAAGCGCGATCCGAACAGCCAGGAACTCAAGTTCGTGCTGGCTTCGTACCACAACCTTTTGCGCCTCTGGGCCGAGACCTAGGTCAGTCGAGTCGCTGCCGATCCGATTGACCACGGGCGCCTGAAACATCACGCTCCGCGCCATGGACGCCTTCGGCTATCTCTCGGTGCTGCTGTCGATCGTGCTGGGCCTGGCGATCACGCAGATCCTGCAGGGCTTCCGCGGACTGGTGCTGACGCGCGCGACGATCCGCTCGTACTGGCCGTGCGTGGTGTGGGCGGTGCTGCTGCTCGTGATCGACGTGCAATCGTGGTGGGCGATGTACGGCCTGCGCAACCACGAGGGCTGGAGCTTCCTCGCGTTCGCAGTGGTGTTGATACAGACGGTGGTGCTGTACATGCTCGCCGGGCTGGTGTTCCCCGACATCGATAACGACCATCCGGTCGACCTGCGCGCGCATTACTACGACCACGCGCGCTGGTTCTTCGTGCTCGCGGTGTCCGCCGGCGCGATCAGCATCGCCAAGGACCTGGTCATCAATGGCGGCTGGCCTTCGCCGGCGAACCTCGGCAGCCAGCTCGTCTTCATGGCGACGTGCGCGATCGGCGCGTTCACGCGCAACGAGAACTACCACCGCTTCCTCGCGCTGTTCACCGCATTCGCGTTCAGCGCCTACACCGCGTTGTTGTTCGCGCACCTGCAGTAGGCATCGTCGCGTGCGGCACTCCGCAAGTGCGCACCGAAAGCGCCGTATCGTTCGCATTGTTCAATGCGCCATTCTGCAAGATCGGAATGAAGTCGAACGCCCATAACGCAATCAGCTAGCGATGTGGTTAAGAGAACGTAGCTTTAACGATCGCGCGGGTGTTTTTGTTCAGCGCTGCGGTGGCAAGGTTCGTCGGTGCGGTGAAAGCCGCACGCTCCAACTTCCCCCATGGAGATTTTTCGATGACGACTTTTTCTCTTTCGCGCAAAACCCTGCTGTCCCTGTTCACCGCGAGTGCGGTGTCGATGACGTCGCTCGCGTTTGCGCAAACCGCCGCCACGGCACCCGACGCCGCGCCGCCTCCGCCCACCACTGCAGCGTCGCACGATGGCCCGATGCAGGAAGGCACCGCGGCTACCTCCGCGCCCGCCACGAACCCCGCGCCGATGGCTTCGACGGACAAGCCAAAGTCGTGGAAGGAGCTCGATGCCAACAAGGATGGCAAGCTGAGCAAGGATGAAGTCGCGGGCGACGCGACCTGGACGGCGGACTTCGATACGGCCGACGCCAACAAGGATGGTTTCCTCTCGAAGAGCGAGTTCAAGAAGCACGAGGCCGACCTGAAGAAGGTTGCCAGCAACGACAGCCGGAAGTAATCGAACCGGAAGCCATTGAACCGGAAGTAATTGAAAGTGAAGTGATCGCGACCGCATGGACGCGGTCGAACAAGGGCAGCCTTCGGGCTGCCCTTTTTTGTTCGTGCAACGAGGAAACCACGTACTTGCCGCACTTGCGCTGCAGTGCCGCTGGCCGCACGCTTGCGCTCCGTTATCGAAGTGGAGCGTCTTCGATGCAACAGGACGACAGCGCGATTGCGATCAATCGCTACTGTCCGCGTTCCGGAAAGCCGGTCGCCGGCGATTCGCTGGCGCGCTATCGCGGACGCACGGTCGGGTTCTGCAATCCGCACTGCCGCGATGATTTCGCCGCGCATATTGCGGAACGACCCACGGACACGCGCTATTTCGACGCGTTGATCCGCGAGCACGATCTGCGGGCCGATCCGGCCTGAACTGCTTTCATGCAGGCCTCACGCGCGCCCGGACTGCGCGCGCGAGGTCAGGACAACGCCGTCGCATCAACGCCCATCAATCGTGAACACGATCGGCACGCGGCCCAACGCCTGCACCGCGATGCCACCGCGCAGCGCCGGCTGGAAACGCCAGTTGCGCAGCACCTGGTCGCGCGCGGCGTTGTCGAGCTGGCGGTTGCCGCTGCTGCGCGTAATCCGCACTTGCAGCACGCTGCCATCGACGCCGACCAGCAGTTCGAGTTCGACCGTGCCGGTGATGCCGTCGCGCAGTGCATCGCGCGGATAGATCGGCGCTGGCGAGGCGATCGGCATGAGGCTGGCTTCGACCGTCGGCGGATTGGTGGGACCGACCTGCTGGTTGGTGTCTGTCTGCTGCTGGGTCGCCTCCGTGCTCATCGCCGTGGTCGTGTGCGTGATCACTGGCGTCACGACCTGATGCGGTGTTGCTTGCGGCGTCATCGGATGCGGAGGCAGCGGGCGCTGTCTGAGGACCCGCACAACAGGTGGCGTGGGCGGAACCGGCGGAGGAGTGATGAACTGGATTGTTTGGTTCGAGTCGGTCTCTTCAATCGGCAGGATGAACTCGGGCGGGCGCATCAGGAAGGCAAGCATCGCGGCATTCAGGGCGATGGACAGGCTGATCGCGGCGATGCGGATCGGGTCCGGGTGTTGCCGTGCGTGCGACTGGAATAGCGTGCTGCGTACCATGGCCCACCTCCTGCAAATGCTGCGCTTCCTGCACCGGGAGCCCGCCCATCCGTGCGCGGACTGTCAATTTGCGTAGCGGTAACGTGCGGTTCCGGGCAAAGGGGTCAAGTCCATCCTGCGCCGACTGCGACGCGCCGGCGAGCCGGCTGTCGGCGATACGACCGCGTTCGGCGCGAGCTTCCGCCAACCCCCGTGATGTCTTA
>Ga0105248_10004670_pt1 | contig 15160 bp, 12 predicted proteins | sample KBSS34metaG_FD_81524 | JGI IMG/M metagenome (GOLD analysis project Ga0105248, IMG submission 81524) | Switchgrass rhizosphere microbial communities from Kellogg Biological Station, Michigan, USA - KBS S3-4 metaG | ecosystem: Host-associated > Plants > Roots > Rhizosphere > Soil | place...
AACGGCGCCGAGAATTTCTCGTCGTCTTCAGGCGACAATTGCGGTGTCATTTCCAGCGGCAGCAGACCGACGCCAATCGTCAGCATCGCGATAGACCATCCTTACGCGGCATCGAGCGGCGCCTATATGGACCGGACGCTCACCAAGCCGATGTCGGGTCAAACTACCAGCGGATGCACTGGCGGGTTCTTCTTATTCACTTTTGACTTCGGCATGGAAGGCACGCGACGCCTCACTGACCTGCGTCGCCAGGAGACCAGAGCAGGGATGGGGCCTTCGCCTCCGATCGACGTAATTACTGCGCCGACTTTCAAGAGCGTGGCCGTTTCCTTTTCGCGGTATGTGGAGCTTGCCGACCTGCAACTCGATCTTGTCACCCAGGTTCACGATGTCGTTGGGGTCCACAACCTAGACAGTCTCTGGTCGTACACGAACAACGGGATGCAGACTTGGAGCCCGCAGAAGATGCTGGCCATTGATTTCGAAGCCGGGATCAGCGCCAACTCGCGAACGGACATCACGGGGCCGCGTACCAACGCAGCCAAGTATGTCGCGACCATGGGGCTCGCGATGGCGGAAAGCGCCGTTCCCCGACAGGAGCTCGACAGCGTCCGCGAGATTTCGCCACTGACGGTCGTGACCAACCAGAACACTCTTTCGGCGTTCCCCGCATCTTACACTCACTATCTCCTGACGTCGGCAAACTGGACGAGCATGCAGAGCACCCTGAGCTCGAACGGTTACACGAACGAAGCAATCGGCATTATCGGCAATTACATCAATGACGGTTACAGCGTCCTGGCGCCGCAGCGGGGGGACATTACGCCAGGTGCTTATTCGGACGGCTCTGTAGTCGTGAAGACGGTCGAGACGTCGGGCGGCACGAGTCAGATATCGCGACCCGCCTTCTTCGCGTTCCGCTCAACCGGAAGCGTCCTCAATTCCGCCGGACTGGTGACCTTCGACCCGCGTCGGGGACGTGCGATGAAAGGTGGGGCCGGAGTCCAGACTCAAACGTCGAACAGTACACCGATCGATAAGCCGGCCGAGCCCAAACCCGAGCTCAAGGACCCGGTCTTCTCGGCTTTGAGGGTGGAGCCCGGCACTGGTGCTCTCAACTATTCACCGCCACCCGATCTGAGGGATGGAAGTGGACAATATGCGCTTGAATTCCGGCGATCATACAATTCGCAGGATCTCTCCGACATTGGACTAGGCGTTGGCTGGACGCACAATTGGAAGAACACTGTTGAATTATCGGGTGACGGTCTGGGTATGTTCGGCCACGAGTCGGCGTTGGGAACTGCGTCCACCCTGATCGGTCAACAGACTGCCTTTGATCTCGCGCTGAGCGGCGTAACAGATCCGCGTACGATGTTGGCGATCCTTAAGTCGCAACAATGGGTGGTTGCTCAGTCCTTGAACAACCTCGCCATAATTGACGACGGATCAGGAGAGCAAAAGACCTTCGCGCGTATTGCAAACGGGACATTTGCGCCCATCGAGCCCGACGGTGGTCTTCTGACTCAGAGCGGTGCTCCAATCGACACCGTTTTAAACAGGTGGGGCTATGGCCCGGTCACGTTCAATTATACAGGCTCAGACGGAACAACACGGGCTTACGCTTATGTCGCCGCCGCCGCTGGAAATCCCAGCGTTGATTGGCTCGCGGCAAAGCTCACGCGCAAGACATTCTACATGTCCAGTTCCACCCTGCCTGCGGGCGTGAAGCTAGTTACTGAATTCAACCTCCAGAACTTGGTCGACGCTATTTATCTGGTGGAAGTGAAGAATAGTCTGGGGAATGATATCTTGGATGTAGGACGGGACATGGATACGGGCGAGACGGGACAAGCGGGAGGCTCCGCTTATTGCACTTACCCCTATAACAACCAGCCCGTTCAATTCTATCCCTTCCGGCCGGGAATGATCAAATATCAGGACTCGGCGCAGAACAGGGCCGAGTTCCGAAAGACCCCGTCGTACCATTTCTCGGTAAACCAGATTTGGCTCGATGAAGGCGGAAACTGCGGGATGAGCGGTCTTCTGCCTGGCCTTTACCTAGCTTATACACCCATTCTGATCGGCGCCAGTGCACCAGCCGCGGCAGGTCAGCCAGCGGGGCCAGAATGGACCTATAAGCCATCGGCACCTCTTTCTTGGGGACCGCTGACTGCGATTTACAAGCCATCGAATTCGACGACGCCCGCAGCTCAGATCGTTTATCGGCAGAACGAAACCACGGAAAGCATCACCGATGCCGTGTCCCAGGTTTCAACATATCGGAGCGCGCCACGTCGCCTGGATACGGAAGACCCATTGGGTGGCAGCACTGTTATCTACGTCGACCAGTTGAGGCGACCAACCCGTTCAATCGACCAACTCGGACGAGAAACCACTACGACTTATAACGACGCGGGCCAGGTCATGCGGACAGTGGCGCCAGAAGGAAATGCGATAGAGTATCTCTACGACCCTCGAGGCAATAAGACCCAGGAGTGCCGAATCGCCAAGGGCCGGGTGGTGTGGTCAAGCCTTGCAGATCCGAAAGTTACGCAGTGTAATTCCGCGCTTGGCGACCTAGTTACGACCGTCGCCTATGTCGGGGGGCCTACTCTGCGGATGGATCAGTGCGTCAACCTCAAGACGTGCAACAAGCCCCTCTATACGATCGACCCGAAGGGCAACCGCACGAACTTCGCCTGGGACGGCACGACTGGCCTGCTGCTGAGCCAAACGCGCGGTCTCGATCAATTGGGAAATTGCGCGGTCGCGGGCGGCACCTGTCCGATGACGACCAATGCCTACACGGCTTTTACGGGCACCGACGGCGCGACCTTCTATCTGCTGACGTCCAAGACCGAAAAGATCGATGCGACGTCGACCACGACAACGGCCTACAGCTACGACACGGCGAACAAGTTCGCCCTGAAGACCATGACCGTTGACAGCGGCGGCCTCAATCTGCGCACCTGCGGCAAATTCGACGCGGTGGGCAACCTCATCAGCATGAGCGATCCGCGCCAGGGAGCGTGCCCGTGAGTCCGCGAGTACAGAGAGGGCGGCGACTCTCCATGGTTCTGGCGTCGGCTGCGACATTTGCAGGAGCCAGTCCAGCCCAGGCAATCGAGTACACGACAGGCTTCCGCTACGACCTGTCGCATCGGCTGACCGGCCAAATCGCGCCGGACGCAGATGGCGCCAGTCCATGGGCCTTTCCGGCCGCGCGTTATACCTACAGTGTCGACGGCCAGCTGACGCTGATCGAGAAGGGCGTGCTCTCGACCTGGCAAGCCGAGACCGTGGCGCCGTCGGCGTGGACCGGCTTCACGGTCCAGCAGCAGACCGCGTTCAGCTACGATGCGCGCGGAATCCAAAACGAGGCACGGGTTAGCAGCGGCGGCGTGGTCAAGTCGGTCACTCAATACAGCTATGATCCTAATGGCCGGCTCACGTGCGCTGCCGTGCGTATGAACATGACGGCGATTCCGGCGACGGGCAGCGATGCGTGCGTGCCGGGAATGCCGGATCCGATCTTTGGGTCCGACCGCATAACGAAAAATGCGTACGACGCCGCTGGCGAGGTGCTGCAGACCAGGCGTGGCGTTGGTACGAGCTTCGACCAGGCGTATGTTACCTACACCTACACGGCCAACGGCCAAAAGCAGGATGTAATCGACGCCGGCGGTAATCACGCGAAGCTGGTTTACGACGGGCTCGACCGGAAGCAACAGTGGCAATTCCCGTCAACCACTCTTCCGACAAGCTTCGATGGATCGAATCCAGCATCCGCAGTGGCGAGCGCGGGAGCAGTGAACACCGCGGATTATGAGCAATGGACCTACGATGCCAACAACAACATCACGCTCGACCGCAAGCGCGACGGGCGCAAGGTGGTGGTCGAATATGATCCACTCGATCAGCGCACAGAGCGGCATTATCGCGACGCCGCCGACGTCGACGAATCGTCGGCGAACTGGGTGTGGTTTGAATATGACCTGAGAGGGCTGCAGAAGGGTGCCCGGTTCGGTTCTATGACCGGCGCCGGCATCGCGACGGTGTTCGACAAAGCTGGGCGGCTGCAGACCTCAACCGACACCACAGGTGGGGCGGCTCTGCTCATCCAGTATCAGTACGATTCTGCGTCTAACCGTACCCAGGTGACGCATCCCGACAATCAGTATTTCGTCTATGATTACGATGCTCAGAACCACGTCACCGCGATCAAGGAAAACGGGTCCACCGCCCTTGCGACCTTTGCTTATTACGACACAGGCCAGCGCCAGACGCTGACACGGGCGGGCGGATCGGCCACTTCCTATGGCTATGACGGCATCTCGCGATTGACCAGCCTTCAGGAAACCTTCATCAACGGCGCGGGCAATGTGACGCTTGGCTTTGCCTACAACCCGGCATCACAGATGACCCAGCGCACGCGGACCAACGACGCTTATGCGTTCGTGGACACGCCAGCGTACACCCGGCCCTACTCGGTCAACGGCCTCAATCAATATGCCCAGACCGGCCCGATCGGCTCGCCCATCACGTCATTTCTCTACGATCCGAGCGGCAACCTATTGAGGAGCACCATAGCGGCCTCGAACGCCGCAACAATCTACGCGTACGACATCGAGAATCGCATGATCGGTGCGAGTACCAGCACCAACGGTTCGCAGCCGGCGGAGATTGCAAGCCTCAGCTACGATCCCAACGGTCGACTGTATAAGGCGGGCGCGACGAGCGGGACCGCGACGCGAATGCTCTACGACGGTGACGCCCTGATCGCCGAATACAGCAGCGGCGGCACCTTGCTTCGTCGCTACGTCCACGGTTCGCAGGTCGACGAGCCTCTGATCTGGTACGAGGGGAGCACCGTTGGCTCTAGCACCCGCCGGTTCCTCCATGCCGATCACCAAGGCAGCGTGGTCGCGGTCAGTGACACTTCCGGTAACGTCATGCCGGCGGGCGCGGGCCTCGCCATCGACACCTACGATGAATACGGAATCCCAGGCGCCGCCAATCAGACGCTCACGCAGCGGTTTCAGTATACCGGCCAGATCTACATCCCTGAGCTTGGCCTCTATCACTACAAGGCCCGGACTTACTCACCGGTGCTCGGTCGGTTCATGCAAACCGATCCAGCAGCATATGATGATCAGATCAACCTCTATTCCTTCGTCAGGAATGATCCGGCCGATAGATTTGACTCAAACGGAGCCTGGGATTCCACCGTCCATAATCGGCTATTTGCAAAGGCCGTTGGAAATAGATTCAATGGAGTTCAATTGGATTGGATTCAACACGTAAGTTTGTATCAAGATTTTCGAGGCCCGAACGCTGACAACAATGCTGCACATTTCTTGCGGTCACCGGGAGAAGGCGCTGACAAAGCGAGGGCGGATTATGCCGCTTACGTAAACGGTCAAATAGCATTAGGGAAACAATGGGTGAAGTACGGTGAAAAATACCCGACGGAGACTGTGTTTGCAGAGCATCAAGCAGAAGCCGCCTTTGGGCGAGCAGGGCATGCTGTGCAAGATTCACTTAGTCCGGAGCATAATGACAACGGAGATCCAGCGGTATACCGATATGATGTAGGTTCAAATCCGTTTTCCAATGCGGTGAAGCAGGGCCACAGTCCATTCGAACATCTAGGCGGCGAAACTACTAAGCAGCTAACTCCAGCACTTGAGCAGCAGGGAATCGCTAAAACACTGGATATATACAATCAGATATTCTGCAGCGACCAGACCGATAGGAAGACACACTCTTGCCAGTGAGATCTAGAGAATGATCCGATCAGTCTTAGCGATCCTTGGGTTGTACGTAGTGGCATTGATTTTGTGGCGCATTTCATTTTTGATTGGCGGCTCACGCGCTATTGCTACCTATATAGGCGAAGCGGCGTTTTCCATTTTGACTGCTTCATATGTTTATGTGAGTAAATGCAAAATTAAAGAGATCGTACTGAATTGTATTTTATCAACGGTTGTAGTCATTTTACTTTGCGTGACCAGCGCATTCTCGGGCGCGGTCTTGTACGACCGCTTTCCCATTATCGGAGATTTCCTGATGCAAACGTTTAATATCGGCTATTACCCCCCCGGACCTGATGTGCCATTCGTTCTAGGCGCGCCACTTTGGACTCTTTCGATAGCCGGATTGATTGCCGTGGGCGTCGCAGGTGGAATCGCGCTTCGGAAGGCATTTCGTCAGAATGAATATTGAAACGACACCGGCGTTCTGAAGGATATTGGTCGTGGGCAACGAATATTTCCAGTTTTCTCGCTCCTTAGGAAACTGAAAATTCCAACCCAAGAGCGGGAATGGGAAAGTAATTAGAAATTCGATGAACGGAGTCATTGACCAATCCGGCGGCAGCGTCCTCAGTTCCGCCGTGGATATGCTCCAGAGCACGTTACTCGGCGTTGCCGCAGACTCGGTTGCGATTATCGCCGTCGCAGCAATCGGTTTTTTCATGCTCTCCGGCCGCATCCCCGCCCGCCGCGGCGCGACGACCATCATCGGCTGCTTCATCCTGTTCTCGGCCGCAGCGATCGCCAATGGGCTGGTCGGTGCTATGACCGCTCGGCCCTTTGCCCTCGTCGATTCCGCGCCGCCGGCCTACGCGCCGTCGACGCCCCGACCGGAGTCCTCCGATCCTTATGCCGGTGCGTCGGTCCCCGACCAACGCACTAAGGACATCTTTCGATAACCGGGTTTCGCGCTTTTTGTGGCCGCTCCGCTCGCGCAGCCGAAAAAGTTGCCCGATCAACAACATGGTTGCTTGACCCCGCCCTCGCGCAGCTTACAAATTTTTCCGACATCCGGGGGATTCCATGAGTCGAAATCGATTGATCGCTGCCGTTCTTACGGCAGTGTGGGCTGCGCCAGCTTTCGCGCAGGACAGTTATTCCGACCCGGCCGGATCGGGACCGATCGTTGGCGCATTGCACTGGCTCCAGGGGACGTTGCTCGGAACAGTAGCGACGGTGGTCGCCGTGATCGCGGTCGCTTCGGTCGGGTTCCTGATGCTGACCGGGCGGCTGAACTGGCGCTACGGTGCTACCGTGATCCTCGGCTGCTTCATCCTGTTCGGCGCCGCCAGCATCGTAGGTGGGATCCAGACAACCGCATCGTACGGCAACTGACGTGGAATCGCTCGACCGCGACATCCTGTTCGTCGGTCTGACGCGGCCGCAGATGCTGCTCGGCGTGACCTACGGCTATGCGATCGGCAACGCCGTCCTGACCACCGAATCGTTCCTGATCTTCAAGTCTGTCTGGGTGCTCCTGGCGGCGCTGGTGATCCACGCAGTCGGGGTCGTCGCCTGTCTTCGCGATCCGCATATCTTCGAGCTGTGGCTGACCAAGGTCCGCCGCTGCCCGCGCATTCCGAATTACCGGTCATGGCGCTGCAATTCCTATCGCGCCTGAGGGCTCCCGCCGACGACTGGTCGCGCGAGAAGCCGGCCGGTAGCCATCTGCCGTATCTGGCGCAGATCGACGATCACACGATTCTGCTCCGCGACGGCCGGCTGATGCAGGTGATCGCGCTTGACGGGTTGCTGTTCGAGACTGCCGACACGATCGAGCTCAACTATCGCAAGGTAATCCGTGACGCGACGCTGCAGGCGGTCGGCTCGTCTCGCTTCGCCTTATATCAACACATCATCCGCCACCGTGTCGATCCGGATCTCGACGCTCGCTTTCCTGATGCATTCAGCCGCGAGGTCGACGACAAGTGGCGGCGGCGGCTCGCGTCCAAACAGCTGTTCGCCAACGATTTGTTCCTGTGCCTGATCCGCCGCCCGCTGCAGGGTGCCGGCGGAAAGGTAGAGCGACTGCTCAACCTGGGCGGACGAGCCACGCGCGAGAGCCGCGCTGCGCAGTTCGCCAACGAGCGGCGCGAGCTCGACGCTGCGCGCGATGCTTTGCTTGCGGCGCTGGTGCCGTATGGTCCGCGTCTGCTCGGGACTTACGAAAGCAACGATTCGCTGTGCTCGGAGCCGCTCGAATATCTGTCGTGGCTGTACAACGGCGAGCTGCGACCGATCCGGCTGCCCGAAGCCGATATTGGGCGGTATCTGCCGTATCGCCGGGTCAGCTTCGGCGCGCAGACCATCGAGCTATCCGCCTCGGGTGACCTTGGGCGAAAATATGCCGGCATCGTCGCGGTTAAAGAGTACCCGGGTCACACGGCTCCCGGGATGTTGGACGATCTCCTTCGTCTGCCGGTTGAGCTGACGGTGACCCAGAATTTTGCATTCGTCGACCGCCAAGCCTCACTCGGACGCGTCAATCTTGCTCTTCGGCGGATGCGCGCGGCTGATGACGAGGCGCTCAGCCTGCGCGACGAGCTGTCAATGGCGCGGGATGACGTAGCCGCGGGCCGCGCTTCGTTCGGCGAGCATCATTTAACGATTGCAATTAACGCAAATACGCAGGGCGAAGTCGACGAGGGAGTGGCCGAAGTCCAGGCAGCGCTGACTGACCTTGGAATCATCGCGGTCCGCGAAGATATGGCGCTCGAGCCTGCATTCTGGGCGCAATTCCCGGGCAATTTCTCGTATGTCGCGAGGAAGGGCCTGATCGCGAGCAGGAACTTCGCCAGCCTGGCGAGCCTGCATAATTTCCCGCGCGGCCAGCTCGAGGGAAATCACTGGGGCGAGGCGGTGACTGTCCTCGAGACCACCGCCGCAGGACCCTATTACTTTAATTTCCATCGCGGCGACCTCGGTAACTTCACGCTGATCGGCCCCTCGGGATCCGGCAAAACGGTCGTTCTCAATTTCCTCCTCGCCCAGGCTCGCAAGTTCGATCCTCGGATCGTGTTCTTCGATCAGGACCGCGGCGCCGAACTGTTCCTGCGCGCTGTTGGCGGCCGCTATGATGTTCTGCGGGTAGGTCAGCCATCCGGTCTCAACCCGCTTCTGCTCGACGACACCCCGGAAAACCGCCGCTTCCTGATCGACTGGCTCGGCCGGCTCGTCTCCCAGCCGGGCCGCGAACCCGAGCCGGATGACATTGCGCGGCTCGAGGATGCAATTGAAGCGAATATGGAAGCGCCGCGCGCCTATCGTCGCCTCGGCCATTTCGCGCAATTGCTGCGCGGCAGCGACCGGGGCGGGTCGGCGATCTGGCGTCCAGGCTCGCGCCCTGGTGGGGCAAGGGTGAGCGGGCATGGCTGTTCGACAATGCGGACGACCGGGTGGATCTCCAGTCCCGCGTGATCGGCTTCGATATGACGCGCATTCTCGATGATCCGATCGTCCGCACGCCGGCGATGATGTACCTGTTCCACCGCGTTGAGCAGCGCCTCGACGGGACGCCCTCGATCATTGTGGTCGATGAAGGTTGGAAAGCGCTCGACGACGAGGTTTTCACAGCGCGGATCCGCGATTGGGAAAAGACCATCCGCAAGCGCAACGGGATCGTCGGTTTTGCTACGCAAAGTGCCGAGGACGCGCTGACCAGCAAGATTGCCTCGGCCATTGTCGAACAGGCCGCGACGCAGATCTTCATGGCGAATCCAAAGGCTCAAGCGCGGGACTATGTGGACGGCTTCGGTCTGACCGAGCACGAGTTTGAGCTTGTGCGCGGCCTGCCTGACAGCGCTCACGCTTTTCTGATCAAGCATGGAAATGACAGCGTCGTTGCCCGACTGGACCTGTCGGGCGACAGGGATCTTCTCACGATCTTGTCCGGCCGCGAACACACCGTGCGAATTCTGGACGAGATGCTCGAGGAGAATGGCGACGCGCCAGTCGATTGGATTCCCCGTTTGCTGGATGCTGCCGAATGACGCCTTTTTGTCCAGCACCCGATCCGTCCCTGGGAATCGCTCTCAGGCTCACGCAGTACGTCGGCTGCGAGGCCCGCGTGCTTGGCGAGAACGGTTTCCTCGCGCTTGGCGCCGGGCCGTTGGGGGCTGGTCTGCTGACCGCGCTTGTAACCATTTTCATTGCCCTGATTGGGTACCGGATGGTGCTCGGCGACACCCCGAGCGTGCGCGACGGTGTTGGCTGGTTCATGCGGTTGGGGATCGTGTTGGCGCTGGTGACAAGCTGGCCGGCGTTTCAGGTGCTGATCTATCGGGTGGCTGTTGATGGTCCGGTCGAGATCGCGTCCGTGCTCCTTCCGGCATCGGGCCTCCCGGCCGCAGATCTCAGCGGCCGCGTCCAGCACGTCTACGACACGCTTCGCCTGGGGACGGTGGACGTTGCGGCGCCGCCGTCGCCACCGGGAGCGACTCAGGCGCCACCATCTGCACAACAATTCAAATTTCAGTCGCCGCTTCCTAACACTGCTTCCCTGCTCGTGATCTCGACATTGGGCGTGGTCGCGGCGCTGGAGATTGCGCTTGGCTTTCTGCTCGCCGCCGCGCCCTTGCCGCTGATGAGCCTATTGTTTCGCGGCACCAGCGGCCTGTTCAACGGCTGGCTTCGGGCGATTGCGGGCGCAGCACTTACTCTTGTGGCCGCGACGATCGTGACGGCTATCGATCTGGTTATGGTCGAAAGCGAACTGGGCCGTCTCGAGACTCTTCGCTTCACTGCCTCCTCGGGCATTGTCGATCCGCAGGCTCTCACCACCATTGTCGCTTTGTTCGCAATGGTCATGCTCGTGCTCGTCCTTATGTCGTTGAAGATGGCAAGTGCGCTGAAGCTACCTGAAGCGTTGGCAACGCCGATTCTAGCCTGGCGGGAAAGCCCGTTCGCTTTCGGCCGGATAGGGGTCACTGAACCCTCGGCAAATCGGGAACTCCTCGAGCGGACGTCGGAGAGAGGCGCCCAGACCCGGGTCTCGACGGTGGCCGAGGTCCTTACCCGCACAATGCATCGCGAGCGCTCACCAGCCCCCAGTTCATCCGAACCTCCGTCGCGTTCGTGGCGAACGAGTGAGGCAGTGGAGCGACCCGCCCGTCGTACCGCGCCGGGCCGCCTGGGCCAGATCGGACGCCGGGGGATTGTCCGGCGCACGCGCAGTGCAATTCGCAGGGACAAGCAGTCGTGAGTAGCCGGAAAGACTATTTCGACAGCGCAGCCAGTTGGGCCTTTGACAGCCAGTCGCTGGCTGGCCGCTCGCGCCGCACGGCATGGCTCGTTGCCGGTACGGCAACCGCGATCGCCTTGTTCGAAGCGGTGGCGCTGGCAATGCTGGCGCCATTGAAGACCGTGCAGCCGATAACGCTGCTGGTCGATCGGCAGACCGGTTATGTGACCGCGCTCGATCCCAGTAGCCCGCGCCGAATTACTGCCGACGCAGCGCTGACCGAGGCTTTTCTCGCCCAGTATGTGCAGGCACGCGAAGGGTTCGATCGGGCGACGGTGGCGGCGGATTTTCGTAAAGTTGCGCTCTTTTCGGGTGGAGCCGCGCGCTCGGATTATCTTGGACGAATGCCGGCCTCCAATCCGGCCAGTCCGTTCAACACTTTTCCAGCGGGGACCGTCGTCACCGCGCGGGTTAAGAGTGTTTCCAAGCTCGGCGAGGGTATCTCGCTCGTTCGGTTCGACACCTCCATTGAGGATTTGAACGGACGCCAGAACCTCTCTCAGCCGTGGATCGCAACCATACGGTATCGCTACGTGAATGCCCCGATGAGCATGGAAGATCGCCTGGTGAACCCGCTGGGGTTTCAAATCACCAGTTACCGGCGCGACGCCGAAGCCCCGACGGCGGCGTCGGCGCCGGCAATTGCAACGGCGCAAATGCCGTCGGCCCCCGAGAGTCCGGAGAATATTGCTTTGGGTCCCGGGAGTGCAGTGACATCGGCCGTGCCGTCGTCTGCGACCACGAATCACGTTCCCGCAGGCTCGCCACTCTCGCCCGCGCCCTCGCGGAGGGCCCCGTGAAACGAGCCTTCGGTCTTTTGCCGTTGCTTTTCTCGAGCCTTGGCGCCGCTCAGCCAATGGCGACGAGCGATCCACGGATCCAGCTCCTTGCCTACGATCCCGCCAAGGTTGTGACGCTCGACGTGGCGCTGGGCTACGCCGCGGTCATCGAGCTCTCGCCCAATGAGGCGATCGATAATCTCGTAGTCGGCAATGCGGCAGTTTGGCAGATCAGCGAAACGCGGGGTGGCGACAAGGTGGTCGTAAAACCCTTGCCCGGGGCCTCGCCAACGAACCTGGTCGTACTCACCGACCAGCACCGCTACGTCTTCCTTCTCGAGCCCGCCGGGGAGGGGCAGTCGTCGTTCGTTGTTCGCTTCAATTATCCGGCGGAGGCGGCGTCGAGTTCGACAGCGCAAGGCATCGTTGCGACGTACAAGATGCAGGGGGCTCGCGGTCTGTTTCCGGTCGCCATGTACGACGATGGTAAGCGAACGACGGTGACCTGGGCGCGGCAGACTCCGCTCCCGGCGGTATTCACCGCCGATGCGGGCCAGGAAGCCGTGGTCAACGGGCGGATGGTCGGCAATGATTATCTGATCGAAGGCACCGCCAGCCGCTACATATTTCGCTTTGGCGAGGCGCAAGCGGTCGCGGTCCGCCGGGTCAGCCGGTCGCGCAAATGAATATCGAGGCCAAATTTCGCGGATCCGGTCCGGCCGATCCTGATCTGCGCCCGTCGGTGCCATTACCGCGCGGGGGGCTTCCGGGTGTCGCGATTGCCGTGATCGCAGCGTTCCTGGCGCTCCTCTTGTTCTTGTATCTGAACGGTCGGCGAAATGACGCCGATCATGCCCTCCAACAGCCCAATGTCGTTGATGGGGCGTTCGGGCCCGCTCCTGAACTCATCGTCCCGCCAAGCCAAATGCCGGAGCAGGTGTTGATCCCTATTGCCGCGCCGCCGGCTGGCCTCCCGTTAATCGCGCCGGCCAGGAGCGCCACACCCAGTCCAACGCCACCCTCGAGCGTGACCACTTACGTCTCGACGCCTCCGATCGAGGCGCGCCCTGTCTTTGTGCCGTCAAATGCGGGCTCGCCCTTTGAGCCAGTCGCGCCGCCGCAAAACGTTGCGGGACTGACCGAACCAGCTCTGGTCGGGAGCCCGAACGAAGATGGGTCTGCGGCGCGAAATAGCGCGACGACCGGGGCAGGGCCCGCTGATCCCGTAGCGCCTGCAAGTTCGAAAGCCGCTTCGGGTCCGGTGACGGCCTCGAGGCTCACAAACCGGGCCAGTGTGATGCCAACTGGCACGGTCATTCCGGCTGTGCTCGAGACGCCCATCGATACGACTAGGACGGGGTATGTCCGGGCGATTGTTTCGCGCGATGCGCGAGGATTTGACGGTCGGCGCATTCTGGTACCGCGCGGATCACGACTGATTGGTGAGTTTCGCGCCGACATACATCCAGGCGCAAAGCGGGTGTTGGTCAATTGGAACCGGCTCATCCGTCCCGATGGCGTCGTCATCCAACTTGATTCGCCCGCTGCTGATCCGCTTGGTGGTCCCGGGGTGCCGGCAACCGTGCACGGCTCGGTGCTCGGCAGCTTCATCAGTTCCGCGTTTCAAAGCGCGCTTTACGTTGGACAAACGCTTCTTGGCCGCAACAGCACGACGGTCGTCATTGGCTCGCAAGGAGGTGCGGATGGCAATTTGGCAGCTTTGCAGGTCCTGAATCCGACCGCCGATCGGCCACGGCGCTTGACGGTCAAGCAAGGCGCGTTGGTCAACGTTTTTGTTGCGCACGATCTCGATTTTTCGAGCGGTTCCGGACGACAATAATGACAGCGCTCGCCGAGAACATAACCTCTTATCTGGCAATCTATCTCGAGCCGTTTTCGGCCTTCCTCGCGCGCGACGACGTTACCGATATCTATCTCAATCGGCCCGGCGAGCTTTGGATCGAGACGCTTGGCGGCGCGATCGAGCGCTTCGAGCGACCCGATCTCACCGAGGCTCTGGTCTGGCGGCTCGCGCGCCAGATCGCGAGCATCACGCACCAGGGCATCAGCCGCGAACACCCTTTGCTCGCAGCTACGCTTCCCACCGGTGAACGTATCCAGATCGTCGCGCCGCCGGCGACGCGCGGGCCACTGGCGCTTGCAATTCGAAAGCAATGTTCGGCCGACCTCAGTCTCGACGATTTTGACGCGGCTGGACTGTTTTCCTCGACTGTTGGCGGTGCCGCGAACGACGCTGCGGGAGACAGGCTCAAAGGATTTTACCGGGAGGGTAACTGGTCCGCATTCCTCAAGACGGCAGTTCGAGCCCGTAAGACAATCGTCGTCTCCGGTGGCACATCAACGGGGAAGACGACGTTCCTGAACGCCCTCATTCGAGAGATCGCGCCGCACGAACGACTAGTCGCGATCGAGGATACCCCGGAGCTCGTGTTGCGCCACGAGAACGCGTTCGGCCTTCTGGCAGTGCGCGGATCGTTGGGCGAAGCGCAAGTCAGCGCCGAAGATCTACTCATCGCGACGCTCCGTATGAGACCCGACCGCATCATCGTCGGCGAGGTCAGAGGAGCGGAGGCTTTTACATTCTTGCGGGCGGTCAACGTTGGCCATCCAGGGTCGCTGACCACGATCCACGCCGACACGCCGGAGAAAGCGGTGGAGCAACTGGCGCTGTTGGTCCTTCAGGGCGGATCGGGCCTTCGCCGCCAGGATATAGTTGGGCTGGTTGAGGGGGCAGTAGACATCTTCGTTCAGCTCGAACGTCGTGACGGACTTAGGCGGGTCTCACAAATTCGTTGGAACGATCTTCACTCAGCGACCTGAACGTGAACGGCGCCAAGTTTATCCCTGAGTCCCAAGGTCTGAGCGTCACTTAGTTCAGGTCTGCAGATCCCGAGGGCAAGGGGATTGGCCTCACCCAACAACCACGCAATCACTAATGTCCGGAATGGGTCGAAAGCGGACGTTAGCGAATTGCCTGATCGACCATCCGTTGCCTCGCAAAATACGCTGCTAGTCCGCCTCATCGTCCCTGTTCTTGTGGCACGAATTCCCTGTTTCGTGCTTAGGGAATTCAAATGCGAAAGCGGCCGAAAACTGCAGTTTATGGGATTGCTCTAGGGCTGCGAGGTCGGCGGAATTCACCAATTTCCCTGTAAAAGGCTGCTTTGCAGGGAATTCGGCCCAGAGACTTGTCGACCTTCGTCTGGCCGCACCTCCATTATTCCTCGAACCGGCTCGTGGCGCCGCGATCGCCCTCGTAGCGGTGCTTCAGCGGAAACGGGGGCAGCCAGCCTTCGCGGCGGATG
>Ga0105248_10004671_pt1 | contig 15160 bp, 15 predicted proteins | sample KBSS34metaG_FD_81524 | JGI IMG/M metagenome (GOLD analysis project Ga0105248, IMG submission 81524) | Switchgrass rhizosphere microbial communities from Kellogg Biological Station, Michigan, USA - KBS S3-4 metaG | ecosystem: Host-associated > Plants > Roots > Rhizosphere > Soil | place...
CGCGGGACTATTCCGATGCGTAACGTGCAACTTAACGACTTTGTAATATCGGAAGATGGGCATTGGCATGCGGTATGTGGTAAAATAGAACGTATGACACATACATTAAATATCCGCATACAAGGCACATCAACGCTCACAGTTACGCCTGAACACCCTTTTTATCGTCTGCCAAAACGGTCTAATCCGCGTGAATACTATGAAAGACATCCGTTAGACGGTTTAGCGTGGGTTCGGGCCGATTCGCTTATTCCCGGTGATTTCGTTGCAATGCCACGTCCGCAGTGGCACGATCCGCTACCAGAAACTATCGATCTGGCGGGATGGGTTGAATTGCCAGGAATGAAATACGATGATGCCTCAATATGGTGCGAAATGGGCTACAGCGGAGTAGCTACAGGCGCGTCCATTGGCATTATTCAGCGGCGTTACGGCGTCAGCAAGCGCGTTGCAGAGGACGCACGCCGCGCTGTACTAGGAACATCATCAGCACAACGGGGCGGGGCCAGCAGCTTTGCCGCTCAGGTTGCAGAGCAGATCGTTGCTGATGGGCTTGTGCTGAATACCGCGCCGCTACGGGCGAAAAGACACATTCCGGTTGACGATCAGTTCTTAGCGTTTGTCGGCTGGTATATTGCAGAAGGCTCAACAGATGCCACAGGCACCCGCGTTGAGTTCGATTTTTGCCGCGACGAGTTGCCTGTTGCTGAGGCGCTCGCGGCCTATGTTGCTGACGTATTCGGTGTTTCGCCGCGTGTGGATGTCAACGGGCCGAATAAGTGCCGCCTCCGAATAAGCTCGCGCATTATTGCGATGCTGATGAACACGCTTTGCGGAAAGGGAGCCTATCACAAGCAAGTGCATCCGCTGTTGCTCCAATCTGCTGACAAGCTCGCTCCATTGATCGCTGCCTATGTGAGTGGCGATGGACATCAGGACGCGCGGGGAAATTGGTCTGTCACAACCGCCTCTACAGAGCTTGCATGGCAGTTCCGATCGATCTGCGCGGTTGCTGGTATTTTCGCCTCAATTGTTCAGCATGATCGGAATGGCAACCTCGCATGGGTCTTGCAGATAGGTGGCGACGCTTCGGCGCGATTCTCTGCATGGACTGGGTTGGCGAATAATGCGGATGTGACCCGCCAACGTGCAATCAGCGTGCTGGTGACTGATCAATTCCTCTTCATTCCCGTTCGATCGATTGAAGATAACGACGATGGTGGCAATCAAGAGGTTATGGATATTTCCGTCGCCGATACCCACAGCTTTATGGGCAACGGGGTATTACTGCACAATACCACAATGGAGGCCATGGCCTGTGGGGTGCCCTGCATCGCGCCCGACTTCGCAGCGCTGGGCGAGTGGGCGCATGCGGCGGTCTACCGCATCCCGGCCGTCACGCCGCTGCGGCATGTCGAGATAGGTACGGTCGGGCGCTCGCCGACGGCCGAGTCGGCAGCTCAGGCACTGGAGGACGTGTACCGATACCCAGAGCAGCGCGAGGCCCTGCGCACAGCTGGGCTGGCGCTACTCAGGCAGCAATACTTTCAGTGGCCGCGCATCGCCAATCAGTTCGATGCGGTGATCCGCACGGTGGCCGAGGGCCGCGCGCTCGTGCCGACAGCGCACGAAGAACAGGCGGTGCCGGTATGCTAACCACTGTCGCCTGCATCCCGCACGCCGATCGCGACGGCAACTACCTGTACGACCCGCCGACTCCCGTGCCGATCTTTCAGCACCAGTGGGAATGGCAGCAGTTCATGGCGCTGTATGAGAAACGTAAACCGATGCGCGTGCTTGAGATCGGCACCCATGCCGGCGGCACGCTCTATCACCTGCTCCAGCACGCTGAGCAGGGCGCGACGATCGTGAGTATTGATAGCTACACCGCGCACTACGACAATCGCGCACTGTATGCCGAATGGACGCCCGTCGGTAGTACGCTGCATGCGATCGTGGGGGATAGCCACAAGCAAGCGACGATCGCGCAGGCGCGGCAGCACGCGCCGTATGACTGGATCTTTATCGACGCGGGGCACTACGAGGCCGAGGCCCAAGCCGACTGGGATAACTACCGCCCGATGGCCGCGCCGGGCGCGATCGTGGCGCTGCACGACATCATCACGCATGCGAGCTGGCCGAGTATTGAGGTTGAAAAGGTCTGGCGCAGAATCCAGCGGGCGGGCTACATCACGCAAGAATTGACCTGGAGCACCGGCATTCCGCCCAACGATCAGGGCTGGGGTGGGATCGGCGTCGTGTACCTGCCATGAAACTACACGTCCTGACCGCCTGCACGCGCCCGCAGAACCTGACGCAACTTGCGGCCAGCCTGGAAGGCGCGGAGTCGGCTGGCGTGGATCTGACCTGGCATATTCGGTTCGATATGGCCAAGCAGGCGGTGGGTGGGCAGGCGCTGAAAAATGCGATGCTCGAGCAAATCACGGATGGATGGATCGCGATCCTCGACGACGACAATCTACTCCACCCGGCCTTTTTCGCGACGGTCGCGGCGGCAGTAGCGTCCCATGGCGGCGCGCAGCTGCTGGTCATCGCGCAGCAGCACGCCGGTGGGTGGGTGCGGCAGGCCGAGCGGCGCATGCTCAAGCAGACGCACGTCGATGCTGGGCAGGTGGTCATCCGTAGGGACGCTACCCGCGACCGGCGCATCCCACTGCACTACTGCGGCGATGGCGAGTGGATCGAGGGCATCGCCGATAGCCTGGGCGCTGACCAGATTGTGTGCATTCGCGATGTGGCGACCTATTACAACTGGCTGAGGAACGACTCGTGATCACACTTGCTATTCCAACCTATCGGCGCTTCGATCTGCTGGCCGCGTGTGTGGCATCGGCGCTGCATGGCAGTATGGTGCCCGATCGGGTGCTGATTATCGACAACTCAGGCGGCGACTGCCCGCCGATCGAAGGCGCGCAGATTCGACAGGGCAGGCAGCCGCAGAGCGTGGCGAAAGCCTGGAATGACGCCTGTCGTCTGGCTAGCCGCGACTTCATCATCTTGAGTAACGATGACATCACCTTCGCACCAAACACGATCGCGCGGCTGGTTGGGGAAGCGCAGCACTATCCGAAGGCTGGTATTGTCAGCCCGATCGAGGGGCAGCGATTCAGCTGCTTTCTTATCCGCTGGGCTGCTTATCTCGACATCGGCGGCTTTGACGAGGGCTACACGGCTGCCTACTTTGAGGACAATCACGCCGCGCGCATGCTCGCGCTGCGCGGCTGGGCCATGGCCCTCGCGCCGTCCAATGTGCAGCACGTCGGCAGCGCGACTATTGCGACCTACGACACGGCGCGCATGCAGCAGCATCATCAGGACTTCCGTGCGAACGAGGCGCGCTACGTGCGCTGCTGGGGCGGGCCGCCGCATCATGAGCGCTACACAGTGCCGTTTGGGGGCCAGGCGTGAGCTATTCGCTCGATATGGACGCCGACCTGATTGCGAGCATGCGCGATCAGGCCAGGGACGCCAGCATATCGGCCGCGCGCACGTTCGGCTTTGGCGGCAGCACCTGGGACGTGGGGCGGCCGAGCGGGATCGGCACCGGGCCGCGCACCCTCACATCGGTCGGCCACATAGCAGCGCTCGCGTTTCGACAGCGGCCGGGCGTCACTGAGATGGCCGCGGGCGGGACGCCTGTCCTTGCCGACGTGTGGCGGCTGATTGTGCTTGAGGGCACGCCGCGGCCGGGCGATGTTATCGTCAGCCAATCCGACGCGCGCTACGCGTTCGACATCGGCACGATCGAGCCGTGGTACGACTACAAGCGGGCCGAGCTGACGCGGCTGCGCGGGGCAGTGACCCTGACTGGCACGGGTGACATTCTGTTGGACGATAGCGGGCAACCATTACTGGATAGCTGATATGGCACGCATCGCAACCTATCCTGTTGTGACGCCGACTGCCGACGACAAGCTCATTGGCACGAACGGCGACGACGATAAAACCAAGAACTTCCTGGTCGGCGCGGTCGGCGACCTGGCGATCGACGGCCATGTCGCGGATACGGATCCGCATCCAGAGTACCTAACCGACGACGACGCGGCGCTGCTGTATGCGCTCCTCACCGATCCGCGCCTGAGCGACGCGCGGACGCCGACGGGGGCAGCAGGCGGCGTGCTCGGCGGCACCTACCCCGATCCGACGTTTGCCGTCGATATGGCAACCCAGGCCGAGCTGGATGCTGAGGCGCTGGCGCGATCTGATGCTGATGCGCTGCTCCAGTCGCTCCTCGACGCCGAGGCCTCGACACGCGCCAGCGCCGATACCACGCTCCAGACGAATATCACCAGCGAGGCGACAGCGCGTGCGAATGCCGACAGCACCTTACAAACGAACATTACCAGCGAGGCGACGGCACGCGCCAATGCTGATCTGCTGCTTGCCCCGCTGGCTAGTCCGAGTCTGACGGGCACCCCAACCGCGCCAACAGCGGCGGATGCGACCAGCTCGACTCAGATCGCGACCACCGCGTTTGTGCACTCGCTGATTACTGCGCTGATCAACGCCAGTCCAAGCACGCTGGATACGCTGAAAGAGCTGGCCGACGCTCTAGGCGACGATCCGAGCTTTGCAACAACCGTCGCAAGCTCCATCGCGACCAAGCTGGCCAAGGCGAGCAACCTCTCTGATCTCACGAATGTGGCAACCGCGCGTGCGAATTTGAGTCTGGGCACAGCAGCGCTTGTCGACACCGGAACATCCTCAGCGAATGTGCCGACGATTACGCAGGCCGACGCGCGCTATGGGCAGCTGGCGGTAGCGAACACGTGGCTGGGCGCACAGTCGATCGGCGATGCGGTCACCGCGCCAAACGCGAACCGCGCGATCAATCTCTTAGCGACGAATGCGATCATGCGCATCTGGCGGCTGTCGGACACCCCGACGAATGACCCTGCTGTTGAGCTGCTGGCCTCCGATGCTGATGGCGTGACGAATAAGCGCTACTGGGACTTCTTTGTCGAGAAGTCATCCGGCCACTTTATCATCCGCGATCGGCTCAATGGAGAAGCGCACCGGCTCACGGCGACGGCAACCGGCAGTATCCTGATCGGCAAAACCAGCGGATTGACCGGCGCGGGCGATCTGGATATCGCTGGCAACGTCGCGATCGCTGGGACGTTTGCGCTGCCGACAAAGGCAGCCAATCTGGTCTTTGCTGGGCCAGGCTCTGGCGCAGCCGCCGTGCCGGACTTTCGCGCGCTTGTCGCTGCCGACACGCCGGCGGCTGCGATCCTCGCTCTCGCGAACGTGTTCACACTTGGCCAATCTGTTGCGGTGAGCGATGCCGTCACGAACCTGATCACGAGTATCTTGACACTCGCGCATAACAGCTCTGGCACGCCGGCGGGGAGCTTTGGCGTCGGGCTGGCGTTCAATCTCAAGTCGTCAACAACGAATGATCAGAATGCGGCGCGCATGGCAGCTATCTGGACTGATGCCACGCACGCCACGCGCACGGCAGCGCTCACGTTCTGGACAGTCAACAGCGCGGCGGCGCTGGCAGAGCAGATGCGCCTGACGGGCGCGGGCGCGCTGCTGCTGCGCTCGACGGACGTAACGCAGGCAGCTGGCATCTATGCGCCGTGGCTCTCAGGCGATCAGCTGGCGACGATGGTTGTCGGCGCAACCACGGCGGGCAATACGCGCGATGCAATCCAGGCATTGAGTAATAGCGGGAGCGCGCTCTTTACCAACTCGGTCAGCGGCGCGGGGGTCAGCGCGCAGTCGTCGTCAGGAACGGGCGTGTCTGCGCTCGCGGTTGCATCGACAGGAACACCGCTCCAGGCGCGCATGAATGCCAATCTGACAAACACCGTCGCGATTGTCGAGAAAGTCACCCATGATTCGAGCGGCACGCCTGCGGCTGGTTTCGGCGCTGCGCTGAAGTTCCTCCTCAAAACCACGACCACGAACGGCCAGGATGCTAGCCAGGTCGCTAGTCTCTGGACTGATGCCACGCATGCCAGCCGCACAGCAGCGCTGACCTTTCAAACCGTCAACAATGCGGGCGCGCTGGCAGAGCGCGCGCGATTCGACGCAGGAAACGGCGCCAATACGACTGGCTTTCTGCTGTGGGATGTCAACGCAGGAGCAACAAAGCGCGTCGAGGTAGGCGCAGTAGACTCCGGCGGCGCAGGCTATCGGATGCTCAGGGTTGCGAACTAGGCCCATGACAAGGACACGTCTGCTGCTGCTGGCCCTGCTGGCCTTCGCGCTGGCGGCGCTGGTGCTGGCGGCGCTGCTCTGGAGTATGGCGAGATAACCCAAGACCACAGGAGATGACGATGCTCTATGCATTTTTTGGGAAAGAGGACGCGCAAGGGCTGGTCGAGTACGCGCTCATCCTGGTGCTGATCGCGATCGTGGTCATCGGCATCCTGACCCTGCTCGGTGGAAAAGTCTCGCAAGTCTTTGAGACGATTAATAGCGGGCTGAACTGACGCGATGAGCGACGACATGCTCGCCAACTGGCGGCGGCTGACGCGCGGGACGCTTCAAGCGATCCGGCCCGGCATGGAGGCTGGCGCAGACCTGATCGAGGTTGCGGCGGCCGCGACGACTGCCTACCGCGGCATGAGCGGCGCGACGCGCGCGAGCACGATCGCCTATGTGGCCGATATGAGCGACCGTGGCGATAGTGAGATTGTGGCGGCCTACAACACCGCCGCTGGGCTGCTCCAGAGCTTCCAGGGCCACGAGGGCCAGGCGCATTTGGGACTGGTGCGCGGACCAGGGGCGAATCAGGCATGGATCGTGCTGACGGTGCCGACCGACTACATCATCAGCTTAGAGACCGAGGCGGCTGGCGAAAAGGCGTTTCTGGCCGACAGTTTGCACGGCCAGGCACCGGCCGCATTTCAGGCGCTCGTGAGCTCACTCAGAGGGGCATGGCATTGATTGACCTGGCGGCGCTAACGGAGGCAGTGTATCAGCGGCTAAAGAGCGACGCGGCCGGGCTGGCGCTCAGAAACTGGCTGCCATCAGGCGCGGATGCTATTTTGCTGGCCGAGGATGTGCGCGTCGAGGGGCTAACCGTGCTCGAACTGCCGGAGCGGCCGCTGCTCGCGCTCCGGCGAGGTAGCGCGCCGCAGCTCGATCGCATTGTCACGCAGCCGATCTACACCTGGTATTGCTACGACGATCCGGACGTGGGCTATGGGCGACTCGAGCAGCTGCCGTACTTGATCTGGCAGGCCTACGAGTCGGGCCTCATCGTCGGGACGGTCGGGGTCGGATCGATCGAGGTGGCGGCGGGCGCGCAGACCAGGGACGTGTCTCTCGGCCTACTGCAAATGATCACGGTCACAATCGGTGCCGTGTAACACACAAGGAGACGTTTATGTCTGACATCACCGAAGAAGGGCCAGCCTGGTCGCTCACCGACGTGGCGATCTTGATTGTCGAGAGTGCGGCGATCGTCGCGGTCGATCTGTTCTACGCGCGGTCGGTCGCGCCGAACTACGACACCACCACCCTCTCGTTTGAGGGCGACGACACCAGCCAGGAGATTGACGAGACCAATCACGCGCGCTGGACGATCACCTGTGATAAGCATGATTGGGACGCGATCCAGCGCATGTACGGCAAGACCAAGGTCATTGACCCTGATGCTGACGAAGATTGGGGCATGTGGTTTGGCGACGACGCCGAGTCGGCGGGCGTCGCGGCCGGGCTGCGCTTCGATGTCAAGGCCAAAGACGAGAGCGTGACGCCGAATGTCGAGTTCACCTGGCGCAACACGTTTCCCAAGGGCGTCTTGAAAATGATCCCGCCGACGCAGGCAGAGTGGAAGGCCAAAAAGGTCGTAACCTTGAATTTCACCGCCTCGAAAACGACCACCGATCTGCTGGGCGCGGCGCTCTCGGGTGTGCCATCAGGTGGCGCGTATGGGCGCGGTGGGAGGCTGTCGGCATGACCAAGCCCACCGCACCAACCCCGGCCGGACTCTGGCGGCGGCAGCGCGAAGAGGGCGAGCTGATCCGCTTGCCGGGATCGGGCAATGTCGCGCGGCTTGTCCGGCCGCCGCTCGCGCAGATGGTGCTGAGTAGCAACGGCGTGCCCAACCCACTGTCGCGCGACGTGCAGAAGCTGCTGGCCGGCGCGCCGCCGCCCAAAGACGAGGCGGGTCGCTGGGCGAACTATCAGGCGAATACGCGCGGCATGCAGGAGCTGGCCGCGCTGTGCCTGGTCGAGCCGAAATTACGGCTTGATGGGCCGCCGCAGGAAGGCGAGATCGGGCCGGAAGATCTGACCGACTACGACTACACATTCATCGTGTACACCTGGGTGGAGGGGGCAGCCGAGCAGGTTGCCCCATTTCGGGTCACTCAGGAGCTATGAGCAGCTGGACGCCGTGGCCACGCGCTACCACTGCCGGCCCAGCGCACTGGCCCACGAGCGCGACCCCTACCGCGCCTACTGTCTCGACGAGGCCTGTGCACTCGCGGGCGAAGCCAAGGACGCGCGGCTGATTCAGGGGGCGAAACCGCCGGAGATGAAACCGCGCCGCGTCGGCTCTCTCATGGTCGGAGCCTTTCATCGGGAAACGTAAATGTCAGAAGTCCTGATCGGCAGCGCGTACGCAACTGCGATTTTGCGCTACGAACAATTTACGCAGGGTGTCAGCGCCGTCGAGCAGCAGATCAAGCGCCTGCAGGCCCTGACCAAAACCCCGATCGTCGCGAGTGCCCAATTGGGCGGCGCGGGCGCGGGGTCGGGCAGCGCCGCTGGCGGGCAGAGTGCCGCGCCTATCAGCCGCGCGCCGAGTATTGATCGGGACGCCGCTGCGTACACGCGCCTTGTGCGGGAGCAAGCCACCCTGGAGGCGCAGCAGGCCAGACTCGCGCGCGGGCAGGGCGACGGCGCGCGGGCCGCGCAACTCGAAGCGCAGGCAATTGAGCGGCTGACGAGCGAGCTTCAGGCACAAGTCGGGGTGACCACGCAGTCAATCGCGATCGAGCGCCAGCTGACGACGGTGCAGCAGCAGGTAACAAATGCCGCGAAGCAGTCGCAGGGTAGTTTCGGCACGCAGGCGATTGACCAATTCAAGGCTGGGTTGCTTGGGATTGTCGGCCCAGCGGCGGTCGTCGCGACGGGCTTTACCGCCGCGCGCGCGGCGGTGCAGAGCTTTGAGGAGGCGTTTAAGTTCAAGGCCGAGCTTGATCAGAATACTGCGTCCATTACGGCGCAGCTGCGCGGGGTGCGCGATAGCTCACAGGCGTTTGCTGATGCGCGGGTGTTCGCTGATCGCTATAAACTCACGCAAGAAGACACCACGACGGCGATCCAGGCGTCCGTTCCCCTGCTCAGACAAAGTAAATCATCCTTGACTGATGTCCTAACGGTACTCTCCAAGCTCCAGGTGTTAAAGCCTGAGCAGGGCATCCAGGGCGCGGCCTTCGCCCTTGCGGAGCTTGAGGGCGGGCAAAGCCGATCCCTTGCGACGCGCTTCAATATCCCGATCGCTAAGGCGACCGAGATGAAAAACGAGATTCAGGCGGGCGGCGACGCAGTACAGATTCTTGGTCAGTATCTCGACAAGGCCGGCATCGGCGCGGAAGCGCTGGAAGTGCGTACCAAAGGCGCGGCGGGGGCCATGAATGATGCGAAGATCGCCGCCGAGCAGCTCAAGATCGCCCAGGCCGACTTTGCCCAGGGGCCGGGCATCGCCATTCTGAACGAGCAAACGCGACTGACCACCGGATTAACGCGCGTGCTGGGCGGTGGCGGTGGCCTGACCACGGCGTTCCAGGCGATCGCCGAAGCCAACCGGAACGCGGATATCTACCAGCTGGTCTACAACCAGAGCTTAGAGAACGGCGCGACCGATGCGCAGGCAGCGGCAGCGGCGACCAATGCGGTCGCGCAGTCCACCCAAGCCGCTGCTGAGGCGTCGAGCCGCCTGACTGATATTGAGGACATCCGCACGCGGCAGACGCGCGGCGCGACCGATGCGACACTCTCTAGCGTGAACGCGCTGAGTGAAGAATCATTGAAGAAACTCGACGATCAGATCGCGTCCGCGCAACTTTCTCAGCAACAAAAGCAATTGGAGGCCGATTCCTACGCCGCCGCCAATGGTCTGCTGGGCGCGGGCGATCAGGCGCTTATCCTTGCGAAAAAGTACGGCATTGCGACCGAGCAAGCTAAGTTCCTTATCCTGCAACAGCAAGCGCTCTCCAACGCCACGGCCCTCGCCGATCAGCGCAAGGGCGAGCAGACCGGGACGACGCTGACCGCCAATGAGTTCAATAAGTTCGATAAGCTCTCGCGCCAGGGCGCGATCGAGGCTGCGGCAGAGAAGAAGAAAGCTGACGATAAAGCCGCCGCAGATGCTGCTCAACTCCAAGACTCGCGCGACGCCTTAGCGCTCTCGCGCGCCAAGACCAGTGCGCAGAAGATCGCCATCTATCAGCAGGAACTGGCGCGTGCGACGACTGAGGTTGAGCGGAATCGCATCCTTGCCCAGATCGAAGGCGCAAAGACCGGCGGTGTGGGCCGCGTGTCAGCCGCCAAATCGACCGCGCTCCAACTCAACAACGTCGAGGAAAACAGCGGGCTCCAGCTGCTCAAAACCCAGCGCGAGAATCTGGAGCGGCTCAGAGATCAGGCTGAGGACTTCGAGGTGCGCCGCACGCGCGCCCAAGAGGACTTCGCCGAGAAGCGCCGCAAGCTGCTCTCGGGTGGGCAGCGCAAGCAGGCCGAGCTCGCCACCCAGGAGTTCGAGAAACAACAGAAGCGCGATCAGGAGGACTTCGATCGGCAGCGGCGGCGCACACTACGCAACAATCAGGAGGGCGTGGGCGATATTGGCGCGCGGGCAGACCTCCGGCAGCAGCAGATCGGCGACCGGGCCGCGCTTCGAGGTGTCAGGACTGCCGGCGGGGTCGATCTGGGGGCAGCGGCGCCCACGCTCACGGGCGCGGGCGTTACAGCCATGCAGCCGCGCGTGATTATCCTGCGCAGTCAGATCGCGCCGACCAGCATACAGATCGACGGGCATACGATCGTGGATATTACCTGGCCAGAGATCGAGCAGCGGGTCGATACCGAGCTGGCGAACGCGATCAACGGCACGACCACGCCTGGCAGCGGGCAGACCGCCGTAGCGGGGCTCTAAATGACATTCCCAGCAGGATTTACCGTGTATACCTTCGCCGGCATCTCGTTCACGCGCAAGGCCGAGAATGAGGAGGTCGTGCCCTGGTTTTATCCCGAAGTGACCTATACGAAAGACTCGGTGCTGGGCGGCACGGTCGCATACCTCGACATCGGGGCATCGGTCGCGCCGCCGCTCAGCTTTCGCGCGTCCTGTCTCAGCGCCGCCGATCGCTATACTCTCAAGAACGCGCTTGGCACCACCGGCATTCTGACCAGCACGACCGGCCCGTTCAGCGCGACCGCGACGCTTGTGAAGGCCGTGCCAGTCAACGCGGGCAACTATGGTCGCCACTGGGTTGATCTGACCTTCGAGCTACGTCCATGACACTCGCCTCACTTGTTGCCAGCTACACCCGCACCCCCACCGCCAAGGCCTACCTTGACGGGAAGCGCTGGTATGGCATAGGGAAGCTGTCCTTCCATCAGAAGTTCGGCGAGGACACCTCGACTGGCACGATGGAAGGCCGCGACCCGCCGACCACGCCGCGCATCGGCATGGCCGTGCGCTGGACATGGGGGTACAACGGACAGGAGGTCGCGGGATTTACGGGCGAAGTCTCGGACGTATCCGACGCGTCCTACCCCGACAGGTACGTGCTCCAGTGCAAGGATGTGCTCTGGCGGGCTGATAAGAGTAGCCAGGTCTTGCAGACTGACCCGCTGAACGAGATCGCCGCGAGCGCGGCCGTGCGCTACCTACTTACCCACTATGGCGGGATAAGCAGCAGTAGACTCTCGATCCCGACTCTCCCGGCCTCCGGCGCGGCCTGGGTCGGCAGTGAATGGATCCTGGGCATCCTGACGCCGGTGCAATGGGGCGACGTAGACACCGGATCAGGCGGCACGACGGCGCTCAAGGCGGCGGCTGAAATCTGCTCGTGCCTTGGGTATTGGCTGTATGCCGCCGCCGATGGCACGATCCACGCGAAGCAGATGGAGAAGAAGCCGAGCCTGGCCGCGCGCGAGACGTTCGAGCGGGCCGTGAATTTGCTCATTCAGGGCGCACCGGTGCGGGGGCAGAGCTATGAAAAGGTCTTCAACAAGGTGACGGTGAGCGGCGCGGATACGGGCGTCGACGGCGCACAACTGATCGATGTCTGGCGCGACGTCCATCCGCTGCTGCCGCCCGATGCCGATCGCAATTTCCCGTTCAGCAGCATCCTCCTCGAATACATCAACGCGACCGACGCGGGCGCGGCAAGCGTGACCGAGGTAGCCAAGCGCATCCATAGGGTCGTCTCGCGCATTCCTGACGAGATCGCCTTGCGCGCCAAGGCCGACCCGAATAGAAAAGTGGGCGACACCGTAGGCATCATCGATACGGGCGTGGGGCTTTCGGCACGCAAGAACTACTTCATATTCGAAAAAACATGCACGCTTGATCTCCTAACCGGCGATTTCTCCGATCAGATCTCCTTGGATGGTGGCACGGGGTCATCAGGCTTTACGCTCATTCCGCCGCCGGATGCCAGCTTTACCTGGTCGCTGATGGCCGAGACGGCGGACGGCGACGCGATCGTCGAAGTCGCGCTGGACGGGAGCGCGAGCACCAGCCCGAGCGGCGAGATTGTCTCTTGGGCCTGGTCGACGAGCGCAACCACCTATGGCGGGACGCCCAACAGCGCTACGGGCGTGAATCCAATATTCTTCTTCCCTGCGACCCCATCCCCTGTGTCTCTAACCCTCACGGTGACGGACACCACGTCCAAAACGGCAACGTTCGAGGCTTCCATCGATCTGACCGGCGCGGATACGGCCCCACCGATCGAAGAGGTGCTGGTCGTGGGAGCTGGATCCGCGCTCCTCGTAACCCAGGACGGCGGCAGGAATTGGAACACGGAGACGACCAACGGCGACGCCGTCGCGGTCGGCACCATCGGCGCCGGGGCCGACGATAGGAGCCCAACCGCCGCCTCCACCTATGGCATACTCGCCACGCGCGGGGCGTCGGGCGCGGGCGGGCTCAGGCAGACCAAGGACGCGCTCGCCACACCGTCAACAAACCTCGTCTCGAACAGCGGCGCAATCACGAGCAATATCTGGGTCAATGAAGCGAACCCCGCGCGCGTGTGGTTCGCGATCGGCACGGCGGTGTATCGGAGCACCGATGGGGGCATCAATAAAACCGCCATGGCAGCGGCCCCTGCCACGGTCACGTGGATCATGGAAGATCCCGCCGTCGAGAATAGTGTCTTTTTGCTGTCCGGCGCGGACATGCTGAACGCGACCGACCCGACGGTAGGCTGGGCATTACTGTACGAAGGGCCGATCGGGGCGACGGCCCGCCAGTTCGTACGATCACGCGACGGGCAAGTGACCTGGGTGTGCTACACCGGCGCGCCGTCGGGCGAGGCGTTGCAGCGCGTGGAAACCGGCGCGGCAGCGGACTTTTCAGCCACGGACGTGCGCTCTCTCGCGCTGAACCGGGACGCGACAAGTCTCGCAGCAACACTGTACGCCGTCACGGGCGACGACCCCGCGCAGATCTGGTCATTCGACGGCCTGACGGGCTTGTCTGCCGCGCAGTCGGTGGAGACCTTTCCAGCGGGCGCGACGGTGCAGCATATGCTCGGCTCGCGCCAGTTCGACGTGCTGTACGCGACCGACTTTGACAGTGTAGCAGTCGGCACCGGCTCAGTGTGGAAGTACTTCCCGACGCCTGATGTGATGCTCCTGCTCAAGCCCTTAGCGACCGGACAGCAGGGCCACATGCTCGGACTGGGCGCGCGTGTGACGGGGCCATTCGAAATAGTGCTGATGACGACCGGCGTCGATCCCGCCGGCGTGTGGCACTTTCGCGATGGGGTGTGGACATTCCGACCGCTGCCGCAGGCAGGGACAGCACGCGGGCTCCAGATCGCCGCCGACCCGTTCAACCTTGACCGCTGGCTGGCGGTGTTTAATAACGGCTCGACGGGCACGCTCACGCAGGACGGCGGCGGCACACTCGTAGGGGAGACCTGGCCGCATTCCCCGCTCTGGCTCACGAACGACGCGGGGCGGAACTGGACAGAGGTACTGGTGCCCACACCGCCGGGCCTACCCGGTACGGCAGTGTTTGGCGGGATCGCGTGGTCGGAGCAGTTCGCCAACCAGTGGGCGGCGGTGCTGGGGAATACCGGCTACACCGCAATTATCAAGGGCACGGGCAGCGCGATCACATCAACGACCGAGACGACATCGTTTGTCTCGACCGCGATCACGAGCGGGCTAGACGGCGATTTCATCATTGTGGGCCACATTAGCGCGGGCGTGGGCAAGCTCTTTTACATCGACACGGCGAACGTCATTCAGACTCCCGCTGGCTCATCCCCTGGCGATGTGCGCGCCGATGTGTATCTCTATAGGACAGTCGACCGCGTGCCGGGTGGCAGCTACGCCGTGTACGTGGCCGGCACGCCGCAGGTCATGTATTACACGGCTGATTACAGGACAGCGCAGCCCACGACGTTCCTCAGCAGCGGCAACGAAGGCACGGCTGCCGTCTCCACAACCTCCCTCTACTACACGACCGGGAACGAGTTCGGCGGCAACGTCGGCGTGTGGCGTGTCACCGATCCGAACGGCAGTCCAGTGGTGACGCAAATCTCTACCACAGCGCGCATGACCATCGAGGTCGATCGGCAGACCAGGACACTGGCCGGCACCTATGTTAATGGGGCAATCCTGATTGACGATGGCACGGCCACCACACTGCTGCCGCTGACCCTCGATCCTGCCCTCATCACGCTTGGCTCATCAAACGGGCCAAGCGCGTTTGAGATTATTGTGAGGACGTAGGCGATGGCCCGAAAAACCGCCGACGCCGCCAAGCTCCTGATCGAGCGGGCGCTGCGCGAACTTGCCGAGAATGGCATCCCTGCGGCGATGCTCCGCGATCAGATATCTTCGCGGAACCTTGGCCCAAATGGCAACACCGGCGGCGGCTACACGCCCGCGCCGCATGACACCGCGTGGGCCGATGTCACTGGCACCC
>Ga0105248_10004672_pt1 | contig 15158 bp, 11 predicted proteins | sample KBSS34metaG_FD_81524 | JGI IMG/M metagenome (GOLD analysis project Ga0105248, IMG submission 81524) | Switchgrass rhizosphere microbial communities from Kellogg Biological Station, Michigan, USA - KBS S3-4 metaG | ecosystem: Host-associated > Plants > Roots > Rhizosphere > Soil | place...
AGCCTGAATCACGCTGATGCCCCTCTGACAACCCCAATCTCCGATTTCCCAAACAGCCTCTAACTCGGTGTCCACGGAACCGGCAGCAGCTCAATCCCCTGTCATCGATCGAGGATGCGACCTTTGCATTGGCTGGGCAAAAGAGTCCTCAGATGCCACGCTCTCGGTGTCAATCGCATCCTAAAGACAGAGGCTTGAAACTCCCCTGAAGCTTGGCTCGCTCATTCCCGAGCCAACGGAGAAGTGCCTTCCACAACGAGGGCATCCACCCACCAACGCGAGGTCAACGGCATGGTATCGGCGAAAGGCGGACAGCGCTTCATCAAGGAAAATCGGGCGCCTCGCGTTCACATCGAATATGAGGTGGAAACCTACGGATCCCGCCAAAAAATTGAAATACCATTTGTAGTCGGGGTTATGTCGGATCTCTCGGGAAAGAGTAATGTCGAGAAGAAGGCGTATGATGAGCGTGATTTCGTTGAGTTTGACATGGATAATTTCGAGGAGCGGATGGAGCGCATAGCGCCCCGCGTTGCCTTCGCGGTGGAGAACACGCTCACGGGCGAAGGGCGATTGGGTGTGGACGTGACTTTCAAGACGCTCGAGGATTTTAATCCCGGGCAAGTGGCCCGGAACGTCCCTGCGCTCGCCAAGCTGCTTGAGGCGCGCGAGCAGCTCAACGATCTCATGCTCTACATGGATGGCAAGTCCGGCGCCCAGGAACTGCTCGACAGGGTGCTGAAGGATCCAGCGCTGATGAAGGCACTCGCCGCTGCCCGACCAGCCCCGACCGAAGGCGGCAGGGACACAGAATAACCGCTGGTCCAGTAAACATCCCATTTCCGGAGAAAAACATGGCTCAGGAAGCGCTGGAGCAGGTCGTGTCTGTCGCAACGACCGCCGCCGTTGTCGACGATTTCGCTCTGCTACTACAGAAAGAATTCAAGCCTGGCAGCGATGCCAAACAGGCGCGCATCGAGCAGGCGGTGAAGACCCTTGCCCAGCAGGCGCTGGAAGACGCGGCTATCATCAGTGAGGATGTGTTTCTAACGGTAGATGCGCTCAAGGCGGCGATCGACCGTAAGCTGACCGAGCAGATCAATCATATCATCCACAATCCTGAGTTCCAGACTTTGGAAGCAGCCTGGCGGGGCCTCTGGTATCTCGTGGGCAATACCTCGACGGGCAAGGATCTCAAGATTCGCGTGCTCAACATTTCCAAGGAGGAAACCAGGCGCCAGCTTCGCCAGTTTCGAGACGCCGCGTGGGATCAGAGTCCGCTGTTTAAAAAGGTTTACGAGGCCGAATTCGGCCAACTCGGCGGCCAGCCCTACGGCGCGATTATCTGCGACTATTATTTTGACCATGGCGGCCCGGACATCGAGGTGATGAAGGGCTTGTCGAAAATTGGTGCCGCGGCGCACTGCCCGGTGCTGGCGGCAGCCGCGCCGCGTCTCATCGGCATGGACGGCTGGCATGAGCTCGCCAACCCGCGCGACATCGCCAAGCAGTTCGATGCCACCGACTACATGGCTTGGCGGTCCTTCCGCGCCTCCAACGACAGTCGCTATATGGCGTTGACCTTGCCACGCTTTCTCGGCCGACCGCTCTATGGCGCGGAAACCGATCCGGTGCCTGAATTCGCATTCGAGGAGGAGGTCGAAGGCGAACATAGCAAGTATCTGTGGCTGAACGCTGCTTATGCGCTTGGCGTGCGGATTACGGAGGCGTTTAAGACCTATGGCTGGTGCACCCGCATCCGCGGCGTGGAATCCGGCGGTACGGTGGAGGATTTGCCGACCGCGCTCTTCCCCACGGATGAGGGCGGCGTGGACGCCAAGTGCCCCACTGAAATCGCGATTTCGGATCGTCGTGAGGCAGAGTTGTCAAAGGCCGGCCTGATGGCACTGGTGCATCGCAAAAACACCGATCACGCGACCTTCATCGGGGCGCAGACGCTTCACCAGCCCAAGGCCTATGAGGATGCAGACGCGACAGCCAGCGCTAACTTGTCGGCGCGGCTACCTTACATCTTCGCGAGCTGCCGCTTTGCCCATTACCTGAAGTGCATGGTGCGTGACTGGATCGGCAGTTCTCGCGAGGCGCCGCAGCTTGAGCGCGATCTGCAGAGCTGGATCATGCAATATGTCGACGTTCAGCCGGACTTCTCGACCGAGGAGACCAAGGCTCGCAAACCGCTAAAGCAGGCTTCGGTGGAAGTGATCCCGGATCCTGAGAATCCCGGCTATTATCGCGGCCTGTTCCGGATGATCCCACACTACCAGCTGGAGGGCATGGACGTGTCCCTGAGCATGGTTTCGCGCTTGCCGCGTGCCGAGAAGTAAGCACCGGCCAGACACCCTGCGACATCACCCGATTTTCATCTGATCTTCGAAAGGGAGTAGTTCATGGCAGTTGATATGTTCCTCAAGCTTGAGGGTGTGAACGGTGAATCCGAAGACTTCAAGCATGCGAAGGAAATCGATGTCATCGGATGGAACTGGGGCGTGAGCAACACAGGCACTGCCCACCTCGGCGGCGGTGCGGGTACAGGCAAGGCCAATTTCCGTGATCTCTCCGTCACCAAATATGTGGATCTCGCCAGCACCCCAGTCTTGCTGAGCTGCGCGCAGGGCAAGCACTTTACTACGGCCACGCTCACCATTCGCAAGGCGGGCGGCGAGAACCCCCTGGAGTATCTCGTCATCACCATGAGTGAGGTGATGGTCTCCAACGTGCAGCACGGCGGTAGCTCGGGTGACGAGCGCACCACTGAAGTCATTTCGCTCAATTTCGAACGGATCGACGTGAAATATACAGAACAGGCCAAGACTGGTGGCAGCGGCGGAGCTAGTCCGGAGTTCAAGTGGGATATTCTCAAGAACCAGGCTGCATGATCATTCGGATGTCGGAAAATAGCGATGCCTGCAAGCAGATTTGAAATTGGACAAAATGCCTATTTATGGAAGGATGTAAATAGAACTCACGATACTCTCGTTATAACTGCTCATGGACTGCAAGCTATAACGCTTGGCCGTCCGATGAATCTCAACATAAGCCCTCTGCCTGAATTGCACTATTTCAGCGAGCACAATCACGTTACGACAGATGTCGGATTGTCCGCCATATCGAGCGCTTCTCCCGTGGAAGTTCTTAATTCGATTAGTTCTCCAGATTATACCTTGTTTAAATACACAAATACAAATCCAAATCCTGGATGGATAAGGCGACATAACGACGCGTCGGAGACTTATGGATCTGTTGCATATGCCGCTGGTTATGAGCGGTACGACGTTTTGACTATAAGAAGCAGAATGCCTATCCCTAGTGTAAGATTGTCTAATGTAATTCGTGAATTATGGTCGAGTGGTAACAGTTATGAATTCATAAAATGCTTCTTTTGCAGGGGATTTTTCGGGATGTTTGATTAGTTTTTTATTTATTACGATAATATTTCAATAGGGGTTGGGTTATGGTGCTATCTGACATGTCTTGGCCTGAAGCCCGACAGAATCTTGTAGACAAGGTTCGACAAAATCCCTCCGACAGGCGCGCCCGTATGTTCCTGTTCCAGCTGTTCTGCGTGGAAGGCGAATGGGACAAGGCGCGCAGGCAGCTTCGCGCTCTCGGTGAACTTTCGCCGGAATCGAGGATACTTGTCGCGGCCTATGGCCAGGCGATCGATGGCGAGCAGGCTCGAGCGCGCGCATTCGCTGGGGATGAGGACGCTAAGCTGCTGGTCGACGCGCCCGGTTGGGCTGCCGACCTCGCGCGTGCCGCCGCGGGCAAGAGCGCAGATGCATTGCGGGAAGCGGCGCTTGAGGCCTGCCCGGATGCCCCTGGTGAGGTTGATGGTCGCCCCTTCGAGTTCCTGTTCGACGGCGACAGCCGTTTTGGCCCCATGTTCGAGGCCATCGTCGCCGGGCGCTGGGGACTAGTGCCATTTGCGGCCGTGGAACAGATCACTACCGAGGGTCCCGTTGATCTCCGCGACCTGGTGTGGCTGCCGGCCGAAATCCGTTTGCGGGAAGGCCGGTCGCTGGCAGCCATGCTACCAGTGCGTTACCCGGGCACGGAGAGCGAGACGGACAGCGCGCTTCGCCTGGCTGGCAGGACCGAGTGGCGTGAGGAGGGGAGGCTCGTTTGCGGCGTCGGTCAGCATATCTGGACGACGAGCGCGGGAGATGACGTCGGCATTCTCTCATTCCGCAAAATCCGCTTCGCCGAGCCGTCATGAGTAGCCGGATCAATCCCACGCTTTTCGACAAGCTGGTCGCCGACCTCGAACTGGATGGTCTGCGTGATGATGGCGCCGATCTGACAGGCCTCGACCGGTCGCTCCGTTTCTATACCGTACCGCGCCTGGAGCGCTTCAACGAGGCGGCACTGCGCGCGACGGTGCTGCGCGAATTGAATTGGCTGCTCAACACCACCAGCTTTGCATCCGCGCAAGATCTGGGGCAGGCGCCCGAGGTGCTTACATCCACGCTCAACTATGGATTGGGCGACTTGACCGGCAAGCTGCTCACGCGTCAGGCTGTTCAGGCCCGGGCCCGAGATATGCGCGAGGCGATTTTGCGCTTCGAGCCGCGTGTAGAGCGCCGGAGTCTTGACGTTGACGTCGATCTCACGCGGGAGCGAGCGAACAGCGTTAGCTTTACCATTCGCGGTGATCTTACCACGGCGGTGCAGGTGATGCCGGTGGAGTTCCGAACGGATGTCGAGATCGACACCGGCGCCGTTACACTCTGGGGGAACTGATGGACCCCCGACTGCTCCGCTTCTACAACGACGAACTCGTCTATTTGCGGGAGCGCGCGCGCGAATTCGGCGAGGAATATGAGACGGTGGCCGGCCGGCTGGGTCTCGGGGCCTCGACTGAGGTGGACCCCTATGTCGAGCGTCTGCTGGAGGGCGTCGCCTATCTGGGGGCACGGGTACAGTTAAAACTGCACGACCAGTTCCCGGATTTCACCCAGCATCTGCTGAACGCGGTGCAGCCACATTATTGCGCGCCGACGCCTTCCATGTGCGTGGTGGGCTTCGAGCCACGCGAAGGCGATACGGCAATGATGGAGGGCGTGGCCGTGCCGCGTCACACGAAGCTGCACGCCATCGCGGGGGACCGCGACAAGTCTCCTGTCACCTTCCTGACCGGTCACGATGTGACGCTGTGGCCGCTTGTCATCATTGAGGCAGAATATTTGGGCTCCCGCTCGGCGGTAGCGTCGTTCGTGCCGGCCGAGGTTGGCGAGACGGTGGAGGCTGGGCTGAGACTCCGCTTTGCCGCGACGGGCGGCACGAGGCTCGCCGACATGAAACCGAATGCGCTGCCCTTGTATCTCGACGGAGCGGAAGCAGGGCCCGGGGAATTGTATCGCCAACTGATCGGCGATGCCGCCGCGGTCGTGGCGCGGCCTGTCGGATCGGCCGCGACCGCGGTGAGTCTGCCGCTTCCCCGGCAACACGGTTTCGGCGAGAATTGCGCCTTGCTTCCGGCCGATCGCCGTTCGCATCGCGGCTATCGACTGCTCAGCGAATATTTTGCCTGCCCCGAGCGATTTCTGTTCGTGCTGCTAGAAGGGCTGGACGATGCCTTCGCTGCCTGCGGGGAGGCTAGTGCCTGCGACATCGTCATCCTGTTCCGCCGCGCGGTGGACGGGCTGAAGGGCGCTGTCTCCTCGGCCAATTTCCGTCTGTTCGCAACGCCCGCAATCAACCTATTTGAAAAGCAGGTGGACCGTATCCCGGTGACCGGCTTCGAGCACGAGCGGCAGGTGATCGCCGATCGCACCCGTCCGCTTGGTTTCGAAATCTATCGCATTCTGGAGGTGAGCGCCCATGGCAGGGATGGCGGCCACGCCCGGCCGGTGGTGCCGCTCTACGATTTTGCAGGCCTGCTCTATGATTGGAGCGAGGCGCTTTTCTACATTACCCGCTTGCGTCCCAGGCGACTTTCGACGCGGGAGCAGCGGGCACGCCGGCGCAGCGATTATGTCGGCACAGAAACCTGGCTGAGTCTCACTGCACCCGGCCGACCTGAGCGGGTGGAAGAGGTGCGGGAGCTTTCGGTCCGGGCACTCGTTACCAACCGGGAATTGCCCGAGTTGGTGCGGACAGGCGCCTCTACCCCGTTGGTGGCGGAGGGGCTTCCGGTACGCGCCATCGCCATGCTTCGACCGCCAACGCCCCCGCGCCCGCCGATGGGGCTGAACGACGCCGCGTGGCGCGTGATTGGTCACCTCACGCCCAACTACACGTCTTTCGCGGCTGGCGAGGAGGGCGATCCATCTGTCTTGCGTGCTCATCTCGCGCTTTATGGCCGGGTCGAGGATGCGGCGCTTCGCCGTCAGGTAGATGGCGTGCGTACGGTGCGCGCCTCGCAGATTTCACGCCGCGCCCCCGGACCGGGGCCAAGTGCCTTTGTGCGTGGGCAGCGGCTGCGCATCACGCTCGACGAAGCCAGCTTCGAGCATGCTCGCATGTTCCTGTTTAGCGCGGTGCTGGAACGCTTCCTGGGAGAATTCGCCTCGATCAACAGCTTCACCGAAACCGTGTTCGAAACCGCACAGCTTGGGACATTTGCATCATGGCCAGCTCGCATCGGCCAACGCCCCACCATCTGAACTATCTCGCCCGAGCGGCCGAACGGATTCGCACGTTGGGACCGCTAGCCCTGCTGCGCGGGGCCGAGGCGCGTGCGCAGGATTTGCCGCGCATTGGTGCGTCACGCCTGCCGTCGCAGGATGTCGTTGAGCTCGCGCAGACGCCCTCGCTCGCCTTTCCGGCGGCGACGCTCGATACGGTTCGCATTCGTAGGGCGCGCGTGCGGGTGGAAGGGTATTGGCTGGGTCTGACCGGAGCGATGGCGCCCTTGCCTTTGCACCTTAGCGAGTTTGCTTCCTATGAGCGGCGCTACTCGAAGAAGCAGCCATTTGGCAGCTTTCTCGACGTACTGACCGGGCGGATGCTTCAGCTCTTCTATCGTACCTGGGCGATAGCGAGCCCGGCTGCCAGCGCTGATCGGCCGACGGAGGATCATTTCGGCGATCGTATCGCGGCTCTTACCGGCGCGGCGGAGGGCGTGCGCCCCGATGCGCTGTTCCCGGCCCGTGCGCGCCTGCGCTACGCTTCACTCTATGCCTCGTCGCGTAGCCCCGCCGCCCTTCAGGATGCGCTCAGTGATTTGATGCGGATGCCGGTGCGCCTGATCGAGTACGTCGCGCGCTGGCGTGATATCGAGGCCGAGGAGCGCAGTCGTGTCGGGCGCAGGCTGGTGAGCCTTGGGCGGGATGCAGTGACCGGTGGACGAGTGCGTACTGTCTCCGACGCTTTCCGCGTCGTCATTACTGTATGTAGCGCGCGAGAGCTGGACGAGATGCTGCCCGGTGGTCGCCGTTACGCCCTGATGGCGGAGGCGCTCGATGCCTTTGCGCCACCTCACCTGGAATGGGATATCGAACTGGAGGTTGCCAACAGTGCAATCCGTCCTGTGCGACTGGGCGGTAGTGGAAGGCTTGGCTGGTCGGGCTGGATCGGTCCACTGCCTGCACTCGGCACCCGATCGGACACCCGGTTGGGCCTAAGCGCTCGCCGTCTCGCACAGACCCGAAAAGAGAAAGCCATCGCATGACTGAGATCAGCCGGTCAGCCCTGTTCGGGCGGCTCAATTCAACAGCACTCAAGACAATAGAAACGGCAACAGGCTTCTGTCGTATTCGAGGAAACTCTTATGTCGAACTGGCGCATTGGCTCCATATCCTTCTACGCGAACCGCAAAATGATTTGGCTTCGTTCTGCACGGCCTTCCGGCTGGACGATGCCATTCTTTCCAGCGATGTGCTGACTGCGCTCGACAAACTGCCGCGCGGCGCCACTGCCGTGTCCGACTTTGCGCCCCAGATTGAGGAGGCGATCGAGAAAGGCTGGCTTTACGCCTCGTTGATGTTCGGTGCGCGGCAGGTGCGGACGGGACATCTGCTCTTCGCGATGTTGAAGACCCCGACATTGCGTTCGCTGCTGTTTGGTATCTCAAGTGAGTTTCGGAAGCTATCGGCGGATCGCATCGGTGAGGATTTCGCCATGCTCGTCTCCGCCTCCGGAGAGAGCGCAGGGACTGCTCCGCCGGGTGAGGTGGAGCCGAGCGTGGCGCAAGAAGCTGGGCCCGGCGAGGCGCACGCTCGCTATGCCGTAGACTTGACCGCCCGGGCACGTGCCGGCGAGCTCGACCAGATCGTCGGCCGGGATGAGGAGATTCGCCAGGCGATCGACATCCTGCTCCGCCGCCGCCAGAACAACCCGATCCTTACCGGCGAGGCGGGGGTCGGCAAGACAGCCATCGTGGAGGGCCTTGCCCGCCGCATCGCGGACGGCGACGTCCCGCCGTCCCTCGCGGAGGTGTCGCTGCATGCACTCGACATCGGGTTGCTGCAAGCCGGCGCCGGCGTAAAGGGCGAGTTCGAGAAGCGGTTGCGCCAGATCATCGACGAGGTGGAGGGCTCGCCTCGCCCGGTCGTGCTGTTCATTGACGAGGCGCATACATTGATTGGCGCGGGCGGGGCTGCAGGGACAGGCGATGCCGCCAACCTGCTCAAACCCGCATTGGCGCGTGGTCGATTGCGTGCGATCGCGGCCACCACTTGGGCCGAATATCGTCAATATTTCGAGAAGGATCCAGCTCTTGCTCGCCGCTTCCAGCCAATTTCCGTGGGGGAGCCCGATACCGATCGCGCGATTGCGATGCTGCGCTCGTTGAAGGGCACGATAGAACTTTATCATGATGTGGTGGTGCTGGATGAGGCGGTGCGGGCTGCGGTGCTCCTCTCGCAGCGTTACGTGCCGGCCCGCCAACTCCCTGACAAGGCGGTGAGCCTGCTCGACACGGCAGCGGCGCGTGTCGCTGTGTCGTTGCACTCGACACCCGCGGCAGTGGAGGATGCGCGGCGGCGGATTGAATTGCTGGAGCTGGAACTGGATGTCGCTACCCGCGAGAGCCAGGGCCGTTACGCGCCCGATGGTCGGCCAATCATTATGCAGGCGCTCGAAACGGCCCGGGGTGAACTCGCCATTCTCGAGAAGAAGTGGGAGGTCGAGAAGCTAGCCGTCACGGAAGTTGCCGCCGCGCGCCGTGCGATGGTCGCGGGTGAATTGGACGCTGCCGCGCTGGATGCCGCGCTCGCCCGGTCCGCGGAAGCGAGTGGAGATCGACCAATGGTATTTGGCGAGGTCAATGCGGAGATGATCGCCGCCGTGGTGGGTGACTGGACAGGCATTCCTGTTGGCCGGATGGTGAAGGATGAGATCGCTTCCGTTCTCACAATGGAGGAGCGGCTGAGGTGTCGTGTGATCGGACAGGATCATGCGATGGATGCTATTGCCAAGCGCATCCGTACCAGTCGCGCGAGACTCGACAATCCGGGGAAGCCGATCGGTGTGTTCCTCCTCTGTGGTCCTTCCGGCGTCGGCAAAACGGAAACTGCGCTGGCATTGGCCGAGCTGCTCTATTCGGGTGATGACAGCCTCATCACCATCAACATGAGCGAATTCCAGGAGGCGCATACCATCTCGACGCTGAAGGGCGCGCCAGCCGGCTATGTCGGTTACGGACAGGGCGGTGTGCTGACCGAGGCGGTCAGGCGGCGGCCTTATTCGGTGGTGCTGCTGGATGAGGTGGAGAAAGCCCACCCGGACGTCCATGAAATGTTCTTCCAGGTGTTCGACAAGGGCTACATGGAAGATGCCGAAGGCCGTTACATTGATTTCCGTAATACGCTGATCCTGCTTACCTCCAATGCAGGCACCGATCTCGTCACCTCCCTCTGCGAGGATGAAGAGATGAAGCCGACGCCGGACGCGCTGGCGCAGGCGCTGCGGCCGGAACTACTGAAAATCTTCCCGCCGGCGCTGCTGGGTCGTCTGATAGTACTTCCCTACCTGCCGCTGTCGGAACCGGTGTTGCGCGACATTGTACGTCTCCAACTTGATCGAGTTGCGCGTCGGGTGGCAGACAATCTGGGCGCCCTGCTCGAATATGATGAGGCCGTGGTCAACCTCATCGTCTCGCGTTGTCAGGAGGTGGCATCGGGCGGACGGATTATCGACGCTATCCTCACCAATTCGATGCTGCCTGAGCTTTCGACGGCGGTGCTGGAGCGGCAGGCCGCCGGTCGCCGTTTCGGAGCCGTTCGCGTCGGAGCGGACGCGCAGGGCTTCACTTACAGCTATGCTGACAACGACGAGGACGAACGTGGTTGTCGGGAAGCGGCCGAGTGAACGGAAGATCGCTATGACGACAGGGATCGACGATGTGAGCGACCCGGCTATGCCCGCCGATGACCGCACCGTAGTGGCGCAGGAATTGAGCACCGATGCCGACGGCGCGGAGCGCCGTGGGTCCCGCAGGGAGGTCAGCCTTGAACCCGGCGACATCTTGAACGGTATCTATCGTGTCGATCGCTTCATCGCGCGCGGCGGCATGGGAGAGGTGTTCGAGGGGGTTAATGTAGAAAGTGACGAGCGCGTCGCGATCAAGGCGATGCGCAGCCACCTTGCCGCCGATCCCAAAGTGCTGGCGATGTTCCGTAAGGAGGCACAGGTCCTGATCCGCATCGCGCACCCGGCGATCGTGCAGTATCGCGTGCTCGCCCGCGATCCCGAACTTGAGCTCTATTACATCGTCACCGATTTCATCGATGGTGAGCCTCTCTCCGCTCTTCTCGATGGCACCCAACCCAATATCGCGGCCTTCGTGAGTTTCGCCCGTCGGCTGGCCTCCGGGCTGGGGGCGGCGCATGATCATGGCGCGATTCATCGCGACATGTCGCCAGACAATGTCCTGCTGCCCGGCGGCGCGCTGGAACGCGCGAAGATCATCGATTTCGGTATTGCCAAGAGCCTGGATGTGACGGCCGAGACGGTAGTGGGAGACGGCTTCGCCGGCAAGCTCGGCTATGTCGCGCCAGAGCAGTTCGGCGATTTCGACCGGCAGGTCGGCCCCTGGACGGATGTATATTCGACGGCGCTCGTGCTGCTCGCCTTTTTGCGTGGCAAAGCGCCGGACATGGGTAAGACGCTATCGGAAGCCATCGAGCGGCGGCGAGAAGGGCCAGACCTTACGAATCTTCCTCCGGCCGTCGAGCCGCTGTTGCGACGGATGCTGACACCGGATCCGCGCGCGCGCCTCCGCTCCATGACGGAGGTGCTGGTCGAGCTCGACCATGTCGAAATTGAAGGAGAGGGGGCTGAACGGGCATTTACCGGAACGCCGTCGCCGGGAGTCGATGCCGTCGCAGAACCTGCTCCCACAAAACCTGCTGCTGTCGCTGAAGGTCGGGGAACGCCGCTCACGACTTTCCTTCCTGTGGAAGTTCTACCCGAGATGGTGGCGCAGACGAGGCCATCGGCTGTTCGGCCACCCTCCTCCGCTGTCCCCCGACGACAAAAGGAGATGAGTATTTCACGCCTGTGGATTGGTGCGGTGCTTGCCGTGCTGGTGATCGCGGGTGGCTCGGCCCTGCTCCTTTACAAGACTTTGCCTGTCGTCTCTTCCGCTCCCGTTTCCACTCCAGCGGCATCGACGACCCAGCGGCCTGTACCTTCCTCGTCGGTGGCGAAGCCGGTCGCCGTCGCGGCGATGCTGAGGGCTATGCCTTGCGTTTGGCTGCGCGGCGCGGGCGAAGTGCCGTTGCGCTTGTCCGGCGGAGCGCGCGATCCAGGGGCGCTCGATGATCAGGTGATAACGGAGGCGCGGGCCAATGGCTTCGCGGTTCAGTCAGTCGATTCCGCGGATGTTGTCCAGATACCCGAGGCACGGTGCGATCTTGTCGAGGTGTTACGCGGTCTTGAGCCTGCTGGTAATGACGAGGCTTTCAAGCTGGTATCGGCGACTAACGTGGTGACCCTGAGCCCCAATGCACCGAACTGTCCGTCTGACCCAGCGGCGCGCGCGGACCTTACAGCGGTTGAAAATGACCCAAAACGGGATTTTGCGCTTTTCGCTATTCTACCGGGAGGGGACATCCACCTGCTCGTTGCCGGCCGAAAGCAGTTCGTTGATCTGGCGCGGCACCATCCGCAGATGTTCCAGGACCTAGGTGATGGCCGGTTCCAAATTTCGGCCTGCTACAGCACGGCTGGAGCGGTGGGGCTGATTTTGGTCGACGGGCCGGGCCCTATCGATCTTGGCCTTCGGGACGACTTCAGAGGGGTGCCGCCGAGCGATCTAGCCGCTCGTGTCCAAGCGATAGCCTCTTCACAAGGGTGGCGCGCGCGATCGGTTTGGTTGCGGATCGATCCACCTGCGGATAACACTCTGGTACCGGCCAGCGTCTCACATGTTGTACCCCCGCCTAACAAATCGATGACGCCTGCGCCATCGACGCCGTTCTTGCGTCAGCCGGCGCGAACTTCCGCCCAAAAGGATCCCGACGCCGCGCTCCGCCCTGCGTTCAAGGAGCGTGCTGGCGCGACCAGCGAGTCTGATTTTGCCGCCTGTCGGCTCTGGGATGGCGAACGATGGAAAGAATTGGGCTATAGTTCGCGTGCAATTTGCGTGGAGCGCGTGTTCAAAAACCGCTGCTCAATATCGAATGGTCAGTTTGGTGGCATCCCGCTGCGTCGTTACGATGGTCGTATACAGATGCAGTTCGAAAATGCTTGGACTACGATCGCAAAGGCGGACGGTTGCTAGCGGAGCCCACTCATCCTGTAACGCGGGATGAAGGTGCCGCCCCGGTATTCTTTTGTCCGTTGGCAAGAACGAGAGCGAGTTCATGGGGCCGTAACGGATAGTGGAGTCTGTCCTTCCCTTCCAGTGGCATAGGGGACGCTGAGAGGCAGCGCCGTTTGGCCAATAGAGGTCGTAATCGCTCGTGAGCCATGGCGGAGAAAGAAGGATCAGGGCTGGCAATCAGCACCAGGTCGGATTGCTCGATGACATTCAGTGCAGCGTCGATGGTGGTGGCGCCCCAAGGCTCGTAGCCGAGCGCTGCCACGAGATCCTCGTCCCGTTCTAGGGATTTATCGTCCGGATTGAGTAGGAGAATCGTCTGGCCAGTGCCGAGGTAAGGGGGTGACGGCTGGCCACGATGTTCGATCTCTGCGAAGGGAAGCCAGATCGAAAAGCGGCTGCCTCGGTGCAACTCGCTGTGCACATCGATCGAACCACCATGCTGCTCGACGATTTCCCAGGCGGTTGAAAGCCCCAGGCCAGTGCCGGCCTGCCGGGTGGTGAAGAAAGGATCGAACAGGCGTGGCATGATTTGGGACGATATGCCATGGCCTTTGTCGGAGATGGAGATCACCACATAGTTAGCAGGCGGGATCGTGGCGTGGCTGAGCCGGCTCGGATCGCGGAGACGGAAACGCTGGAAGCCACACGTTATGCGTCCTCCGTCCGGCATGGCGACGGCGGCATTGTGGCAAAGATTGAGCAGGACTTGCTGGAGTTGCACCGCATCTGCCTCGAGCGTGATCGAGGGGATCTGGGAATCCAGTTTGAGGGCAATGTCTGAGGGAAGCGACGCGTCGAGCAGGCGTGTGGTTTCCTCGATAAAGGGAATGAGCGAGACCGTCTCGCGCGGTCGCTCGGCGCTGCGGCCGAAGCTCAGCACCTGATCGACAAGCATGCGCGCGCGATTGACTGCAGACCCGATTTCCATGAGATTTCGGCTCGCGGCCGATCCTGTTTCCACATGCAACTCCGCCGTTTCAGCGAAGCCGGCGATCGCGCCGATGATGTTATTGACGTTGTGGGCGATGCCGCTGGCGAAAGTGCCAATCGTTTCCATCCGTCGGCCTTGGGCAAGCTTGCGCTCGAATTCCAGCCGTTCGGCTTCAAGGCGATCGCGATGGATGGCTTGCAGAATGGCCACGAGCACGGCCGACAGGCCGGCCAATGTTTCCGGGCGAAGATGGAATGGTCCCTTGTCGCGTTCCAATCCCAGGACGATCGCACCTTCGCTTTCCGGTGATCGCAAGAGGATCAGGGAAGCTGGCATCGAGCCGTGACGAGCGAGCGCTTGCTGCTGATCAAACGGCAGGGCGGAAAGATCTGGAATCCAGATATGGTCCTCTGCCCAAGCCTTGTGGCTCGTTGCCGCCCCGATCACTGCCCGCGTGTGGAGCGTTGTGAAGGTGTCGCGCCGCGGCCAGTTGTAAGCCGTGGTACTCCCTTCGCCCAACAGCAGATAGGCTCGATCGGCACCGACATGATCGGCGAGCCGTTCCAGCGCCCGCCTGATGCGGTCAGGCAGATCTTGAGAGCGGACATCGATCATCAGGCCCAGGATGGTAGCATGAAGATGCTCGAAGTCGCCACGCCGTCTTAGCGACTGGACGTGGATGTGCAACCCGAGGCCGAGGATTATCAGGCTAGCGATCGCTATCGCGCTTATAACGATTAATATGACCTTGCGTTGGTGCTGGCGCCGCTCGAATTGCTGTTGTGCTGTCGCTGCGGTGGCTCGCACCCGTGCGAGGTCCTGGTCGATCGGGATGGCCTGGAAGTTGGTCACGATCTGGTCCATCGCGGGCAGCAGCCGGATAAGCAGGCGCGCGTGGTTGTAGAGTTGCCGAGCATCCTCGCTTTTCGCGAAAGCGTCAGATCGCTCATAAGCATGGATCCCGCGCTCGGCATCGGCCACCGCATCAGGTGTGGTGTCGAGTGTGAGCCGCAGGACACTCGTCGAGAGCAGGCTGGCGGCTCTCGATGCCCTCGGTGTGGCGGAAGCAAGGGCTAGTCTGGCTAACGAATTCTGGAGAAGGGCGTTGTCCGACTTGAACTGTTCGACGAGCGCGGCACGATCCGCGCTGTCCTGCTCGAGGCGGCCGGCAATCGTATGAAAGACCGGGTCTTGTGCCCGGAGATGGTCGAGGCGTGCGAGGGAGCTCTGAATTTCCAGAGTGTCGGCGGTTATCGGATCATAGTTTCGCAACAGGCCTGCACGAGCCATCAGCAGATCGCGCTGCAGCGCGCGATCTGCCAGTGCGTAAGAGTTGAGGGTTTGCTGGATCGCCGGGAATGGTTTTTTCTCTCCATGGGCGGGTATCAATATGATCCCGAGTACCGCGCAGGCGGCCAGCACGGCGGCTGAAGCAATGAACCGCCAGGATTTCATTATCGCGCAGCCCTAACGGAATGCCCTTTATAGGTGCCGGTC
>Ga0105248_10004673_pt1 | contig 15154 bp, 14 predicted proteins | sample KBSS34metaG_FD_81524 | JGI IMG/M metagenome (GOLD analysis project Ga0105248, IMG submission 81524) | Switchgrass rhizosphere microbial communities from Kellogg Biological Station, Michigan, USA - KBS S3-4 metaG | ecosystem: Host-associated > Plants > Roots > Rhizosphere > Soil | place...
GCCTATTAGCGGCCAGATATGTGGCTTGCTGCGGTCCTATGCTTTGGAATTCTCACCCTGTGGGTCCCGGACCGCTGGGCGCAGAGCGCTTTTCAGGTGGCGCTGTTTGCGCTGGGCGCGGTGAGGATCATCCAACGGCGTTCCGTCGGCCTCCGCTTCGTCGGCTGTTTGCTTGCTTTGGCCGTCGCATGGGGCGGATTACAGGTGGCCGCACGGTGGTCCGTGGATCGCGTGACCACTCTTGAAGCCACTTTGAACTGGCTGGCGAATCTGGCTGCCTTTGCGCTGGCGGCCGACCTTTACCGGAATGCCGAAGAGCGCGAACGCTTTCTACGCGGCGCTTTGATCTTCACCGCCATACTCGCAGTCACCTCGATCTTCACCTTTTTCACATCTCCGGTTGGGAAAGCGTTTTGGATCTTCGACACCGCCTCAGATTCTCCCACGCTTGGCCCTTTCGTTTACAAGAATCAGTACGCCGCATTTGTCGAAACCATCCTGCCCTTGGCGATGATCGGCGTCATTCGCGACCAGCGGCGCTGGATATTGCACGCCGCGATTGTCGCGACGCTGTTTGCGTCGGTGGTCACCGGCGGCTCGCGCATGGGTTCGATCCTGTGTTTGACGGAGATCGTGGTCATCCCCGTGATCGCGTTCTGGCGCGGAATGATCGACCGGCACGTGCTCGCGCGCGTAGTGCTGGGGAGCCTGGCGGTGGTAGCCATCTTCACGGGAATTGTGGGATGGGAGAGCCTCTGGAAACGTCTGCAGGAACCCAATCCTTATTCGCTGCGCCAAGACCTGGTGCTCTCCTCCGTCAGGATGGCGCGCGACCGGCCACTCACCGGCTTCGGAATGGGGACGTGGCCGGAAGCCTATCCCGGCTACGCGCGCTTTGACGATGGCAGCTTTGTGAATCAGGCCCACAACGACTGGGTGCAATGGGCCGACGAGGGCGGAGTGCCCTTCCTGATTCTGATGTTGGCCATCGCCGGCTGGAGCGTGCGGCCGGCTGTGCAATCGCTATGGGGCGTCGGCATCCTCTGCGTGTGGATTCACGGCCTGCTCGATTATCCGATGCAGGAACGGCCGGCATTGGCTGCATTCTTCTTTGCACTCCTCGGCGTTCTGTCTACTTATAAGAAGCGAACGGCCCCGTCGCGTAGACAATTTTCCCGCCCACCATGGTGAGCACGGATTCAAGCGCGCCGATCTGCTCCACCGGTATCGTCATGTAGTCCTTCGTAAGCACCGCGAGATCGGCAAGCTTACCAGGTTCCAGCGCCCCCCGCTTGTCGTCGTCGTGCGAAAACCAAGCACTGCCCTGCGTGTAAGCCCGCAGAGCATTCGCACGACTCGGCGTTTCCTCCGGACCGCGTACCGCTTTCCCGCCCACTGTCTTCCCATCCAGCGCCCACTGCAGAGCCGTAAAGGGACTGTACGGAGCCACGCGATGAGCATCCGTGCCCGCTCCCACCGGCACTCCAATTTCACGCGCCGTTTCCACCGGAGGCATTCGCTTTGCCGCTTCCGCGCCAGACCTGCGTTCGGTTTCCTCGCCCGAGAAATACATCGCGTCCTGCATGGTCCAGCCCATGCCCAATGCTTTCATGCGGCGAAGACTCGCGGGAGACGCATCGTTCAAATGTGCAATCGACCAGCGGAGATTCTTGATCGAAACCTCGCTGTCCACCCGTTCGAAAACTTTCAGGATGGCATCCACGGCGGCGTCCGTGCCGCAGTGAAAGGTGAGCCCGTAGCCGCGCCCCGCGGCCCATTTCGCGATCTGGTAAAAGCGTTCGAGGTCGGCGGCGTTGGGCTTCTCCACGTTATTGATCGCCCACACCACTTGCTCGCCGATGCCGTTAAAGTGCATCATGTCGTCGCCGAATCCCATCGGCATCAGTCCGAGATACTTCTGGTATTCCTCGACCTCGTGAGGCGGGTTAAATCCACAGATCGTGTAGGCCACTCGCACCGTGAGCTGCCGGTCGCGCCATACTTTATTAATTGCGTCATACGTCTCCGGCGTTACATTGTTGCCGCAAGGATCGCTCACGCCCGTCATGCCCAGCCGGTTCAACTCGCGAAAGAACTTCTTGGTGCCCTCCACCTGCTGTTCGAGCGTCGGCCGCGGCAAGCGGTCAAATAGGGGAACGATACCACCGGTAATGCCGCCGGTGGGCTTGCCGTTCCCGTCGCGGTCGAGTTTCCCGCCGCCCGGCAGATCCGCGTCGGACTTAATATTCAAAGCGTCCAGGCCGCGCTGGTTCAGCAACGCCCAGGCGTACAGCATTTGAACGTACGCGGGATGATCCCCCGCCGCCTCGGTCAACTCCGCCTGCGTGGGAAGCCGGTTTTCCTTGAACTGCTCGGGCTTCCAACCGCCACCCACGATCACCCATTCCCCCGGCCGCTTGGTTTTTGCCGACTCCCGAATTCTGTCCAGCGCTTGCGCAAGCGTCGGCACCCCCGCCCAGTTGGATTCCGTCGCAAAAAAAGACGCCGCGCGTATGGCGTGCATATGCGAATCGATCAGCCCCGGTATCACGGTGCGCCCACCCAGATCGATCACCCGCGACTTCGCGCCGGCCAGTTTGCGGATCTGCGCTGTGGAACCGACAGCGGTAATCTTGCCGTCCCGCACCGCGAGGGCTTGTTGCGCGGAAAACTGCGCATCGGCCGTCAGGATCTTCCCATTAATAAGGACGGTATCGGCGTCCTGCGCCAGCAGCGAGACGCTCACAGCCACCGGGATCAAGTAGATCGGTTTCATAAGCATTCAGTAGCCCCGCACGATTGGCTTGCCCGCGTCAGGCTGGCCGCGTTTGTCCACCATCACCTCGCCGTTCTTGACCACCACCACGGCGGTGAGGAAGTTCCAGTAACCGTCGAAAGGATTGCCACCCAGCACCACGACATCGCCCAGTTTGCCCACCTCAATCGTTCCCAACTCTTTTTCTTTGTCGATAAACTTCGCCGAGTGGGGGCCCATGATCTTGATGAGATCCGGAACCGAGAATACCAGATTCAAGCTCTTGAGTTCATGAGCCAGCGCCGCCGGTGCGTTGAATACAGTGTCGGTGGCGTAGGAAACGTCGACGCCGGCGTCATAGAGAGTACGCAGGTTCACCGGCATGTAACCGGCCTCTTGACCCACGCCTTGGCTGTCGACAATCCCCTCCGGCCACGGCTTGCCATCGCGAAACTTGGGCTTGTTATCGTGGCTGAAGACGTCGAAGTTCGGTGAGCCAAAACCGCAGATGGAGGCCACCTGGACGCCCGCGGCGGCGACTTCTTTGGCCTGTTCTTTGGTCACCCAGTTGATGTTCTGCGAGTGCACCTGTTTGCGCGCGCCGAGCCGCGTTGAGTCCACCAGCGCCAGGTCACTCACGGCGTGGACCTGGAACTCGACGCCCAGTTTCTTCGCCTCGTCGATGCCAGCAGCCAGATTTTTGCTTTCCTGCTCCGTCGGATGATATGGCCAGACGACATCCGGATAGTGCACTTCGGCGATCGAGTCGGCGCCGGCCTTCACCACTTTATCGACAGCGGCCCGAACCTCGGCCTCGCCTTTCATGCGCGCCGTGGGCACTCCGCCGGACGCGATGATGCGGGGGCCTTTGATCTCGCCTTTCTCGATCTTCAGCTTCAGCTCGAGAATCCCCGCATTGTCGTCGCCGCCGGACTGCACTGTGGTGACGCCGGATTCGAGAAGCTCGCGCATCCGGTCGGCTGCCTGCTCCTTCATCCATTTGGCGACGGCTTCCGCGCCGCGCGCCTGGATGATGTGGCGATGATCGTCGATATATCCCGCGATCACGGTCATGCCGGTTGCGTCGATGACCTTCGCGCCTTGGGGAGCGGCCGGCGCCGCGCCCGCGGTTACGGAAGCGACCTTGCCGTCCTGGATGACGACCGCGCCTTTTTCGATCACCTGTCCTGGCCCGGCGATAATCCGCGCATTAGAGATGACAAGATTCTGCGCCGCCGCCCCGCTGCTCAGAAGAAAACTGGCGGTGAGCGGCAGTAACAGTGCTGTGATAGTTCGGTTCATTGGGAGCTTTCTCCTGGATTTTTCATGGAATACACAATAGCGTCGACACCAAAACAAGCTCTGGTTGCGATACCACACATCATCCCACAGCATCTACACACGGCTTTGCGCGTGAAGGCGGGCCGGTCGCGGAACGGGTCCAATCCAACCACGCTTTCCATCTATGTTTCATGGCTATCGTCGATTGTCCTGACCGCCGCGTCCGAAGACGCCTCCTATGTCGAGGATCCGCCTTTAGGTATCATTGGAACCTGAGCGCCCTTGAAAATCGGGAACGAGCAGCGATTGCAACAAATCGAATCGAGGCGTTTTTTTGGATTCTTGCAGTACGCCCGCCGGATCGCGGTAACGCAAAAAAAGCGGGCGGGCCAGCTCTTGCTCCACTCGCCATTTCATCCGCTTTATCTCTGCATATTCGGGCGGCGCAGGGCCCTCTCCGCCGGATCCGAATATCCCCAATGGGTTTCAAGTGAGAAGTCCGCATGGCCCTCTCTCCACGGTCATCAAGAGATAGCAGCTGGCTGGCGATTCTGCCCCACCATCAGCGTTCTCATCCCCACGTTTCAACCCCGCAAGGAATGGCTCGATCTCGCCATCACGTCGGTCAAGGCGCAATCTTACGAGAAGTGGCAGCTTTGCATTTGTGACGACGCCTCACCCGAACCATGGGTTCGAGAATATTTGCAAAGCGAAGCAGGGGCCGATTCCAGAATACGCGTGTCCTTCCGCGATTCGAATGGCGGGATCTCCCTCGCCCTGAACGATGCTGGGAAACTCGCGACCGGGGATTACGTGACCTTCCTCGATCACGACGACGTGCTTCATCCGTTCGCGCTTCACTACGTGGTCGAGACATGCCAGGAAGACTCCGTCGATGTCCTCTATTCGGACGAGGATTATCTGGACTCCAATGGAAAGCGGTCCGGGCCAAACTTCAAGCCGGATTGGTCTCCGGAACTTCTCACTGCATGCATGTACTTTGGACATATGCTGATCGCGAACCGCGGCTTGGTGGAGGAGGCCGGCTGGTTCCGCAGCGCTTACGATGGAGCGCAGGACTACGACCTGGCGTTGCGGCTCGTCGAGCGCGCCCGTAAGATTCGTCATGTCCGCCACGTCCTGTATCACTGGAGGCAACATCCCCAGTCGACTTCGATGAATCTGGAGGCGAAGCCATACGCGCACGAAGCGGGGTACCGGGCACTCTCCGATACCGTTGTGCGGCGGCAAATCCAGGGCGTCGTCGAAAACGGGCCCGTACCCTACAGCTATTACATCCGCCGTTCGTCCACCCAACAACCGGTGAGCTTAGTCGTATGTTCGCGCGATCGGAAGCGGCTGTCCGCTTTCCTCAAGGGCCAGGAACGTACTCGCTACCCCAACGTAGAACTAGTTGTCGTGGAACACATCACAGCGCAAGGACGCCCGCTGGATCCCTTGCTCGGAGGGACAAAGTGCATCCGTGTTCCCTTTGAGGCGCCTTTCAACTTTTCACTGATGAATAATCTCGGCGCCCAAGCGGCTACTTCGGAGCTGCTCGTTTTCCTTAACGACGACGTGACGCCGCTGCGCCCGGAATGGCTGGATGTGATGGCGGCTCATCTGCTGCGCCCGGAAATAGGCGTCGTGGGGGGGCGGCTGCTGTATCCCTCGGGAGCCATCCAGCATGCGGGTCTTGTGCTCGGAATTCAGGACGGTGTTGGCCATCCTGGACGCGGCGCCTACCGTGCAGATCTCATGTATTATCTGGAAAGGCCGCGCGATGTGTCAGCTGTTACCGGCGCTTGCTTGGGAATCCGGCGAAATGTGTTCCAGGAGGCGGGGGGCTTCGATCCCTCCTTCCCTGTGAACTACAACGATGTCGATCTGTGTCTTAAAGTTGCAAGCAGCGGCTACCGTATCGTGGTGGACCCCCGTATTGAGCTGACTCATCGCGAAGGTGGAACTCGCCGCGGCGGAACGACTCTTGAGGAGAGGCAACACTTTCGCGAGCGCTGGGGAGACTTGCTAGTCAAGGGCGACCCTTACTATCCGCAGGCATTCGAGCGCAACGAGGAAGTGCGCCTCGCCGTTCGCTGAGATCAGCCGGCCAAAATGCACTCGGCCAGGCGCTGCATGTTGGCGTGGGCGGCAGCGCGGAGGCGGGCTGCATATTCAGCTACGATTGGACCGCCTGATACCAACGAACGAAGAGCTTGTGCGGCCAGCCCCGAGGCCGGCGTTGGAGGAAAGAGACCACTGACTTCCCAGCTCTCGAGGTTGTTACGGAGCTTTGGATCCGCGGTCTGCAGGGGAACGAACGGAACGCCGTAGGTCATCGCGGTAACGACGCCGTGGAGGCTGGTCCCGCAGAAAAGGCGCGCCGACGCCAGCGTGTAAAGAATGTCATAGACCGTGGCCGATCCCGGAAGCACGCGGACGCGGTCGCCCATTTCAGCGCCAAGCGAAGCTAAAAAGACGTCATCTTCAAACGAATAAATCCGTCCAATGGGAGTTAGCAAAATGCTCAACCCGCTTTGGACGCTGAGCGCCAATAGTTGCTGCTTCAGCTCATTTCGATTCGCTTGCCCGTAGGGAGGATTGCATTGAAAGCACAAATACTCAGGGGTGCCTTGCAGCAACTCCCGCACCTCCGGGGAAATCAGTGCAGCCAGCTTGTCCCGGGGCAAAAGATCCGCCGCCAAAAAAACGCAATCTGGAGCCGTGTGAATGCGCAAGGAAGGCTCGAGCTGTCGCAGCATAGAAGCCGATTCCAGGTCGCGAACTGAGATAAAGGAAGCCTTGCCCAAAGAGCCAGCAATCGCCCGCTGGCTTCGCGCCGGATAGGACCTCAGCGGCCAGCCGCCCATGGAATTGTACATGACGCGTACACCGGAGGCGAATTGATCCGTAGACAAAATGTAAGGAAATTCTTGACGGCCGCGGTATCGCCAGCGGGAAAGCCTTTCGACTAGCGCGCCGCTCAGCCACATTGGATACCTTCTCCAGCGCTCCGCCGCCTCAGTACCAAGCAATGTGAGATGCATGGCAAACCACGTCTGCGCAAGATTCTCGCCGCCGGCAAGCAACACCACATCTCCGTCTTTAGCATCGCTGTAGAGATCCCGGATGCTCCTCGACGGCAGCGCTCCATAGACGCTCAGATCACTACGCGCCAATCCGTACTGAGCAAAATCATACCGGTCATTCGAGCCGAAGAGGGACGTGAGCGCCGCACGAGTGACGATCGGAAAAAGGAGATCTCCATAGTTGTAGCGGTCACAACTGCACAAAAGACGGATCTGCTTGTGTTCTCGACCCCGCATAGGTATTTATCAGGCCATTATCGCAGTGACTGTACTTGCGGCGAAGGTAGAGTGACGGGTTAGACTGGACGATGGCATCCGCGTGCGGCTTTACTCCGAGCCGGCAGCGGAAAACTTGGAGGAAGAAATTGATTAACCTGGAGCGCATAAACAATCACCGTCTTGAGACCGACCCTTACCGCTGGACGGCCATCACCGATCTGTACGCACCCGATGACGCGGAAAAGCTGGCCGCGACTTATCCCTGCGATCATTTCAAGCTCGTATCCGCATACGGCGGCGAACGGGAATACCTATATGAGGCACGCTCGCTGATTGGGATGGGCGCCAAGGTTGTTTCCTATCCTAAAGAATTGAGTGAAGCCTGGCGAGCGTTGGCCAACGACTTACTTTCACCGGAATACCGGGCAGCCATGTCGACGCTGACCGGGTACGATCTCACGAAAGTGCCGATGGAGGCAAATGTTTGCCACTACGGCCCGGGCGGCTCCCTGGACGCGCACAAAGATTTGCCGGAGAAGATGGTAACTCACGTCCTGTATTTCAACCGTTCGTGGAACCCAGCGGACGGCGGCTGCTTGACCATTTTGCGTTCTGGAGACTTGTCGGACGTGGCGGCCGAGATTTCGCCGATCGTCGGCTATTCGTCCGTCCTCGTCCGTTCGGACAACTCCTGGCACGCCGTCTCTCGCGTAGTCAACCCATCCGTCCCTTCGCGGCGTAGCATGACGGTCACATTCTACCGTCCCGGTTCGGTAAGTACGATGTGGCCCCCTGGCGACAAGCCGCCGCTGCACCGCTATCACGCCGCGGATCTGCGATGACGAGGCTGGGCCCTCGATCTCTCCCCCTGAGCGAAATCAACCATGTGGCACGGTACTTTATCCATGAGCCGCTGCGCACGTACTCTTCGGGTATGATCCTGCGCCTAGCTTTTTCCGTCGCCATCAATGTAGATCCCGATATACTGATCGTCGATGAAATGTTAGGCGTTGGCGACCAGAAGTTCTACGAAAAATCCATGGAACGGATTTTGAGCTTCCGGCACGCCGGCAAAACACTGCTCTGCGTATCACATTCATTGGAGACGCTGGAGAATCTCTGCGACCGGGCCCTTTGGTTGGATCACGGTCGAGTGATCAAGGTGGGGCCAGTACGGGAAATCATCAAGGCTTACCAGGACTCAGGAGCACCCCTGGGACGTGCCAAAGGCTCTCGGTGAACCCCAGTCCTGTTATGCGCATATGCATCGACGGCACTCCCCTTTTGGTGAGGTCCGCGGGGGTCAAAACCTATCTCTATCACTGGCTGCGTAGTTTGCAGGCGTCGAGCGGCCATCACCAATTGACGATCTTCCCCATGATCGGGCGGCTGCCAGCACTGAATCATCGGCAGTCGATTAAGCCGCTGTTTCCAACCGCGTTTCAGTTTGCGATCCTGGGAGTTCTGAATCGGGGCTGGAGATGGTTGCCCGCAGGACGCTCCTGCGACGTGTTCCATGCATCCAACTTCGCGCGCAGCCTCCCGCGCAACGCGAAGGTGACCACTGCCACCCTCCACGATCTGACGACATGGACGATGCCCGAGATGCACACGCGTGGAAACATAGCGGCGGACCAGGCGTTCGCCGAAAGAATCGTCAGGAAAGCTGACCGTTTGATTGCCGTATCCGAGAGCACCCGCCAGGATACTATCGAAGTCTTGCGGATCCCTAGCCACAAAATTGAAGTGATTCATCATGGCGTGCCGGATACTTACTTTGATGCCAGCCCGCAAGAGGCTGAAATCGCTGCCAGGAAGCACAAACTGGAGCGTCCTTATATCTTGTTCTGCGCCACCATTGAACCGAGAAAAAACCTGGATGTCCTGTTGGACGCCTATGCGCTATTGGCGCGGTCTCTAAAGGAAACCTTCGATCTCGTGGTCGCCGGCATGGCCGGCTGGGCTTCCGAAGCGACAGTGGAACGCCTGAAACGCAGCGGCAGCGGCGTACGCTATCTGGGCTACGTAGCAGAAAACGACATGCCCGGTCTCACCCGCGGCGCCACCGTGTTTGTCTATCCTTCTTTATACGAAGGATTCGGACTCCCCTTGGCTCAGGCAATGGCGGCAGGAGTTCCGACCATTACTTCCGCAGTGTCGTCAATGCCCGAAATCGCCGGCGATGGAGCGTTGTTGATTGATCCCAGGAGTGTTGAAGAACTTCGAGCCGCGATGACCCAGTTGCTGTTGTCTCCGTCTATGCGTGAAAACCTAGTCGTCAAAGCAAGGCGGCAGGCCGAGCGCTACCGCTGGGAGGATTGTGCCTCTAAGTCATGGGCTTTTTTCGAGAGGGCGCTGGGAAGTTATTCTCAGGGTTCGAAAGGTTAAACTTGTATCTTGTCGGATCCCCTGGTCACCGTTGTCGTTCCCACACTGGCTGTGGGCGATGCTTTGCAAAAATGTCTGAATTCGCTGGAACTGCAGACTGTGGATCTCTTTGACGTCGTAGTGGTCGACAACAGCGGCACGGGTCGCGCGCGAGCTACCAGTAGCCGTACGCGTGTGATCGTGAATCAGCGCAACCACGGATTTGCCGGCGCGGTAAACCAGGGGATCCGCGATTCCCGTGCCGTTTACGTAGCGACTCTCAACGACGACGCGATTGCTGACCGGCGCTGGCTCGAAACCCTGATCGCTTGTGCGGAATCGCACCCCCAAGTGGGCATGTTCGCCTGCGAAGTACGCTTAATGGGAACCTTGCGTCTGGATTCGGCCGGAATGTTGATCGCCGCCGATGGCTCTAGCAAGCAACGCGGTCACGAGCAGCCTGCCGTTGACTTCGCACAGGCGCCGGAGACTCTCTTCCCCAGCGGCTCCGCGGCGCTTTACCGCAGAAGCATGCTCGATCATATTGGCCTTTTCGACGAAAGTTTTTTCCTGTACTGCGAGGATACTGACCTCGGGCTGCGCGCGCGCTGGGCCGGATGGGACTGCCGCTACGTGCCCGGCGCCGTGGTGGAGCACTTCTATTCTCACTCCGCCGGTCGTGCAACGCCGCTCAAGGCATACTACATCGAGCGCAATCGCCTCTATACCGTGCTCAAGAATTTTCCCGCCCGCTTGCTGTGGCGAGTCCCTTTCGCCTCTGCCTGGCGCTACTTCTGGCATGTGATCGCCATCGCCGCTGGTCAGGGGAAAGGAGCGGAATTTCGCCAGTCCGGGCACTCCGCCACCCTCCTTCCACTCCTGGTTCTGCGAGCCTACGCCGCTACGCTTGGCCGGTTACCATATCTGCTCGCGGAACGCCGCCGCATCCGCGCGTCGCGCCGTATCGATGCGGCGGAATTCACTCACCTTGTCGAGAAACACACCATCTCCGTCCGCCAGGTGGCGTGGCTATGAATAAGCTCATGATTCTGATTCCTGCTTATAACGAGGAGGGAGCCGTGGCCAGCGTGGTCGAGGAGGTGCGGGCGGTGGTTGCGGACGCGACCATTCTGGTGGTGGATGATTGCTCAGAGGATTCCACCATCCAGGAAGCACGGCGGGCGGGTGCGTCCGTCTTGCCTGTGCCGCATCATCTTGGGCTCGGGGGTTGTGTGCAAGCCGGTTATCGCCTGGCCTTCGATTTGGGCTTCGACTATGTGATTCGAGTCGACGGCGACGGCCAGCACGATCCCAGAGACATCCCCGCGCTCCTGACGGCGCTCCAGCACGAAAATTGCGAAATGGTCATCGGCTCGCGCTTCCTCAGCGCCGCAAACCCGCGAAAGCTTCTGATACAGGGCGGATGGTGCCGCGCCTTGGGTATCTCTCTTTTCAGGTCCATTCTGCGGCCCATCCTCGGACGGCCCGTCAGCGATCCGACGTCGGGATTTGTGGGGGTCAATCGCAAAGCTCTGGATGTGTTCTCGCGCGCGTTCCCCTTGGAGTACCCTGAAATCGAAGCTCTGGTGGTTCTGCAGCGAAGGCGCTTCCGTTTTGTGGAAGTCCCTTGCCATATCCGTGAGCGCCGCGCCGGCAGGAGCTCGATCACTGCGATCAAGGCGTTCTATTTCCCGGTACATGTACTGTTAGGGGTGTTCGTAAACGTCCTTTTGTTTCCCGGCAGCCGAATTTGGCGGAGTTTGAGAAAATAAACACCATGGACCGTTTGCTTGGCGTGATGACCGTCGCGAGTCTGCTTTTAATCGCATTGGTTCTGGCTTCGGTCCGCCGCGAGCATATTCGCGTCGAATACTCCATAAGCTGGCTGGCTGCCGGGTTGGCATTGCTGGTGCTTTCCTTGTGGAAGAGCTTGGATCAAAGGATTGCGCTTGCCCTCAAGATTCCCGATTTAGCGGTTACGCTCCTCACGATCTGCGGTGTTGTGTTTCTGGGAGTGCTCTTCGCCTTTTCGTTGCGTCTTTCCCAACTCAAAGACTCCAGCATCAAGCTGGCTCAACGCGTGGCAATTCTCGAATTTCGCCTGGAAACCTTAGCTGGGCAAAGTGCAAACAACACGCCGGCGCGGGCTGATGCGGCAACCGCCCAGGGCCGTTTGCGAGCCACTGCGGACGTGCCGCTGCAGCCAGGCCAATCCGTCAGATGAAAAAGCTCCCGCACCAGGCTCCCCGGTAAGCCCGTGGCGCGTATTGGTATCAACGCACTCTACCTGATTCCCGGCGGCGTGGGGGGCACTGAGATCTACCTTCGCGAGTTATTAGAAGCTCTTGCGCGCATTGACGCCAACAATCTGTATTTCGTCTTTACCAACTTGGAGACCGGCGCGGATCTGGTTCCGCGCCAAGCCAACTTCCAGCGAAAAGCGCAGACGGTGCGCGCTCGCTGCCGCCCCGCACGCATCTTATGGGAACAGACGGTTTTACCTCTCGAAGCCGCACGCTATCGATTGGATGTCTTGTTCAATCCCGGTTTCACATTGCCGTTCCTGGCCCCTTGCCCATCGATCACCGTCTTCCATGACTTGCAGCACAAGCGTCATCCCGAGCACTTCCGGCCATTCGATCTGCCCTTCTGGCGGCTGCTTTTGTGGATGGCGGCGCATCGCTCGCGGCACCTGATCGCGACCTCGCAAGCAACCCGTGCGGATCTGCAACACTTTTATCGGATCCCCGCCAAATCCGCGACTGTGATTCCACACGGGGTGGGCGATCGCTTCTTTGCACTGGACCGCTCCCGTACCGAGCCGTATTTGTTATATGTCGCCACTTTGCATCCTCATAAGAATCACGAGCGTTTGCTTCGTGCGTACGCGCGGCGGCCCCGCCGCGAGCGGCTGGTGCTGGCCGGACTCGCAGGATTTCACGCAAAGGCAGTCGAGGCCCTGATTGCACAGCTCCATTTGGGCGATTCGGTACATCTCACCGGGTGGATTCCACGCGAAGAATTGTACGGGTTGTATGCGCGCGCGGCCGCTTGCGTGATCCCGTCGACGTTCGAGGGATTCGGTATGCCCGTACTCGAAGCGCTGGCAGCTGGTATTCCTACGGCCTGCTCGGATATTCCTCCGTTGCGGGAAAGTGCGGGCGATGCCGCATTGTTCTTTGATCCTCTCGATGAAAACGCCATCTCGGCCGCGCTGGATCGCATTACTGAAGACGAGCCGCTCAGACGAACACTTGCGCAATCCGGCCCGCAGCAAGCGCGCCTGTTCACCTGGGAGAACACAGCCCGTAAAACACTTGAAATACTGCTTTCAACGTAACTGGACTCGCATTGCTTCGTTCATCTAAAATTAGTTTGTTAGTTGGATTCGCGCTGACTCGATTCTACCTGCGCTCGTTCAGAATGCGTCATGGCATCCAAGGTTAAAACCAAGACGGTAGGCAACTCTCCGGGGGTCGCACCGTCAAAGACAATCGTTCCCGAAGGGCGCTCCTGGTTATGGGCCAAGTTGTTCGCCGCCGCATTGCTACTCGCCGGCATTGTCTATTTGCCTTCCCTGAACGGACCACTGATCTTCGACGATCATAGCCTTCCCTTCAGCGACGCCAACGCGGCAAGAATGCCTGCGCACTTCTGGATCGGCGGTGTTCGCCCCGTGCTGATGGCAACCTATTGGCTGAACTACCAGGTCTCCGGAACTCAGACGTTTTCCTACCATGCCTTCAATCTGCTGCTTCATGCGGCCAGCGCGGTGATTGTATTCTTCGTTTTGCGGCGGCTGCTCAAATTAGCAGGTATCGAGAAGAATGCGTTCCTATTTTCGCTGTTCGGCGCCGGCATTTTTCTTTTGCACCCCTTGCAAAGCGAGTCCGTCGCCTATATCGCCGGCCGATCCGAACTGGTTTCCGGTGTGTTTCTACTAAGTGCCTGGCTAGTGTTTCTCAACTATTTTGAAAATAAGACGACGCTTGCGACCGCCCTTAAGATTCTGCTGCTGGCTGCGGCTGCCGTGCTGGGAAAAGAGAGTGCAATCAGTCTGCCGGCTCTGCTGTTGATCACCGATTTGTATTGGAACCGCGCCAGTCTGCGCGAGCAGATTCGGGATCGTTGGAAGCTATATGCACCGATAGTTCTGGGCGGTATCGTGGCGGGTGTCGCGATCATCCACTCCGTCAATAAATCGCCCAGCGCCGGCCTGTCCCTAGAAAACGCAACACCGTTCCGCTATGCGCTTACGCAATGCCACTCCATTCTTACGTATCTTAGACTCTTCCTATTCCCCGTGGATCAGAGCGGCGATTGGCGAATAACGCTCTATCGCTCTTTCGGCGACCGGAACGCTTGGTTATATGTGTTGGGCATTCTAGTCTTGCTGGCTGCGATCGTTTTATCCTATCGGCGTTCGCGCCTGCTCTCCTTCGGATTACTGGCGTTCTTTCTATTGCTGATGCCCACGTCATCTGTCATACCTATTAAGGATGCGCTTGCGGAACGAAGAATGTACGTGCCGATCATCGGCCTGATCCTCTCCTTGGTAGCGATCTTGGACCGTTATCGACTCGACCTTCCGGCGCTGAAGATTGCCACAATAACGGTCTCGAGTTTAGCGGCCATCGTGACGTTCCAGAGAAGCCAAGTGTGGGGAGATGACATCGGCTTTTGGAAGGACGTCATCAAGAAGGATCCCGGCAACCATCGTGCGCATGTTGATCTTGCGAGCAGCTATTCGGGACACCAGCAATTTGCCGAGGCGATTGCGGAGAACGAAGCCATTGACAAAACCGATGGCGTGACGGAAATGACGCTTTTGAATCGGGTTATCCCCTACGAAGGGATGCAAAACTTCGATTCGGCGTTGGAGATGCTTCACAGGGCTGCGACCATGCACCCGACGCCAAGCACGTACACCGAGATCGGGCACGTTGAAGCCTACATAGGGCACATTCCGGAATCCCTTGCCGCTTTTGCGTCGGCGCTCGAACTCGATCCGAAGTACGCACCGGCGCACGCTCAACGAGGGATGATTTACTTAGCAACAGGGGATACCGTTCGAGCAAGGACGGACTTCCACGACGCACTGAACAGCGATCCATACAACGAAATCGCGTTGAACGGTCTCTCCAGGATCGAGGGGACTCAGTAATTCGAGCCGTTCGATCCAGCGGCAGCGGCAATCGCTTACGTAAGGACGTCTCTGACAACCCGGCCCGCGACGTCCGTGAGACGGAAATCGCGTCCTTGCGAGCGGTAAGTCAATCGCTCGTGATCGATGCCCAGGATGTGCAGCATGGTGGCATGCGCGTCGTGGATTTCGACGGGTGGCGTAACCGCGTTATAGCTAAAGTCGTCGGTCTCGCCGTAACTGAAGCCCGGTTTGACACCGCCGCCGGCGAGCCACCATGTGAAGTTGTTCCCGTGGTGA
>Ga0105248_10004674_pt1 | contig 15154 bp, 18 predicted proteins | sample KBSS34metaG_FD_81524 | JGI IMG/M metagenome (GOLD analysis project Ga0105248, IMG submission 81524) | Switchgrass rhizosphere microbial communities from Kellogg Biological Station, Michigan, USA - KBS S3-4 metaG | ecosystem: Host-associated > Plants > Roots > Rhizosphere > Soil | place...
CAGCTTCGCCAATCGCGGCCGCTTGCCCCCTGCCCGCCCGCCCAATAGGGCCGCGGGAATGATTGATTCTCCGGTTTTCTTCAGCGGTATCGGCGGTAGCGGGATGCTTCCGCTTGCCTCGATCGTGCGCGCGTCGGGGGCGAAGGTGGCGGGATCGGACCGTTCGCTCGACGCGGGGCGGACGCCGCACAAGTTCGACTATCTGCGCTCGCTCGGAATCCAGCTGTTTCCGCAGGACGGCTCGGGGCTTCAGCCCGGCATGACGCTGGTTACTTCGGCTGCTGTCGAGCCCACGGTGCCCGATGTCGTTCGGGCGAAGGAACTGGGGCTCAGCCATGTGACGCGCCCGCAATTCCTCGCGCGGCTTCTGAACGGCGCGCAGCGCAGCATCGCGGTGGGCGGCACGAGCGGCAAGTCGACGGTGACCGGCATGATCGGCTGGATCCTCCACGCCTGCCATCGCCAGCCGACGGTGATGAACGGCGCGGTGATGAAGAATTTCGTGACCCCGTCGGCGCCGTTCGCAAGCGCGCTCGTCGGCGATCCGGAGCTGTTCGTCAGCGAAGTCGACGAGAGCGACGGTTCGATCGCGCTCTACCGGCCCGAAGTCGCGCTGCTGACGAACATCAGCCTCGATCACAAGGAAATGGACGAGCTCCGGAGCCTTTTCACCGGCTTTCTCAACGCGGCGCGCAAGGCGGTGCTGAACCTCGACGATCCGGAGGTTCGCGAGCTCGCCGCTGCGATGCCGCCGGCGAAGGTGATCGGCTACGGGTTCGACAGCCCGGGCGCCGCGTTCGCGGGCAAGGGCCTTGAGCTGAACGCGGACGGCGCGCGCTTCACGGTCGAGGCGGGAGAGGCGCACGTCCCGGTCCAGTTGCAAGTGCCGGGCCGGCACAATGCGTCGAACGCGCTGGCGGCAATCGCGGCTGCGAACGCGGTCGGCGTGTCGGTCCAGGACGCGGCTGCGGCGCTCGGACGCTTCGAGGGCCTGAGGCGAAGGCTGGAGACGGTGGGCGTTGGCGGCGGCGTGACGGTTATCGACGACTTCGCGCACAACCCGGACAAGATCGCCGCGACGCTGGCGACGCTTCGCGCGCATCAGGGCAGGTTGCTGATCATGTTCCAGCCGCACGGCTATGGCCCGCTCACCAAGATGGGCGACGAACTCGCGGAAGCACTGGCGGGCGGAATGGCGCCCGGCGACCGCCTCTACCTTCCCGATCCCGTCTACCAGGGCGGCACCGTCGAGCGGACGCGTGGGTCAGACTGGCTGGTCGAACAGGTCAAGTCGCGAGGGCTCGAGGCCGAACATATCGCTGAACGGCCGAAGATCGGTGAGGCGCTTGTCGCGGAAGCCAGGCCCGGCGATCGCATCATCATCATGGGCGCCCGCGACGACACGCTGATCGACTTCGCGCAGGGATTGGTGGATCAGCTCGGCGAGCGGAACTGATCGCACGCTGCGGCGTCGGGGCCGAATGGCCAAGCCAGGAACAGTCACCGGTTGGAAGCTGCCGCAAGTCGAGCGCGAGCTGCTGCTCGACCGGTTCCCGCCGAAATATGAGAAGGTCGTCGCCGATCACGTGACCATGCGGATGGGCGCAACGCCGGAAACGCCGCTACCGAACAGGCCGGAAAGCGCGAAGGTGGTCGGACGCGCCGATGACGGCGACAGCCTTGAATGCCTGGTCGTCGAGCTCGATGGCACCACCGACCGTCCGGACGGATCGACCTATCACATCACCTGGTCGCTGGGTCCCGGCCGAAGGGCCCGCGAAAGCAACGACGTGCTGCGCGATCAGGGGTGGAGCTATCTCGACGCACCGATCCCCGTGGAGCTGGAGCCGGCGCGCTTCTGATGCCGAAAAACCAAGGCCCGCCGCGGCTGTTCCTCGACGCCGACGGCGTGCTCGCCGACTTCAACGAGGGCGCCCGGCGACTGCTCGGAATGCCGGTGCAGCAATATGAGCGGAAGCACGGCCGCGGCGGGTTCTGGCGGCGGCTGGCGCAGGCCGAGAACTTCTACGGCTCCCTGCCCGAGATGCCCGACGCGCGCCTGCTGTTCGATGCCGTGAAGCATCTCAAACCGACGATCCTGACCGGCTTGCCGCTCGGCAATTGGGCGGCGCCGCAGAAGATCGAATGGGCCGCCGAGCATTTTCCGGGCGTGCCGATCATCACCTGCATGGCGCGCGACAAGCACAAGCACATGCACCGGGGCGACGTGCTGGTCGACGACCGCGAAAACCACCGCGCGGCCTATGAAGCCGCGGGCGTCGTCTTCGTGCATCACAAGAATGCCGCGGATAGCCTGCGGCTGCTGGCGAAGCTATTTCCGTCGGTGGAGGCGCCCGAACACGCCTGAGGCGTGCCTAGGCGGCGGCCTTGAGGTCGACCTTCTCGACCCACTCCGGCCAGAACACCGGCTCGCGGCTCGACCAGCCGGGCGCGGTCGCCGCGCTCTCGCTGATCGACTGAAGCAGGATGCGCCGGCGATCCGGGTGAAGGTGCGGAAGCGCGGCAGCGGCGCAGAAGGCGCTCGGCAGCCAGGGCCGCGAGGCCGCGCCGATCAGCCGCTCGTAGAGGAAGCGATAGGCCGCGAAGTTCCCCAAGCGGTCCTGGCCGAGGTCGAAAGCCGAAACCGTGATGAGCATGCCGAGGAAGGGCTCGATCATGTCGAGACCGCTGTCGTCCGGCACCTGGAGGCGCAGATGATCGAGCTGCTTGTAGAGCCGAGACTGCCCGCGGATCGAGGCGGCTTCGCCTTCGTCGCGCGCCCAGCATTCGATGGCGTCGCGGCGCCCGTAAGCCACATCGAGCGACCGGCGAATGTAGCGCTGCGTCGACTTCGGGAAGGACGCAAACTCCTTCATCTCCGAGATCAGCATCGCGCCGCTAGCTGGCTGGCTGGTCCGCGTAATCATTGACCCGACTCCTATCCCTCGGGTGGGATCATGCGGCTGATATGGTTTCGAGATACTTAACCACAGTCCCACCCCCCGTTCAGATTGAATCAGAGGGGAGTCACCGCGTCTAGGTCAGAAATTGACTAAGCCACTCAAATCTGTGGATTGTGGATTTATTGCAACGTCAAAGCACTTTTGTGACGGTGCCGTAATTCATTCCGGGAAGCCGGATGACGGCGCCGGTTCATCGCTGTTCGGCTGGGCGGATGAGGGCGGATCGGATGCGTCCATCGATTCATCGCTGCCGACGTCGGCCTTGAGGTTGGGGTCGCGAGGATTGCGCTTCAGCTCCTGCTCCAGGCCCCTCTCGGGCGGTGCCGAAATCACCGGCGGAGGCGCCTTCGCCTTCGTCTCTTTCTCGTCCGTCTTATTGTCGTTCACAGCGGCGTCTCCGTGACTTACCATTGCTCGCGTGTAACGAGCAGCGCGCGTAAGGCGTTCCGCAACGCATCGCGTTTCGACCGGTAGCGCCGAAGCTTCTGCCAACGGGCAGGTGGCGGTTTGCGGCAAGAGGTTTTTGAGCGATGACGGACCAGATGCTCATGTTGCCTCACCCCGCCGTCCGGGCGCGCTTCAGCGACCGCGGATTCGCGGTCCGATCGATTCTTGGTTTCTGGTTCTTCTACGCCCTGACCGTGATGGTTCGCGCTTTCCTCGGGTCCGACCCGTGGACGACGCTTCAGAACAAGCTCGCCATCATCGGCATCGGAATCATCCTCACCGGCCTCATTTACCTTGCGATCACGACGCTTGGCCAAGGGTCGAACATCCGCCGCAAGGCCGTCATCGCGGCGTTCGGCTCCTTGTTCGCGTCACTGGTGATGGGTGCATCGCTGGTGCTGACGGAGGACCTGCTCCCGCAGAACAAGGAGCAGTTCCGATTCCAGGCGCGCGAGGGCTTCACGGTCGTCGAGCAAGGCAACAGCATCAAGATCGAGCGCACGGCGCAGGAGCCGCTCGTGCTCACGATGCCGGGCGTCCACGAGCTCGATCCGATGAAGAAGATCCGATACGGCCTCGACGCTTCGGTCGTCTGGCTGTTCTTCTTCATCGCCTGGAGCGCCTTCTACCTTGCCAACCGCGCCCAGGCGGAAGCGCTCGCAGCGCAACGCCGCGTGGCGATTGCGGAAAGCGCGGCTCAGGCGGCGCAGGTGCGGGCGCTCAGATATCAGGTCAATCCGCACTTCCTTTTCAACACGCTGAACTCGCTGTCGTCGCTGGTGATGACGGGCCGAACGGACCGGGCGGAAGCAATGCTTCTGGCGCTGTCCACCTTCTTCAGAACGAGCCTCTCGCTCGAGCCCGGCGCGAACGTGCCGCTTGCGGAGGAGATCGACCTTCAACGGCTTTACCTCGATATCGAGAAGGCGCGCTTTCCCGACCGCCTCCACGTCGAGATCGACGTGCCCAGCGAGCTTGAGCAGGCACGCCTCCCGGCCCTCCTTCTCCAGCCGATCGTCGAGAATGCGATCAAGTACGGCGTGTCGAAGAGCCGCAAGGCCGTCCTCATCCGCATCGAGGCGCGGCATCTCGACGATCACCGGATGGTCGTGGAAGTCAGCAACCGAATGAAGACTGGCGGGGGCGACGAACTCCCGGCCGCAACCCACGAGGGGACCGGCGTCGGTCTGTCCAATGTCTGCCAGCGGCTGGATGCCCGGTTCGGAAGCCGCGCAAGCTGCCGCTACGGCCCGGTGCACTCCGGCGGCTTCAAGGTCTCTCTCACTATGCCAGTGGATTATAATGGTTGAAGACACCCCGCTCCGCGTGCTCATCGCGGACGACGAACCCCTAGCCGCCGAACGTCTCCAGCTCCTCCTCGCCCGGGCCGAGGGTGCGCAGCTCGTCGGCACTGCGAGCGACGGCGACTCCGCAATCAACCTCACCGACGCGCTTCACCCCGACGTCCTTCTGCTCGACATCGCGATGCCGGGTCTCGACGGGATCGGCGTGGCCCGCGCGCTGGCGGCGACAAATCCATCGCCCGCGGTCGTGTTCGTCACGGCTTTCGATCAGTTCGCGGTCGCGGCCTTCGAGGTCGAGGCCGTCGATTATCTGATGAAGCCCGTGGAGCCGATGCGGCTGCAGCGCGCGCTCGATCGTGCCCGCGCCTATCTCGGGCAGCGCAGCGGCCAGCCGCAGCCGGGCAAGGATTCGCAATGGCTCGATGAGTTCTGGGCCTCGGATCTGTCGGGACTGGTCCGGATCGCGTCCCAGGACGTGGACCGCGTGTCGGCAGAGCGCGACTATATGCGCTTGCACGTCGGGCGCAGGAGCTGGCTGATTCATCATTCGATGGCGGCGCTTGAGGGCGGGCTGAACCCGGAGCTGTTCGTCCGCCTCCATCGATCGGCGATCGTCCGAAGGGACTTCATAACGGGATTCAGCAGGAACCAGTCCGGCCGCTGGATCGCGCGGCTCGCGGATGGGACCGAGCAACCGGTCGGCAGGCTCTATTCGGATCGCGTCCGCGCCATCGCCGGACGCTAACGGAAAAGCGAACCGCCGCGCGACCTCAGTGCACGCGGCGGTCCGGGCCAGGCATCATTCTCCCGAGGCGGTGACGATTAGGGAAGCAGCGGCACCCACGGTAACCGTGCCGTGCCGCGCGGCGGCAACCGCCTCTTCATAGGCCGGCCGGGCGGCTTCGACCGCGCCGGTGCGGCAGACCTTCGTCGCCACCGCGACATCGAACTGCTTCGATTCCTCGTATCCGCACACAACGCGGGCTGCGACGTTGATACGCCGCTGAAGAACCGTTGCCCCCGTCTCAGACGCGAGGTTCAAGTCTGCATAGGATATGCTGACCGAGTTCAGTTCGTTGGCCTGGCTGACCGTCGGAACGACGAGCGCACCGGCAGCAGTAAGCGCTGCAATCGCTACAAACGCTGGATTTGCCTTCGACATCTCGCGTCTCCTTCCTTGCGACGTGGGGCCGCTGGGGAGTTGAGCTAATGGTCTCCGGCCCCGCGTCGCAGCCTCCTTTTGAAGCAGCGCAAAAGGGATCGCATGCCAAGGTCGACGGCCCTTGTGGAGATTGTCGGCGGGCCGACAGGAAGCGCCGGCTCTTCGGCGTATCGACGAACGGCGGTGGTTAATCCGTCACATTTCGTCGCTTGCCACCGACGAACGGTCGACGACGGCGGCGAGCGCAACATCGAAGGTCACGTTGCCGAGCGTCCGGAAGATGTCCGGCACCATTTCGACCGCCACGAGTAAGCCAAGCGGGGCAATGGGGACGCCTAGCGCTAAGGCGATCGGAGCGATCGAGCTGATGAACGTGATTTCGCCGGGGAGGCTGACGGCGCCGTAGCTCATCACCGCGCCCACGGCGATCGCTGCGATCATCTGTGCCGGCGTCGGATGCAGCCCAAGCCAATGCGCGACGTAAAAAGCCACCGCGACGTTCATCGCGGGGCCGGTTGAGCGGAACAAAGCGACGGCGAGCGGCAGCGACACGTCGGCGACGCGCGGCCTGACGCCGAGCGTCTGAGCGGCGGTCAGCATGGCGGGGAGCGAGGCGAGCGACGAGCGAGTCGAGATTGCGACAGCCTGCGGACCGATCATCGCCTTGGTGAAGTCTTGCGGCGCTCTTCCACCGCCGACGATGCCCAGCGGATAGGCGGCGAGGATCATCCACAGGATCCCAACCGCCGAGACCAAAGCGATATAATGGCCGAGACCAGCAAAGGCGGCGCCGCCCGCTTCGGACCCGACCGCGAACGCAAGCGCGAATACGCCGAGCGGCGCAATCCACAGCACCCAGCGAATGATGACGAGCAGCGCCTCGGCAACTGCTTCGAACAAGGTGACGACGGTTCGGCGTTTCGCTTCGCCGATACGGGTGAGCGCGAGCGCGAAGAGCAGCGCGAAGACGACGAGCGGCAGCACGTCTCCGTTCGATGCTGCGGCAATCACGTTGGAGGGAACTACGCCTTTGAAGAAATCCGCCACGCCCGGAAGCGGCCCCGTCGCCTTTTGTTCGACCCCGACCAGTGCGCCGCTGAGCGCTTCAGCTGTTGATTGCGGCAGCGGGAACGCATGCGTCAGCAGCAGCATGGCTATCGCCCCGAACAAAGCCGAGATTGTGCAGACGATCACGATCCAGGTCACCGAACGAGCGGCGATCTTGCCGGCACGCGCCGCTTCGGCGCTCTGGGCGACCCCGGTGACGAGTAAGGTCACGACGAGCGGAATGACCGTCATCTTGAGCCCGTTCAGCCACAAGGTCCCGATGAACGAAGCTACGGATAAGGCGGCGTCGTGAGTGCTCGCCGGCCATGAACCGGCGAACAAGCCCAGGACGAGACCGAGAGCGAGTGCGGCAAGCGCCCAGTAGGCCCGGAAGCTTCTCGCCGCCTGTTGGGTTGGTGCGGCAGTAGCCTCGCTCAACGCGGCTTCCGGAACTTGAAGACGAAGCGGTCGGTCTTGCCGGCGATGCTCGGGTCGTGGACCTCGGCATCATGCTTGTCGGCAGGATTACGGAGCATGTTGCTGCTGCCGATGAGCACGAAACCCGCCCGCTTGAAGTCCGCCTTGACCACGTTCGGATCGATCCGGTGGAATTTGTCCACCGTCGCGCGGACGTCGCTGTTGGGGTTCGCGACGTGGTCGATCACCCCGATCACGGCGCCCGGCTTCATCGACGCATAAACCGCCTTAAGGAAGGCGTTCGGATCCATCTTCGGGATTCCGAACCTCTCGTTCTGCCAATAGGCGTCGTGGTAATTGTCGTTGAGGATCACGAAGTCGGCATAGTTCTTCGGTAGCGCCGCAGCCTCGAACGGTGAGGTGACAATCGACACGTTGGGGTGCTTGGCCGCGAAGGCATCGAAGGATGCCTTCGTCTTCTCCCGATAGAATTGCGTCGGCTGCCAGACGGTGACGTGTCCCTTCGAACCCACCGCCGGCGCCTCGATCTCCGCCCAATAGGCATTGGCCCCGAAGAGATCGAGGACCTGCATCCCCGGCTTGAGGCCGAGGAACTGGAGCAGCTGCGCGGGCTTGCGGCCGGCGTCGAGCTTCACATTGTCGGCGCGGCGATCGGACGCTGCCACGGCCGCGGCAATGCTGGTGGCCTTGGGTGCGGCAAGCGCCGGCGCGGATGTCAGGGCAAGCGCTGCCGCAGCTGCAAGCGTGGCGGTGAGATGGCGCATCGATCAGTCTCCCGTTGGGCGAAAATCCCGCTCGTTCTATTGACGCCGGGCAAGTTCCGCCAGCGTCAGTCTGAACGTGGTTGCCCGGCACATGTTTTTGGCTCAATCTGGCAACCGTCAGCCATTCACATGGGGGAAGTGGGTAATGGCCACCGTCGCAATGTCCGGCGCGGATCGGAAGACGTCCGAGCGCAAATTCTACTCGCGCATGGCGCTGTTTCTGGTCTTTCTCGTTATGCTGGGCTTCGGACCGAGCTTCTACCTGAGGGGCGTGGTGCCCGCCTATCCGCGGCCGAACCCGACGCTTCCGCCCGCCGTCATCCTCCATGGGTCGGTTTTCACGCTGTGGATGGCGCTGATCGTCGTCCAGACGCAGCTGATCTCGGCGCGCAAGCACGCGGTTCACATGAACCTGGGCAAGCTCGGGATGCTCCTCGCGATCCTGATGATCCCGGTGATGTACATGACCGCGGTCTGGCAGGTGGCGAGGGCGAACCAGCCGCCGTTCACCGATCCGCTGACATGGACAATCGTCCCACTGGCGGTGATCATCCCGTTCGCGATCCTGGTCTGGAACGGCTGGGAGCACCGGCGCGACGTGCAATTCCACAAGCGCATGATGCTGAGCGCCGCGATCCTCGTGGTGATGGGGCCGACGATCGGGCGCCTTCCGATTGCGCCTCCAACGCTGATCGGCATCACGGTCCAGCTGTTGCTTGGGCTGACGATTTTCATCGCGCTCTTCGTCCACGACCGCAGGACGGTGGGCCGGGTCCATCCGGCGACAAGCCTTGGCTTTGCCATGGCGGTCCTGACGGTGGCCGTCCCGCTTGCGGTGTTCTGGTTAGGCTTGCCGTGGGCGAAAGTGGCGGGGCACCTACCCGGGGTCGGCGCCTAGGCCGCCCTCGCCTTTGCCATCGCGCCGATGAGCTTCAGCGCCTCATGAGCAGAAGTGGCGGCGCCCTCCTGCCACAAGGGCTGGTAGCTCAGATGCTCGCCGGCGAATACGATCGGCCCCTCGGGGTTGAGCAGTTCTTGGTAGACGCCGCCTCGACCTCCATTCCCTCCGCCGAAATCCGGGTCCGGCCACAAGGCGCCTACGCCTTCCGAGTGAGGAGTGAGCCCCCAAGCAACGCTCACGGCCTTGCCCAGCAGATGCGAGCGGCCGGGGTGCAGCGCCTCGATCGACTCCCGGCTGATGCGGACACGTTCCTCGTGCGACAGCGCGGCGAACGAATCCGGCGTGTCGTTATGGGTCCAGCCGGCGCAATAAGCGCCGACGATCACGCCCTTGGCGCTGCCGATGCCGTTCGAAGGGTAAATCACATTCTCGTTCAGGCGGTCGGTCCAGGCGAGGCCGCCGAAGATATTGTCGTCCGTCTCCCAGAAGCGGGGCGATTGGAACGCCAGCTTGACGCTGTGGAGATAGGGCGGAGCCGAGGTAAGCGCTGCCTTCTTGGCCGCCGAAAAATCGTTGGGAATGCGCGCTAGCACCGGAAGCGGGATGGTGCACACGCAATAGTCCGCCAGCGTCGCCTGCCCGCCATGCTCGATCCGCACGCCGCTGCCGTCTCGGCGGATTGCCGACACTTGCGTTCCGAGGCGAACCGACGGCTTCACCTTTTCGTAGATCGCATGAGCGATGCGATCCATGCCGCCGACGGGCTGGAGCATCGTCGCCTGCATGTCCGAGATATGCTCGAAGAAGTAAGGCGTGGTCACTGCCGGTGACGGCGCAAGCTCGTTCACGCTGAGAGGCGGCAGCGGCACCGGCGCCTGGTTGTAGCCGCCGCCATCAACCGAGAAGCCGTTGCGGCCTGTCGGGCGATAAACGCCATCGGCGCCAACGCCCGCATAGGGCGCCAGGAACTGCCGGACGGCGGCGAGCTCGTCCTTCGGAACGAGGCCGTCGAGCGCCTTGCGGTCGATCGCTTTGGCGAGCAGCTCCGCCAAATGCCCCCGCATGTCTTCCACCATGCGACGTTCGGGCTGCACCTTCCCGCCGAAGTCCCAGCCGGCGTTGCGGTTGACGTTGATGAAGGGCTCGAGCTGCACGGCGAAACGCCTTGCGTAGCCGAGGATCAGGCGGTGGCTGCTCGGGATCCGCGCAGGGCCGGCGTTGAAGTAGAGCCCGGGGTCGAAGGCCGCAGGCTGGTCGGGACGGCCCATCTGGACGACGCGCTCGCCGCCCCGGATCGTCCATGCGCGCCCGCCGACCCGGTCGCGCGCTTCCAGGACGGTGACGCGATAGCCCGCGCGCTGAAGTTCATAGGCCGAGACCAGGCCGGCGATGCCGGCGCCGAGGATGACTACAGAACGGCCGTTTCCGCTTCCACGGGGTAGGGCGAAATTCTCCGCTCCCGCCGGAGTGGGAAGCGCCAGCCCCAGCGTCTCCATCGCCATGTAGGCAGCGCCAAGGCCGCCCGCGGTTCCGATCCGTTCGAGCAGCGCACGACGAGTGAGCGCCATCCTGACCCCCTACTCAGAAGGCGACTCGCCCCCCGAGCCGCTTGCGGGCGGCAAACTGACAGCAATTCGCGGCGGACGCCTTCAATTTTTGCGGACGGCGCATCGGCTCAGGGAGTCGCGCGTTCTTCCAGGCGTAACCCAACATTGGAGCAACTAATGACCGACCATGTACACTCGGACGAAATCAGCACGCTCAACACGCTGATTGCGACCACCATCGATAGCGTCAACGGCTACGAGAATTCGGCCAAGGACATCGAGAACGAGCGCTTCGCGCAAATCTTCCGCGAGCGCGCCAGCGAGCGTCAGCAGGTGGTCGAGCAGCTGCGCAGCGAAGTGCGCCGGCTCGGCGGCAACCCGGAGGACGACGGCTCCCTCCTGGGCAAGACCCACCAGCGGTTTGAAGACCTCAAGGCGGCGATCACCGGCCAGGACGAGAAGTCGATCGTCAACGAGGTCGAGCGCGGCGAGGACTATATCAAGGGCAAGTTCGAGACGGCGCTGAATGCCGATACACTGAGCGGCGAAAGCCGTGCGGTCGTCGAGCAATGCTATCAGTCGGTGCGCTCCGGCCACGACCAGATGAGCCAGCTGAAGCACGGCCTGGAAACCAACGCCTAAGGCGTTTTAAGAATGGGGGCGGCTCTCCGGGGCCGCCCCTTTCTAATATCCCATCAGGGCGAGCACTTCGCGGCGGCTTCGTTCGTCCTCGCGGAAGGTGCCCATCATCCGGCTGGTGGTCATCATGACGCCGGGCGTTAAGACCCCGCGCGCCGTCATGCAGGCGTGGCTCGCTTCGATCACGACCGCGACTCCCTTGGGATGCAGATGCTCCCAGATCGCGTCGGCGACCTGCGCGGTCAGCCGCTCCTGGACCTGGAGGCGCCGAGCGAAGCCGTGCAGCACGCGCGCGAGCTTGCTGATGCCGACGACGCGGTCCTGCGGCAGGTAGGCGATCGCCGCCTTGCCGATGATCGGCGCCATGTGGTGCTCGCAATGCGACTGGAACGGGATGTCCTTGAGGAGCACGATCTCGTCATAGCCGCCCACCTCTTCGAAGGTGCGGCTGAGGTGAGCGGCGGGGTCCTCTTCATAGCCACGGGCATATTCACGCCAGGCGCAGGCCACGCGGCGCGGCGTATCCAGCAGTCCCTCACGATCTGGATCGTCGCCGGCCCAGCGGATAAGAGTCCTGATAGCTTCCTTGATGTCCTGAGGCACTTCGGCAGTTTCGCCGTTTTCGACGAGGTCGCCGTCTTCGGGTTCGCCGTGCTCAAAGGGCGGATTCATGCGCTGAGCTCCCGTCTGATGTCCTCGGCAACTGCCGCCGCCTGCTCACGAATGTCCGGCACTGCAATGATCTCCCAATAACGTCCCTTCGTTAGAGGCCCAAGCGCCCACAACCGTTCCCCGGCACGTGCATTTTCGTCGACGGCAAGGCCGATCCCGAGATGGTCGGCCTGTGTCGCGCCCTTGTCGAGGAGAGAGCGAAGCAGCGGATCCTTCGTTCGATCGATGGAATGCAGCGGGCCGGTGCAGTTGAACGCGTAATCAAAGCGGATTCGCTGGCTCTCGTCGGCGCCGCGGCGCTGGATGTCGACCTCGAGACCGTTCCCTTCCTGAGTAGCCCCGACAATCCGGCCTGCCATGACCCGGAGGCGTTCCTCGCCGATCAGCCGCTTGATGGTCGCCGCCACCTCGGGTGCAATCCGGTGGCGGTGGACGTCCCACCACGGCCGCGCGTGCCTCAGGAAACGCTGCTGCTCGCTGCCACTTAGGCTCTGCCATAACTGGTGACTATGCGGTCGCAGGCTGTCGACCGCAGCCCGCCAGCCGACCTCCGCGCTTCGCCGCCGAAGCCAGCGCCAGGCCTGTCGAACGCTCCCATGCGGCACTTCTTCGACCTGAACTGGCGAGGGTTCGAAGTCGGCGTGAGCGCGCGGAACCTGCCCGCGGCGCGACAGCGCGACGATGTTGCCTCGAAATCCAGCAGCGTCGAGCGACAGCACCAGGTCGACCATCGTCAGGCCGGTACCGACGATCAGCGCGTCGCCACCGGATTCGACGAGTTCATCGACAGCGGCGCGCGCCTCTTCACCCCATGGGTTTCTAATGAAGCGGCTTCCGACATCCCGGAAAGCGCGAAGGCGTTCCGGCTCCTGGTTGCCAATCGCCAGCGCCAGCGCCTGTGTTTCGATGGCCGAGCCGTCCCCCAGCCGGACAGTCCATCCGTCCTCCTTCCGCTCCGCCCCCGTGGATGACGCGTGCACGACCCGCGTGCATCCGCTCGCGACGGCGTCATGGAGGATTTCGCCAAGGTAGCGGCCGAACAGACGCCGCTCCGCGAACCCGCGAGCATCGCCAGCCTCCGCCTCGTATCGCTTTGCGAAATGATCGGGCTCGCCGGCCCAGGCGCTCATGCTTTCGGCACGGACGTTGAGGAGGTGGACGGGCTCCATCGTCGAATATGCGACGCCCTTCCCCGCGCGGCCGCTGCCGTCGATCAGGACGGAGGCGATCCCGCGCCGCGCGAGCTGCGCGGCAAGGATGGTGCCCGAAGCGCCTCCTCCGACAATCGCGACCGGGACGACCCGATCAGATTTCGTAGTCAGGCCAGTCCTCCGGATTTGCCGCACCGGCTTTGCGCCTCGTCATATGGTCGTGCATGCGGGCGACAGTCTTTCCCGCCGTCTGCGTGAACCAGCCGGGGACCAGCGCGTGGACAAGGCAAGCTGCGCCGGCACCGACAAGCGTCGCCCCGATGATGACAGCGCCGATGCCATGGCGAGCCCAGCTCATGCCGAGCGAGCGCGGATGGTCGAGGAACAGGTGGTCCACCATGCCCTTATTGCTTTGCACCCGCTGTTGCGTGGCCATGACCCCTGCCTTCTCGCGTTTTGGCGACCCCGACAGGATTCGAACCTGTGGCCCTCAGATTAGGAATCTGATGCTCTATCCTGCTGAGCTACGGGGTCGCGTCCGTGTCCGAATAGGCACTGCAGCCGTTGCAATCAATTGAGCTGGTTCGGCGGCCTGACCGGAAGCGGGAGCGGCGCGACGGGGACGCCGTCGTCGACCAGCGACTTCGCCTCTTCGATCGTGGCGCGCCCATGCACCTGCCGCGGCTCCATCTCGCCGCTGTGAATCGCGCGAGCCGTCTCTGCGAACCTGTCGCCTACCCAGTGCGAGTCCTTGAGCATCTCCGCCTGCACGGCGGCGAGCCGCGCCAAGGGGTGGTCGGAGCCCTTTTTCGGCACTTGCGGCGCCATCGGCGCTTTCTCGATATTGGCCGACTGGCAGAACGGGCATTCGACGAGGCGCGCCTGGCGCTGCTCCTCGTAATCGGCGTTGGAGCGGAACCAGGCTTCAAAGGTCTCGCCGCCGTCGCGGCATTGAAGGTCGAAAACGATCACAATGTGACCGCATCCGGGATAGGCCGGCGATGGTTAAGCGCGGGTATGCGGCCGCGCACGTCCGAGATGCGCTTCAGATCGACGTCCGCAAAGCCGACGCCGGTCTCATCGCCCATGTCGAGGAGGACATCGCCCCAAGGGTCGATGGCGAGCGAATGGCCGAACGTCTGGCGCCCGTCCTCGTGCTGGCCGACTTGGGCGGCAGCGACCACGAACAGGCCTGCCTCGATTGCCCGCGCGCGCAGGAGCACGTGCCAATGGGCGCGCCCAGTCGGAACGGTGAAGGCAGCGGGCACGGCTATCACGTCGGCATCCGCCTCGGCGAGACGCGCGAAGAGGCCGGGGAAGCGGAGATCGTAGCAGATGGTGAGGCCGAGCTTGCCGACGGGCGTGCCGTTGACGAGCACCACGCCGCCGCCGGCGGAATACACGCTGGATTCGCGCCAGCTTTCGCCAGTCGGCAGGTCGACGTCGAACAGGTGTAGCTTGTCGTAACGGGCGCGGATCTTTCCTTCGCGGTCGATCACGAAGGCGCGGTTCGCCACCTTGCCGTTCGGGGTGACGACGGCGAGCGAGCCAATGTGGAGCCAGATGCCGTGCCGCTTCGCGGCTTCGCGGCAGGCGGCAAGAACCTCGTCCTGCTCCTCGCTTCGAAGGTTCTTCGCGGCGCGCTCCGAATCGCGGTCGAGGAGACCGGACATCTCCGGCGTGAACAGCATCTCCGCGCCGCCGCCCGCGGCTTCGCCGATTGCCCGCTCGAGCGCCCGCGCATTGGCGTCGGGGTCGATCCCGGTGTTGGACTGAAAGAGGGCGATGCGGGTCATGACGAGATCAACTCGTCCAGTCGGCCCTCGCGGTCCAAAGTCATCAGGTCGTCGCAGCCGCCCACGTGATGCTCGCGAATGAAGATCTGAGGCACGGTTGTACGCCCGTTCGCGCGCTGGATCATCTGTTCCCGAACCTCGCCGCCGTAATCCACCGAAATTTCGCGGTACTCGACGCCCTTCGCCTCCAGCAGCGCCTTCGCGCGCCAGCAATAGGGACAGAATGTCTTGGTATAGATTTCGATCGACACGACGCGCCTTCCTTCGACCTTCTATTTAGGCAAGCGCATCAACGCATCAATTGGGAAGGTGTCACCACGCGC
>Ga0105248_10004679_pt1 | contig 15147 bp, 6 predicted proteins | sample KBSS34metaG_FD_81524 | JGI IMG/M metagenome (GOLD analysis project Ga0105248, IMG submission 81524) | Switchgrass rhizosphere microbial communities from Kellogg Biological Station, Michigan, USA - KBS S3-4 metaG | ecosystem: Host-associated > Plants > Roots > Rhizosphere > Soil | place...
AGACCAACCCTGCGATTGAGATCGACGCGACGAGCTTTACTGTTCTGACAAATAATCTCATCAGCGCCCGGTTCGACTTCGGAGGAGGGAACGCCGGCAAGACGTTCTTGATCTTTGCCTCTGGTCCAGGTGGAACCAGCAGAAACCTGACGGTACTTCCGCCAGACGCGCCTCCAGGATCGCCCACTGGGAACGAGTCAGGTGTGCTGGTGACATTCAGTTGTCAGGGAGCTCCCGTTGTCCTTCCCGACACGTTCCAGTTTGCCTCTTCCACAGTCAATGGAACCGAAGGTTGTTCCGCGACGATCGTGACGGTCTCGCGACTTAATCCAGGGGCGGGATCTGTAACTGTCGACTATGCAACCAGTGACGGTACTGCTGTTCAAAAATCGGATTATGAAATTGCTCTGGGCACACTCACGTTTGCTCCGGGTGAAACGAGTAAAGACATACCGATCTTGATTAATGAAGACTCACTCGTCGAAGGGAATGAGTCATTTACGCTAACCCTCAGCAATGCTAGTAGTGGCGCGATTAGTGGAGGACTGAATACGATCACTATCGTCGATGACGATCTTGTTCCCGGTCCCAATCCAATTGATGACGCTGCGAACTTTGTCTGCCAGCAGTATCACGATTTCTTAAACCGTGAACCCGATGCAGCCGGACTGGCTTTCTGGACCAACGAGATTCTATCTTGCGGTGCTGATGCGACTTGTATTGACATCAAACGTCAAAACGTATCGGCAGCGTTCTTCCTGTCAACGGAATTCCAGGAGACAGGATTCGGAGTCATCAGAACTCAACGCGTAGCATTTGGACATAAGTCTATCGATGCGGCGCTACGATTCCCGTATAACCAATTTATGCATGACGCTCAGCAAGTAGGAAGAGGAGTGGTAATTGGTCAGCCGGGAGCTGATGTGTTGCTCGAAGCCAATAAACAGGCTTACGCAACTCAGATAGAGGAAAGCTCGGCCTTCACTACCAGGTTCCCACTGGCCCAAACCGCAGCACAGTACGTCGCAGCACTCTTTGCCTCGGCAGATGTGGTTCCCACGGCTGCCGAAACAACAGCGGCCGAAACGGCGTTTGGTGCGGGAGGCACAGCAGGACGAGTGGCAGCGCTCAGAAGTGTTTCCGATTCAAACTCACTGCGTACTGCCGAGCTAAACACCTCGTTTGTGCTGATGGAGTACTACGGTTATCTGCGTCGGAATCCAACTGACCTACCAGACGTGGACGACAGCGGGTACCAGTTCTGGCTTAACAAACTAAATTCGTTTGGCGGCAACTTCCAGGCAGCCCAGATGGTCAAGTCTTTCCTTGATGCGACGGAATATCGCCATCGATTTGGCCCGTGATGCCGCACGGAACTGTCTTCGCAACCCCGGAAGCTTGACTCGTTCGAGCTTCCGGGCCGGTTACCTTCAAATTATCTCGAGATGGACCATCTGTGACTTTGTTCAAGGAGCCAATCATGAAAAGAAGAACGGGACTGGCGCTATTATTGTCTGCAGCAATACTCATGTCGTTTACGTACAGCGCGCCTAAAGGACTCGCTGAACGTGTTCGCACAGCGGAGGGCAGCGCTCCGCGAAATGCGTATCTGGCAGAACCTGTTCCGCAACAGTCGCGAGAGGGGAAGCAAGAAATAAGTTCTGCTGTCCTCAACGCGCTGGGTTTGGCTCAAACACCGGCACCCGATGGAACACAGCAAAGAGCGTCCACCGCTCAAACTAACTCGCTTTTGCCAACCGGGCCAGCCGGCTCCTTTGCGATTAAGCCTGGCAGCGTGACCTCGTCAAAAGCAAAATCAGGTGGGTTCTCAGCGTCAAATAGCGGACTACCTGCGATATTGAATCCGCGCAGTGCTCTCTCCGCTGCTTTAATTACAGACGTCGGTGGAGCAAATACTCAACAGTCTGAGGTTCAACTGCTTGCTGATTGGGATGGTCGCGAAGATATGACGTCCGATCGATCGGCAAAAATCGACGAAAAACTACCTGCGCCACCAACCAATGTATTTATTCGCTCGGCAATTTCTGAGCACACTCACGCAAATGGCCATAATTTCAACAGCTACTACTCAGCGGATTCGATTGGAAACCTGGCCTTCCAGTTTGATACTGCTGGAGACCCATTGTCGGACATTAGTTTCAATGTAAATCTCCCGACGCTAGTCAACACTGGTACTAATGGTGGATTCACGATTCAAAATCCAACACCGGCCGATTGTGCTGACCCGCAATTAACCATTACTGGTATAGCGGTCAATCCGGTGGCCGACTTGTCAGACGTTGATCCGGCCCTATGTGGAACTGTTGGCGAAGTGATTTATGTATCGACAATGGAGAGCACTGGATGTGCGACAAACAGCCAGGGTCAAAAAATTAGAACCAGAATATTTGCCTTCCACATTTTTGAGATTGGAGTTACCGAGTTCCTTGCGCCGCAAGTTCGTCAAATTGCTCGCACCTCAGCACCAAACGTTGGCGGATTGGCCGTGGATGATGACGGCAGTCTCTATTTTTCACTGGTCGATCTGGCCGATGTCAATCCGGTGACCGGACTTGGTGGTCCTGGTGGAGCGATCTTCAAGGCCGCTGAAATGCCCCATACATCGTGTGGTAATCCCGGCCAGATCAATCGCTACATCTCAGACATTCCCGGTCTTGATGGAAACCAAATATCGACCATTACTCAGGGGCCGCTAGCGGTTGGTAACGGGAAAGTCAAACTTACGAATTATTCGGGTGCGTCCGGTGTGTTCGGCAACATCACTTCGATTGCCGCTGGACCAGGCAACGCCATTTATGCAGCGACAGCTGCATCAAATCTCGGCACTTCAAATCCAGCGCAGGGATTGTTCAAGGCTCCGGGTGCGTTTCCCAATGGTCTGCCTTCGATGATTATGACATTCGCGGACGTTGCCGGAGCAGTGAGTAGATGCTCATCGCCGACGGGAGGCGCCGACGGTTCGATGCCAATCGGGGATGGCATTGCGGACGCGGCTGGACCGGGCACGACTGTTCGCTGGCGTGCGTTTGTACTCGGCAATGGAGCTGATATCCGAACAACAACTGCGCCGCTCGCCTCGATCGCTGGTACGCCAACAAACACTTTGAAGTTGTCGATGCAGATCGACTTCAATATTTACTCGGGCATCACTGTTAACGAGGAAGGAACGGTGTTTGTAATTTCAGGAGGTACTCCTGGCGGCGCACTCAATAATCCTTCACCGTCGTTCTCTGAAATACTCGGTTTCGAAGATCGACAACCAGAGGATCGCAGAGCCGACTATGTCGACTTCCGGGGTGATAATCCACCTGTGCCACCCGCGAGTGGCGGAAACCAGGGCGATGGTGATTCCGATCGCTTCGATCATATTTTCTATCAGGCTCCCAACGATTCAGTTACAGCCACGCCTATGGGCATCTCTGGACTGGCCCGTGGTTTCCTTCGCTACACCAACCGTCTCGCTCCAGTTGCAATGAGCCCAGGCGTTACCCTTGGTATGACCGCCGGTCAACCGATATTAGGAGACGACGATCATGCCGGACCATTGTTCTTTGATCTTTTTGATCCTGGGCACCAGGTGGCTGGCGGGGATGATCAAAACACCCCATTCCGCGGTGATGATGATGGTGGCTCCGGAGGCTTCCCGCTCGCCGGTCCGCTCAATGGTGGGTTCGAATTCAGCTTTGGAGGCCCTGTTGGTTCGGCGGCATCTGTCTGGAATGCATTCTTCATAAATTCCAATGGCAGCATCACTTTCACGGAAGGCGATGACGACTTTTCGAGCACGATTCTTGAGTTTCGACAAGGGTTAACGAAGATTGCACCTGCCTGGGCCGATTTAAATCCGGCTGCGCGTGGCGCCAATACTGGAAATTTCCCTGTGGTCGCATTGGGATTCTCAAATGTTAATGCCTTTAAGATCCGTTACATAAACGTTACCTCGTTTGGTAACGAGCAATGCAGCGCTGCCGAAGGCGGTACCGCGAACACATTCAGCGCCACACTTTATGACGATGGCACTTCAATCGACGAAAACTCCGATAAGCCTCTAAACCCGGCTAATCCAATCGGAAACAACGCAGTGCCTTTTGACTTGCAAGAAGGCCCAACGGACCGCCGGTTCGCACCTGCTCCAGTCAATGGTGCTGGTCCGGCGGCCGAATTACCGCGACCATCTGGTTCCGGTTTCATCTCGTTTGTGTATGGTCGAATGGATTTGATTGGGTCACCGGTTTCACCGGTGTTGACGGGATATTCACTTGGTAATCTCGCCCCCCTGAATCCTCCTGGTTTGTGTGAGGAGAATCTGTCTCAGTTGGCGGTTGCTGCGGATGGTTCACCATTTGGTGTTTTGCCTGGTGGACAAACGGGAGGAATCCTGCCCGGAATTATTGGAGAGGGCACTGAACCTACCGTATTTGAATATTTCAATAACGGCGTAAATGCACACGTCGACGTAGACTCTAATGTCTTTCAGGCAAAACCAGATTTCGATCTGCGCTTTGAAGGAAATAATCCCACCGATGGCCAACATCCGGATCAGCCAGATCCTAATCGCGAGCGGATTGATCTCTTTGGAGTAGGCAGCGCTCCGCCAGCCAATCCGTTTATCCAGCAAGTCATAGCGTTGCCAGTCGGCTTTACGCCGAACGCTGGTACAGATCTACTCGATGCGCTTGGTGGTGTAGATGTACTCGTCGTGGGCAGCGGATTTTTCCCGAACGAGGTAACTACAGTTTGCCAAAATGGAGTCCAACCTCCGGCCCCAGGCGTACCCACCACCAGACCCGGTAAGGTCGTTTCCACAGCCATTACATATAGTGTGGATAACAACGGAGATACCATCCCCGATGCGGTCTTTGCGCTAACCAATGTTACGCCGGTAAGTAAGAATTTGGTCACGGCGAGAATGACTCCTTTGGCTACTGCCGCGGGAACAGCCTTCGCGTTTAGTGCCTTCGGTGGAGCAGGCATTATCACTCTGACTTCCACTTTTCTGTCAGGTGATAACAATATCTTTGGACCATTCACCCGAACGGCCGCTGGATCTCTCACACCGGGGACTCGTGCTCCAATTGTCCTGGGTGTCACGCAAACTACCGGAGACTGTAGTGTGGTCCAGAACGTCTCAATCTCGGGAGTCAACTTCAATTCACCAGGACCTGTGACATCGGTCTTTGCAGTTGAAGATGGCAATCCTGGGAATGTGATCAACGCCACCAGCTTTGTGGTTAGTACGGATAACATCATTACGGCTCAGTTCAACTTTGGCGGATCAAACTTCGGGAAGAGATTCCTGATCTTTGTTACTGGCCCAGGTGGTACGAGCCGCAATCTCACTGGCCCGACACCAGCTGGCGTACCTACGGGCAATGAACAGGGAAATATCATCGCGTTCAACTGTGCTGGTGGAGTTAATGTCGACACAATCCAGTTCAGTGCGACTAACGTGAACGGTACTGAAGGATGTACCGCAACCAACGTCACTGTATCGCGAGTAAATCCAGGGTCGGGCACGGTTACAGTTGATTACGCGACCAGCGATGGAACGGCGACTCAGAAGTCTGACTATGAGATCGCTTCGGGAACTTTGACCTTTGCTCCGGGTGAAACGAGCAAGGTGATTCCCATTCTGATCAACGAAGATTCATTCGTTGAACCGAATGAAACCATCAATATCACTTTGAGTAATTTGAGCTCTGGCACTCTGGCCGGTGGCGGCTTGAGTACGGTCACGATCGTGGATGACGATCTGGTACCTGGACCTAACCCGATCGACGATGCCGCGACTTTCGTTTGTCAGCAGTATCACGACTTCCTTAATAGAGAGCCTGATGCTGGTGGTGCGGCGTTCTGGACCAACGAAATAACTTCGTGCGGCGCCGATCCGGTCTGCATCGAAATTAAACGACAGAACGTTTCAGCAGCCTTCTTCCTATCAACCGAGTTCGGTGAAACAGGGTTTGGTGTTATTCGCCTGCAGCGCACCGCGTTCGGAAAAGAGTCTGAGAGTGCGAGCTCACGAATGCCGTACGTGCAGTTCATGCACGATGCTCAACAAGTGGGCCGGGGAGTCGTTATCGGACAACCTGGTGCAGAGGCTTTACTGGAAGCTAACAAACAAGCGTATGCCACGCAGATTGTCGAGAGCGCAGCATTCATAACTCGATTCCCACTGTCACAAACTGCAGCACAGTACGTCGCAGCTCTTGCCACCTCTGCGGATGTGGTTCTAACAGGGGCGGAGACTACAGCAGCAATCACTGCCTTTGGAGCCGGGGGCACGAGTGGCCGAGTGGCAGCTTTGCGGAGCGTGGCGGATTCGACCTCAGTGCGAGACGCTGAGTTCAATGCGGCGTTCGTCTTACTGCAGTACTACGGCTATCTCCGCAGGAATCCAACGGACGCGCCAGATGTTGATGACAGTGGTTACCAGTTCTGGCTGACCAAGTTGAATACATTTGGTGGAAACTTTGAACAGGCCGATATGGTGAAGGCGTTCCTCAATTCTCCTGAGTACCGCCAACGCTTTGGACCGTGATTTGGAGTGCGGCGGTCCACCGCCGCTTTCCAGTCATCAGCTTTCCCGAAAACCGGTTGACCAAAAAGTCAACCGGTTTTCAATTTCACCCGCGCGCACACACACTCTCTGCGTCTCACTGCGAATCCTCTGCGTTCCTCTGCGATCCTGTCAGCGTCTCGTTAATGCGCATTCGTCGTAAAGTCGCAGAGTGACGCAGAGGATTCGCAGAGTGACGCAGAGAGACAGTCAACTCTTCAGCGTTCATTTAATTGAGGAAGACGTTACGTTGTCGTGGCAGGGAAAGCGAAATGTACTGAAAAAATCTTGGTTTCTATTCCTTCATCCAGAAGAGGCTAGCATTTAGCCTTGTGACGTCGCCTTACGTTCGATCGCAAGCCCGGCAATATAAGTGGCTACGCTGGTGAGATGTGCTTCTTCGCCCGTCGGAGTTCGAGGTTCGCGGTAATACATTGCAAATGATCCAAGCACCTTACCGCGCGTCGATAGTATTGGTGTTGACCAGCACGCGCGCAGACCACTTCCTCTGGCAAGGTCCTGATAATCCTCCCACAATGGATCCTCGAACATATCGGTGACAATTACCGGTTTGCCTCGATACATAGCCGTTCCACACGATCCATTTTTTGGACCAATTGGAGAGCCGTCCACTGCCTTAACATATTGAGGTGCGAGACTCGGTGCGGCGCCGTGTTGAATGTGATCGCCATCGTCACTCAGAAGTAACACCGAGCAAAGCATACCTGGCGATTGATCTTCAATCAGGAGTACAAGGTTTTCAAGGATCTCGCCAAGGGGAGCATTGGTCGCGATCATTCTTAGGACGCGGTTTTGACCCTCCTTAAACGCCGAGTCATCGGTTGTAGCCTCTGGACGGATGCGAGGCAACGCCTGTGTCGGTGCTGAAGTGGGATCATATTGATCCTTTTCCGACTCGTTTTGTTTCGGATTGTCCATTTGATTGGTTCCTGTCTGAGTGGAATTTTCTGGCGCCAATTTTACGCCTGAAGTTAGATTCAGGCCATGCAAAAATGTACCTCGCCTTCCTGATCAGATTTTTACACCGAAGGAGTTGGCCAACCGCAGCCCAGGGCTGAGCTTTGGCAACCCTGGGATCTAGTGGGTGATGGTTGAGGGTTCCTGAAAAGGGTTTGCTGCGTTAGCGAACACCTTCGGCGTTGATGGGATACCAGGAAATCTTTCTCCCAGGGTTGCCAAAGCTCAACCCTGGGCTGGAATTTGCGAACACCTTCGGCGTTGGATTCTGTTTGCGGTCTTGAGTGATGCAGAGAGTTGCCGCTAATGCCCTGCCAGAGTTTAGAATTGACCAAGCGTTGATTAGCGTTCATTCATTAAGACCTGATCCCCCTTAAATTTGACTATCACTAGTCAGGATGGGAAGGGAGTTATGAAGACCTACCGGAAAGAAATACCAGTTGAGTTGCCGGACCGTCACGGCTTTCTAAATATCACTACCACAGTCAAAGAATGTATACACGAGAGCGGCATACGCGAGGGTTTCGTGCTCGTAAATCCGATGCACGTCACGTCATCCGTTTTTATTGATGACGAGGAGGAAGGCCTTTATAGGCATTATCAAGTGTGGTTAGAGAAGCTGGCCCCAGTCTTATCGGTGGGTGAATATAGCGACGAAGTTATCGGTGAAGATATCGTCGACGCACATATGAAACGGCATCTGCTGGGACGCGAAGCAATGGTTGCGATCACGGAGGGCCGCTTAGATTTTGGCACATGGGAACAAATTATCTATGGTGAGTTTGACGGCGGCCGGCGCAAACGAGTACTGGTGAAGATCATCGGTGAGTAAGAGTTTGCAACTTATTAACGCGCGGGATTGAAGAATGGCAAAACCTGAAACACTGTTATCGCTTCGCATCACATTTATTGAGCCGCCTGCAGGGGTCCTCTTCGCGATTCAAAAAGGCAAGTCCGAGATTGTTAGTCCATTGCTGGCAAACGGCGCGAATTTGTCGTTCGATTTATCGGTGCGGGTACAGGAACGCGCTGATGGGAGCCCGAACTTTCTAGGCCCCTTTGTTCAAGGTCCACCGGCAACCAGATTTGTTTATATCAATTCCGGAACGTGTGCAGGCCAAACAGGTTCGTGCTGGACCAGAAGAGCGAAGATAGGGTTAACAAATATCACCTGGGAACTCATCAAGAGTGCCACGAAAAAATCGGGGTGTGTTCTGGAAATTACAATCTATGGCAGAACACGAGATGGAGGTCCGGTTTGTGCGACTGTCAAACCACTGACTCGTTGGACCATTAAGAGCACTTGACAGCTATCACGCGGCAGTGACCTGGTTCTGCTTTTAGTGGGCCAGCCTTGAGCGATTAGCACAGTACGGCGAGCGAAGCGACCGGATGGTACACTCAAAGCGTTAACTGTTCGCAACAATAGCGAGCGGCGAAAGTGTTCAGCAGCGTAATCAACGGATTCAACAAGCCGAGGCGAAGATACCCCTTTGTCACCAGAGGGCATTCTTCTGCCAGCCTCGATGTGAACCTTTACAAGGCTGGAGCACCAGTTGTATCCTCCCAATCAAATTCATCCTTCGCGCTTCAGAAAAGAGTTCATAACTCGATCTTTTAGCATTCTCCCCAGGATTGTCGGCTTGCACGCGAGGCACGCTGATAATGTTCGTTTGGCATCTGGCTTTCCATCAGCTCTGACGCAATGTCGGACTGGCTATCAAATTAAGCCTGAGCCGAACGGTACAAGGCATCCAGGTAGAAAACAGGTGGTTTGTTGTCCGCCACGTGTGTCTAAGTCAAGCCGTTAACTGCTCGCTAAATCTTTGCCCAGGAGAATCCTCGTATGCGTTACCCGACTCGCTTACGTCTCACTTATAGTTTTCGTCGTTTCATCCATCGACTCAATTCTGCCGTCTTCTCACCTCGCGGGCTGATCGTTGTCCTGTTGGTTTTCGCCGCGCTGTTTGTAACGACAATTGCCATCGCAGATATAACAGCGCCGGGCAATCCCATTGTTGGTGTGGCTGCAACTTCAGGATCCTCCACATCCACTCTGACTACTATCGGGACCGCGCCGGGAGCAAACAATTCTCCTGCACAGGAACAGGCGTCCAACGCCATTGATGACAACACAGTCACGAAGTTTCTGAACTTTCAGGAAACCAATTGTGGCTTCATCGTGACGCCCCAACCGGCGGGGAGTCTGGTGACTGGATTCCAGATCAGATCCGCCAACGATGCCCCGGAACGCGATCCACTGACCGTGACCCTCGAGGGCACAGATGACTTGAATGCTACGACAACGTTGAACTCGACCTGGACTCAGATCTACAGCGGTGTATCCGGTCTGGCTGTAGATCCGGGCCGTACGAGCCTGGGAGCCCAAATCAATTTCACCAATGTGAATTCATTTAAGTCGTACAGATTCTTAGTAGCTAGTGTAAGGAACGGCGCAACTGCTAACTCTACGCAGTTGACTGAACTGGAATTGATCGGGTTCAGCCTCTCGCCCGCCAACGTCTCCGGCACCAAGACAGTTAGCGGGACTTTCTCGCCCGGTAACATTATCACTTACACCGTGGTGCTCTCGAATTCTGGCACCTCTACTCAACGGGACAATCCCGGCAATGAGTTTGCCGATGTCCTGCCCGCAGGTCTCACATTAGTTTCCGCCAGTGCGACGAGCGGAACGGCAGTCTCCTCGATTGCAACAAACACCGCAACCTGGAATGGCACCATTCCCGCAGGTAGCTCAGTTACCATTAACATTAATGCGCAAATCAACTCAGACACTGTTGGTTCGACAATCTCGAACCAGGGGACAGCTTTCTACGATGCAGACGGTAATGGTACGAATGAATCGAGCAGTGCGACCGACGACCCAACAACCGAGGATGAGGGCGATCCCACCAGCTTTACTGTTTGCGGATCAGACCTCGTCGTGACTACGACCGCGGACAGTGGACCAGGAAGTCTGCGTGACGCGATCCTCGGTGCTTGTCCAACCGCGACCATAACTTTTGCACCAGCTCTGACCTCGGGTGGACCAGCAACAATCGCGCTGACAACAGGCGAGTTGTTAATTGATAAGAACCTGACCATCACCGGTCCAGGAGCTAACTTGCTCAGCATCGCGCGCAATACTGCTCTCGAAACCGCTCAGTTCCGCATCTTCCAAATTTCAAGCGGCTCAACCGTAAATATCTCCGGCGTAACCATCACGAATGGGCAAACAGCTCCTGGCGCTGAGGACTCGGATAATGGTTCCGGAGGCGTCGGCGGCGGCATCTTCAACAATCCGGGCGCAACGCTCAATCTAAAGAATGTAACTATCAAGGGGAATCAAACTGGAGCAGGCAATAGTGCCGGTGGTATCGGAGGATCTGGTGGCGGTCTTGCTAATTTCGGAACTCTGAATATCGTCAACAGCACCATCAGCAGCAATCGAACAGGAAATGGCGGGGCCGGCATCAGCGGGGCCGGCAAAGGCGGTGAGGGCGGTGGCATTTCTAACGGCGGCACAATGACCATCGTCAATAGCACCATCAGTGGCAATCAGACAGGCGCCGGTGGGAATTCAGCCGCGACTGCTACTCAGGGTGGCGACGGTGGAGGTATCGCTAACGCCGGAACGTTAACAGTTATTAACAGCACGATAAGCGCTAATCAGACCGGTGCTGGCGGCGCAGGTGCAACTGGCGGTGACGGCGGAGGAATTATAGCCGGTGAAAGAAGTAATACCACACTCAAGAACTCAATTGTTGCAGGCAATTTCGTGGCTGCTGGGGGTAGTAGCGGCATCGACCTCTCCGGGAATTTCGATTCTGACCTTAGCTTAATCGGATCAACTGCGGGAGCCATAATCACTGGTGCCAACAACATCCTCAACCAGAGTGCAAACATATCACCTCTGGCAAACCATGGTGGTCCAACTGAGACTATGCTGCCTCTGCCGGGCAGTCCAGCCATCAACGCCGGGGACGATGGTACGAGTCTTCCTCAAGACACTCTTGATGCCGACGGCGACACCATTACAGCCGAGACATTACCTGTTGATCAGCGAGGGTTCAGTCGCGTAGTCGATGCTAAGTTTGACCTTGGCGCAGTCGAAACAAACTACTTGATTACTGCTACTGGAGGATCGGCCCAATCCGCCGTTATCAATACGGCGTTCGCATTACCGCTTAAGGCGACTGTAAAAGAATCCGGTGTTAACCAAAGTGGTATTTCAGTAACGTTTACTCCACCCGCTAGTGGCGCGAGTGGTTCGTTCTCTGGTCCAACCACCGTGAACACTGATGGAAGTGGCGTTGCTACTTCACCAACCTTCACGGCCAATAACATCGGCGGAATCTACAACGTTGTAGCAAGTCTAGCTGGAGGTACGCAGATCGCTAACTTTGCTTTGACCAACCTCCCGGGAAATCAAACTATCACTTTTAATCCGAATCCACTGCCAAATAAGACTTTTGGTGATGCTGATTTCGACGTAAACGCTACTGCTTCATCCGGCCTGACCGTGACGTTCACTCCAACGGGTAACTGTACGATGAGTGGCAACACGGTCCATCTCACCGGTGCCGGTTCGTGCACCATTACGGCTTCGCAAGCGGGCAATGCGAGCTTCAATCCGGCGCCCAACGTCGTGCGATCGTTCAGCATTGCAAAGGCGGATCAAACGATCAACTTCGGACCACTACCTGAGAAGCACACTGGCGATCCCGATTTCACGGTGAATGCAACCAGCACTTCAGGGCTGCCCGTTACCTTTACCGTGACCGGACAGTGCACGATTTCTGGAAACACTGTGCACATTACCGGCATAGGCTCATGCACGGTCACCGCAGCTCAGGCTGGCGACGCGAATTTCAATGCTGCGCCGAGTGTGGCGCAGAGCTTTGCGATTACACATGCAGTACAGATCAGCCTGAGCCAATCGAACTATAACGTAAGTGAGAGTACGGGCTTTGTGACGATTACGGTGAATCGTAGTGGTGATTTGTCGAGTGCAGTGAGTGTTGACTATACAACCAGCGACACAGGCTCATCGAACGACTGCGGCACACTGAACAGTGGTCTTGCCTCAGCGCGTTGCGACTTCGGTTTGACGTTAGGCACGATGCAGTTTGGTCCAAACGAAACGCAAAAGACCTTTGTTATACCCGTCACTCAAGACTCGTACACTGAGGGACCTGAAATATTTGGTGTGAACTTGTCGAACGTGACGGGAATTAATGCGGGATTGGCGGCGCCGTCGAGTGCGACGGTAACAATCAACGACTCACCCGGGGCAGCGCCTAATGCTATCGACGACACTGCCACGTTCGTTCGCCAGCACTATCGTGATTTCCTGAACCGCGATGCTGATCCGGCGGGTCTTGCGTTCTGGGTTAACGAAATCGATAACTGCACACCCAAACCGCAATGCACCGAAGTGAAACAAATCAACGTTTCGGCCGCGTTTTTCCTGTCAATCGAATTCCAGTCAACCGGAATTCTGGTGCGCAGCTTTTATGTAGCAGCATTGAATCGACCGGCCACGGATGGGATGCCTGAGTTTACGGAGTTCATCCGCGATACGCAGGCACTGCAGCGCGGGGTAATAGTTGACCCGAACAGCAGCGAGTGGCAAGTGATTCTTAACAATAATATTGAGGCGTTCATGAAAGACTTCGCCACGCGTCCCGAGTTCGTGGGGTTGTATCCGACTACCGACACGCCAACGCAGTATGTAGACAAGCTGTATCTGCACGCTCAAATCACGCCGTCGGCTGGCGAGCGTATGAAAGCGCTTTCGGAGTTTGGAACTGCCCTAACCGCGAGCGATCCGGGAGCGCGTGGGCGAGCACTGCTGGACGTCACCCAGAATACCGAGTTTCAGACGAGAGAGCTGAATCGCGCATTTGTGCAAATGCAGTACTTTGGTTATCTGAGACGAAATCCGAACGACGCTCCGGATTCAGACTTCTCAGGCTACAACTTCTGGTTGAATAAGTTGAATCAGTTCGGCAACTTCGTGGACGCGGAGATGGTCAAAGCGTTCATCACATCGGCCGAGTATCGTCATCGGTTTGGCCCATGATTGCGAACCGGATAATATTGTTCCCACTCAGAAACGTCTAAGTTGCTTCAGGGAGGGAATGCTTGACGACACGCGAACGATGTAGGCGACCTGCAGCGCTGTGCCTGGCCGCACTAGGGATTTTTCTATGGTCCAACACAGTTCTTGCTGGCATCGGTCTAGTCCAAAATCCACCATCAGTTACGAAATACAATCAGAAGAAGACGAGCACAGCTAAGTCCTCGCCTGGAGTCTTGAGAGAGGAATTCACGTTCTTAATCAAAGATTTCAAGATCGATCATCAGGGTGAGAATAACAATCTGAATATTACGATTCGCTATCGTTACAAAGCGCGTATTTCCAATTCAGAATATCCAGACTTCACTGTAGTCGCCAAAGAGATCGAAACACTACTTGCAAACTATCCCAACAAGACGGATTACTGGGAGATTCTCAATAAGCGGATCACCATAATGGTGCTTGAGAAATATCCAGCCATCGCTGAAATCACGAGCGAGGTACAGGTCTCTCCGTCGCCAAAAAATCATTACATTCGCTCCAGTATCGTAACCCGTGATCGAACCACGATGGGCAGGCACTCACGGTCCACCTCACCCGGAAAATAACCGTACTCTTTTCAGAATAAGGAACGCCGCAAAGGCGTCCAACAAAGAATCTATGTAATCGACGTAACCTGTGGATTGTATTCTTGGGTCGCAATGGAATTAGCGCCGGTCAAGCAAAAGGCCCAACGCGGAGGTTGGGCCTTTTTCGTGTCATCGCATTCTTTAGAGCGCGGCGACTTTTATGGTTGACCAAATCTCTCGCGGTACTCGAGCGAAGAGATGAACGCTTTCACCATATCGGCATTCACAAAGTTGCCGTTGAAGTTGTTAAGTTTGGTCAGCCAGAAGTTATAGCCATCCAGATTGTTGTCCGGAGTTGCGTCCGGGTCTCTTCTTAGATAGCCGAAATACTGCATTAGCACGAAGGCCGAGTTGAATTCCTTTGACTGGAAAGCCGGGTCCTCAACCAGCATTCGCAACACGGAAGCTCGAGACTCAGTCCCTCCTTGCAAAGCTGCAACTATGCTGCCTTTGTTAGCAGGGCTGGCGATTCCAGCATTGTTGAATAATGCATCGACGAACTGCGTGTCACTCATTCCATCGTACTGGCTCTTGAACTCAGGACTGTTAACCCATGCATCTATGAAAGCCACTATGTTGGCCTCCAACAGCGCGTCGGCCCCGGGAGCGCCGATGATAACGCCCCTGCCAATTTCCTGGGTGTTACCGATGAAAGCTCTGTAACGCGGTACGTTACCGAATGAAGCTTTCTGCATGAGATAGACCATGTAGCCTGTCTTTTGGAACTCGGTAGACAAGAAGTACGCTGCCGAGACGTTGACACGTTTGATGCCGATGCAATTAGCGTCAGAGCCGCAACTGGTGATTTCGTTGGTCCAGAAGTTTAGACCAGACGGGTCCGGCTCTCGGTTAAGGAAGTCGACATAATGCTGTCGTAC
>Ga0105248_10004680_pt1 | contig 15147 bp, 12 predicted proteins | sample KBSS34metaG_FD_81524 | JGI IMG/M metagenome (GOLD analysis project Ga0105248, IMG submission 81524) | Switchgrass rhizosphere microbial communities from Kellogg Biological Station, Michigan, USA - KBS S3-4 metaG | ecosystem: Host-associated > Plants > Roots > Rhizosphere > Soil | place...
GGCGAGGTCTGCGCCATCTGCGTGATCTGCGCCGGCAGCTTGTCGGCGAGGCTCGAGATGCCGCCCATCTTCTTCATCTGCTGCAGCTGCGTGCGGAAATCGTCGAGGTCGAAGTCGTGGCCCTTCTTGAACTTCTCGGCGAGCTTGATCGCTTCCTTCTCGTCGACCTTGGCGCGCGCTTCCTCCACGAGCGAGAGGATGTCGCCCATGCCGAGGATGCGCGAGGCCATGCGGTCCGGGTGGAATGCCTCGAGGCCGTCGAGCTTCTCGGAGACGCCGACGAACTTGATCGGCTTGCCCGTCACGTGGCGGACGGAAAGCGCCGCGCCGCCGCGCGCATCTCCGTCGAGCTTGGTGAGCACGATGCCGGTGAGCGGCAGCGCGTCGTTGAATGCGCGCGCCACGTTGACCGCGTCCTGGCCCTGCATGGAATCGACGACGAAGAGCGTCTCGATCGGATTGACCGCCGCATGCAGCGCCTTCACCTCGTCCATCATCTGCTCGTCGATCGCCAGGCGCCCCGCGGTGTCGACGATGAGGACGTCGAAAAAGTGGCGCTTCGCGTGGTCCAGCGCGGCGCGCGCGATTTCCACCGGCTTCTGCGACGGATCCGATGGGTACAGCTCGACGCCGAGCGTCTTCGCGAGCGAAGCGAGCTGGTCGATGGCCGCCGGACGATAGACGTCGGTGGACACCAGCAGCACTTTTTTCTTGGTGGTGTTTCCGATCAGGCGCGCGAGCTTGCCCGCGGTCGTGGTCTTGCCCGAGCCCTGCAGGCCGGCGAGCAGGATCACCGCCGGGGGCTGTGTCGCGAACGAAAGCCCCGCGCTCGCGCCACCCATGAGATTCACCAGCTCCTGATGGACGATGCCCACCAGCGCCTGGCCCGGCGTGAGGCTACCGATCACCTCCTGGCCCGTCGCCTTTTCCTTCACGCGGGCGACGAAGTCCTTCACCACCGGCAGGCCCGCGTCCGCGTCCAGGAGCGCCAGGCGGACTTCGCGCACCATTTCCTGGACGTTGTCCTCGGTGATCCGCGAATGACCTCGCAGGGTCTTCACGACCGAGGAAAGGCGTTGCGTGAGAGCGTCGAGCATGGGGAGTAGAATTGGGGAAATGCCTGATTTGCTTTTGTATTTTATCACCGTGGCCTGCTGGCTCGCACTCTCGGCGATGGCATTTCGCGCGGCCCACCCGGCGGTGGCGGCCGGCCCCGAACCCCGCGGCGAGGCGCGCTTCGATGCGGTGCTCGCGCCGGTGGCGTTGGTGCTCCACGCGATCGTCCTTTACCGCCGGGTCATGGTCCCGGAAGGGCTCGATCTGGGCGTCGCGAACGCGATCTCGCTGCTTGTCTGGCTCACCGTCCTCATTTATTGGCTCGGCGGCCTCGTGTACACGGGAATCGCGGGCATCCTCGGCATGATGGCGCCGGTCGCGGCGCTCGCCGTATTGCTGCAGGCGACGCTTCCCTCGACCGGACACGTCGTGACATACGGCGGCAATCCCGTCTTCGCTGCGCACTTCGGCATCGCGATGCTCGGCTACAGCCTGTTCATCGTCGCGACCGTGCATGCGCTGGTGATGCTCGCCGAGGAGAAATGGCTGCATCGCGGGACGCTTCCGCCGCTGTTGCGCGCGTTGCCGCCGCTGCTCGAGATGGAAGCGCTCCTCTTCCGCATCCTGCTCGCCGCGTTCGTGATGCTCACGCTCACGGTCGTGAGCGGGGTCTTCTTTTCCGAGCAGCTCTTCGGCAAGCCGTTCAAGGCGAACCACAAGACCATCTTCGCCTTCATCTCGATGGCGATCTTCGGCGGCCTGCTGTGGGGGCATCACTTCCGCGGCTGGCGCGGGCGCAAGGCCGTGCGCTGGACCCTTGCCGGTTTCGTGTCGCTTCTCCTCGCCTACGTCGGCTCCAAGGTCGTGCTCGAGCTGATCCTGCAGCGCGGCTGAAGGCCGCGCCGCCTCCGTGACCGAAGATATCCCGCTCAGCTGGCTGTTCTATGCGCTCGCGGCGCTGCTCGCGTGCTCCGGGTTCTTCTCGGGATCCGAGACGTGCCTCATGGCGGTGAACCGCTACCGTCTCAAGCACCTGGTGCGCGAAGGCAGCCAGGGCGCGAAGCTCGCCACACAGCTCCTCGATCGCACCGACGAGCTGCTCTCCTTCATCCTCGCGGGCAACACGGTGATCAACGCCGTCGCCACGATCCTCGTGGCGGAGATCGCGCGGCGCCTGCTCGGCACCGGGGAATACGTCCTCGCGGTCGCGACCGCGGCGGCGAGCTTCTTCATCCTCATCTTCGCGGAGATCCTGCCCAAGGTGATCGGCGCGACCTACTCCGAGCCGATCGCGCTGCGCGCCTCGTTCATCCTGGCGCCCCTCATCCGCGTGTTCCGCCCGGCGATGGCGGTCGTGAACGTGCTCGTGAAGGCGCTGCTGCGCCTCATGCGCATCAAGCCCACCACCGAGCAGGCCCAGGCCCTGAGCATGGCGGAGCTGCGCACGCTCGTGCTCGAGGGCGGCAAGTACATCCCGAAGAAGCACCAGTCGATCTTCCTCAACCTCTTCGAGCTCGAGGACATGACGGTGGACGACACGATGACCCCGAGGAGCCAGATCGAGTACATCGACATCTCCGACGGCATCGACGAGATCCGCGACGCGCTTTCCACCTCCCACCACACGCGCATCGTGTTGTGCGAGGGCGGCCTCGACAACGTGATCGGGGTCCTGCACGTGCGCAAGGTCATCAACGCCACGCGACGCGAGCAGATCGACGTCGAGGTGATCCGCGAGATCATGCGACAGCCCTACTTCGTGCCGCAGGGCACGGCGCTGCTCACCCAGCTCACCAACTTCCAGGAAAACCAGCGCCACATGGCCCTGGTGGTGGACGAGTACGGCGAGATTCTCGGCCTGGTCACGATGAAGGACATCCTCGAGGAGATCGTGGGCGAGTTCACGAGCCAGGCGATCGGCAGCGCGGCGCTCTTCCATCGCGAGCCCGACGGAACCGTGATCGCCGACGGCGGCTGCTCGCTGCGCGTGCTCAATCGCAAGGCGGGGTTCGATTTCCCGCTCGAGGGCCCGAAGACCATCAATGGCCTGCTGCTGGAGGAGCTGGAGGACATCCCCGAGGCGGGCACGACGATCGCGATCGGCGACCAGGCGGTGGAGATCCTGCAGGTGCAGAACCGCATGGTGAAGGTGGTGCGGATCCTTCCGCACGCGCGCACGCCGGAAGAATCGAAGGAAGCCGCCTAGCGCCGGTGCGGCGTGGGTCCGTTGTAGCGCGCGACGAAGGCACGGTCGATGCGGTCCTTCCACCGCCACGCCCACCAACCCTGGAACGAGAGATCTCCCCACACGCCCACGGCGGTTTTCCCGCCCGCGGAGACGAGCGCCAGGTAGCGCTCGCTCGTAACATGGGGCGTGAGCGCGCTGCCGTGCGCGGCGGCGCGAAGGTTGGAAGCCAGAACCGGCGCGGCGCGTACCGGGAATGCACCCGCGCGCGCATGCGGACGTCCTTCCTGTGTGGCGCAGTCGCCCACGCCGAAGATGTCGCGATCGGTGACCGACTGGAACGAGTCGTTCACCAGCAGGAATCCGCGCGGATCGACCGCGAGCCCCGATGAAGCGATCCACGCCGGCGCCGAGGGTCCGCCGGCCCAGAAGGTCGCGTCCGACTCGAATTCGATCCCGGAGTCCAGCCGCACGCGGTCTGCGCCAACCATGTCCACACTGGCGCCCACATGCACACCGACGTTGCCCCGCGCGAGGGCAAGCCCGAGGCGCCGGCGCGCGCCCGCCGGAAATTCCGGAAGGATCGCGGCTGTATTCGTGATCACGCGCACATGCGCAGGCGATTCGGCGGACTCGACGCGCAGGCGGAATGCCATGGCAAGCGCCAGTTCCACCCCGGCGGCGCCCCCGCCCACCATCGTCACCGAGCGCACTCTTGCGTCGCGGGCGCGCGACAACACGTCGGCCCATCCCTTCATCAGGATCTCCATCGGCCGCACCAGGGTCGCGTGCTCGTCGACCCCCATCGCGGCGCCGACCGATACGCGCGATCCCACGTCCAGCGAGAGGATGTCGTAATCGATCGTCTCGCCGTCCGCGCAATGCAACCGGTGGTTCGGCGCATCGACCTTGAAGATCGCGCCGTTCACGAAGCGCGCGTTGGCCCGCCGCGCGAGCGCCTCGAGGTCGATGGAGCAGTCTTCGAGCCGATAGTGCCCCGCGATGGCGCCGGGGATCATGCCGGTGTAGATGAAGCGCGGGCGTGGCGTGACGAGCGTCACCGCGATTCCCGATCCGGGACGCTCTCCGAGATCGCGCAGCACCTCCACGTGGGCGTGGCCTCCGCCGGCGAGCACCAGCTTCTTCATCTCGGCTCGACCCGGAAATCCCCGAACCAGGCGGTCGCGGTTTCCCCGGTCTGGTCGGTGTCGTTGCCCACGGCGATACCGCTCACCGGCGGAGCATCGCGGCCGAACGCCGCGCGAAAATCCGCGGCGACGTCGCGCCGCTCTCCTTCCCATCGCCCGGCGCTCGCCGCTCCGCTGCGAAGCACGATCACGCGCACGCGATTCGTGTACGGGCTCCAGGTCGACGTACCGGGCGGCGCATGGTTGTCCCACACGTAGCAGATCGCCGCCGAGGGGACGTCGCCGTAGATGAGGCGCGCGATGCGAAGCTTCGTGCGCTCGAAGAAGGTGAACTCGTCCATGGGAACTTCGAACGATACATAGATGCGCGCGGCGAAGTCATCGCCCTCCCGGGCGTCCAATCGCGCCTTGACCAGCACGCGATCGACCTTCCATCGCCACGAAAGCACCGGCGCGGGCATCCCTACCCGCACGGCTGCGCCGCCGAACGCGCCTTCGGAACGCACTTCCAGCACGGTGCGGCCCTCATCGGAAACCAGGCGCACATCCGCGGCGCGCACTCGCCTCAGTGCCTGCACATGCCACGGTGCGGGCAACGCCGCGCCCGGGCTCGCGGTGGAGAAGGCCGGAATCGCGGTATCCGACGCGGCAACCGCCGCCAGCGCGATCCACATCGCACCGGCCCACCACGCCCGCGTCAAGTACCGACCTCGGCGGCCAGGTCGCTCGCGCGAAGACGTTCGTAGTCCTCGGGCCGATCCACGTCCCAAAGCGTGTCCAGCTCGGTCCAGCGAAGCCTCGCGGCGGCGAGCTTCTCGCGCGTTTGCCGCATCACCTCGTCGCCGCCCCACGAAACGTCCCTGAAGATGGAGGCGCAGGGCCGCGCCAGCGCGACGAGCGCATATCCGCCGTCTTCGGCCGGCACGAAGACGGCATCGTGGTCCGCGAGGATCCGCCACGCGCCTTCGAGATGCGCGGACTCGAGCGGCGGGCAATCCGACCCGACGAGAACCAGCGGCGTGTTGCCCTCGAACGCGCGCGCCATTCGCTCGCCGAGGTCGGCTCCGTCCTGGACGCGCAGCTCGCATCCGAACCGCGCCGCGCATGCGGCGAAGAACGGATGCGACATATCGGGCGAGCACCACAGCTGCAGCGATGCGGGGGCCGTTGCCGCGGCCGTGGCGAGCGTGTGCTTCACGAGCGCGGCATGCAGGCGCGCGGCGCCTTCGGCGCCCAGCATGGGCACGAGCCGCGTCTTCACCGCGCCGGCGAGCGGCGCCCTTGCGAAGACCGCGATGCGCGCAGCCTCAGGAGCTGGTGCGTTCGACATCGTAGCGGCGCGCGAGACGGCGCGGATCCGCGCCCAGCGCGTAAGCCAGTCGCAGCCGCCACATGAGCACGATAGTACGCAACGTCCCCCGGCGTTCCCATCGGCGGCCGGAGGTGACGACGCGCTCGCGCAGGCATGCCGGCTTCGCGATGGCCTTCAGCCGCTTGGACAGCGCGATGTCCTCCATGAGCGGAATCTCGTCGAAGCCTCCGGCGGCGAGAAAATCATCCCGGCGCGCGAAGATCGCCTGGTCGCCGGTGGCCACGCCGGTGAGGCGCGAGCGCGCGTTCATCATCGCGGCGACGACGGCAAGCAGCGGATCGGAGCCGGCAATGGAAACGTCGAAGCGGCCCCAGCGCGCGCCGCTCTCGACCGCCCGCGCGATGGCCAGATCGGCTTGCGCGGGAAGGATCGTGTCCGCGTGAAGGAAAGCGAACGTCTTCCCGTGCGCCGCGTTCGCTCCCGCGTTCATCTGCCGCGCACGGCCGCGCGCGTCCTGCAGGACGAGATCGGCGAGCGGCACGGCAAGGCTGCGCGTCGTGTCGCGGCTCCCGCCGTCGACCACGATCACTTCCACGCCCCGCGCGCGCATCGGCTGCAGGGGCGCGAGGCATGCCTCGAGGCCCGCGGCTTCGTCGAGGACCGGGACGATGATGGAAAGCGCGTTCACTTGGCGTCGTTCAGGGCCCAATCGTAGTCGAGGAATGTGACATCGGCTTTCTGGTCGCGCACCACCGCGCGGTCCTCGGGCTTGTCCGCGAGCTGGTCCGAGTAGCGCGACAGGGTTTGCTTCACCGACGAGTAGCCCTTGTGGCCCTTCTCGAAGTCCTTCCCGTACCAATCGAAGATCTTCGAGACCTCGAGCTTCTTCGTATCGGGGTTGTAGCGGTTGCGCGTGCGGTCCGAGAGGAACCGGCGCATGCCGTCTTCCATCTGCGCATCGAGCCTGTCGGCCACGAACGCCTCGTTGCGCAGCATCGGGCAGCCGATGGAGGCGCACACCACCGAGACATGCACGCGCGGATCGTCGTACACGCCTTCCTTGCGTAGCGTCTCGTGCTCGACGAAATCGAGGTACGAAGGCTGTCCGAAGAGCGTGAAGAACTTGTCCTTCCACGGATTTCCGAAGACGGTGCCGTAATCGCGGATCGACTTGATGTCGGGGTAGCGCTTGAGGATCTTCTCGATGGTGAACGCGTTGTACGCATTGATGAGGAACGCCTGCTGCTGCGGCTTCGTCCATCCGTCGAACTCGGCGCGCGTGACCTTCTGCCAGTCGTCGACCACGGCGTCGAGCTGCGCGCGGTCGCGCGCGAAGCCGGCATAGTCCACGCGCGAAGCATTGCCGTTCTGCACATAGCGGACATGCTTCTTCAGCAGGCCGTCCCAGGCCTTGAACGCGTGGTCGATCGCGGTGGCCGGCAGCGCCGCGGCCAGGAACACGAGCATCGCGACGAAGCGCTTCATCATTCGTCTCCATGGCCCGGGGCGGCCTGGTAGTACGGGCGCTTGTCCCCGAGCGAGAAAAGTTTCGAGACCACGGAGCCGAAGCCCGCGTCACCTCGTGTCCAGTCGTTGAAGGCGCGCACGAAGGTCATCTGGCCTTGCGTGACCCCCAGGCGCTTCCAGTTGCCCGCGACGTATTTGTTGGCCTCCGGCAGGGTGGGATATGCGTGGATCGTGCCGAGGATCTGGTTCAGCCCCACCTTGTGCTTCATCGCGAGCACCATCTCCGCGATGATGTCGTCGGCGTGCTCGCCGGCGATCGTTGCGCCCAGGATCTCGCCCTTGCCGCCGCGGCGCGTGATCACTTTCACCAGGCCGTGCGCCTCGCCGTCGGCGATGGCGCGATCGAGGTCGTCCAGGCCGTATGTGAGGACGTCCACGTCGATCTTCTTCTCGCGCGCTTCGGTTTCGTTCAGGCCCACGCGCGCGACGACCGGATCGGTGAACGTCGCCCACGGAATCACGCTGTAGTCGACGCGGAATTTCCTGAAGCGCCCGAAGAGAGCATTCACCGCGCAGTACCACGCCATGTGCGAGGCGGTGTGCGTGAACTGGTAGGGGCCTGCCACGTCGCCGCACGCATAGACGTTCGGAAACTTCGCCTGCAGGAACTCGTTCACCTCCACGGTCTTCTGCTTCGTGACCGGGATGCCCAGCTCCTCGAGGCCGTAGCCCTCGACGTTCGCCGCTCGCCCCACGGCGCAAAGGATCTCATCGCACTCGATGCGCTTGTCGCGGCCCTCCTGCTCGACCACGACGACCTTCGTGGTGCCCTCGACACGCACTTCCTTCGCCTTGTGGCCGGTGAGGACGTCGATGCCTTCCTCCCGGAAACGCGCCGCCACCATTTCCGAGAACTCCGGGTCCTCGCGCACGAGGATGCGCGGCAGCATCTCCACCTGCGTGACCTTCGTGCCCAGGCGCGCGAAGCACTGCGCGAGCTCGCAGCCGATGGGGCCGCCGCCCAGCACGACGAGACGCTTCGGTTGCGCGCGGATGTCCCAGACGGTGTCCGAGGTGAGCGGGTTGCATTCGCGAAGTCCCGGAATCGGCGGAATGAACGGCCGGCCTCCGGCGGCGATCACGATGTTGCGCGTCGTGAGCGTCTTTTTCGATCCGTCCGGGAGGGTCGCCTCCACCGTCCACGGCGACGTGATCTTCGCGGTGGCCTGCAGGCAATCGACGCCGAGCTTCGAGTAACGCTCCACGGAATCATGCGGCTCGACCTGCTTCACCACGGCCGACACTCTCTGCATCACGTCGGCGAAGTCGAAATCCGCCGAGGCCGAGCGGATGCCCCACTCCTTCGAGCGGCGGATCTGCGCCAGCAGCTTCGTCGTGGCGATGAGCGCCTTCGAGGGGACGCAGCCGGTGTTCAGGCAGTCGCCGCCCATCTTGTGCTTCTCGATGAGCGTCACCCTGGCTTTCACCGCCGCGGCGATGTAGGCCGTCACGAGCCCCGCCGATCCACCGCCGATCACGACGATGTTGTTGTCGTACTTTTCCGGACGCTTCCAGCCGGCATAGACGCGGCGCGCCTTCAGCGCATCGAGGACCTTCTTGGCCGCCAGCGGGAAGAGCCCCAGCACGACGAAGGCCACGATGAGTCCCGCCGAGATCTTGAACTGGCCCAGCTGCGTTCCCGCGTAAACGTAGGCGATGGTGCCGGCGAGCATGCCCAGCTGGCTCACCCAGTAGAACGTCCGCGTCCTGATCGGCGTGAGGCCCATCACGAGGTTGATGACGAAGAACGGAAAGGCCGGCACGAGGCGCAGCGCGAAGAGGTAGAACGCGCCCTCGCGCGCCACGCCGTCGTTGATGGGCTTCAACTTGTCGCCGAACTTTCCCTGCACCCAGTCGCGAAGCAGGTAGCGCGAGGCGAGGAAGGCGAGCGTGGCCCCGATCGACGAGGCGAAGGAGACGATGATCACGCCCCACAGCAGGCCGAAGATCGCCCCGCCCACGAGCGTGAGGATCGCGGCCCCGGGCAGCGACAGGCCGGTGACGGCGACGTAGATGAGGAAGTAGGCGCCGATCGCCGGCACCGGGTTGGCCTGCACGTAGGCCTCGATGGCCGCGCGTTGCACCTGGAAGTAGTCGATCGACAGGTACTGGCGCAGGTCGAAGAAGAAGAAAGCCGCGACCAGCGCCGCGATCACGGCCAGCACGGCCAGTTTGCCCTTGCTCATGCGTCGCTCCGTTGTTTGCTGTACGCGTCCGTCGTCCCGGACGCGCCGCGGCTTACGCGAATCCGGGACCTTCCACGATGCGCCGGTGGTACGAGGCGTGCGCGGGCGATCCCTCGGGCCACGCTGCGAGGAAGCGCTCGAGCCAGCGGTCGTGATCGTAGTCCACGCGCAGCACGTCCACGTGCGCGCCCGCCCGTTCAAGGCCGCGCAGGCGTCCTGCGCCCTCGTGCGGGCGCCGCGCGATGCGCGTGATCAGCCCGTAACGCGTGCCGGCGTGGTTCGGCATGCCGGTCGCGCCGTTATTCGAGATCGCCCCGAACTCGAATTCGCGCAACGCCGGCAAACACGTGTGCGTGCTCGCGAAAATATCAACGCGCGCGGCGTTGAACGAAGACTCCAGCCACCGCGCATGCGAAGGATCGTCGAGGCGGTCGTGCGCGAAGCCCCAGCCCGCCAGCGAGGACGCATCGCCATGGACGATGCCGACACGGGCGCTGCCTACGCGCGCCACGAGGTTCATCGGCAGCGCCGCCAGTCGCTTGCGCCACGACGGGAAGGCGCGCGCCGTCTCGCGCAGGCGTGCGAGGATCTCGTTGGAGCGCGTCACTTCTGCATCGCTCACGTCCATCGGATACGCGCAGCCGCAGCCCGCGCCCGAATCCTCGCCCGCGATCTCGGTCTCCACGTTTCCGCGCAGCGCCGTATGGGCGAGCACTTCCCGGTTGACGCGGTCGAATTCCTGCGCTTCCACGTCGAACCAGTGGAAGTCGCCGTTGAAGACGACCGTCACCTCGTCGCGCTCGGCCTTCGCCATCTCCTGCACGCGTCCGAGCGCCTCGATGTTTCCGTAGAGCCCGCCGACGACATAGATGGTGTCGGCCACGATCTCCGGATCGCGGTCGAATACTTTCGGCGAATAGCGGTACTCGAAGGGACACGTCCTGCCCGGTTCCGGACGCGCTTCACCTTGCACCTCGTACCTCGCACGCCGCGCGGGCGAGCTCATGCCAATGCCCCACCGCAACTCGATCCCTGGCCCGCCGTGCATCCGTAGCAGTGGTCGCGCACCACGATCGCATTGCCTTCGAGGTCACGCTTCATCGCGTCCTTCACGTGCAACCGCGGGCGTCCCGCGACCTGAAGGGGCAATCCCAGCATCTGGTTGAAATCGCAGTCGTAGAGATAACCCAGCCAATCCACCGAGACCAGCGAGCGGCACATCACGGAGCCCAGGTTTTCCTGGCGGTACGACGATCGCAGCAGCTCCATGTACGGGCGGAACGTCCCCTTGCTGACGAGCGTCGAGCCGAAGCGCTGGATCGGCATGTTCGCGATCGTGAGCAGGCGATTGAAGGCGATGCCGCGTTCGCCCAGCACGCGCTTGTAGTCGGATTCGAGCTTCGCCTGCGGCGGCGGCAGGCTCGGTCCCTGCGGGTTGTAGACGAGGTCGATCGTGAGCCCGGTGCCTTCCTTGCCGTATCCGAGCGAATTCAGCTTGCGCAGCGCATCGAGGCTCCTCGCGTACACGCCCTCGCCCCGCTGCCGGTCCACGAGCTCTTCCGTGTAGCAGGGAAGGGACGCGACGATCGCGACTTCGTTCTGCGCGAGGAATTGCGCGAGGTCCTCCTGGCCGGGCTCGGAGAGCACCGTGAGGTTGCAACGGTCGATCACCCTCACCCCGCGGGAGCGCGCGATTCGCACCATGCGGCGAAAGTTGGCGTTCAGCTCCGGAGCGCCGCCCGTGATGTCGAGGGTGGTCGCGCCGCAGGCGGCGAGGTATTCGAGAACAAGCTCCGCCGTCGCGGCCGTCATCGCCTCGGTGCGCGTCGGGCCGGCGTTCACATGGCAATGCAGGCACGACTGGTTGCACACGTACCCCACGTTCACTTGGACCGTGTCAAGTCGGCCGCGTCGCAGCGGGGGAAAATCGGTATCGGCGAGGAGGGGAAGCGTGGCGTGCATTGCGTTAGCTTAGACTAGTCGGCCCACGACGGCGCATCCATGGCGAACAGCGAAACACCCCCATCCCATCCCGACGGCGCGCGACTCGATTTCGCCGGCGAGATGAGCTACGGCGACTACCTGGGGCTCGATGCGCTCCTCGGCGCCCAGCGCCCACGCTCGCGCGACCACAACGAGATGCTGTTCATCGTCCAGCACCAGGCGACCGAGCTGTGGATGAAGCTCGTGATTCACGAGCTGCGCGCGGCCATCGCGCAGGTCCGCAGCGACGACCTGCCGCCGGCGTTCAAGATGCTCTCGCGCGTGGCGCGCATCATGGCGCAGCTGAACCAGTCGTGGGACGTGCTGTCGACGCTGACCCCGGCGGAATATTCGTCGTTTCGCGGCGATCTGGGCAGCTCCTCGGGTTTCCAGTCGTACCAGTACCGCATGATCGAGTTCCTTCTCGGCAACAAGGACGCGGTGGCCATGGAGCCGCACCGCCACCGTCCGGAGCTGTTCGCCGCCCTCGGAGACCTGCATCGCTCACCGTCCCTCTATGACGAAGCCATACGCGTCCTGGCACGCCGCGGATTCGCGATCGACAGGCAGTGTGTCGAGCGCGACTGCCGATCCTTGCACCAGTTCAACGATTCGGTGTGCCGCGCCTGGGTACAGGTCTACAAGGGCCCGGCGAAGCACTGGGAGCTCTACGAGCTGGCCGAAAAGCTCGTGGACCTGGAGGACGCGTTCCGCCAATGGCGTTTCCGCCACGCGACCACTGTCGAGCGCGTGATCGGATTCAAGCGCGGCACGGGAGGCACCTCGGGCGTGGCATACCTGCGCCGCCTGCTCGACGTGGTGCTCTTTCCCGAGCTCTGGCGCGCCCGCACCGAGCTCTGACGTGGAAGTCGAGCTCAAGCTCGCGCTCGACCCGGCCGACGTGCCACGGCTACGCGAGGCCGCGGCGCTCGCCGCCTCGAAGCCGTACGAAACGGCGGTGGACGGCGTCTACCTCGACACTCCCGACTGCGAGGTGGCGGGCAACGGCATGGCGCTTCGCGTGAGGCGCGCGGGAAAACGCTGGATGCAGGGCCTCAAGGCGGGCCACAGCGGAACCGGCGGCCTGCACGAGCGGCATGAATGGGAGTATCCCCAGCCGCAAGCGAGAGTCGACCTGTCGCTTTTTTCGGAAACGCCGCTCGCCTCGCTGCCTTCGGCCGCATCCCTGCACGAAAAGCTCGTGCCCGCGTTTCGCGTGAGGTTCGATCGTACGCACTGGAAGGTTTCGCCCGACCCGTCGACCCGCCTCGAGATCGCGCTCGACGTGGGCGAAGTGCGCAGCGGCCGCAAGTCCGAGCGGCTGTGCGAAGTGGAGATCGAGCTCCTGGAAGGCGATGCCCAGCGCGCATTCGATTTCGCCGAATCGCTACTGGACAGCGTGACGCTGCGCCCGAGCGCCGTCACCAAGGCGCGCCGCGGCTACCGGCTGTTCAACCGCGAGACCCTCAAGCCCGCGCGCGCCCACGCGCCGAAGCTCGACGGCGGCATGGATTCACGGCAGGCCGCGCGCGCGATCGTGGCCGCGGCGCTCGACCAGCTGCAGGCCAACGAGGAAGGCCTCATCGCGGGAGCCGATCCGGAATTCGTGCACCAGGCGCGCGTGGCGCTGCGCCGGATGCGCTCGGTGCTGCGCGTCTTCCGCGACGCCGTCGGGCGCGAGCGCGCGCGCACCTGGCGCGACGAGCTGGCCGCGGCGACGCGCGCGCTGGGCGATGCGCGCGACTGGGACGTGTTCGCCGACGAAACGCTGCCCGCGATCGTGGCGGCATACGGCAACGAGACCGTGGGACGATCGCTCGCGCAGCTCGCCGGAGCGAAGCGGCGCCAGGCGCGCGCCGCCGCGCGCGACGCGATCCGCTCGCGCGACTACGCGGCGGCGATCCTCCATGTCTCCCGATGGCTCGCGGGAAACGACGATGGCGGCGAGCCGGAACGCGTGTCCGACTTCGCGGCGCGGGTCCTGCCCAAGCGCCACAAGGGCCTCGCGGAGAAGATCGAGCGGCTGCCGCAGCTGGGCATCGACGAGCGCCATCGCGTGCGCATCCACGCAAAGCGGCTGCGTTACGCGGTCGAGGGCCTCGCTTCGGTGCTGGATGCGCAGGCGGCGCACCGTTTTTCGAAGCGGCTCTCGGACCTGCAGGATGCGCTGGGCCGCAGCAACGACGCGGTCACCGGAGCGAAGCTGCTGGAATCGCTCGATCCGCCGGAAGCCTTCGCCGGTTTCGCGCGCGGCTGGCTCGCTTCGCGGCGCGACGCCGACGCGGCGCAGTTGAAGCACGTGGCGGCCCGCGTGGCCGGCGCGAGCGGCATGTGGGATTGACGACCGGACAACAACGGGAGGACGGCAACAATGTTCGAATCAGCGGAGATCGGCCACAAGCTCGACAAGGCGCGTTTCAAGCGTGAGGCTCCGAAGGTTCGCAAGCGCCTGCTGGACCTGCAAACGGCGCTGCTCGAGAAGAAGAAATTCCCCGTCATCATCCTCGTGAACGGCGTGGATGGCGCGGGCAAGGGCGAGACCGTGAACCTCCTCAACGAATGGATGGATCCGCGCCATATCCGCACCTTCGCGTTCGGCGGGCTCTCCGACGTCGAGCGCGACCGTCCCGAGATGTGGCGCTTCTGGCAGGCGCTGCCGCCCAAGGGCCACATCGGGATCATGTTCGGCTCCTGGTACACGGACCCGGTAATGGAGCGCGTGCTGGGGCACGACAAGAAATCCCGCTTCGAGCGGCGCCTCGCCCGCATCCGCGCGTTCGAGCGCATGCTCGCCGCCGAGGGCGTCCTGCTGCTCAAGTTCTGGTTCCACCTGTCCAAGCGCGCGCAGAGGAAGCGCCTGAAGCAGCTCGCCTCGAACAAGGCGACCGCCTGGCGCGTCACGAAGGACGAGTGGCGCAACTTCGAGCGCTATGACGAGTTCGTGGACGTGTGCGAGGACGCGTTGCGCGCGACCAGCACGGGCGAGGCCGCGTGGGATGTGATCGAGGGCAGCGACCATGAATACCGCTCGCTCACCGCGTCGCGGCTGCTCGAGGATGCGCTCGCCGCGCGGCTGAAGGGCGAGCGTCCGGTGCTCTCGCCGTCCGCGCCGCCGCCCGCCCCGCCCATCGACGGGCGCACGCTGCTCGCGTCGTTCGACTACACGCGCACGCTCGATCGCAAGGACTACCAGAAGAAGCTCGCCAGGCTGCAGGCCCGGCTTGCGATGCTCACGCGCTCGAAGAAGATGCGCGATCGTTCGATCGTGATGGTCTTCGAGGGCATGGACGCCGCGGGCAAGGGCAGCACCATCCGGCGCATCACGCCCGGGATGGACGCGCGCTTCTACCGCCTGATCCCCATCGCCGCCCCCACCGAGGAGGAACGCGCGCAGCCCTACCTGTGGCGCTTCTGGCGGCAGGTCCCCGGGCACGGGCATGCCGTCATCTTCGACCGCTCGTGGTACGGGCGCGTGCTGGTGGAGCGCGTCGAGAAGTTCGCCACCGAGTTCGACTGGATGCGCGCGTACGGCGAGATCAACGAGTTCGAGGAGCAGCTGGCGGAGTCCGGGGCGATCGTAGCCAAGTTCTGGCTGTCCATCACGCCGGGCGAGCAGCTGAAGCGGTTCAAGGCGCGGCAGAACACGCCCTACAAGCAGTTCAAGATCACGGCGGAGGACTGGCGCAACCGCAAGAAGTGGCCCGCCTACGAGCGCGCGGTGAACGACATGATCGAGCGCACCTCCACCGA
>Ga0105248_10004683_pt1 | contig 15139 bp, 12 predicted proteins | sample KBSS34metaG_FD_81524 | JGI IMG/M metagenome (GOLD analysis project Ga0105248, IMG submission 81524) | Switchgrass rhizosphere microbial communities from Kellogg Biological Station, Michigan, USA - KBS S3-4 metaG | ecosystem: Host-associated > Plants > Roots > Rhizosphere > Soil | place...
GCCAGGCCGTGGGCGATCGCCGCGGGCCCATCCAGCGCAAAGGACAGCGCGAACAGCGGCGGGATCGCGAACAGGCTCGACCAGATGACGAAGGCCAGCATGTTCGGCGGATTGGCATGGCGCTGCACGGTGTTGCCCAGCGCCCAGGCCATGGCCGCGGTCAGCACCAGACCGACGCCCAGCGACGTCGCCTCCGCCCCCGCATGGACCATCAGCCAGCCGATCCCCGCCGTCGCCAGCAACAGGGCGACGACCTGGAAGCCACGCAGGCGCTCGCCGGTGAACACCATGGCCAGGCCGATGGTGAAGAACGCCTGGGTCTGCACCACCAGCGAGGCCAGCCCCGGCGAAATCGACCCGCGCATGGCGATGTAGAGCAGGCCGAACTGGCCGACCCCGATCAGGATCCCGTAGACCGCCAGCGTCCACCACGGCACGGCCGGGCGCCTGAAGAAGAACACCGCGGGCAGGGCGGCCAGCGTGAACCTGAGCGCCGCGAAGGTCAGCGGCGGCAGGTGCGCCAGGGCCAGCTTGATGACCACGAAATTGGTTCCCCAGATCGCCATGACCAGGAGCGCGAGCGCCGCGTGCAGGGGGGTGAGGCTTTGCCGGACCATGCCGCCTAAGTGGCGAGCGTCGGGGGCAATGTCACCCCGCGATCGACGCCCCATACCGGACGCGATGCAGATCAAACGCGCCATGACCGGGCAGGCCGCCGCGCCCGACGATAGACCGCCCTGCGAGATCGGCGTTATCTGTGAACTTTCCGCTGGCGATCCGGGGTGGTCATGGCGACGATGGGGAAGGGCGCGGCCGTCGGGCTGGCCCTGTCGATCTTGGGGGCAGGCGCGGCGGCGCAGACGCCCGGCCAGATCCAGGACCCGAGCTCCTATCAGGGCAGCATGGAGCTGCAGCGCCAGGAGCAGGCCCAGGCCCAGCAGCAGGCGCAGCAGAACGCCCAGGCCCTGCAGCGGCTCGACCAGAACTACGCCAACCCGCAGCGCGGCGGGGGCCGTTCCGCCGGGGGGCCGCCGCCGATCGACTGGTGGAAGAAGCCGCCGCTCGACCCCGCCCACAATCCGCTGCTCGGCCGCTGGAAACAGACGACCGCCAAACCCCTGGCGCTCGGCGCCGTGGGCGCGCTCCCCGGCGTCAACGAGTTCGTGGGCGGCGCCCTGGCCGGCGGCTGCGACTCGATCTTCGGCAAGGGAACCACCGCCTTCGAGCCCGACGCCCTGATGTGGGTCGCCCCCGACGGCCACGAGGAGATCCTCAACCACGTGAGCTACCGCGCCAACGGCGCCGACGTGGTGGTGCTGACCCGCGATCCGGGCGCGATCCCGGCCCTGATCTTCGCCCTGCCGAGCCACGACCACGCGGTCGTGGCCTTCCTCAACTGTGCGCTCGTGCGGCAAGGCGCGCGAAGCCAGGCGGTCAACACGGCGCCGACGTCGGGGAGCGCGCCGAGCCCGGGCCCGGGCCAGCCGACACCGAGGCAGGGCGCCGTCTTGAGCTTCCTGGTCGCTACCGCCGTGCCTGAGGTGGTCACGCCCCTGGCCGGCGCGCGGGTCTGGGTGAGCCGCGAGCCGGCGGAATCCGGTCTCCCCGGCGGCGGCTCCGCGGCCGACCGCCTCGCCGCCGATTGCCACGTCGCCGCCGCCTGCGGCGCCGACCTGAAAGCGCTGACCGCCAAGGCCCTGGGCTTCGTCACCATCGACGCCACCGGCCGCGCCCAGTCGCCGCCGCTGCCGCCTGGCCGCTACTACCTGCTGGGCGTCGCCCCCTATCGCGGCAAGACCCTGGTCTGGAGCCTGCCGGTCAACCTGCCGCCCGCCGGGACCACGGTCGCGCTCAGCCAGCTCAACGGCCGCCCCGTCCAGTAGCGGCGCCCACCTTCCGCCGCAGTGTCCCTGCAAGGCCCGCCGCAGAGCGCTTTATGGGCACAGAACTTGCTCGCGAGCGGCGCAACGCGTAGCAACGGCCCCGTCCGAGACCACGGGCAGACCAGGGACGATTCATGAGCGAGACCACCCAGGCGACCGCGCCGCCCGAGAAAACCGGCGCGATGGCTGAGATCGTCGAAATCATCAAGACGATCGTCTACGCCCTGCTGATCGCGCTGTTCCTGCGCGTGATCTTCTTCCAGCCCTACACCATCCCGTCGGCGTCGATGGAGCCCAACCTCTACGAGGGCGATTACATCATCGTGTCCAAGTGGACCTACGGCTACTCCAAGCACTCGATCCCGTTCTCGCCGCCGGTGTTCTCCGGCCGCATCCTGGAGAAGCAGGCGCACCGCGGCGACATCGTCGTCTTCAAGCTGCCGCGCGACAATTCCACTGACTACATCAAGCGGATCATCGGCCTGCCCGGCGACCGCATCCAGATGAAGCAGGGCCTGCTGTACCTCAACGGCGTGCAGGTGCCGCGCGTGGCCGTCAGCAAGGCCTACGAGAACGTCGGCGACGGCCAGATCGTCGCCGCCACCCGCTATCGCGAGACCCTGCCGGGCGGGAAGACTTTCCTGACCGACGATTTCGGCCCGGGCTTCCAGCTCGACGACACCGAGGTCTTCGTGGTGCCCGAGCACCACTACTTCATGATGGGCGACAACCGCGACGATTCCGCCGACAGCCGCGATCCCAACGGCGGCGTGGGCTACGTCCCGGCCGAGAACGTCGAGGGCAAGGCGCAGATCATCCTGCTGTCCTGGAAGCCCGGCGCCTCCATCTTCAAGCCCTGGACCTGGGTCCTGAACCTGCAGCCCAGCCGGTTCTTCACCCGTCTCCAGTGACATGAACACCAGGGTCGCGGCGATCGCCGAACTCGAACGGCGCATCGGCCACAGCTTCGCCGACCGCGACCTGCTCGAACGCGCGCTCACCCATTCCAGCGTCACCAAGGGCTCGACCCGGGTCGTCGACAACGAGCGCCTGGAGTTCCTGGGCGACCGGGTGCTGAACCTGACCGTGGCCGAGCAGATCATGGCGCTCCTGCCCCAGGCTTCCGAGGGCGAGCTCTCCAAGCTGATGAACCAGCTGGTCTCGTCCAAGCCCTGCGCCGACGCCGCCCGCCGCGCGGGACTCCGCGATGCGCTGCGCGTCGACGCCAGCGCCAGCAAGGTCGGGACCCGCGATTCAGAGCGCGTCCTGGGCGACGCCTGCGAGGCCCTGATCGCGGCCCTCTACCTCGACGCCGGCATCGAGACCGCGCGGCGGTTCATCCTGGAATTCTGGGCCGAACCCTTCGCCCATCTCGACGCACCCACAAAGGATCCCAAGACCCTGCTGCAGGAATGGGCTATGGCCCGCGGCCTGCCGGTGCCCGCCTATCGCGTGGTCCGCCAGGACGGCTCGGCGCACGAGCCGGTGTTCACCGTGGAGGTCTCCCTGCCCAATCTCGAACCCGCCACCGCATCCGGCGGCTCCAAGCGCGAGGCCGAACGCCTCGCCGCCGACATTCTCTACATCCGCCAGGTCGGTGTGCTGTGACCACCAAGGCCGGCTTCGCCGCGATCATCGGCGCCCCCAACGCGGGCAAGTCTACGCTGACCAACCGCCTGGTCGGCGCCAAGGTCTCCATCGTCACTCAGAAGGTCCAGACCACCCGCTTTCCGGTGCGCGGTGTCGCCATCGCCGGCGAGGCCCAGATCGTGCTGGTCGACACCCCCGGCATCTTCACCCCCCGCCGCAAGCTCGACCGCGCCATGGTCCGCGCCGCCTGGGGCGGGGCCCAGGACGCCGACGTGATCGTGCACCTGGTCGACAGCGTCGCCGAGCTGAAGGCGCCTGAGCCCGGCGCCACCTCGGCCGACAAGCGCTCCGCCGTGGACGTGGCCTCCATCGTCGAGGGCCTGAAGACCAACGGCAAGCAGGCGATCCTGGCGCTCAACAAGATCGACGGCATGAAGCGCGAGACCCTGCTGGCGCTCGCCAAAACGCTTTTTGATACAGGCGTCTATTCCGAGGTCTTCATGATCTCCGCCAAGGATGGCGCCGGCGTCGACGACCTCAAGAACCGCCTCGCCGAGCTGATGAAGGACGGCCCCTGGTTCTACCCGGCCGAACAGACCGCCGACATTCCCGCCCGCCTGCTGGCCGCCGAGATCACGCGCGAAAAGATCTACCTGCGCGTCCACGAGGAGCTGCCCTATGCCGCCGCCGTCGAAACCACCTCTTTTGAGGAGCGCAAGGACGGCTCAGCCCGCATCGAGCAGACCATCTATGTGGAGCGCGAAAGCCAGCGCCCGATCATCCTGGGCGCCAAGGGCCAGACGCTGAAGTGGATCGGCCAGAAGTCCCGCGAGGAACTCCAGGAGCTCCTCGATCGCCCCGTCCACCTCTTCCTGCACGTGAAGGTCGACGAGCGCTGGGCCGACAAACGCGAATTCTACGGCGACGTCGGCCTCGACTTCGACGCCTGACGTGGCCTTGGCCTTCCCTTGGGAACGCCTTGACCTCCCTCGCGGAACAACGCGACAACTTCGCCGTGGGTTAGACCACCGCGGCCCGCGACCATCGCGAGCCTGACGCAAAATCCTGGGGGCGGCGCATGTTGTGGATCGGTCGGAGCGCGCGGGGCGCGGTGGCGGCGTTGGTTCTGGGCTTGGCGGCAGGACCCTCCCTGGCCGGGGCGGCCGAGCCGGCTGCAGGCGTCGCCGACGCCGAGGTGAAACTGCCGCCGCCGTCCACCGCCTGGTACGCCGACAAGCCGGTCGGCGCGTCCGTCGGCCCGGTCACCGCCGCCGACCTGGCCAAGGGTCCCGACAAGAGCCGCTGGCTCAACTACGGCGGCGACTACAAGAACTCCCGCCACAGCCCGGTGGCCAGCCTCACCCCCGCCTCGGTGAAGGGCCTGCACGTGGCCTGGTCGGCGCCCACCGGCACCACGGGCCAGTTCGAGACCTCGCCGGTCGTCTACGGCGGGGTGATGTACATCACCAGCTCCTACAACCGCATCCTGGCGCTGGACGCCAAGACCGGCGAGATCCTCTGGCGCTACGACGTCCAGCTGCCGGCCGACCTGCGCCTGTGCTGCGGCCCGGTGAACCGCGGCGTCGCCATCGGCGGCGACCTGGTGATCATGGCGACGCTGGACGCCCACCTGATCGCCTTCGACCGCAAGACCGGCAAGGTCGCCTGGAACGTGGTGATCGCCGACTACAAGGAAGGCTATTCCTCCACCGCCGCGCCGCTGATCGTCGGCGACCTGGTCTATTCCGGCGAGGCGGGCGGCGAGTTCGGCGCGCCGGGCTTCCTCGACGCCTATGACCTCAAGACCGGCAAGCGGGTCTGGCGCACCATGACCGTGCCCACCGCCGGCCAGCCCGGCGTCGAGACCTGGGCGGGCGACTCCTGGAAATCCGGCGGCGCGCCCACCTGGACCACCGGCGCCTACGACAAGGAAACCAACACCCTGTTCTGGACGGTGGGCAATCCGTCCCCGGACTGGAACGGCGACAAGCGGGCCGGCGACAACCTCTATTCCGACTCCCTGCTGGCGCTCGATCCGGCCACCGGCAAGATGAAGTGGCACTTCCAGTTCACGCCGCACGACGTCTGGGACTACGACGGCAACACCCAGATCTTCCTGGTCGACACCGTGCTGAACGGCAAGCCGGTGAAGGTCGTCGCCCAGGCCGACCGCAACGGCTACTTCTACCTGCTCGACCGCGCCAACGGCCATTTCCTGCGCGCCAGCCAGTACATTGAGCAGCTCACCTGGGCGAAGGGCATCGACGCCAAGGGCCGTCCGATCGTCGATCCCGCCGCCATGCCGCAGGACAATCCCAACGCCCGCGTCTGCCCCTCCAACCTGGGCGGCATGAACGGCTCGTGGACCGGCGCCTACGATCCGGCCACCGGTCTGATCTTCGCGCCCTCCATCGAGGCCTGCCAGCAGTACGCCAAGGGCATCGCCGTTTATGTGAAAGGCATCCCGTTCATGGGCGGCGCGCCCAACACCGTCGACGCCAACGCCGGCAAGGCCTACGGCCTGCTCAGCGCCATCGACGTGAAGTCCGGCAAGGTGAAATGGCGCTACCGCGACCGCCGCCCGATGATGGCCGGCGTGGTCGCCACCGCCGGCGGCGTCCTCTTCACCTCCAACCAGGAAGGCCAGGCGCTGGCCTTCGACCAGGCCACGGGCAAGCTCCTCTGGTCGTTCCGCATGGGCGGCGGCGGTCGCGGCCAGCCGATCGTCTATGAGGTGGCCGGCAAACCCTATGTGGCGATCCCGTCCGGCGGCTGGGCGGGCCTCGACGGCTTCGCCGGCGCCGGCTCCAACCTGCCCGAGGGCGGCCAGCTCTTCGTGTTCGCCCTCAAGTGATCGGATCGTCGATGCGTAAGTCCCTGGGCCTGATCGCCGCCGCTGCGCTGGTGGCTGCCGGAGCCGCCGTGGCGGTCAGCCGGGCCGAGCCGCCCGCCGCGGCGCCCACAACGCCGCCCGCCGCCGCCGAGACAGCGCCACGGCCCGCGGCGACACCGGACGACCTGGTCCGCGGCAAGGCGCTGTTCACCGGCACCTGCGCCGCCTACTGCCACCGCACCGCCCAGGCGGAGGGCGCACCGGCGGCCGCGTCCGGCGGCGACGCGCCCAACCTGTTCGGCTGCGACTGGCGCCACGGGGGCTCCGATGAGCAGATCTTCAAGACCATCAGCGCCGGCGTCCCCGGCACCCGCATGGTGCCCTTCGGCGGCGCGATCCCCGACGAGGACATCTGGCGGATCGTCGCCTATCTGAAGTCCGCCTCGCCGTGCAAATGAGGCCGGGCCGCGCATGGGCCGCCGTGGCGTCGGCGATCGCCCTGCTGGCGCCGACCCTGGCGCACGCCGCCGGCGTGAACCCCGCGCCGCCGCGCAGGCCGGGGGAGGGGCTCGGCCCCTACCACACCCTGATCATCCACGGCGCGACCCTGATCGATGGCACCGGCGCCCCTCCGGTGGGCCCGGTGGACATCATCGTCCACGACAACATCATCGCCGAGATCCGCGAAGCCGCCCGGCCGGGCGCGGTGGGGGCCGCGCCCAAGCCGCTGCCTGCCGCTGACCACGTCATCGACGCCACCGGCCAGTACGTCCTGCCGGGCTTCGTGGACATGCACACTCACGGCGGTACGGCCGACAAGGCGGCGGACCTGACCTACGTCTACAAGCTCTGGCTCGCCCACGGCGTCACCACCGTGCGCTCCGTGCCCCTGGTCTTCGACGACAACGCCCTGGTCTCCAGCGAGAAGGCCCGCAGCGCGCGGAACGAGATCGTCGCGCCCCGCATCTTCAACTACACGACCCCCTGCTCGAGCTGGACAGGCGGCCCCTGCAACACGCCGGAGCAAGGCCGCGCCTGGGTCCGCTGGGCCGCCAAGAACAACATCGACGGCGTGAAGTTCTTCAACTTCGATCCGCCCGAGGTCATGGCCGCCATGCTGGCCGAGACCAAGGTCCAGCACCTGGGCAGCGTCGCCCACCTCAGCCAGCCCGGCGTCGCGCGAATGAACGCCATCCAGGCCGGCCGCCTCGGCCTCGGCACCGTCACCCACTACTACGGCCACTTCGAGAGCCTTCTGAAGGATCACCAGATCCAGCAGTTCCCCACCGACTACAACTACGCCAACGAGGAGGACCGCTTCGGCGAGGCCGCCGCCATCTGGGACCAGACCTTCGAGCCCGGCTCGAAGGAGTGGTGGGACTACCTCAAGGAGCAGAAGGCCAACCACGTCACCTTCGACCCGACCTTCACCATCTATTCCGCCGGGCGCGACCTCATGCGGGCCCGCAATGCCGACTGGCACCCGATCTACACCCTGCCGTCCATGTGGGCCTTCTATCAGCCCAGCCACGCTCACCACGGCTCGTTCTTCTTCGACTGGACCACGTCGCGCGAGATCACCTGGAAGCGGTTCTTCGCCCGCTACATGCAGCTCATCCACGACTACCAGTCGATCGGCGGCCGCGTGACCACCGGCTCGGATAGCGGCTTCATCTACAATCTCTACGGCTTCGGCTACATCCAGGAGCTGGAGCTCTTGCAGGAGGCCGGCCTCACCCCGCTTGAGGTCGTGCGCTCGGCCACCCTCAACGGCGCCACCACCCTCTATGAGCCGAGGGGCGAGGCCCCGCCCATGGGCGAGGTCACCCCCGGCAAGCTCGCCGACCTGGTCATCGTCCCGGAAAACCCGCTGGCCAACTTCAAGGTGCTCTACGGCACCGGCCGCCTGAAGCTCGACGAGGCGACCAACAAGGCCGAGATGGTCGGCGGCGTCCGCTTCACCATCAAGGACGGCATCATCTACGACGCCAAGGCGCTGCTGGCCGACGTCGCCGCCATGGTCCAGGCCCAGAAGCAGAAGGCCGTCGCCGCGCCGTGACCGGCGGCCGGCTGTCGGCTACCCGTGTCGCGGAGGCTGGCTCTCGAACGCCGTCGGCGCCTCCCAGCTGGCCGCCAGGTCCAGCGCCTGGCTGACGCCGGCGATCAGGACCGCGGCGGTGACCGGCTTGGCCAGGTGCAGGTCGGCGCCCGCGGCCAGGGAGTCCGTGCGGTGCTGCGACATGGCGTTGGCGCTCAGCATGACGATCGGCGTGCGCGCGCTGGCGGCCCGGCGGCGCTCGCCCCGCCGGATGGCGCGGGTGGCGGCCAGGCCGTCCATCACTGGCATCTGCATGTCCATCAGCACCAGATCGAAGGTCCCCGTCCGCATGGCCTCCACCGCCAGGGCGCCGTTCTCCACGATGGTGATCTCGGCGCCATAGGGGGCGAGGATCAGTTCGACCACCTTCTGGTTGGTGGGATGGTCTTCGGCCAGCAGGATGCGCAAGGGATCGGCCCTGTCGCGCGTCAGCGGCGCGCCCGCCGACGCCGCCTGCCGCGCCGCGCCCGTCGCGGCGGCGTCATGGGCCTCCAGGGATCCGTGGCGGGCCAGCGGGATCGAGGCCCGGAACTGGCTGCCGCGCCCGACGGCCGACTGGGCGGTGATGCCGCCGCCCATCATCTCGACCAGGGACTTGCAGATCGAAAGGCCGAGGCCCGAGCCGCCGAAGCGGCGCGTGATCGTCGTGTCGGCCTGGCTGAAGCGTTGGAAGATGCCCAGCCCGGCTTCGGCGTCGAATCCCACCCCGGTGTCGGCCACCTCGAAGGTCAATCGGCTGGGCTCGCCGGGCAATTCCTCCACCTCGATCGTCAGGCGGACCTCGCCCTCCGACGTGAACTTCAGGGCGTTGGACAGCAGGTTCCCCACCACCTGTTTGATGCGCGTGCTGTCGCCATGGAACTCGCCGCGCGCCCGCTCGCCGAAGCTGGCCGTGAAGGCGAGGTTCTTCTCCTGCGCGCGGAGTTGGTGCATCTCGATCAGGCTGATGAGCTCGCCGTGCAGGTCGAACACCCGGTGTTCGATCTCCAGGCGTCCCGCCTCGATCTTCGAGACGTCCAGGATGTCGGACACCAGCCGCTCCAGCGTCACGCCCGAGCGCTGGATCAGGCCGACCATGTCGCGCTGGGTCGGGGTCAGCTCGGTCAGCTGCAGGGCGTCGACGACGCCGATCACCCCGTTCAGGGGCGTGCGGATCTCGTGGCTCATGTTGGCCAAGAAGTCGCTCTTCGCCTGGTTGGCCGCTTCGGCCGCCTGCTTGGCGGCGCTCATCTCGGCCTCCAGCGCCAGGCGCTCGGTGACGTCGCGGGCGACGCCGAACACCATGTCGCCCACCCGTCGCGCCCGCCACTCCAGGTGGCGATACTCCCCGTCCTTGTGCCGGTAGCGGTTGACGAAGCCCCAGACCTCGCCGTCGCCCTGCACGCGATCCATTTGCCCTTGCGTTTCGGCCGCATCGTCGGGGTGGACGAAGGGCAGCATGGGCTGGCCTTCCAGCTCGGCGATCGAATAGCCGAGCGCGGTCTCCCAGGCCCGGTTCACCTTGACGAATTTGAAGTCGTTGTCGCGGATGCAGAGCATGTCCAGCGAGACCTCGAAGAAGGTCGTCAGGTTGCGCGCCGTGGCGTTCTCGATACGCGTCGCCTGCAGGGCGCGGGCTTCGCTGCGGTCCCGCTCGTCCTGGTCGCGCTGACGCACGATGGCGATCGACGCCAGCTCGGCCGCCGCTTCGATGAAGCCGATGTCGTCGGCGCTGGGGACGCTGATGCTCCGGCGGTAGATGGCGAAGGTGCCCAGGACCTCGCCGCCGGCCCCGCGGATCGGCTGGGACCAGCAGGCCCGCAGGTCGGCCTTGGCGGCCAGATCCTTGAAATCCACCCACAGCGGGTCGGTCTGGATGTCGGCCACGACCACGCGCTTGTTGAGGAAAGCCGCCGTGCCGCAGGATCCGACGTTCGGTCCGATCTCGACCCCTTCGATCGCGGCGTTGTAGTCGTCGGGCAGGCTGGATCCGGCGCCGAGGGTCAGGCTCCGTCCGTCGGGGCTGAGCAGAAGGATGCTGCAGATGGCCTCGGGCGCCTCGGCCTCCACCGAAAGCGCGACGGCTTCCAGCACATCGGCCAGCGCCGTGCCGGTCGCCATAAGGGTCATGATGCGTCGGAACGCCGAGTGGGCGGACGTTCGGCTCATGAACGCGAGCAGCTCCGGTTCGAGGGACTTGGCTGTCCAGCTAGCCACAGGAAAACTGGCCATCGAGTTAATGTTCCGGAAATCGGCTGCATCGCCCATCCGGGCGGCGGATGCTAAGCGAGCGGCATGGAATTCGAGGACGACGCCTTCGTGCTGAGCGCCCGCCCGTTCGGCGAGGCAGGCGCGATCGTGGAGCTCCTCACCGCGAACCACGGCAAATGGGCTGCTCACGTGGCCGGCGGCGCCTCGCGCAAGATGAAGCCCTTCCTTCAGGCCGGCGCCCAGGTCACGGTCCGCTATCGCGCGCGTGTCGCCGACCAGCTGGGCGCCGCCAGCCTGGAGCCCCAGGGGCAGGGGCCGTCCGCCCTGTTCGATGACGCCCTTGCGCTCGCGGGCCTCTCCGCCGCCGCGGCCGTCGCGGCCGGCGCCCTGCCGGAGCGCGAGCCCCACTCCGGCGCCTATGAGGCCATGGACGCGCTGATCAACGCGCTGAGCCTCACCGACCTCTGGCCCGCCGTCTTCGTGCGCTTCGAGGCGGGCCTGCTGCAGGAGCTGGGCTTCGGCCTCGACCTCTCCAAATGCGCCGCCACCGGCGTCACTGACGACCTGATCTACGTCAGCCCCAAGACCGGCCGCGCCGTCTCCCGCGCCGCCGGCGAGCCGTACAAGGACCGCATGCTGACGCTGCCGCCCTTCCTGCTCTCCAGCCAGCGCCGCCTGGAGCCCGGCGACGTGAGAGCCGGCCTCGACCTCACTGCCCACTTTCTCGAGCAGTTCATCTTCAACCCCCTGAACCGCCCCCTGCCGCCCGCGCGCCTATGGCTGGTGGATCGCCTCAGCGACGCCGGGCGGCTCTAACTACCTCCCCCATTGCGGCAGCAATGGCGGGAGGGGGACCGCTCGCCGAAGAGCGAGGGGTGGAGGGGGCAAGCCCCAAGCTCCGAGCGCAATTCCGCCTGGTCGATCCGCTGAGCCTGAGGTTTGCCCCCTCCACCATCGGCTCTTCGGCCGATGGTCCCCCTCCCGCCGCTGCGCGGGGGAGGTAGGTGGGACTCCGTGGGATGCAAAAAGTCGCTGGTCCGGCCGGGGGGACGAACCAGCGCAGGAGGACGTGGCGGGATCTAGGGTTTCTCGGCCGGGAGCCGGAAGCGAACCGGGATGCGGATCGATGTGCCGGCGGTCGGGGCGCCTTGAGGGCTCGTCGGCTCCATCTGGAACAGCTGGGCGAGCTCCAGGGTGGCCGCGCCGAAGCCGGGGTCCGTGGCCGGCGCCGGGCCGTTTTCGCCCGAGACGTCAGCGCGATCGATCGCGCAGCCGTTCAGCCGCCCGTCCGATCCCACCTTGCAGGACATCAGCACATCGCCGGTCAGTTTCTTGGCCATGGCCTCGGCGGGATAGAGCCGGACGAGGTCGTCGCCGGTCGGCTTCTTGATCCAGATCGAGTGGAACGCCCCCGGAGAGGCTTGGCCGTTCGCCCTCGGCTCCGCAAACCCGGCGGGCGGGGCGTAGCTTCCCGGCGCATCGCTCACCGGCGTCTTGGCGTGTCCCCGCGTGGGGAGCGCGGGCGGCAGGGCGCCAACCGGTGTGACCGCGCCGTGAAACTCGCCAAGCTCGACGAAGAAGTTCGCGGCGCCTTCCTTCGGCATTTGGGACGCGCCGTAGAGGTTCGCTTGATAGTAGCGGGTGAGGCGCAGCGCCGCGTCGCCGAAGGCGTTCAGCGCTGACGGTGGGGCGCCTTCGCCCGGCGGCACGTGCAGGTTCACGTGGAGCACGGCGCAGTCCTTCATCAGCCCCTTGATCGTCATCTTGCAGGTCACCTCGACCTTGGCGGTCTGGCCGGCTTCGCGCGCGCCGGGCGGATAGGCCCGCGCCACGTCGGCCGCCGTCGGCACGGCGCGCCAGACCGAGGTCGGGACGATCTTGCAGCCCACGCCCTTGGCCTCCAGCGCCGGATCGCAGGAATAGTCGGGATGGGCGGCGAGCTGCTGCAGCGGCTCGGGGCGCTCGGAGCGGCCGGGTTCAGGGCTGGCGGCGGGCTGCGCCGCCCAGGCCAGGCCGCCGGCGCCGATGCCCAGGCTCACGGCGATCGCGACGCCCATGTTCCGCATGGCGCGTTCGGGCGGGGGAGACTTCAGCATGGCGATCCTCTCCTTCAGGGGGTGTTCGGCCGGGGCGGGCCAGTGGCAACCGAGCGGCAGGGCCTGGGTGAACAGTTGGGTCTTAAGCAGGAGCTCGCCGTAGGCCCGCCGGGCCTCGGGGCGCCGGCCGATCACCGCGGCGTCGCAGGCCAGCTCCTGGTCGATCCGCGCCAGCCGCGCGCCCAGGTGGACCAGAGGGTTGAACCAGCACAGGCACTGCACCGCGCAGGCCAGCGCATTGGCGGCCGCGTCGCCGCCGGCCAGATGCACCCGCTCGTGGGCCAGGATCAGGGCGCTCGTCCGGCCCAAACCGCGTCTCGAAGTCCGCCGGGGTGACGATCCGGGCCCTGAGCGTGCCCACCACGGCCGGCCCCACGCCCGCGTGCTCGGCGCGGAACACGCCGGGCTCGTCGCCGGGCTCCAGCCGGCCCATAGCGCGGACGAACCGCCCCTGTCGCCAGGCCACCAGCAGCACCGCCGCCGCCAGCCCCAGCGCCCAGACCGCAACGGCCAGGCTGGCCAGATCCAGGCCCGAGGCTGCCGGCCCGGCCGCCGCCACGAAGTCGTCGGCTGTGACCGCCGCGCTCTGCATCACCGGCGTGATCAGCGAGGGCGTCACCGCGTGCGGGGGCAGGGCGGCCAGGCCGGCGGCCAGCGGCGCCAGCCATAGCGCGTAGGCCGCCCGCGCCCCGAACCGCGGCCGCACCAGCTTGCGGATCGCCAGCACCAGCAGGATCGCCGCGCCGGCCGCCAGGTTGGCGCGGATGAGGCTCGCCAGGATCGTCTCGATCATTGGTCCAGCTCCCCGATCAGCTTCTTCAGCTCCGCCACGTCCTCGGCGCTCAGTTTGCGCGTCTGCGAGAAGTGGCTGACCAGCGGCGCCAGCCGGCCGTCGAACAGGCGGTCCACCAGGCCGTGGCTCTGCTGGGCGAGGTAGTCCGCGCGGGCCGCGAGCGGGCTGTAGAGATAGCGCCGCCCGTCCTTCGCCGCGGCCACCGCCTTCTTCTTCAGCAGGCGGTTGATCAGCGTCTTGACCGTCGCCTCGGTCCAGCCCTGCGGCTGCGCCACCTGCGCGGCGATCTCTTCCGCCGCCAGGGGGCTGCGCCGCCACAGCGCCTCCATCACCACGCTCTCGGCATCGCTGATCTTCATGACGTTTACACCCGTAATCGTTGCCTATCGATTACACCGGTAAACGTTGGAGTCAAGCCACCCCGCGATTGACAGCCGCCCGAGTCGGCGACGACGTTCGGCCGCCCTCAGGAGGCCGCGTCCCGTGCCCGTGTCCGCCATGGTCTTCGACCAGCATATCGCCCAGCTCATCACGCGGATGAAGCCGAAGAGCGTGCTCGACATCGGCCCGGGCGCCGGCAAGTACGGCCGGATCATCCGCATGCTGGGCGAGCGCGGCGTGGCCGTCGAGACGCTGAGCGCCATCGAGATCGACCCGAGCTACATCGACAGCTTCGAACTGACCAAGGTCTACGACGACATCCAGCTCGGCGACGCCGCCGACCTGCCCGACACCGGCCCCGACGCCCAGTGGGACCTGGTGATCCTCGGCGACGTGCTGGAGCACTTCCGCAAGTCCCGCGGCTCGGACCTGCTGGAATACCTCTACTACCGCACCAAGTACGTCATCGTCGTGGTGCCCATCGACTACATCCAGGGCGCCTGGGAAGGCCACGCCGCCGAGGCCCACATCTCCACCTGGTACGCCGCCGACTTCGCCCGCTTCAAGGCCACCTGTCTGAGCGCGCCGGGCCCCTCCGGATCGGAGATCCAGCTGATCCTGATCAACGGCCTGCGCGCCGACCCGGCGGCCGACTTCATCTTCGCCCGCGACGCCCAGGCCTCCGGCATCTTCGGCTAGGTCACCACGGAAAACACGGAAAGAGCACGGAAGGGGGCCGAAGCGGTCCGCGCGCTCCGGTCCGCTTGAATCGCGCGCTTTGCGCGCAACAGATCGATCAACGACCGAGGGACAAATCCCTTCCGTGCTCTTTCCGTGTTTTCAGTGGTTCAAGACTGCCGCTGGGCAGCCGCAGCCTCTAAGTTGAAGCGCTCACGCGTCTCCTGATTCTGAAGTCCCATGTCCGACACCCTGACCGCCCCGCCTCCGCCCCCCGGCGACCGCATCATCGATGAGCCGCTGACCGAGGCGCTCAGCCGGCGCTACCTCGCCTATGCGCTCAGCGTCATCACCGACCGCGCGCTCCCCGACGTCCGCGATGGCCTGAAGCCCGTGCAGCGCCGGGTGCTCTACGCCATGCGCGAGATGCGCCTGAACCCCGAGGCCAGCGCCCGCAAATGCGCCAAGGTGGTGGGCGAGGTGATGGGCGGCTACCACCCGCACGGCGACCAGTCGATCTACGACACCCTGGTGCGCATGGCCCAGGACTTCGCCCAGCGCTATCCGCTGGTCGACGGCCAGGGCAACTTCGGCAAC
>Ga0105248_10004685_pt1 | contig 15137 bp, 14 predicted proteins | sample KBSS34metaG_FD_81524 | JGI IMG/M metagenome (GOLD analysis project Ga0105248, IMG submission 81524) | Switchgrass rhizosphere microbial communities from Kellogg Biological Station, Michigan, USA - KBS S3-4 metaG | ecosystem: Host-associated > Plants > Roots > Rhizosphere > Soil | place...
GCCGTCGAGGCCGTCATCGCCGAGCTCGTCAAGAACGCCAAAGAGATCGAGACCAAGGACGAGATCGCGGCCACCGCATCCATCTCGGCCGGTGACACCGAGATCGGCGCGCTGATCGCCGAGGCCATCGACAAGGTGGGCAAGGAGGGCGTCGTCACCGTCGAGGAGTCGAACACCTTCGGCACCACGCTCGAGCTCACCGAGGGCATGCGCTTCGACAAGGGCTTCCTGTCGCAGTACTTCGTCACCGACCCGGAGCGTCAGGAGGCGGTCTTCGAAGACCCCTACATCCTGATCGTCAACAGCAAGATCTCGAACATCAAGGATCTGCTGCCGATCGTCGACAAGGTGATCCAGGCCGGCAAGCAGCTGCTCATCATCGCCGAAGACGTGGATGGCGAAGCTCTCGCGACCCTGGTCGTCAACAAGATCCGCGGCATCTTCAAGTCGGTCGCCGTCAAGGCCCCCGGCTTCGGAGACCGCCGCAAGGCGCAGCTGCAGGACATCGCGATCCTCACCGGCGGCCAGGTCGTCAGCGAGGAGGTCGGACTCAAGCTCGAGAACGCGACCCTCGACCTGCTCGGCCAGGCCCGCAAGGTCATCGTCACCAAGGATGAGACCACGATCATCGAGGGCGCGGGCGAGGCCTCGGCCATCGCCGGTCGCGTCAAGCAGATCCGTGCCGAGATCGAGAACACCGACAGCGACTACGACCGCGAGAAGCTCCAGGAGCGCCTCGCCAAGCTGGCCGGCGGCGTGGCCGTCATCAAGGCCGGTGCCGCGACCGAGGTCGAGCTGAAGGAGCGCAAGCACCGCATCGAAGACGCAGTGCGCAACGCGAAGGCCGCCGTCGAAGAGGGCATCGTCGCCGGTGGTGGCGTCGCGCTGATCCAGGCCGGCAAGACCGCGTTCGAGGGCAAGGCCGTCAAGGGCCTGCAGGGCGACGAGGCGACCGGTGCGAACATCGTCAAGGTCGCCATCGACGCACCGCTGAAGCAGATCGCTCTCAACGCCGGCATGGAGCCGGGCGTCGTCGTCGACAAGGTGCGTCACCTTCCCGTCGGTCAAGGCCTCAACGCCGCGACCGGCGAGTACGTCGACATGCTGGCTGCCGGCATCAACGACCCGGTGAAGGTCACCCGCTCCGCGCTGCTCAACGCCGCGTCGATCGCCGGGCTGTTCCTCACCACCGAGGCCGTTGTCGCCGACAAGCCGGAGCGCACTCCCGCCCCGGCCGGCGACCCGACCGGCGGCATGGACTTCTAATCGCCCTCGGCGATTCGAAGTCTCATGCCGGCGTGCGAATCGCGCCTCCGACCGCCCATGGTGGTTGGAAGCCGTGATTCGGCGTGAGTGATGGAGTGTTCGTCGACAACTGAGCGCCGACATCGAAGCGGGCGGTTCCTCTCCGGAGGGGCCGCCCGCTTTTCGTTGCCTCAGGAATCCACCGCCACCACGGTCGTCCGCGCCACCCGGTCGTGCAGCGCTCGACCGGTCACGAGCAGAAGCACCAGCGACACGATCGGGATGCCGTAGGTCAGCACGAGCACGATCGTCACCCACACCGGCGGCGGGGCCGTCGTGCCGAACAACGCGAACACCGCGGTGTGTCCGAGCTCCCAGGGCAGCGCGTACTTGATCCCATTGCGCACGAGGGAGCGCGAGAATCCGGCTCCGCCTCCGACCGAACGCTCGACGGTGAGATGCAGTGCCCGCTTGCCCGGCGTTGCGTGCCGGTTCCGTCCCTCGAATCCGGAGGCCGTCACCGTGATCGGCACGATCAACGTGACGAAACCGACGATGTTGCCGACGAGCGGGTCGACAGAGTGCGTAACGCCGGTGACCCAGAGCACAGCGCCCGCGGCGGCGACCACGCCGATCCACGGGAGCATGCACGCCAGATCGATGAGGGTGGCCAGAATCCGGGCACCTGCGCGTCGACCCGTCATCTGACCACCGTAGCGAGCGATGCAGTTGTCGGCGCCATGTCTGAGATCGCCCGGGCAGTGCGCGCGCATGACCGGCGCGGCGAATCGCTGAGCGACTCGCTCCGGCGCAGCCGGTCAGCGTGTGAACAACCGCGCGTTCTGCTGCTCCGCGTCTGCATAGAGCTGGCCGGCCTGGCTGAGCGCCGCATTGATCTCGGCGAGGCTCTGCTCGACCCGCTGCTGCGTGGCCTTCCAGTCGCCGACCACGCCCTGGAAGGCGGTGGCGGCCTGACCGGTCCACGAGGACTGGAGGTTCGCGAGCTGCCCGTGCAGGCCGCTCACTTCCGCCTGGATGCGGCTCACGGCCGCGCGCACGTTGCCGGTCGCCGCGGCGACCGCCTCACTGTCTACCTGGTATCGCGTCATGGGGCGAGGCTAGGAGCGGGTCGGCCCATCGATGGCGCGAGCGCCCGCATCCGTGGAGGAATCGGCCGCAGGCGGGTCGGGGTGGAAGAGAGGCAAGCTGACCCGGAAGGTCGCGCCGCCGCCCGGTGTCTCGACGACCTCGACGTGACCGTGGTGGTTCGCGACGATCCCCGCCACGATCGCCAGGCCGAGTCCGCTGCCGCCGGTGTCGCGCGTGCGCGAGGTGTCGGCGCGCCAGAAGCGCTGGAAGATCTTCTCGCGCAGCTGCGGGGGGATCCCCTCGCCGTGATCGACCACCGAGATCTGGCCGAAGCCGCCGGCGCGGTCGACTTCGACGGCGAGTTCGATCGGGCTGTCAGGCGGCGTGAAGCGCATCGCATTGCCCATCAGGTTGGTGATCACCTGACGGATCTTGTCGCCCTCGGCGAGCACGATCGGCCCGACATCGGGGATCGGCAACGAAACCGGAAGCGGCGCCGAGGCGGCCCGCGGTCGACGGCGACGCAACCGCGAGAGGGCGCCGGTCAGCGAGATCGTGCCGGTGGCCGTGATCGCCCCCAGCGGTGCGGCAGCCGGCTCGCCCGTGGATGCGGTGGATGGCGCCGATGTTGCCTCGCCCGAGTCCGGCGTGTCGAGCCGTTCGGGCACCACGACCGTGATGACGCGCAGCGGGTTCGAGACGCTGGCATCGAGGGCGGCATCCTGAGCGATCGGCAGCAGGTCGACCGCCTCGAGCCGCAGCGGTTTCGCCTCGTCGAGCCTGGCCAGCTCGAGCAGGTCTTCGACGAGCCCGCCCATCCGGATCGCCTCGCGCTCGATCCTGTCCATCGCCTGGGCGACATCGTCGGGGCTGGTGATCGCACCCATCCGGTACAGCTCGGCGTAGCCGCGCAGCGAGACCAGGGGAGTGCGCAGCTCGTGACTGGCATCGCCGACGAAGCGTCGCATCTGCTCAACGGTTCTCTGGCGGTCGGCGAACGCCCGGTCGATCCGGGCGAGCATGGTGTTGAGGGATCGGTTGAGCCGCCCGACCTCGGTGTTGGGCGTCGCGCCGCCGAGTCGCTGGCTGTAGTCGCCCGCGGCGAAGCGCGCGGCGGTCGCCTCGACATCCCGTAGCGGAGCGAAGGTGCTCGTCACCAGCAACTGGGTGGTCGCCGCGCCGAACACCACGACGGCGAGCGCGAATCCGAAGAAGATCAGCATGAATCGCGACACCGTCGAGTCGACGTCGTCGATGCTCTGCCCGACCAGGATGACCACGAAGTCGGAGTCGTCACTGAGCTGGAACGGGAAGGCCACGACACGCCAGTGCGAGGTGCCCGCGGGGTTGCCGATGGTCGTCTTCGGCAGGGTCGCGCCCTGGGCCTGCGCGTCGAGCGCGTTGGCCCAGGCCACCGTCAGCCCGGTGGTGTCGGGCGACGACTTGTTGTTCGGCACGTTGGAGCACTTGACATCGCCATTCGAGCGCAGCACGGCGAACAGCGTGCCGTTCGGCGAATAGACGACTGCGCAGTTGGCGACATTCGTCAGCGTCAGGTTGCCGGCGCTCGCATACAGGCTGTCGACCTTGGCGTCGGTCTGGTCCATGAGGTAGCCGCGCAGCACGCTGACCGTGCCGGCGCCGGCGACAGCGAGCCCGAAGGTGAGCAGCAGGACCGTGACGCCGGTGATCTTGGCGCGCAGCGAGATCCCGTTCCACCAGCGGTCGAACGAGGCGTGCACGGTCGTCGCGCGCACTGCCGTTGCGCGGCCTGTCGCCACGGGAAGCCTTCCGGATGTCACGGGTCGCGCCGAGCGGTGCCGATCGCGCCCCTGAAGTCTCAGACCTTCGCGGCCTTGAGCATGTAGCCGAATCCGCGCTTGGTCTGGATCATCGGCTCGGTCGAGTGCTGGTCGAGCTTGCGGCGCAGGTACGAGATGTAGCTCTCGACGATACCCGCGTCGCCGTTGAAGTCGTATTCCCAGACGTGGTCGAGGATCTGCGCCTTGCTCAGCACGCGGTTCGGGTTGAGCATCAGGTAGCGCAGGAGCTTGAACTCGGTCGGGCTGAGCTCGACCGATTCGGGGCCGACCGTGACCTCGTGGGTGTCCTGGTCCATGGTGAGTTCGCCGGCCCGGATGACCGCGTCCTCTTCGTCGTGCATGGTGCGGCGCAGGATCGCCTTGATGCGCGCCACGATCTCGTCGAGGCTGAACGGCTTGGTGACGTAGTCGTCGCCGCCGACCGTGAGGCCGGTGATCTTGTCTTCGGTGTCGTCCTTGGCGGTGAGGAACAGGATCGGCGCCGTGTAGCCGGATGCCCGCAGCCGCTTGGTCACGCCGAAGCCGTTCATGTCGGGCAGCATGACGTCGAGGATGATCAGGTCGGGTTCCTCTTCGAGGACGGCCGAGATCGCCTGCGCGCCGTTGCCGACGGCACGCACGGCGAAGCCGGCGAAGCGCAGGCTGGTGGTGAGCAGGTCGCGGATGTTGGGTTCGTCATCCACGATCAGGATCTTGGGGCCGTCGGTCATGGCACTAGTGTCTGCGCGTTTGCTGGGTGAATCCTGGGAGCCCGGTATAGCGATATGATGAAATCATGGAACCGCTCGACGACCAACGGCCGCTGTACGAAGTCAAGGCCAACCTCTTCAAGGGGCTCGCCCACCCGGTGCGGGTGCGCGTGCTCGAAGTGCTGTCGGGGTCCGACGAGGTCTCGGTCGCCGATCTGCTCGCCGACACCGGTCTCGAACCCTCCCATCTTTCGCAGCACCTCGCCGTGCTCCGCCGCCACAACCTGGTCGTTGCCGACCGGCGGGCGAGTCTGGTGTACTACCGCCTCGCCTATCCGCAGGTGGCCGAGTTGCTGAGGGCGGCACGCTCGCTCCTGCTCGACATCCTGGAACGCACTCAACGCCAGCTGGCCTCGACGACGACCCTGCCCGAGTTATGAGCGCGTGGGGCTACCTGCGGCCGCTGCTCCCCGGTCGGCAGGACTATCTCCCGGTGCGGCGCACCTGGCGCGGCGACCTCATCGCCGGCGTGACAGTCGGTATCGTCGCGCTGCCGTTGGCGCTCGCCTTCGGCGTGAGCTCGGGAGCCGGAGCCGAGAGTGGCCTGGTCACCGCGATCGTCGCCGGGATCGTGGCGGCCGTGTTCGGCGGCTCGAACATCCAGGTCTCCGGTCCGACCGGTGCGATGGTCGTGGTGCTGGGGCCGATCGTCGCGGCGCACGGTCCGGCGGTCGTCGCCGGGGTGAGCGTGCTCGCCGGGCTGGTGGTGCTCATCGGAGGCCTGTTCAAACTCGGCAGAGTCGTGTCGTACATTCCCTGGCCGGTGATCGAAGGATTCACCCTGGGCATCGCCATCATCATCTTCCTGCAGCAGGTGCCCGCCGCGCTCGGAGCGAAGGCCGGCCCCAGCACGAACGCTCTGGTCTCGGCGATCCAGTCGTTCTCGACGGTGTCGTGGCCCCTTGCGGCGTGGACGTTGCTGGCGGTTGCGGTGGTCGCGGCGATCATGGTGGCGGCGCCGCGCATCCACCGCCTGATCCCCGGATCGATCATCGCGATCATTCTCGTCACCGTCGTGGTGAGCATCGCCGGCCTTCCCGTGGCGCGTATCGGGCGCCTCCCCGCCGCACTTCCGGCGCCGCGCCTTCCCGTCGTCGCGTGGGACGCCCTTCCCAGCCTGGCCGCCGCCGTGGTCACGGTCGCCGCGCTGGCGGCGATCGAGTCGCTGCTGTCGGCACGCGTGGGCTCGACTCTGGCCGACACGGGACCCTACGAGCCCGACCGCGAACTGGTCGGACAGGGGCTCGCGTCCGTCGCCTCCGGATTCTTCGGGGGGATGCCCGCCACCGGAGCCATCGCGCGCACCGCCGTGAACGTCCGCTCGGGAGGCCGCACCCGGATGGCAGCGATCGTGCATGCACTCGTGCTGGTCGTGATCGTCTATCTCGCCGCGAGCATCGTCTCGCTGATCCCGCTCGCGGCACTCGCCGGGGTGCTGATGGTCACGGCAGCGCGCATGGTGTCGCTCGCAACGGTGCGGAGCGTCGTCGGGTCGACCCGCTCGGACACGGTGGTCTTCATCGTCACCGCATTGATCACGGTCTCATTCGACCTGATCGTCGCGGTGGGCATCGGAATCGTGGTCGCCGGATTCTTCGCGCTGCGGGCGCTCTCCCGTGCGGGAGGGGCGATTCGCGAGGCCCTGCCAGGGCCGACTCAGCAGGGCGACGAGCATGTCGCCCTGTTCCGCCTCGACGGCTCCCTGTTCTTCGGAGCCGCGGAACGCATGTTGGCCACCATGACCGACGTGCGCGACGTCGACGTGGTGATCATCCGGATGTCGCAGCTGCAGGCCCTCGACGCGACCGGCGCGCGGGTCATCGCCGAGCTCGTCAACGCGCTGGAGCGGCGCGGGATCACGGTGCTGGTGAAAGGAATCCAGCCCCAGCACCTGCGACTCGTCACCCGGGTCGGCGTGATCGACTCCCTTCGGCACCACAAGCACCTCTTCACCGAGCTCGATGCCGCGGTCGAGCATGCCCGCGACCACGTGCGCCGGGCCGCCGCCGCGCCGCCGCCGCCGCTGCCTGCGGGCTAAGCGTCGCGCCGCTTGAGCAGGATCGCACCCACGATCAGCGCCGCGACGAACCAGGCGGCGACCACCAGTAGGGCTTGCCAGGGCTCGAGCACGGGGCGAACGGGCTAGGCCGCCGCGTCGAGCGAGTGGGCGTCGAGGATCGTGTAGCTGTAGCCCTGTTCGGCGAGGAAGCGCTGGCGGTTCTGCGCGAAATCCTGGTCGACGGTGTCGCGCGCGACCAGCGTGTAGAAGTTGGCGGGCAGTCCGCTCTCTTTCGGACGCAGCAGACGGCCGAGGCGCTGTGCCTCCTCCTGGCGCGAGCCGAATGATCCCGAGACCTGGATCGCGACCGTCGCCTCGGGCAGATCGACCGAGAAGTTCGCCACCTTCGAGACGACGAGCACCTTCGTGACCCCATCCCGGAACTCCTGATACAGCCGCTCGCGCTCGTCGATCGGCGTGGCGCCGGTCAGCTTCGGGGCGTTCAGAGCGAGCGCGAGTTCGTCGATCTGATCGAGGTACTGCCCGATGACCAGGATGCGCTCGCCCTCGTGCTTCGCGACCAGTTCGCGCACGACGCCGAGCTTGGCCGGCGCGGTCGCGGCGAGCCGGTAGCGCTCGTCGTCGGCGGATGCCGCGTATTCGAGCCGCTCCTGCTGCGGCAGGTCGATGCGCACCTCGTAGCAGGAGGCCGGCGAGATGAAGCCCTGCGCCTCGATCTCTTTCCACGGAGCATCGAAGCGCTTCGGGCCGATCAGCGAGAACACATCGCTCTCGCGGCCGTCTTCGCGCACCAGCGTTGCCGTCAGCCCGAGCCGGCGACGGGCCTGCAGCTCGGCGGTCAGCTTGAACACCGGAGCCGGCAGCAGGTGCACCTCGTCGTAGACGATGAGCCCCCAGTCGAGAGCGTCGAGCAGAGCCAGGTGGGCGTACTCGCCTTTTCGCTTCGCTGTCAGGATCTGGTAGGTCGCGATGGTGACCGGCTTGATCTCTTTGACCTGGCCCGAGTACTCGCCGATCTCGTCCTCGGTCAACGAAGTGCGCTTCAGCAGCTCGCTGCGCCACTGCCGCGCGCTCACCGTGTTGGTGACCAGGATGAGCGTGGTCGTGTCTGCGCGCGCCATCGCGCCGGCACCCACCAGCGTCTTGCCCGCGCCGCAGGGCAGCACCACGACACCGGATCCGCCGGCGAAGAAGTTGTCGATCGCCTGCTCCTGGTAGGGCCGCAGGTGCCAGCCATCGGCGGCGTTCAGCTCGATGTCGTGCGGGGTGCCGGGGGTGTAGCCGGCGTTGTCTTCGGCGGGCCAGCCGAGCTTGAGCAACTCCTGCTTGACCTGGCCGCGTGCCCAGGGCAGCAGCGTCCACTCCGTGGAGGTGCGCTTCACGCCCAGGAACTGGCCGACCTTGGGGCTGCGGGTGATCTCGGCGAGCACCGCGGGATCCGTCGCGGTGATGATCAGTTCGCCCGGCTGGCCGTCGACCTCGGGGTCGCGGTCGATGACGAGCCGCCCGTAGCGACCGACGGTCTCGGTGATGTCGATGGATACCGACTGCGGAACCGGGAACTTGGCGTAGTCGTCGAGCGTCTTCAACATCGCCTCGGCGGTGTGGCCCGCGGCGCGCGCGTTCCACAGCCCCAGTCGGGTGATGCGGTAGGTGTGCACGAACTCGGGGGCGCGCTCGAGTTCGGCGAAGACCGCCAGTTCGTGCCGCGCCTCTTCCGCTTGCGGGTGGGCGACTTCGAGCAGCACGGTGCGGTCGCTCTGCACGATCAGGGGTCCGTTCACAACCTTCGAGCCTACTTGGACTTGCTGTCCTTGGTGGTCGAGTAGCGCCGCAGGCGCGTATCGAGACCCGCTCCGCGACCGGGGTCTCGATACGCCGCTTCGTGGCTACTCGACCGGCTAGTTGCCGCGCACCGCCGTGATCGACGACAGCGGAAGCGTCCGCTCGATGTCGGCGCGACGGTCGCGTGCGCGCAGCCGCCCGTTCGCGAGCGCTGCCGGCTCGAGGTGGTACTCGACCTGCGTGCCGTCGGGCAGTTGCACGTCGACGATGACCGCCGCCTTGTTCTTGACCGCCGACTCCAGTTGCCGCGCCAGCCAGGCCTGGCCGGTCTCCTCGGGGGTCGACGTCGACACCGCCCGCACCCGCGCGATCAGGATCGCCGCGGTGTCGTCGGCCAGCGCCCCGCCCGCTCCGGCCCGGCGCTCGCGGCGCAACTCGATGATCGATCCGGCAGCGTCTTCGGCGACGACCGGATAGCGCGCGTCGGCGAGCGTCCAGTAGACGAGTGCCAGGTCGAAGCGCGAGAGCAACCGGTGGTCGCCGGCCGGGACGAGTCCGAGCGGCGCGAGGCTCTGGTCGACCGCGGCCTGGCGCAGGATGGCCGAATCGTCCGAACGCACATAGCTCGACATCCCGAACTCGCGGGCTCCGTGGTCCGCGGCGCCCGGGTCGAGCGAGCCGACCCGCAGTGACCCGAAGCGCGCGGCGGTGTCGTTCAGTAGGTAGTCGAGCGGCTGGGGAATGCCGGTCAGCGAGATCGCCTCGAGGAACGACCGGATGCCCTCCGCCGTCTCTCCCGCGATCAGCGCCCTGGTCAGGCTCGCCCCGGTCACCCGGTAGCTGGATGCCAGCCCCCGCGCCTCCACCTCGGCGAAGCCGCGCAACCGGGTGTCGACCCCGGCCACCAGCGGCCCCGGCGCGATGACCGACAGGTCGTGCTGTACATAGACCTGCTCGACCTCGGGCGGGAACAGGGCCGCCATCGAGGTGGATGCCGCGTCCACCCCCTGCACGAGCAGCGCCGCCCCGGGCGTCGACGGCGTCGATCCCCCGGTGAGCCCGAGCAGCTCCGCTTCGCGGGCGACCGAGGTGAGGCGCTCGCGGATCCACTCGCCCCCTGCCGGGAACAACCACTGCACGAATTCGGTGAGCCCGTCGCCCCAGACGGCATGCGCGCGCTGGCGCAGCACGGTGCGCAGTTCGTCGGGCAGGCGTTCGAGCCAGGCATCGGCGAGGGCTGCCCAGCGCTGCAGCCGCGAACCCGCGAGCCAGGTCGCGGCCGACTCGCTCGCGGTCCAGGCGCCACTCTCGAGCTGAGCGAGGCCGGCTCGGGAGGCGATGTCGAGGAGCAGGTCGACCTCGTCACTCTCGAATCCGGTCGCCGCAGCGAGGCGCCGCGCATCGGGCAGGGCGACGCCGCCCCGCGCGAGTTGGCGGGCCGGCTCCCCGCGCAGCGCGAGCACCAGTTCGGTCACCGCGGTGAGGGTGCCGAATGCCCGGTCGCCCGCCCCGCGATCCACGAATCGCGCATCGGATTCGCTGACCGGTTCCAGCGCGGCGGGCGGCGTGCTGTTCACCAGTTCGGCACGCGACGGCAGACCGAATGCCGGCCAGGCGTTCAACTGATCGACCACCGCATCCCAGGGTGCGAAGTGCCCGGACTCCTCGCCGAGCAGCCCCGCTGCCAGCGCGACGGAGCTACGGTCTGCGACCTCGGCGGGCGTAGCGCCGAGCACCGAGGCGAGTTGCGCGGCGGTCGGTGCGCCGGTCGACGATGCAAGGTCGCCGGCCACCGCGATCAGCGCAAGGGTCGGGCGGTCGAGCCGCTGCAGGGCGGCCTGCACCGACGCGCGATCGAGCAGCGCCTCGGCCAGATCGAAGAAGTCACGGATGCCCTGCTGCCGCACGCCGCGTTCGGTGATCAGGCGCGTCAGCGCGTCATCGTCGAGCGCGCGCAGCCGGGCAGCGAGCGCGAGTGCGGATCCGCTGCTAGCGGGCATCGCGCGCGAGACGGCTGCGGCGCGTCACGCTGATGACGAGGAAGACGATGAGCAGGATCACCACGAGTGGCAGCGCGATCAACGGCAAGACGGCGGCTGCGGGCCAGGCTCCGACGGTGAGGTCGACGTGCGACGCGCGCCCGATCAGGATCGCCACGATCGAGATGATCGAGACGCCGACGAGAGAACCGATCACGAAGGCCAGGACGCGTTCGATACGATTGAGGGGCACACGGGTGTTCTCTGCCACAGCACCAGGATAGGGCCAGCGCCCCGGCCCGACATCCAGCACCCATAGGAGAGGTCCCCATGCCCACCGGCAAGGTCAAGTTCTACGACGAAGACAAAGGCTTCGGCTTCATCGCAGCCGATGACGGCCAGGAGGTCTTCTTGCACGCCTCGGCGCTGCCGGCCGGCACGGTCGTGCGCGCGGGCAGCCGCCTCGAGTTCGGCATCGCCGACGGCAAGAAAGGCGCCCAGGCGCTCTCGGTGCGGGTTCTCGACCCGGCTCCCAGCCTCAGCAAGCTGACGCGGCGCTCGGCCGACGACATGGCGATCGTGGTCGAAGACCTGGTCAAGCTGCTCGATGGAATCGGCGCCGGACTGCGCCGCGGCCGGTATCCAGACAAGACGCACGGCTCGAAGATCGCTGCCGTGCTGCGCAAGGTCGCCGACGACCTGGATGCGTGACGTCATGAGCACCACGGTCGAGGTCGCCCGCGCGGCCCTGCTCGAGATCACGGCAGAGGCCGACGTGGGCGCGCTGGTCTCGGAGCAGATCGATGACGATGGCGTCAGCACCATCCAGTTCGCGTCGTCGATGCTGGGCTACCCCGACTGGTTCTGGACGGTCAGCGTCGCCCAGTTGCCGGGCGAAGAGCCGACCGTGCTCGAAGCCGAGCTGTTGCCCGGCGAGGGCGCCCTGATCGCACCGGACTGGGTGCCGTGGGCCGACCGCCTCGAAGACTACAAGGCCGCGCAGGCGGCGATCGCCGCCGGAGAGCTGGCGGCAGGCGACGCAGATGACGACGTGGACGACGACGCAGATGACGACGCAGACGACGACGCGGATGACGACGACGAGCACGACGACGACGACCTGGGCGACGACCCGGATGACGGCATCGACTTCGAGTCGGAGCTCGAGTCGGATGACCTAGCGCTGATGCCGCCGGCGGTGGGTGTAGACGAGCAGGATGAGCCCGATGCCGAGCCCGATCAGGACGGTCCAGAGCCACCAGCCGCGGCCGTCCGCAAGCAGCGGCGAAAGAAAGACCAGTAGTGCACCGAGCGCGACGAGCCACAGCACGAGGCCGACCAGCACGGCCTTGCGGTCATCGGTCCTGATCGGCGCAGGATCGGGGCGTCGCTCCGAGTCCTTCAACCACAACCGCATGGTCTCAGCCTAGGGTGCGAGAAAGCGTTCTCTGATTGCTTATGTCCGTGATGTCGTGGCCCGATGACGACGCTGCCCCCGACCGAGTCGAGCGGCCGCCCATCGACGTCGAGGCGTTGAGCATGTACACCGATCCCATCGCCTTCGGCTCCCCTCCCGCTGTCTCGATTGAGCTGGTCGGCGAACTCCCGTGGGAGTTGCGAGAGGACGCCGTCGACGGTCCCGCGTCGGCGTCCGGGCTGACTGCGATCATGCGCGAGGCCAGGCTGCGCATGTTCCGGCCGGAGGACTGGGAGATAAGGTCGGGGCGCGAGCGCGCATACGGCGCCGAGATGACCTTCTTCGAACTGTTCAACAGCTCGTCGGGAACCTCGGTGCGCATCCACGAACAGCGGCTCGGCTATTGGATCAGTTCACACACTCGAGACGGCGACCTGGTGCTGCCGATCGGGCGCAGCCGCCGCATCGGTGGAGCCACGCTCCCCATCATGATCGCGAAACTCGCTACGCGCGATTTCACCCGCTCCGGCTCCGGCGTCCGCGTCGTGATCGGCCGCAAGAGCTTCAGGTTCGACTTCTTCGAGGAGTCGGCTGCGGGCTAAGAGCCGAGCACGAAGTCGATCGCCCGCGTCAGGGTGCGCACGTCATCCGGCTCGATCGCGACGAAGGTGGCGACCCGCAGCTGGTTGCGGCCGAGCTTGCGGTAGGGCTCGGTGTCGACGATCCCGTTGGCGCGCAGGGTCTTGGCGAGGGCCGCGGCATCCACGCTCTCGTCGAAGTCGATCGTGACGACGACCTGCGAGCGGTGCTCCGGGTTCTCGACGAACGGGGTCGCGACGCTGCTCGCCGACGCCCAGTCGTACAGGATGCCGCTGCTCTCGCGTGTGCGGGCGTCGGCCCAGGCGAGTCCGCCGTTGCCGTTGATCCAGTCGATCTGGTTCTCCATCAGAAGGAGGGTCGAGATCGCCGGCGTGTTGAGGGTCTGCTCGAGCCGCGAGTTGTCGACCGCGTTCTTGAGGCTGAGGAACTCGGGGATGTAGCGATCGGATGCATGCACCCTCTCGATCCGCTCGAGCGCCGCCGGCGAGGCGAGCGCGAACCACAGCCCTCCGTCGCTGGCGAAGTTCTTCTGCGGGGCGAAGTAATAGAGGTCGGTTTCGCTCGCGTCGAAATCCACTCCGCCGGCGGCGCTGGTCGCGTCGATCACGGTGAGGGCCCCGTTGTCGCCATGCACGCGCTTCACCGGAGCCATCACGCCGGTGGAGGTCTCGTTGTGCGGCCATGCGTACACGTCGATGCCGGCCAGCACCTCGATCTCGCTGCGCGACCCGCCGGGGGCGGCGATGATGTGCGGCGCCTCCAGGAAGGGGGTTGTGGCGGCTTGACCGAACTTCGCACCGAACTCGCCGAAGGTCAGGTGCTCGCTGCGGCGCTCGATGAGGCTGAAGGCCGCGGCATCCCAGAAGGCGGTCGAACCTCCATTGCCGAGCAGAACCTCGTAGCCATCGGGCAGCCGGAACAGTTCGGCGAGGCCGCCGCGCACCCGGCCGACCAGGTCTTTCACCGGAGCCTGTCGGTGCGAGGTGCCCAGCAGCGCGGCGTGCGCGTTCAGGTGGGCGAGTTGCTCGACGCGCACCTTGGACGGGCCGCACCCGAACCGGCCGTCGAGAGGAAGGAGGTCGGCGGGGATCTCGAGCGTCACGCGTCCATGGTACCGAGGCCGCGAGTGCCTCTCGCTCCGACGGCGAAGTGTGACGCCCGCCGGTAGGCTGACCGGGTCCGGTGGCCACCCTGGGAGCAACGATGACCGATCTCGTCGACACGACAGAGATGTACCTGCGGACGATCCTCGACCTGGAAGAAGAGGGGATCGTCCCTCTGCGCGCGCGCATCTCCGAGCGACTCGGGCACTCGGGCCCGACGGTGAGCCAGACCATCGGCCGCATGGAACGCGACGGCCTCGTGCACGTCGAAGGCGACCGCCACCTGTCACTGAGCGCCGAGGGCCGAAGCCGTGCGGTCCACGTCATGCGCAAGCACCGCCTCGCCGAGCGCCTGCTCGCCGACGTGATCGGTCTCGACTGGGCATACGTGCACGACGAGGCATGCCGCTGGGAGCACGTCATGAGCGAGCAGGTCGAGCGCCGCCTGCTCGTGCTGCTCGACCACCCGACCGAGTCACCGTACGGCAACCCGATCCCGGCCCTGGATGAACTGGGAGACCCGCTCGCCGCGCCGTTCCTGCACGGCGTCATCAATCTCGTGGCTCGGGTCGCTGACGAGACCGGCCCGGTCGAGGGCGTGATCCGTCGGCTCGGCGAGCCCGTGCAGTTCGAGCCCGAGCTGCTCACCCAGTTGCTGGCGGCCGGAGTCGTGCCCGGCGCGAAGGTCACCATCTCGGCCGTCGGGTCGTACGTTTCGCTGCAGGTCGACGGCTACGGCGAAGGTCTCGAGCTGCCCAGCGAGGTCGCCGTGCACGTGTACGTCGCGGCCTGAAGCGGCCTGACGCGGCCCGGCCGCGCCCCAGTCGGCGCCCCCAGTCCGGGCCGATTCCTCCCCAGATCGGCGTGCTCGATTGGCACAACCGCACCCCGTCACGTAAGGTCGACAAGTCCTCTCGACCACGCAAGCCGGTCGGAGGCCGTACCGCAGGGCGTCTCGTTCACCCATCCTCTGCGGCACGACGTGACATACGACAGGGATGGGGCGGCATACCTAGCCGGCCGAGGCGCAGGAGCTCAACTCTTGTTTTCAGGTAAAACCCGCACCTCAGCATCTCCCCGCATGGGCCTCAGCCTCGCCATCATGTCGCTGGCGGTTCCCGCCATCTTCTGCACCGTCGCCCTTCCGGCGTACGCGGCGCACAACGCGGCATCCGATGCTTCGACCGCTGCGGGCGCCAATGCCACGGCTCGCCTCGAGCAGTTGAAGAACGCAGACGCCCAGACGATGGCGGTCTCGGCCGACGCCCCGATCGCGGCGACCGGCCGCGACGCGTTCACGGCGACCTCCGAGGCCGAGCTCAAGCGC